>Ga0187893_10002619_pt1 | contig 39003 bp, 28 predicted proteins | sample MA1701074metaG_FD_139574 | JGI IMG/M metagenome (GOLD analysis project Ga0187893, IMG submission 139574) | White microbial mat communities from a basaltic lava cave in the Kipuka Kanohina Cave System on the Island of Hawaii, USA - MA170107-4 metaG ... | reverse complement strand
TCCCGCTCCCCGAGGACACCGCGACGAACCTCACCTTCGGCCCCCCTGACCGAAAGACGCTCTACGTCACCGCGGGGCGGAACCTCTACCGCATCCCGATCAAGGTGAGCGGGTACGCGGTCTAAAGCGGACTCGACTGGGAAAAAATTGCCGGTTCCCCCTCAATCGAGAGCGGGTAAGATCCCCTGCGATCGGGCCTGGGTCTCATCACCGGTTGAACGAGGAAATCACATGAACCGAAGAGTGCCTTTCGGCTCGTCGCTTGCGTTTTTGGCTGCCTTCCACTTCGTGGCAGTCCTCACGAGCTGCGGAGGCAGCGGTGGGAGCGGGCACCCAGCCGCCGTTCCTGGCCCGTCGGGCACAGTCACGGTCCTCGTCACCGATGGGCCGTCGCTCGCCTTCGATCACATCTTCATCGACATCACCAAGCTCACTCTGTTGGGATCGAACGATACCAAACGAGTGGTCCTGTTCGAAGGGCGGGAGAGGATCGATCTCCTCCAGTACCGCGGCGACGACTTCCTCCTCGTCTCGCGCATCGAGGTCCCCGCGGGCCGCTACGAGAAGATCCGCCTCGAGGTCGACGACATCGACGTCGAGCCGGACGACGAGTGTCCCGAAGTGAAGCTCCCCAGCGGCAAGATCGACCTCAACCCGCGCGGCGGATTCGAAGTCGCCGAGGGAGAAGCGATCTTCATCCGCCTCGACATCGACGCCAAGAAGTCCTTCAGCCTTCATGAGGCCGGCAAGAGCGGCAAGTGCGTCTTCCGCCCGGTGGTCTTCATCGACGTGAAGGCTGAAGAGATCGACCGCTGCCCCCAGGAGTTCGCCGGCACGATCGTCCGGACCGAACAGGAGGACAACGATGAGGATGACGACCACATGGAATGGCGCAGGGCTCGTCACGGCGTCGGCGAGTCCGATCACGGCGACGATGGAGACGGCGATGACGATCATGATGACGACAACGAGGACGACGACGACGACGAGGACAATGAGGATGAGGACGACGACGATGAGCTCATCGAGCTTGTGATCGACATCGACGGCGACCGCGGCGAGGTGCAGGTCGAAGTGAAAAGCTCGACCCTCATCTTCAACTCCCAGGCCCTGGGCGGATCGACCGGCGACCTCCAGGCGGGCGACCACGTCGTCGTTCGAGGCGAGCTCGAGTTCGACGGCGAGATCGAGGCGATCTGGGTCATCGATGGCAGCCCGCTCGAGGTGAAGGGGACGTTCGACACCGCGATCAGCGAGGGCAAGTTCACGCTCAGCTCGGACGGGGACTCGGTGGAGGGCCACACGACTTCCGCCACCCGGGCCTTCCCGCCCTGCGAGGACTCGCCGATCCCGCTTGCGATGATCGTCCCTGGCCAGGCGGGCAGGATCCTCGGCTTCAAGGTCACGGAGGGCGAAGGCGAGGCCGCCGTCGAGGAGTTCCGCGCCGCGGTGATCGACGTCGGCCTCATCAGGACGAAGGGCGAGATCACGAGCATCGACGCCCTGAACGGCAAGATCACCCTCAAAGCCGGCGAGACCCTGCCTGAGATCGACGTCGACGGCCGCACGGAGATCAAGCTCGTGGGCGACGGCTTCCTCACGTTCGGCGATCTACGCGTCGGGCAGACTCTCACCGCGAGCCTCGAGCCGGGCGAGGACCGCGCCGACCTCCTCGAGGTCGATCCAGAGGGCGCCTCCGGCGAGGTGACGGCGCTGAACCTCGCGGCTCGAACGTTCGTCCTGGTGCCCGACGGTGAGCCTCCGCCCGGCGGCGAAGCAGAGCCGGTCCCGGAGATCGAGGTCACGGTGGCCCCCGGCGCCACGATCGTTCTCATCGAGGGCGACTCGACGAGCCAGGTGGACCTCTCTACCCTCAAGAACGGCGACCGCGTCGCCGTCTTCGGCCTGATCCCGGCCGAGAATCTCTTCGACGCCCGCACGGTGGTGATCCGCCGCTGATCCGGACCGTGACGAGCGCCGTCGTCTGTGACCGCGGTCACGAACGGCATTTCGTTTGCACCTCGCGGCCTCTCGGCCAATGAACGGCGGATTCCGGCCATCGAGGGGAGGAAAAACTCCCGAGGGCCGGGGAAAAGTTCGAGAGGTGCTCCGATGGAAGACTCCATCCTGAATGTGCTGCCGGACGAGACACTCGAGGGCGACGGGCGCTGGGCCTTTCTCGAAGAAGAAGCCGACGCCGCCTGCGTCGTCACGCGCGGGATGCAGATCCTCTTCTTGAACACGCCTGCCCGCACGCTCGTTCCGAAGCGATGGTTCGGCTGCCGCTGCTGGGAAGTCTTCCCCGTCGGCGAGGCGTCCTGCGCCTCGCGCTGCCCGGCCGTCAAGGCCGTACGCCGCGGCACGCAAGTCGAGTACTGCGAGGAGACCCTCTACGCGCGCGATGGCACGCCGCTCCACTTCGCCATCGCCGTGATCCCGCTGAATCCTTCGTGCGAGCGGGCGATCATCCTCCTGCGCCCCAAGAGCGCGGACCGTGATCTCGGAGCGCTCCGGCAGAGCCTCCTCGATCGCGCCGAGAGCCTCCGCGCATCGCTTCCACCGGGGATCGAGAACGTGGCGTGAGCCGCGCGAGGAAATCGCTCCCGTCTCCGAATACGGCCCCGGTCAGCGCGTCCCCTTTTCCGGCCCCTCCACTTGGCGGCGCACGCTCTCGTACAGGCTTCGCAGCTTCTCTTCGCCGGGAGCAAGATCGAGGGCCTTTCGCAGGGTCGACAAGGCCTCTTGCCTCTTGCCGAGCTGAAAGCGAGTCCTCGCCAGGAGGACGATGGCGTTGATGTCGTCTCGATTGCCGAGGAGCGCCATCACGAGCCGCTCCTCTTGCGTCTGGAGGTCGCGGAGCTTCCGGTAGGTCTCGAGCGATGTCTCCGCCTCCGCTTTTTTTCCCCTTGCGATGAGGAGCTGGCCGAGCCAGAAGTGCGCCGTCGAGAAGAACGGATCGATCGCGATCGCTTCGCGATACGTCCGCTCCGCGGCATCGACCTGGCCCGCCTCCTCTTGTGCGCGCGCGAGCTGCGTGTAGCCCCACGCCTGCCTCCCCTTCGTCTCGTTGTAGCGCAGGAGGAGCGGCACCGCGTCGGCAGCCTTGCCCAACCGGATCAAGTTGAGCGCCTTCTCGGCACAGAGGTACGGCTCGTTGGGCCGCCGAGCTTCGGCCCGTGTCACGGCGGCGAGGGCTTTCTCGTGCTCGCCGAGGTCGTAGAGCACCTTGATCAAGCTTTCCGTCGCCGGCCAGTAGCCGGGGTCCGCCTCGACCGCCCGGCGGTAGCAGACCTCCGCGGCCTGTCTCATCGCGAGCTTCTCGTACACCTCGCCGAGGCCGTGGTGAGCCGCCGGATCCGCGGGATTCAGCTCGGCTGCCTTCGACAGCTCCTCGAACGCCTCCGCAAAACGTTCCGCGAGGAACTCGCGGGAAGCGCGCTCCATGTGCTCGGCGAAGTCTCTCAGCTCGGCGGCCGTAGGTGCGCGGCGGGATCTCGCCGGGTCTCCTCCGACCGCCCTGGAGGCGTAGGCTACGGCTCCCGCCGCGATGAAACCCGCCACGAACCATGCCGCGAGCGTCCAGACGGGAATCTGGAGCCAGAAGTGAGATGATCGTCGCGGGGGATCGCTGCGTGGTCTCATACCAAGCTCGAGTGCCGGCGGCCTTGACACCCGCCGGCGGGCTCCTTTATACACGAGCCGCCTTCCCATGCCACGCCTCCGACGAGCCCTCGCGTCCGCGGTCGCCCTCGGCGCCGGCTTCGCGGCGGGTTGGCTCTTCTTTCGCCATTCCATTCCCGAGCGGGACGCGACGACGGCCGGCATCGTTTCCCTCCCCCCCGCTCCTCGAAGCGCGGCGAGCGCGGAAGCCGGCTGGGACCCCTCGCTCGGATCCCCTCCACGGTTTGTGGATGCGACCCAGGCCGCCGGCATCGCTTTCCGTCACGAAAACGGCATGACGGGCAAGTGCCATTACCCGGAGATCATGGGCGGCGGCGTGGCCCTTTTCGACTCGAACGGCGACGGCTTCCTAGACATCTATCTCGTGACCGGAAACCGGCTCCCGCCCGCCGAGCCGTCGAAAGAGATCTCAAACCGCCTCTATCGCAATAACGGCGATGGCACCTTCCTGGATGTGACCGAACGGGCGGGCGTCGGCGGAGCCGGCTACGGGCAGGGCGCCTGCGCGGCGGACTACGACAACGACGGCGACACGGACCTCTTCGTCTCCAACTACGGCCCCGACGTCCTCTACCGCAATAACGGGGACGGCACATTCGCCGACGTCACCGCCCAAGCGGGCGTGGGTGATCCGGGCTGGGGGCAATCTTCCTCCTTTTTCGACTTCGACGGCGACGGATGGCTTGATCTCTTCGTCGAGAACTACCTCGCGATCGTTCCGGCCCTCTTCGAAGGCTCGTACGTCCAGGTCGGAAGCCGGAGGGTCCTCGATTACGCCTCGCCCGTGGCGTTTCAGGGCTCGACGAACCGCCTCTACAAGAACCGCGGCGATGGGACGTTTTCGGACGTGACGGACAAGGCGGGGCTCCTCCGCGATGGCGGGAAGGGGATGGGAACCGCGTGCGCCGATCTCGACGACGATGGCCGCGCCGACGTCTTCGTCGCCAACGACTCCATGGAAAACTACTATTTCCAAAGCCGCGGAAATGGCACCTTCGAGGAGGTCGGCCTCGCCGCGGGGGTCGCCTACGACGGGGACGGAGTCCCCGAAGCCTCCATGGGAGTCGACGTCGGCGACTTCGATGGCGATGGGCGGATGGACTTGATCGTCCCGTGCCTCCATCGCCAGGTCTATTCTCTCTACCGGAACCTCGGCGGCCGCTTCGCCGACGTTTCTCGCGAGGCGGGGCTGTCGGAGCCGACGTCGAAGGCCACGGGCTTCAACGCCAACTTCCTCGACTACGACAACGACGGCGACCTCGACCTCTTCTTCACGACGGGCGGAGTGCGGATGAGCGAGCTCGTTCCGCCCGAGGCGCCGTTCATCGAGCGCTATGGCGCGGCGGACATCCTGCTCGCGAACACGGGCAAGGGACGCTTCGCAGATGTCTCGCGCCGCGCCGGTCCGCACTTCGAGAAGCTCACGGTAGGCCGGGGATCGGCGGTGGGAGACCTGGACAACGACGGCGACCTCGACCTCGTCCTCAATAACCTCGCCGGCCGCGCCGTGGTGCTGAGGAACGATTCGCGGAGCGGCCACTGGATCCAGATCCGGCTCGTGCCTTCTTCCGGCAACCGCGACGCCCTCGGCGCGAGCGTCTGGGTCGAGGCGGACGGGAAAAGGCAGCGCGCCATCGTGCACGGCGGCGTCACGTACCTCTCACAGAACGACCGGAGGGTGCATTTCGGCCTCGGCCCCCACTCCAGGGTCGACACGCTGGAGCTCCTCTGGCCGAGCGGCGCCCGCCAGACGATCCGAGACCTACCGGCCGACCGGCTCTACCGCATCGAGGAAGGCCGCGAGCCGGCGAGGTGAGCGTTACCGAGCGCGTCAGCGCGAGGATCGGAAGGGCCGCTCAGAACGCCTGCCCCTCGAATCGGTCTCGCAGGAAGAGAACCATTTCCTGCAAGAAGCGACTCGGATCGTCGAGGATGCGGGCCTCTTCCTCTTGGAGGGAGAGGCGCTCGATGTATTTGCGCGCGACTTCCTCGAGCGTCCTCTTGCGCTGGGTTGGAAGGGCGGAGGCGAGGCGTACCTGCAGGTGCTCGATCAAGTTGAGGTCATCGGGGTAGAGCCTGGCGGCCGCCTCCGATGAGAAATAGAACTTCCGGTCCGCGAGCTCTCGATAGGAGGCTGCGAGGGGTTTCTCGCGAATCTCCGGCTCGGTCCGGTTCTGGACCGCGGCTTCGGCCACCACCAGCGTGCCGGCGAGAAGATCCCCCAAACGCCGATTTCCGCGGTTGAGGGCCGGCACGATCCACAGGACCGGAATGTTGTCCACCAGACGCGCCAGGTTTCGTATGACCGAAGCCCCGAGCGTCACACCGCGGCCGGTGGCCATCAGCGTCCGGATCCCCATGCGCCGCTTGCCCCACGTCCGGCCCTCCGCGCGCATCTCAGCCCATACGAAGTAAGAAGTGTTGAGCAGGAACTGAAACGCCAGTACGGCCGCCAACAGGTAGAGAAACTGGTCCGGGTCCAGGCCGTTCCCCATGAGGACGAGGCCGGCGATCAGCGACCCCCACAGGAGCACGGAAAGAACCGCAAGGAGGAGCTGGTCGAGCATGTTGGCTACGAGGCGTGACCCGAACGGGGCGATCCGGTGTTCGATCCGGGTCTGCTCGGGGGTCTCGAAGACCACCACTTCTCCCTCCGGCTCCCATGGGAAACGTGTCGCGTTCGTCTCGCCCATCGACTAACCTTCGGTCTTTCGCATTCTCGGGAGCACAGGGAAAGTGGATGTTCAGAGGAACGAGGAAACTGGAGGCAAAGATCATAGTTCCATCCCCCGTTCTCGAAAAGCCCTCTGGAGCCGACTCGAGCTGCTACTGAGCAAGACTTCATCACGGGGATTCGGCCGCCTCGATGACCGTGAACTGGAAGAGCTGGGGCGCCTCTACCGCGCTGCGGCCACGCACCTTTCCTTGCTCCAGGCCTTCGGGGCCTCGGTGCGGGAGCGCGAAGGCCTCAACCGCCTCGTGGCCCGCGCCCATGGCGTGATCTACGCCCGGCCACGGAGGGGGTGGAACCTGAAGTTCTTCCTCTTCAGCTTCCTCGCGTTTCCCGAGACGGTGAGGCGGCTCGCCCGCTACCACGCCCTTGCGGCAATCCTGCTTCTGGTGGGGATGGCCTACGGCTATCTCGGAAGCCAGCGGGACCCCGAATGGGCCCTGGAGGTCGTTCCCGCCGGCGACGAACGCACCCCCTTCGCTACCCGCGAGGAGCTGCTCGCCACCCTGCACGCCGGGCGGCCGGACTCCAGCGCAGCTCCCGAGGCCGCGGAGGATGTCGAGAGAGGGCCCCGAGAAGCTGAAGCTCGCCGTCCCAAGTACCGCACCGCCATGAAATCGGCGTTCGCCGCGCTCCTCTGGCGGCACAACACGACGATTGCGCTTCAGGCGTTCTTCTTCGGGCTTCTTGGCGGCATTCCGACGGTCCTCGCTCTCCTCTTCAACGGCTCGATGTTGGGAGTTTACAGCCACACGTTTCATGCCCACGGCCTGGCTTACGAGTGGTGGGCCTGGATCCTGCCCCACGGCGTGACGGAGCTGCTGGCGGTCGCCATCCTGTCGGGCGGCGGCCTTTTTCTCGGCCACCGGGTCCTCGTTCCAGGCATGAAGAGCCGGCGGCAAGCCCTGGCCGAGACGCGCGGGGATGCCCTGCGCCTCCTCCTCTTCGCCTTCCCGATGCTTCTCCTGGCCGCACTGATCGAGTCGTTCGTGCGCCAGTCGGGTCTCTCGGACCCCGGGCGCTATGTCTTCGCGGCCCTGAGCGCTCTCTTCTGGGTGCTCTACTTGACCCTGGGAGGAATCCCCCGAAAGACGGTCGAGCGGTTTGCCGCGGCGCGGACGCTCGCCGAGCGGGCCGTCCCCTTGCCGGAAGAAGAGGAAGTCCTCGGCCTCCTTCCCGTTCGCCGGCTTCCTTGAATCCCTCCCGTTCAGATGACCCCGCGCAGGCGCACCTCGAGAAACCTGCGGAGGAGCGGACCCGAGAGGCGCTTGGGCTCCGCATCGACGGTGAAGATGCCGAGCCGCTCGATCCGCCGCATGCTGCGGCGCCGCTCCTGGAGAAGGCCGCCCGCTACGGCCTTCTGGAAGAGGGAGCGCAAATCACCACCTGAGTGCCGGTAGATTTCATCGATGTGCGGATCCCCTACCCCCACGAAGATGAGGACGTGGCGGCGCGTGAGCGACGCCAGGCTCTGGATCATCTCCTCCGCGCTCACCTCGTCGGTGAAGTCGGTGAAGACGACGATGAGCGAGCGCTTGCGGTGGCGTGAATCGAGGTAGCGCACCGCGCGCAAGTAGCTCGTGGCTTCCGTTCCGTCGGGCAGACCGGCCATGGCGGCGGTGATGGCGCCGAGCTGGGCCAAGCCCGCCCGCGGGGGGAGGAATGACCGCGGCCGCGAATCGAACGCCAGGAACCCCACGCTTTCCTTGCGGCGCAGCGCCACGGCCGCCAGGTCGAGGACCGGCGTCATCGCCAGGTCCAGCTTGCGGACCCCTTCGATCACAGTGCCCATGAGACGCCCGCAGTCCAGGGCGACGATGATCTCCGCGTTACGTTCGGCGCGGAAAAGGCGGACCTGAGGCTTCTGCCGGCGCGCGCTAGCCTTCCAGTCGATCCGCCTTATCTCGTCGCCGGTGACGTAGGGCCGGATGGAGTCGAACTCGTACGAGCTGCCGCGCCGGCGGATCTGCTTCTCTCCGAGCCTCTCCAGGGCCGCCGAACGCGCCAGGAGCCACTCGGACTCCCCTGCAGGTCGTCCGGGTGCGACGAGCACACGCTCCTCCAGCGGCACCCTCTCCTGGAATTCGAGGAGCCCGAGAGGGCCGGCGATCCGCAACCCAAGCGGAAGGAGAGCATGCGTTCCCCGCTCGAGCCCGACGAAATCCACATCCCGCTCCACTTCGGCCGAAGGAGCGAGAACGAAACGCTCATCGATCCCCTCGCCCTCGAGAGCCGAGGGGAGCACTTCCACGAGGCGAACGGCGAGGGGGCCGTCCGTTTCGTTCCGCAGCCGGACGCTGTAGGACGATCTCCGCCCCACGTGCTGGAGCGGTCGGACGACACGGGCGGCGCTCACGCACCCGCGGCGTGGGCGAAGGAGGAGATCGACGGTGGCAAGCAAGAGGACGAGTGCGATGGAAGCCCCCCAGGGGAGCGCCAGGATCGGGACGAGCGGCGCGATGAGCCCGAGGGCCGCGGCGGCCGCCGCAGCCGCGATGAGGCGGCCGCCCGGCACGGGGATGCGACGCGCGGCTCGCCTTCCATCGCGTCTAGACGCGGGAGGGTCGCCACGGAGGTCGGCGGGAACATCAACGCGGGACGGGGACTGCATCCGCCACTCCTCGGAGGATCTCGTCCGCGCTCAGCCCTTCGACCTCTGCAGCGGCGGTGAGGAGGAGCCGGTGGCGCAGGACCGGCACGAAGAGCTGCTTCACGTCGTCGGGAATCACGTAGGAACGGCCCTCGAGCGCGGCGGCGGCTCGGGCCGCTATCTGGAGGAGGAGGGATGCGCGCGGGCTGCCTCCAAGTTGGATGTGCACGTCGTTCCGGGTCTTGCGGACCAGCTCCACGAGGTACTTCGCCACCTCGGGCCGCATCTCCACCGACATCGCCTCCTCCTTGGCCCGCGCGAGGTCCGCCGCTCCGCCCATCCGCTCCACCGACGCGAGTCGGGCGCTGAAGCCCGCGGTGTCCCCGCTGTGTTCCTGGAGAATCCTCTCCTCCTCCTCGCTCGTGGGATAGCCCAGGACGATCTTGAAGAGGAATCGATCGAGCTGGGCCTCGGGCAGCGGATAGGTGCCCTCGTACTCGACGGGGTTCTCCGTGGCGAGGACCAGGAAGGGCTGAGGGAGGGGACGCGTGATGCCATCCGCGCTGACCTGCCGCTCCTGCATGGCCTCGAGGAGAGCCGACTGGGTCTTCGCCGATGCGCGGTTGATCTCGTCCGCCAGGAGTAAGTTGGTGAAGATGGGGCCTTCGACGGAATGGAATTTGCCCTCCTGGAAATTGAAGACCTGGGTCCCGAGGATGTCCGCGGGCATCAAATCCGGCGTGAACTGAACCCTTCGAAAGCCGAGCCCGAGGACGGCGGAAAGGGCCCGAACCAACGTGGTCTTGGCGACGCCCGGGACTCCCTCGATGAGAACGTGCCCTTCGGACACGAGCGCAATCAGGATGAGGCGCAGAGCCTCCTCGTGGCCGACGACGACCTTTCCGACCTCGCGCCTCAACGATTGATGGAGTTCCGCGATCGCGGTCATGGCCTCTTCGCCCTCCTCGATTCTTCCCACTCGATCCTTCGTTCTTCCTCGTCGAGTTCACCTGCCAGTTGCTGGAGGTCGGCGCCGCCAAACGGCCCCGCGCGGGTCAGTTGAGCATCGAAGCGGGCGAATCGATGGGTCCAGCGGGAGCGCTTGTGGCGGATGGTGTCCACCAAGGAGCGTGCCGCCGCGCGGTGGCGGTCGGCCCGCAGGAGGATGTCGGCGAGACTCACTACGAACTCCTCCTTCGCTCGGCGGGGGAGTACGCGAGGTTCGGCCGCGGCCCCGGGCCGGATCCCTCCGCGCCATAGGAGAAGACCGGCCAGGAGGAGCGCCCCCACGACCGGATACGATAGCGTCGTTCCGATGATCCAGCCCAGAAGTCCCCTCCGTCGCCAGAGGCCATGGCAGTATTCATCGAAGTAGACGGTGCGCTCACCGCCGCCGGTGGCTCGATCCATTACGGCGGCTACGAGGTGGGCCGTGCCTCCCTCCGCGAGGCCCAAGTTTGTGAAAGGGTAGGCGGAGGAAAAGAGCCAGACGCTCCCGTCCCCCTTCCTTGCCGTCGCCACGATCGGGTGCGCGGCGAGGCTGGCTGCAGCCTCCAACTCCTCGGGTAGATCACCCGCGAACGTCTGGATCTCGACCGCCTCTTCGCCCGCAGTGGCGAGCCCCGGGAAGATCTCCTTTCCGCCGGGGCGGCGCAAGAACGAACCGACCAGCCGCGCCCTCGAAGGGGCGGGGGGCTGCCAGAGATCGGAGAAACCCACCAGCGCGCCTGCACCGTGGACCTCCCCGCTGGCCGGAGTCCAGGCGAGAGGTGGACCGGCGGATTCGAAGATGCAGTCGAACATGCTCTCCCCTCCTTCGAGCCTCCTCCCCGGCTGCTCGTCCACTTTCAGCTCCAGCGAGAACGCCCCGGCGAAAGTCCGACCGGGCGGAGCCGCTACCACGCGTCCTCCCTGAGAAATCCAGTTCGTCAGCTCGCGGACCTGAGCGGTGTCGACCCGGGTGTCCTTGACCATCTCGAGCACGACGTTGGGAAGGGGATCGAGGATGACGAGGACGCTCTCTTCAGCCGGCGGCAGCCGGGCGTAGGAGCGGAGCTGGCGCTCGCAGTGGATCCCGAGCTTCCTCAGCACCTCCAACCCGCCCCGAAAGGCGTCTGCCCGAGCGCTCAGAGACGTGCGGGCTTCCATTTCCGTTCGATCCCCCTCGACCCAGGCCTTCGCCAGGGCGGATAGAACGACGAGAACCACGAACGACACGCAGAGGCTCAGGACCAGGCGCCGGCGCGCTCCCCGCTCGGCCTCGCCACCGGCGTCCGCCGTGATGGCAGCTTCGCTCCACCTCGACCTTCCCCGTGTGGAACCTTTCACGACCACCCCTGTGCCAATGTCGCAGCGGAGGCGGAAGTGGACGGGTGTTCGCCGGCGGGACGGGTTGCGAAGTTTCTCAGGAGCCGCTGAGCGGTCTCCTCGCACCTCTGGTAGTCCACGTCGGTGACCTCGACGCTGCCGTACCAGGCCGCCTCGACGCTCCGCTCGAGCGCGAAGAGGTCGCCGCGCAAGTGCGGTGGGACGCTCAGTCGGGACGCGATCTCGCGATGCGTCCAGCCGCGGGCGATCCGCAGGATCCGGCGCTCCTCCGCCAAGGCGAGGATGGCGAGGAGGAGGGCGCGGAGCGCCTCGCGCCTCAGGCCGGCCGCGGCGAGCCCCCGCGCCTCGTCGAGGATCTCGAGCGAACGGCGCCGCCGGGCCTCGCCTTCCTTCTCGGAGGGCTCGGGACCGGAGGCGGTGGTCCTCAGAAACGCCAGAGAGACGGTCCAACCGATGTGGATGAGGAGCGCGATCAGGACCAAGAAGAGGAGGACGAAGATGGTCCAGAAAATGAATGGAGAGGTGGCATGGAGCCACTGGAGAGACTCGATGACTCTTCGCAGGAGCTCTTGAGCCCGAGTGAGCACGGCAAAGAGAACATCCGATAGGCCCCCGCCTCCAGCGGTCAGACCATCGCGCAAGGCCGGATCGGCGAACACCTCGTCGACCGCCCGGTCCACCGCGTCACGGGAAGCTGCAGCGGACGTGCCGGCCATCATGCCTGAGCGGTTTGAGCTTTCCGGGCGATGGCCTCGACGAGCGAGCTGAAGGCCTGGATGTCCATGGCCTCCTTCTTGACGCGGAGGTTGAAGTAATAGACGACAGGAGCGACGATGCCAACCGTGGAGAAGGCCACGTTGATCACGTAGCTCACCAGGATCTGCGTGTAACCCGAACCGGCGACCCCTCCAATGAGCCCTCCGATGAAGCCGCCGATGAGGGCGAGGAGAAGAGTTGTCACGATGGCGAAGCCGAGGATATTCATGCGGTTGCCTAGGCCCAGCGACTTGCTGCGCTCCATCGCTTGGCTCCGAGAAATCTTCTCGACGAGAAGGGCCGGAATGCTCACGTAGTACCACGTCATGAAGATAAGACCTGGAACGATGAGGAGCAGGAACCCAAACCCCACGATGAGGCCGACCACGATCGAAAGGAGGAGGATGTCTCCCAACCGCCGGAAGGCGACTTTGAAGCAATCGGCCAGGGTCGGGTTGTCGCCCGTGAAGCTGGAGGCCACGAGGAGGACGCTCGCCCCCTGCTGCAGCGGGACAAGGATCAGGTTGAGGATCAGGAGGACGAGGACGCCGACCATGGCCGTTGCTCCTGCCTCTTGGGGCCCTCCGACCTCCCCGCTCCTCATGACAAGCAACTGATAGATGACCGTGGGGAGCCCGAGGATCCCAATGATGAGAGCGAGCTTCAGGAAATGCACCCCAGCGAGGGAGTAGCTCTGGCCCACGAGCTCGCCGAACGAACGCTCCCGGAGTTCAACCTTCATCGCCCTTGCCTCCTCTCCAGTCCTCTTGCCCCCGTACCGCCTCTTCCACAGCGTCGGCGATATGAAATCTCGCGAGTGATGTCAAGGGTCAACTTGCAGATCCGCCGGACGGCGACCCCGACGGGGCTCTATCCGCGCCCCCTGCGCTTCGATCCGCCGATGGCGGACCCGTGCTGGCGCTCCCGTCACCGATGAGTAAGACTCTCTAACAAAATGAGCCACCAACCGCGGTGCGAGCGCCGAGAAGCGGCCCTCCCGGCAGCTTCGCTGCCGGGGATGGGCCGGCACCGTATGCGCACTGTGCCTTCCCCCCTCCGTCCCCCAAGGGGGAAGGTGCCGACGACGCGCACCCACCCGCCGCGGCAAGCCGCGGGCGGGCGGGTGCGCGGCAGAGAGTATCGTGGAGGGCGTCCCCTCGGGGGGAGCGAGGGGGGAGAAGCAGAGCGGCGACGCTCGACGGCCCCTCGCCGCCGCAACCCGGAGGGCAGGTCCACCTTGCGTTGGACCTGGCCGGCCAAGTCCGACCGTAGTCAAGGTGGGCCTGCGCGGTCCGGGTTCATTTTGTTAGAGGGTCTAACATGGATCCCCGCCGGCGGAGCGACTGGGTTCGGTAGAGAGGATTCCCGATGAGTGCGGATGCGCGGCCGGATTCCGATGTCCTTATCGTCGGCGCCGGCCCCACGGGGGCCGTGGCGGCGAAGCGGCTCGCCGAGGCGGGCCTGAGCGTCGTCGTCCTGGAGCAGGGCGACTGGCCAGACTACTCGAAGGCGCGCGCCGGACACGACGACTACGAGATCACCGCCGGACGCGACTGGGGCTGGAACCCGAACCGGCGCAAGGCGCCCGCCGATTACCCGATCGACGACTCTGACTCGGACATCGCCGCCCTCCTCTACAACGCGGTGGGCGGCGGCACGGTCGTCTACGCCGCGCACTGGCAGCGGAACATGCCCTCCGACTTCCGCGTCCGCTCGCTCGACGGCGTCGCGGACGACTGGCCGCTCGCGTACGAGGACCTCGTCCCGTTCTACGAGCGTGTCGAGGAGGATTTCGGAGTCGCCGGGCTCGCCGGGGACCCCGCGTTCCCACCGGGCAGGGGGCCGCCGCTTCCCCCTCCGCCCCTCGCGCCGATGGGCCGCCGCGTCGCCGCGGCGCACAACCGGCTCGGCTGGCACTGGTGGCCGGGCCCGAACGCCATCGCCACGCGCCCGTACCGGCGGCTGCGAGCGTGCACGCAGCGCGCGACCTGCCTCTGGGGCTGCGCCGAAGGGGCGAAGGCCACGGTGGACATCACGCACTGGCCGGCGAACCTCGAGCTGGGGGTCCGGCTCGTCACCGAGGCGCGGGTCCGTCATCTCGAAGTGGACGGACGCGGTCTCGTGACGGGCGCCGTCTACTCGGGCCGCGACGGGCGCGAGCGGTTCCAGAAGGCCGCGGTGACCATCCTCGGGGCGAACGGGATCGGCACGCCGCGCCTTCTCCTCCTCTCGGCGACCGCGCGGTTCCCCAACGGCCTCGCGAACTCCTCGGGGCTCGTCGGGAGGCGGCTCATGATGCACCCCTTCGGCACCGTCGTCGGCCTCTTCGATGAGGACCTCGGGAGCACGCACGGGGTCTGGGGCCAGCACATCCACTCGCTCCAGTTCTACGAGACCGACGCTTCGCGCGGCTTCGTCCGCGGCGCCAAGTGGGGGCTCCAGCCGACCGGCGGGCCGGTCTCGATGACCCGCGCCTATCCGTGGGGGGCGGAGAACCCGATCTGGGGCCCCGGCTTCCACGACAAGATCCGCCGGCGGCTCGGCCGCTCCGCCATGTGGGGGATCATCGCGGAGGACCTGCCCGACGAGGAGAACCGGGTCGTCCTCGATCCGGTGCTCAAAGACTCCGCCGGCTTGCCGGCGCCGAAGATCGTCTACAAGATGTCCGAAAACTCGCGCCGGCTCCTCCGGTTTCACCTGGCGCGGGCCCGCGAGTCGCTCGAAGCGGCCGGCGCGTACGAGACGGTCGTGGCGCCGCTCATCCGCGAGACGGGCTGGCACCTCCTCGGCACAGCGAAGATGGGGGACGACCCCAGGGCGAGCGTCGTCGACGCTTGGGGCCGCTCCCACGACATCCCGAACCTCTACATCTTCGACGGGAGCATCTGGCCGACCTCGAGCGGCATGAATCCTACGGCGACGATCGCCGCGATGGCGCTCCGGTGCGCCGAGCATCTTGTCGAGACGCGGCGCCATCAGGCGGTGCCGAAATGAGCGCCCCGAGCCCGGCGATCGACGCCGCAGGCCGCGCGGTCCTCGCCGGCCTGGCCGACGTTTTGATTCCGGCCGGTCCGGGTTTCCCGTCGGCGAGCGAAGCCGGCGTCGCGGGCGATGGGCTCGACCGCGTCCTTGCCGCGAGGCCCGACCTGGCGGAAGGACTCGCCGGCGTCGTTCGCCGTGCAAAGGGGAAGGAGCCGCGGGCGGCCGTCGCCGAGCTGCAGGCCGGCGACCCCGACGGCTTCGGCATCCTCGCCGAGGTCGTCCCCGGGGCCTACTTCATGGACCCCAGGGTGCGCGAAGCGATCGGATACCACGGACAGGGCCCGCGGCCGATCGTCCCCGCCGAAAGCGACATCGCCGGCGCGCTGCTCCAGTCGGTCATCGACCGCGGCCCGATCTTCCGGCCCACGCCGAAGCGGTGAGGCCGTGTCAAGAATTTGCTACTTCCGCTGCCCCGACCCTGATTAAGATGTCGCCTTCCCTGCGGCCGGTCGAGATCGAATCCCGGACCTGGACCGGCTACCGAGAAGTCCGGCGGAGTACGAGCCGGAAGGAGATAGAACGTATGAAGCGGTTCCTTCCTGTGGTGGCGCTCGGCGCCGTGGCGCCCGTTTTCTTCGCCCTTGCGGGCGAGGGAGACTCCGAGGGCGCCAATTTGAGCAAGGTAAAGCTGGGCGAGCACTGGTTCGGCTCGCAGGTGACGAACGACGACTTGAAGGGGCGCGTGACCCTCTTTGAGTTCTGGGGGTTCAACTGAGGAGCCTGCGTGGCAGGCATGCCGCAACTCGTGAAGTTGCAAGACGAGCTCAAAGACACCGGTTTCACCATCATCGCGCCGCACTCCCAGGACGTTCCCAAGGAGAAGGTCCTCAAGCTCCTCAAGCAGAACAAGGTCAATTACGTCGTCACCTCGCGTGGAGACGTCCCCGGCCAGCAGGTCTCGACTCTCCCGGCCGCCTTTCTCTTTGACTCAAACGGGAACTTCGTCGAACGTGGCAATCTGACGTCGCTCAAGTTGAAGATCCACAAGCTGGTCGAAACGGAGCCCCACTTCCTCGCCGCCGGGCGCAAGTACACGAAGCTGGCCGGCGTGGCGGAGTCGCTGAAGAAGACTCAGGCCTACGGGCAGATCCTCAAACGGCTCGAGAAAGACCTCAAGAGCGACGGGGCGGCGGGCGAGGAGGCGAAGTACCTCACGGAGCGGATCACCGCTCACGGCGAGAAGCTCCTCGCCCGGGCCGAGAAGCTCGAGGGCGAGGATGCCTTCAAAGCGCAGCAAACCTATTCCGAGCTTTCCAGTCTCTGGAGGGGAAGCAAGGTGGGGGAGAAGGCCGCGGCGCGCGTCAAGGAACTGAAGGCCGACAAGAAGTTCCAGGAGGAGGTCAAGGCCAGCTCCGTCCTGAACCAGATCCTCGCCGAGTGCGACAAGCTCGTCTGGCAGGGGAAGGGGGAGATCAGCCTCGAAGGCGGAAACAACAAGAAGATCGCCGCAACGGTGAGCGCGTCGGCCGAGATGCTGAAGAAGAAGTTCGCCGGGTCGAAGGCCGCCGGCCGAGTAGATAGCGAGCTGGCGATCTACGGCTTCAAGAAGGCGTAAGGAGGAACTCCGTAAAGTTGCTCGTTTTCGTGCGGCGCGGTGGACCTCCTGCGATGAGCGGAAGGGCTGCCGCGCCGCGACTGCTTCACTTCTGGCCCATCACTTCGTGCGGGAGTCTCCCTCGCGGATGCGGGTGCGGCGGCCGGCGGGCACACGATCCAAGATGTCGACCGCCCCCGACGGCCAGCGGACCTCGACGCGCTCGGCCTCGGAGACCCCGCCGAGTCCGAAGACGAGCGTGAACGCGTCCTGCGACGTGCTCCCGCCGCCTCCCGAGACCTCGCGCACCTGGAACTTGCCTCGCGCCGCGACGGTCGCGCGCGCGCCGATCGCCGGCCGGTTCGACGCCGTCCCTTTGAGGTCGAGCTGGATCCAGCGGCCCCCGGGAGGGCCATCGTTCCGCAGGATGCGCGCGGGCCCGTCCCAGACCGCGAGGCAGAGGTCGGGGTCGCCGTCGCCGTCCAGGTCCGCCCACGCGGAGCTGTAGACGCCTGCGATCGCGCGAAGGGATCCGTCCGTCGCGTCCCGGAACCGCCCGTCGCCTTCGCCGGCGAGGAGCGTGGAGGCCCTGTCCCCGTTGACGGCGAGGACGTCGAGGTTCCCATCGAGGTCGAAATCCGCGAACGAGCAAGCCCTGTTCCCCCCGACTCCGCATCGCAGGATCGATGCCTTGTAGGAGCCGTCGGCTTGGCGGCGAAAGAGCGACGCCGGCCTGTAGTTCTGCGACACGATAAGGTCGAGCCGGCCGTCGCCGTCGAAATCGCCCCAACCCGCCGTCGCCGATCGCTGGTTTCCTTCGAGGGAGAGGGGACCGGCGGTCGCATCGACGAACGAGCGGCCCTGGAGGCTCCGCACGAGGCGGTTCGCCCCGCCGCGCTGCGTGAGGTAGACGTCGAGCCACCCGTCGGCATCGGCATCGCCCCAGGCCGCGGCGAGCGATGGCTTCGCCAGGAGGGGATGCCGGCCGCTTGCGTTCTCGAAGCGGCTCCCGCCGTGGCTCTCGAGGAGGAGGTTCCCCTCCTTCGTTCCCGTCACGTAGAGATCGAGGTCGCCATCGCGGTCGAAATCGACCCACGCCGCGGCGCGCGCGTCGAAGGCGGCCTCGGGCAGGAGGTCGGATGCGTCGGAGAAGCGCCATCCGCCCTCGTTCCGGAAGAGCCCGCACCGCGATTTGGACTCCGCCACGACGAGATCGAGGTCGCCATCGTTCTCGATGTCCCCCCAGGCCGCGCCGAGCGAGTCGCGGCCTCCCGCCAGGAGGGGCGGCGTCGCCTCGACGAGCGAGCCGCCATCGTTTCGGAAGAGGAGGTTGGGACCGTTGTAGGTGAGGTAGAGATCGGGGTCGCCGTCTCCGTCGGCATCTCCCCATGCGGCGCCTTGACATCCGGGCCGCTGCGCCGCCGGACCGAGGGAGACCTCGGTCCATCTCGACACCGCCTCGACGCGGGCCGCCGCATCGACCACGGTGAACGTCTTCTGGGGAACCGGACTCGCCACGGTCGCCGCGGCGACCGGCTCCGTGCTCGCGGCCGCTCGCCAGAAGAGCGCCTCCCCTCCGGCGGCGGCCACAAGCAGTTCGCCGTCGGGAGAGAAGCAAAGCGCTTTCACGCTCCGCTCGGCCTCGTGGAGGAGGAGTCGGGGCTGGCCGTCGGTGGCGTCGAGGAGCCGGACTTGCCCTTCCTCCCCCGCCGCCGCCAGGAGCCTTCCATCCGGCGAGAAGGCCGCGTCGAGGATCGATCCGCGGCGTTCCGCCGCAAATGTGGCTGTGCGCTCGCGCCGGTCGAGGCGATAGAGGTCTACGCCGTACTGGTGCACGACGGCGAGCCTGCGTCCGTCGCCGGAGAGCCTCGCCGCCTCGACCTGGAACGGCAGCGAGCCGGGACTCGCCCGCCGTCCGGCGACGACGGCCTCGACGGCCCAATCCGAGGTCCGCCACAGCTTCACGTCCGCGCCGCGGCCTACGCTCACGAGGAGGCCCTCCGGAAGGAAAGCGACAAGCTGGACTCGGTCATCGTGCGCTTCGGTCTCGGCCAAGACGGTCGCGGTTTCGACTTCGAAGATGGTGAGGCGTTCGTAGGAGCCCACGGCGAGGCGCCGGCCGGTTTCGTCGAAGTCGATGGAGCGAACGACCCCGAGCCGCTTCGGGATCTCCCCCGCGAACTCTCCCGTCGCCACACGGACGATCTGGACCGACTTGTCGGCTCCGCCGCAAGCGAGAAGCTCGCCGTCCGGCGAGAACGCGAGGGCGAGGATGTTCCTTGCGGGGATCCGGATCGACGTTCGTACGGTGACGTCCCGCGCATCGAGGAGCGCGAGCCGGTCGTCGTTTCCCGCCGCGGCCACCAGGCTGGAGTCCGGGGAGACGGCGAGCGCCTGGATCGGGCGGCCGTGGACGTACCGGCGCGGCTCCGGATAGCGCTCGAGGTCCCACACTTCGAAAGCCGAGGTGGGGCGGGCGATCGCGGCCCGATTTCCGCCGTCCAGGAAGGTCGCCCGCAGGGGGCAGATTCGAGGGAACGTCGCGGCGAGGACGAGCGTTCGATCGGCGAGGTCCCACAACCGGACTTCGCCGGCCACGACCCCCTGCCCGCAGCCCGCGGCCAGGAGGCGGAGTCCGTCCTCCCGGAATTCCAGTGAACGAACTCCGCCGGCAGGCCCATCGAGCCGCGCGATCTCCCCACCGCTGGACGGCTCGCGGAGGACGACGCCGCCGTCCGCGCCTCCGGTCGCGAGGATCGATCCGTCGGGCGAGAGGGCCGCGGCCTGCACGGCCGCCCCGTGCGTGGAAGAGGGGCGAGGAGGTAGGGACCCGCCTGCGTCGATGTACACGAGCCGCCCGTCATCGAGTCCGATGGCGAGCGTGCGCGAGTCGGAGAGAAACGCCGCGGAGGCAGCGCCGGGCCAGTCCCCCAGCCCCCCGAGGGGCTCTCCGGTGTCGGTCGGGGCGACCACCACGCCCCGCGCGGGGTCGCTCCAGGCGATCCGCCGTCCGTCCGGAGAGAAGACGAGGAATCGCGCCCCGGCACCTTGATCGTGCCGGATCCAGCGGCGGCCGACGGCGGGGTCGTCCCAGAGGTCGAGGCCCTCGGGCTCCCCTTGCGCCGCCGGCTGGGCGGCGATGGCGAGGAGGGAGCCGTCGGGCGAGTAGGCGAGCCGCAAGATCGCGCCTCCATTCCACTGGAGCGCTTCTCGCACCGCCTCTCGGGGGACGTCCCAGATGAGGACGCGCCCCTCGCGGTCCCCCGTCGCCGCGGTGCCGCCTCCCGGGGCCGCCGCCAGCGCGCCGTAACCCGGCCCGTTCGCGTCCCGCCAGAACCGCTTCACCTGACAGCGCCTCACGAGGTAACGCCAGTCGAAGCTGCGCAGCCCCTCGTCTTCCTCGCCGGCGTGCCGGCGGAGGTAGTCGCCCACGAGGTCGTAGTCCCCGCGCCCGAGCGCCTCGCCCGCGAGGTTCATGTCGGAGGCGAAGAGGTACCTTCGCGCGGTGTGGAGGGCTTCGCGAATCCGCGTCTCGTGCCAGATCGTTGCTGCGATGGCCGCCCCGGCGGCGAGGAGAACCGTGGCGACCAACGCGGCGGAGGCGGGTCGGCGGCGGCACCAGCGCGCGGCCCTCCCGATGGGGCCGACCGGCTGAGCGCGGACCGGGAAACCGTCGATGTACCGTCCGAGGTCGTCGGCGAGCGCCCCGACGTCCGGATAGCGGCGCGCGGGGTCCTTCTCCAGGCACTTCAGGCAGACGCTCTCGATCGCGCGGTCGACGCAAGGGTTTCCCGCGCGAGGGCTCGCCGGCTCGTCGCGCCGCACGCGCTCGAGCGTCGCGAGCGGCGTCGGGCCCCGAAAGGGCGGCGCGCCGGTGAGGAGGCTGTAGAGGATCGCGCCGAGGCTGTAGACGTCGCACGAGGTCGTGACCGGGACGCGCCCCGCCTCGAGCTGCTCCGGGGCGAGGTAGCCGGGCGTGCCGAGGATGGCTCCCGACATCGTGAGGGCCGAATCCTCCTCGTAGAGCTTCGCCAGCCCGAAATCGCTCACGTGCGGGTTTCCATCGGGGTCGAGGAGGATGTTCTCGGGCTTCAAGTCGCGGTGGAGGACTCCGTGGCGGTGGGCGTGGTGCACGGCCCGCGCCACCGTCTGGACGAGGCGCGCCGCCTCTCGCGGGCGATCGAGGAAGCTTCCGAGCCGCTCGGCGAGGCTCCCGCCGCCGAGAAAGTGCATCGTGTAGAAGCGGCGGCCCTCGTGCTCGCCGACCTCGAGCACGGCGACGATGTTGGGGTGGTCGAGCCGCGCGGCCGCCTGGACCTCGACGCGGAAGCGCTCCAGGTCCTCGCGCGAGGCGAGCCGGCCGGCCAGCACCATCTTGAGGGCGACCGTCCGGCCGAGCGTGCGGTGGCGGGCGCGGTAGACGACGCCCATCCCTCCCCGCGCCACCTCTTCGAGCAGCTCGTAGTCGCCGACGATGTAGCCGGGAGGCAGCGCCGGCGCGGGAGGAGGGGGGCCCAACGCCGCGGAAACGCCCGACATGCCGTCGTGATGGCGGAAGAACTCCTTGAGATCGTCCGCGAGCTGCGGATGGGCGCGGATCAGCTCCGCACGGTCCGGCGCGCGGCCCGCCTCGACGTCGCGGTAGTAGCGGTCGATCAGCTCCGCGAGGAGTTCGTCGACTTGAGTCTCGGGGGAGTCGTCCATGGCGTCAGCAAGCTTGACCGGGTCGATTGTGCCATAGAACCGGGTGCAATTGTGCAACCGAGGAAGGAACTAACCGCAGAGTACGCAGAGAACGCAGAGGGGCTCTCTGGTCACCGGGCGCGTCCTCACCGGCACGCGGCGTGGTCTCCGCAGCCCAGGGAATCGATCGTCGCGTCGAATCCGCATCCGCCCCAGGGCTCGGCGGGCGCTCGGCCTCCGGTGAGGAGGTAGGCGAGGACGAAGATCGCGTCCGTGACCTCCAGCGCGCCGTTGTCGTCGGAATCGCTCGCTTTCGGGCACGCCTCGCCCGTACGGCCGCCGAGGAAGAGGTCGGTGAGGATCGCAACGGCGTCGGAGAGGTCGGCGCCGCCGTCGGCGTTGATGTCGCCGCGCCGGAACGGAGCGTGGGCGGCCCCGCAGAGGGGCCGAGTGCAGAGGGCGATCAGGAGGCGCGCGTCCTCCGCCGTGATGCGGAGGTCGAGGTCCAGGTCGCGCGGATCGAGGCCGGCCGACGCGATGAGACGGTGCGTCTCTTCGTCGACCGCGTCGATCGTGCCGTTCTCGTCGAAGTCCTGGATCGGGGAGTCGGCGTTCAGGGCGCCGCTCCCGACGGACTGGAGGACGATGTTCAGGTCGTTTAGGTCGACGTCCCCGTCCACGTCGATGTCGCCCTTGAGGACCTCCACCGTCACGGTCTGCGTGACCCGCGCTTCGTTCCCGGCTCCGTCCCGGGCGATCCATACGACCGTGGAGGTCCCAGCGGGGAACAAGCTCTCGGCCTCCTCCTGCACGACGGTCACGGGGCCGGTGCAGTCGTCGGCGGCCCTAGGGGCTGAAAGCCGCACAGGCGTCCCCTCGGGATCGATGGCCATCACGTTCACCTCTTGGGGCTGATCGAGAAAGCTCGGGGGGACGGTGTCGGCGACGGTGACCCGCTGCTCGGCCTGCGTTTCGTTTCCGGCGTCATCGACCGCCCGCCAGGTCACAAGCGTGGTCCCGAACGGAAAGGATGCCGGAGCGTCGTGGGTCACCTGGACCTCCGGGTCGCGATCGTCGGACGCCCGAGCTTCACCCGGGTCGGCGGGGCCCGGGCAGCCGAGCGGGAGGTCCGGCGGAGCCGCCAGGACCGGCGGCGCGGTGTCCGGCGGAACCTCGACCACCTCGACCGCAGGCGGAGCGGCAAAGGAGCAGGCGGACTCCCCCTTGAGGAGGAGGGCGGCCTCGACCTTGCTCCAGCTCGCGTAGCCGAAGAGGCCCGTCATCCCCGCGAAGACCATCTCGCGCTCGCAGGTCTCGGTTCGCTGGAGGAGCTTGTTGAAATAGCTGGACCGAAAGACGAGTCGTAGGTCCTCGCGCTGGACGATCACCAGGTTCGTCGACGGTGCGGCCGGGTCGCAGATGAGGTTGCCGTTCCACTCGACGGAAACCCCTCCGCCGGCCGGAGTCCCCGCCTGCCGCACGTCGATGCGATAGACGGCTTGCGAAGTAGGGCGGCCTCGAGGGTCGAATCCATTCGTGATGGTCTTCTCCAGGATCTTCCCGCGCTTGGAGACCTCTGCGTCGAGGTCTTCGACGACCGAGACCGTGAAGGTCTCGAGCGCGGGCGAGCCCGACGCGCAGGCGGGCCCCTCGCAGCTCCAGGGCAGGGTGCCGACCCTGAAGCATGTGACCGTGCACTCCTCGACGAAAGCCCAGGACGAGGAGGCGAAGCGCGAGAGCCCGAATCCGCAGCGGCCTCCGTCGATCCGATGGAGGTGATCCTCGGGCTTCAAGAACGGGGGCGTGCGCAAGAAGTCGATGGGAGGCCGGGCGCGGCAGTTGTCCGGCGGCAGGTCGGATCCGGCGGAGAGCGGAAAAGGATCGGTCTCCGTGGCCCTCAGCGGGTGGTCGTCCGAGATCAAGGCCGAAAGCCCCACGGACTCCGGATCCTCGATCGCGGCGGCGAGGGGGCCCTTGAAGATGCGGAAGAAGAGATTCAAGCGGGCGTCCTCGTCGTGCCAGAGCGGGAACCCCATCCCCACGTTCTGGATGAAGTCGATTCCGTAATGGCGCCCCGCCGGCCAGGCGGAGTCGGCGAAGCCTCCCCGCCGCGGGAGCTGGAGCGCCGTCTCCTGCCACTGGTGGTGGCCGTCGATCGATCGAAGCCCCCCGAAGAGCGCGTTGAAGGGCTGGGCGGGCTTGAAGAGCTGCCCGCCGTAGATTGTGCAGGCGACGCCGGCGTCGCGCGCCATGCGGTTCAGCTCCGGCGCATCGAGGAGCGAGATCTTCGCGAGGACGATGGCGTTGCTGATGGGCGGAAAGAGCGACGGGCTCCACTTTCCGGAACCGCCGAGCCGCATGTCGGCGTTCACGCGATCCACGACGTCTCCGATCTCGAGGAGCCCTTTGGAGGAGCCGTCCTGGGCGAAGATCGAGCGCAGCTTCTCCGTGGCCTCGGCGGTGTTTCGGGCCGGGGTCCGCATCACGATCAGGTCGACGAGGAGGCTGTCGTCGCCGGCGAGCGCCCCCGCCAAATCGGCCGCCAGCTCCGCGAACTCGTGCTTCAGGTCCTCGACCACCTTGTCCTTCGCCTGCCGGATCTTGATGTGGGGCGCGACGAGCCAGGTGAAGACCCCGAGCTTCTCGGCGATCCGGTCCTCGGCTCTCTGGATCCCCTCGTGGAAGTCCCGGATCGCATCGACGGCTCGAAGAGTCCCGCAGATCGGAAAGACCGCCTCGGCGGGAATCGCGAAGAACGTCGGAAGCCACTGGCAGAGCCAGTTGCGGACGGGTCGCATCGGATCGCCATCCGGTCCCTCCAGGATTTCCTTCGCCACCTCCTCGCTCATCCGGATGTACTCGCCGATCGCCTGGCGGACGTTGTCCCGCCAGTGGACCAGGGGATTGAGCCCCGAGGTGAAGAGGACGGTAACCAGGGCCTTCGGGACCTCGATGAGATGCTCCGTCACTTCCAGAGCCCCCCGGAAGACCAGGATCGATGCGCAGACGGGCGGGAGCAGGAAGCAGGATGCCGGAAAGATCCTCACCCTCTTGCACTTGTTCGTGAAAGGAATGCAGATCTTCACCGTCCGCTTCGTGAGGTCATCGATCTTGTCCTGGAGGTCCTGGATCTCGTCCTGGACCTTCTCGATCTCTTCGTTGATCGTCGCCTCGGTCTCTTCGAGGAGCGCGACCGCTTCGTCGAGGCGCTCTAGGAAGTCGCGCATCTTCGCGAGATAGGCCGTCGAGCCCTGGCGGCGGTACTCGCGCGCGGCGCCGGAAGCGAGGATCAAGGCGTCGCGGGCGAACGCCACCGGGACCTCGACCGATTCGGCGGCGGAGAGCGCACGGCCGGAGCCGTCCCTGAGGGGCGGCTGGCGGTGGAGGATGTAATCCTCGAGGGCCATGTGCCGCGCTTCGACCTCCGCCTCGCCGTCGGTGAGGACTAAGATGTCGCCCGCGTAGGTGTTCACGTAGGTGTGCGCCCAGACATCGGCGGCGGCGTGGCCGAGGTAGCCGTAAGCGAACGCCAGCTCGGCGGAGGTTCGAGCCTCGCCGAGCACCCACCGCAGCCAGTCGTCCGTCTGCCATCCGCCCGGCACGCCGGGATGCGCCGTCATCTGGCCCGCGATCACGTCGGGGAAGCCGTCCGGACCGATGTGGCCCATGCGGTAGGCCTTCGCATGGTCGCGCAAGGCGCGGACGATCTCCGGCTTCACGGTGAACTCCCCGAAGGGCGCGATCGTGAGCTTTCCGTCCGGGAGGAGATCGTTGAGCACCTCCTGGGCGATCCAGACGTGCGTGTCGAGCTTGAACGCGGCCGCGGGGCGGCCTACGAGGACGACGCCGGCGATGGCAACCGCGAGTGCGTGCGGTCTCAAGTTAATTGCAAAGCTCTTCATGGACGATGTCTCCAACTCCAGAGCGAGGGCACCGTGACCTCCAGAACTGCCCTCCTCCCCCATCAGATCCCGTTTGTGGGAAGTTATGACGCGGGTTCTGGAGTGACGGCGATGAGGAGGAGGGAGGACGGGGGGAGAACTTCCCTGTATGGGTGCATGAAAGTTACTGCAGGCCTCCGCATCCTGGCGAGTCTGGAAAGAGGTAAACCGCAGAGAGCGCAGAGTTACGCAGAGGGGCGGGATCGGTTTCTCTGCGATCCTCTGCGTTCTCTGCGGTCAATCCCCTTTCGATAGTCGGAACGGATGCAGTTGCATGCACCCTCCCCGCTTGCGCCGGACGGTTGCCCCGGTCTACGATCCCGGCGTGCGATGGAATCGACCTCCGGCTGCCTTCCTGTTCCTCGCGGCCGCCGTTCCGGCGGTGCCGGCGGTTCCGGCGGCAGAGGTCCGCGTAGCCGGTCCGTCCGGGGGGGTGGTCTTCCGGCTCCTGATCGAGGAAGGGCGGGCGCGGTGGGAGGCGAGCTTCCGTGGGAAGCCGGTGATCGAGCCCTCTGCTCTGGCCTTCACCCTCGACGGAGTCGACATCACAGAGGGGATCGCGCCGGGCGAGATCGAGCGGTACCGCAGGCGGGAGGAGTTCCCCGGGCGCGGCGTCCGCTCGAAGCGCGCCGACCGGTGCGAGGGGGCGAAGATCCCCCTGCGGCGGGCAGGACGCGGCCCGGAGCACGTCCTCGAGGTTCGGGTCTTCGACGACGCGGTCGCCTTCCGCCACGTCCTCCCCGCGGGAGTCGGTGACCTCCGGACTCCCGATGAGTCCACGGCCTTCGTCCTCCCCGAAGGGACCACTGTGTGGCTCCACGACCTCGAGGGCCACTACGAAGGGGTTCACCAGCGGAAGGCGATCGCCGTGCTGAAGGACGGCGAGTGGGCGGCGCCGCCCGTGACGTTCCAGCTCCCGGGCGGGGCCGGCTTCGGCTCGATCACCGAAGCGGCCCTCAGCGGCTATGCGGGCATGGCGCTTCGGGCCGACGGGCCGCGGAGGTTCCGCCTGGTGCTGGGCCACGCCCATCCCCCCTCCTACCCATTCCGCCTCCGCTACGGCGCCGAGGAGGCCGAGAGGCTCTCCAAGCCCGCGGCGATTTCCGGGACCATCTCCACCCCATGGAGGGTGGTGATCGTGGCCGCGGACCTGAACGGCCTCGTCAACTGCGACGCGGTCCCGGCGCTCTCTCCTCCTCCCGATCTGCGGCTCTTCCCCGAGGGGCTGCGGACGGCGTGGATACGCCCCGGCCGGGCGGTCTGGAAGTATCTCGACGGCGGCGCGAGCACCATCGAGGGAATGAAGGAGTTCTGCCGGCTGGCAGGGGAGCTGGGCTTCGAGCACGCCATCGTCGAGGGTTTCTGGCGGCGCTGGAGCGAGTCCGACTTGCGGGACCTCGTGGAGGAGGGCCGAAAGCGCGGCGTCGGCATCTGGCTCTGGAAGCACTCCAAGGAGCTGCGCGAAGCTGAGGCACGCCGCGCATTCTTCGGGATGTGCCGGAGCGTGGGCGCCGCCGGCGTCAAGATCGACTTCCTCGACCACGAGGCGAAGGAGGTGATCGACCACTACCAGGTTCTCCTCGCGGAGGCCGCCGAGCACCGGTTGATGGTGAACTTCCACGGAAGCAACAAGCCAGCGGGGGAGGAGCGCACCTGGCCGAACGAGCTGGTCCGCGAGTCCGTGCGGGGCATGGAGTCGAGCCGCCTGAGGGACCGCGCCCGCCACGACGCCACCCTCCCCTTCACGCGGTTCCTCGCCGGCCCCGCCGACTACACGCCGGTCCACTTCGGGGCGCGCCGTGCCGACACCACGTGGGCCCACCAGGCGGCGAGCGCTGTGGTCTTCACCGCGCCACTCCTCACCTACGGCGCGCACCCCCGAAACATTCTGGAGAACCTCTGCGCTCCCCTGCTGAAGAGCGTCCCGTCCGTGTGGGACGAGACCGTCGTCCTTCCAGCATCGGCGATCGGCGAAGTGGCCGCCTTCGCGCGCCGGAGCGGCGAGGCGTGGTTCCTGGGCATCCTGAGCGGCCCGGAAGCCCGGTCGCTCCGGGTCCCCCTCTCCTTCCTCGCCTCGGGCGACTACGCGGCGCTCATCGTGCGCGATCGACCGGACGACCCGGCCGCAGTGAAGGTGGAGGAACCGGCGGCGCGGCGCGAGGACATCCTCCAGGCGAACCTGTCTGCCGGCGGCGGGCTCGCCGCCCGGTTCACCAGGAAGTAGACTCTCCCGGCGATGATGCCCGCCGGGCCTGAATCTCTCGGGGCGCCGGGGCCGCAGGAAGGGCCCCGGACGGCCCGCGATGCCTCGGGCGGCGCGGCGGGCCCGGAGGACTGGGACCCCGCGGCGTTCCGCGATTACCTCCTCGTCCTCGCCCGGATCCACCTCGACCGGCGGTTCGATGCCAAGGTCTCTCCGTCGGACGTCGTCCAGGAGGCTCTCCTGAACGCCCACGCCGCGCTCGGAGATCTCAGAGGGCGGACGCCCCAGGAGCGGCTCGCCTGGCTGCGGCGGATCTTGACGAACGCCATCCAGAAGAACCTCCGCGACCTCCACCGCGGAAAGCGCGACATCCGCCGGGAACAATCGCTCGAAGCGGCCCTGGAGCGCTCTATCCTCCACCTCGAGATGTGCCTGGCGAGCGGCGCGCCGAGCCCGAGCGAAAGGGCGCAGCAAGCGGAGCGGATCCTCCGAGTCTCGACGGCGCTCGTGAGCCTGCCGGACGCGCAGCGCGACGCCGTCCTCTACAAGTACCTCGGCGGCCTCTCCCAGGACGAGATCGCCGCCCGCCTCGGCCGCACCTCGCAAGCCATCGCCGCGCTGATCCACCGCGGGCTGAAGGGGCTGCGGCGGAGGCTGGAGGGGGAGGCCCATTCGTGATCCGGCATGGACACCACAGGCACTTGCCGCGCAGGCCTCTCTCGTGGCTTGATGGAGTCGTGATGACGTCTCAGCGAGTCTGCCTGACGATCCTTGCGCTCGCGGTGCCGCTCTCATCGCCGCTTGGGGGCGCCGCCGAGCCTTTCGATCTACTTCTTGAAGTCGGGCGCATCGTCGATGGCACCGGGAACCCTTGGTTCTTCGGCGACGTGGCGATCCGGGGGGACCGCATCGAGGTCGTGGGGAAAATCGAGGGCGCCGAGGCGCGCCGGAGGATCGACTGCCGCGGCCTCGTCGTCGCTCCGGGCTTCATCGACATCCACTCGCACAGCGACATGCTCCTCCTCGAGGACGGGCGGGCGCTCAGCAAGGTCCATCAGGGCGTGACGACGGAGGTCCTCGGCGAAGGAGACTCCGTTGGGCCCCGAATGGGGCGGCTTTCGCCGGGCTCGGTCACCATCGAAGGCAAGACCATCGAGTGGAGGACGGTCGGAGAGTACCTCGATGCGCTCGAGCGGCGCGGGATCTCCCTCAACGCCGCGACCTACGCCGGCCAGGGGACCATCTGGCGCTGCGTGATGGGCGATTCGCACGAGCGGCCGACCGCGGCGCAGATCGCGGAGATGGGTGCGCTCCTCGTCGAAGCGCTCGACGACGGCGCCTTCGGCCTCTCGTCGATGCTCGCGAGCCCGCCCGGACTCCTCGCGACGACCGCGGACCTCGTCGAGCTGAGCCGCGTCGTCGCGCGCCAGGGCGGGCTCTTCTCCTCGCACATCCGCAACGAAGGCACGGGCGTCCTCGACGCCGTGCGCGAGGCGATCTCCGTGGGCGAGGGAGCTGGCGTCCCGGTCGACATCATTCACTTGAAAATCGCCGACCAGTCCCTCTGGGGACGGATGGGCGAGGTCGTGGGGCTGATCGAGGCCGCCCGCCGTCGCGGCGTCGATGTCCAGGCCAACGTCTACCCCTACACTCGCGGCCACAATAACCTCGCCAGCATCGTGCCGCCGTGGGCGCACGAGGGCGGCCGGGAGGAGCTTCTCCGTCGGCTCGCGAGCCCCGAGGCGCGATCGAGGATCAAGCGCGAGGTCCGCGAGGGCCTCGCGGGCTGGTACAACCACTACTCGGCCGTCGGCGGCGACTGGAGCCGCATCCTCGTCAGTACCGAGCTGAGCGAGAAGAACCGCCGCTTCGATGGCTGGACGATGGACCGCGTCCTGGCCGAGAGGGGCCGCGGGAAAGAGCCTGCGCCCGATCCGCTCGACCTCATGCTCGACTTCCTCGCGGAGGAAAACGGCTCCGTCGGCGCCATCTACGAGCACCACAGCGAGGCCGACATGAACCGCGCGCTCGCTCAGCCCTGGTGCTCGATCGGCTCCGACGGCTCGGCCCACGCGACCGAGGGGCCGCTCCGCCGCGGGCGGCCGCACCCGAGGAGCTTCGGCACGTTCCCTCGGCTCTTCGGCGTCTACGTCCGCGAGCGCGGGCTCCTCTCGCTCGAAGAGGCCGTGCGGAAGATGACGAGCCTCAACGCGGCCAAGCTCGGGCTCCGGGACCGCGGGATCCTGCGGCCGGGCGCTTTCGCCGACATCGCGGTCTTCGACCCAGAGCGCGCCATCGACCGCGCGACGTACGTCGAGCCGTTCCAGTACGCGGAGGGGATCGAGTGGGTGATCGTCAACGGCACGGTCGTCCTAGAGAAGGGGATGCACACCGGCGCGCGGCCGGGCCGGGCGCTGCGAAAGCCCCGCGTCCGAGAGGCCGGTGCGGGGCCGGCCGCCCCGGATCCCATCGAATCGGGCGAGATCGAGATCCGCGGCGGGAGCCTCCGCGCCGTCATCACAGAGAACGGCGCCCATCCGCCCGAGCATCGAGCCGGCTACAGCGGCGTCGCGGCGCTCTTTCACGGCGACTCGACGCGCAGCCTCTTCGTCCCGGCGGTTTCGGGCCTCAACTTCGAGCACATCTATAGCGGCGACGCCTCGAGCTACGGTTGGAACATCTTCGAGCCCCGGAGGAGCCCCATGACGCTCCACCGGCTCGCGGAGCGGCGCGTCGAGCTGCACCAGACGGCCACCGAGCACTGGCCGCTCGAGAGCCGGCTCACGTACGAGCTTTCCGGCGAGCTGTCCGGCGGAAATGCGATCGACTTCACGGTCCACTGCACGCCGCGTGGGGACGCGTGGAAGAAGCACGGCTATATCGGCCTCTTCTTCGCGTCCTACATCCACGCTCCCGAGGACCTCGCGATCCACTTCATCGGCCACTCGCGGGCCGGGAAGGGCGATCCGCGCCGCCGCTGGATCCGCCATCTCTCGCCGAAGCACGGCGAGGCGGCTTGCCATCGCCCTTGCGGATCGGACTGGGATCCGCCGGCGGACCCCGGCCTCCCCATCGTCCTTGCCTCGGGCCACTCGGACCTCGAGTACGACGAGCCGTTCTACTACGGCGTCTCGCACGGAAAGGTTCTCGTGATGATGTTCGAGCGGGCGCGACCCCTCGATCCGCATGGGAACGGCGGCGAGACGCGCTTCGCGCAGTCGCCCTCGGGCGGCGGCACGGGAAACCCGGCGTGGGACTTCATCTTCCTCAAGCGCGGCTACGAGGTTGGGAAGGAATTCCAGTTCCGCGCGCGGGCCGTCTACAGGGACTTCAACGGGCGCGGCGACGTCCTGAAGGCCTATGAGGAGTGGTCGGGCGAGCGCGTTGAGGATCCGGGGGAGTGACGGACGGACGACGTTAACCGCAGAGGACGCGGAGGACGCGGAGGACGCAGAGGGGTTTGACAGCGAGGCGGTGCGCGGGGAGCATGACGTCGTGGAACGGACGGCACCCGCGGAGAAACCTCGGCGGCGGTTTCCTTGGAATTGGATGCTGATTCTCGCCGCCGTGGCGAGCCCTGTGGGCTTTGATTGGGTCTACCTCTTTGTTGACGAGGCACCTCCAGCTGAGTTCCCAGGAGTCACGACGAGTTGCGCCGTCTATTCGGGGGATTTTTACTCTCTTGCACGGGAAGCGAAGCTTAAGCATGCCATCGAGGAGGACTCCCAGGAGATACATAGGCAAAAGCGCGGAATCGGAGGAGGAAGGGCTCTCGTGGAGTTGGTCCAACAACCCCGCGAGTTCGCGGGGGGGGAATTTTGGCGTGCCCTCGCATCCGAGGATTTCTTGCCTTCCCTGCAATGGCTCCATGCGCTCTCTTGCCAGGTACGAGTACCTCAGCGCGATCCCGCTGGACCCTTACGACGGTGAGCCCCTCCGCTACTCAGCAGAGAAGGGCATCATTTATTCGGTCGGCAAGGATTTCATTGACTCGAGTGGTTCCAGCGAGAGCGGCCGGATCACAGCGCTCGAGGATGAGTCCGAGCCCTCGCTACGCATCGACGGCTGACTTCGAATCAAGGAGGTTTCCTCTGCATTTCAGGAAGATCGCCTGTTTTTCGCTCGTCCTTCTGGCTGCCGAAGCTAGGTTCGACAGTGCCGCGTCGCCGCAGGACGCCAAGCGGGGCCGCGCCGTTGTCGGCGACGGGGCTCGGGCCGGGCGGCCCGAGCGGTTCCCGCATCGCATCTGGGCCGCTTGCGACTTCGAGGGGCAGACGCCCGACTATGCCTGGTTCGGGATCGTCGAGAAGACGAACATCCCCGCTTACCCCGGCAACGCCACGGCCCTGCGCGCCGAGCCGAAGCCGTACGGCAACGTGAGCGCTCGCATGGCGGGCATGAACCCGGTCCCCGGCCCTCGCATGGGGAAGGTGAACCACCTCTACGCGCGCTACTTCATCAAGGGCGCGACCGAGGCGATCTTCCAGCACTTCAGCCTGACGACCGAGGACAACCAGCACATCGCGGTCTCGGGGCTCGCCGAGAGCCGCTGGGCCGAGGTGACGCTCAACTTCACGCGCGACGCGAGGCGAAACGCCGGCAGTCCCGGCTCCTTCGGCGACGGCGAGCGCATGGACGACCTCAAGGTCTTCCTCGGGAAGCCTGGCGAGGACAAGGACGGGAAGAAAGACCGACCGGCCGATGAGTGGGACCTCCTCCTCGACGATGTCATCTTCTTCGCCGAGGATCCTGCGCTCCCGCCGGAGCCGGAGCCGTTCCCGAGCCGCGTGATCCTCCTCGCCGCGTTCGACACCGGGATGACCAAGGCCGAGCGGCCGAAGTACTACCCGGGCGACTTCGAGCCCGTCACCGAGGGGCTGCCCGCCGACTCCTACTGGGGCGCCGCGCGCGCCGTGCCGCAGAAGGAGGGCCGCGCGGGCAAAGGGATCCGCCTCCAGATCGAGCCTCCGCGCCCCGTCGGCGCGCGCACGAAGCTGCGGTTCCGGTATCACATGCAGGGCGGATCCGCGATGACGGTCCAGATCTTCGACCTCACTGCCGGCGACAACCGCCACATCCGGCTCCGCGACCTGCGCCAGAAGGAGTGGACGACGATTTACCTCGACTTCACGCGCGACTCGAAGCGCAACGACGGCTCGAGTGGCCCCTTCACCGCCGGGAACCGCGTCGACGACCTCTTCTTCTTCCTCGACGGCGAGGAAGGGGCGCGCTCGGATCTCCTCATCGACGAGGTCGTGCTCTTCGATGCGGGGAAGTGATGGGCTTCCGTCCTTGGAGCGAAGTCCCGGATCGGCCGGCGGCGTGAAGACGAACAGCCTGGATCTCAAACGGCTGGTTCTGCTCTCCGGGCTCGCGATGTCCGTCGGCTGGGGCTTCCGCGGCGACTACGGCCACGAGGCGGGAGCGATGGTGCCGGGGGCGCTCCTCGGACTCGCCGTCGCGCTGGCGTCGGGCCGCGAGGACTGGGCGCGGCGGGCGCCCCTCCTCGGCTTTCTCGGAGCGATCGGCTGGGCGTTCGGCGGGCAGATGAGCTACGGGAAAGTGGTGGGCTACACGGCGCACACATCGCTTCCGGACGTCGCGTACGGTTACGCCTGTCTCTTCGCCATCGGCGCCCTGTGGGGCGGGATCGGCGCGGGGATCCTCGCACTCGGCGTCACGAGGCCGCGCGGCGAGCTCAACCGCTTCGCCGGCCCGCTCGGGGCCCTCTTTCTCGTCTGGATCGCGCTCGATCTGAGCGAGTTGACGGATTCTCTCAGCGGGCGCTGGTCGCTCAACGACAGCGACTGGGTGGCCGCGGCGTCGGCCCTCCTCGTTGCGTGGACGTACGGGCTGATCGCCCCCGCCGCGCGGCCCGCCTCCCGGCTCATCCTGCTCCTTGCGGGCGGATGGTGGCTGGGGTTCCTCCTCTTCCCTTGCCTCCTCGGGCGCCGTATGACGCCTCCGAGAAGCGACAACTGGGCCGGGTGCGCCGGCCTCTACGGCGGGCTCGTGGCGCACTTCCTCTTGACCCGGAACCGCGCGGCCCTCGCGCTGAGCCTCACGGGGCTCCTCTGGGGCGGCGCGGGGTTCGTCGCCGGCGACTTCGTCAACATCCTCGGCCGCGCCGGATGGGGGCCGATCGGCGCGAGCGAGACCCTCCGCGCCCTCGACCACTGGAAGTGGATGGAGCAGCTCTTCGGGCTCGCCATGGGGGCCGGCGTCGCTCTCGGGTTCGCGCGCGTTCTGCGCGGACGGATCGCGCCGCCGCAGGAAGACTCAGCCGGCGGCGCGCTCGATAGCCTGGCGACGCCGTTCCTCCTCGTCGTGATGCTGTGGATGAACCTCTACAAGAACGTGCGCAACTGGTCGCGCGACGGCCACATCGCCCAGGGGCTCTTCGGCCTTGCGCCGTCCTCGTTGTTCCTCGCCGTGGGAATCGCGCTCTCGGCGGTGGTCGCGGCCGCCTGGATCCTCCACCACCGCCGCCCGCTGCCGCTTGCGCCGCGGAGCCAATTTGGCCGAGGGCAGCTTCTCTTTCTTCTCCTCCTCTGGATCGCCGTGATCGCAGCGCTCCTCCAGGCGTTTCCCGGCCTCAAGAGCGCGGGTGTCCTCTTCGTTCACGCGACGTTCTGGCTCACCGCGGCGGCGTGCTCGCTCCTTCTCCTCTTGCTGCGCGAGCCGCAAGCGGTCCCCGAGGGGGAGATGGTTCCCCCCGAGAACCGGCGATGGCTCCCAGACTGGCGTCATGCGGTGCTCTGGGCGCTTGTGCCGCTCCTGATCTTGCTCGTGGCGTGGCTCTCCACGTCGACGCACGCGGAGCCGCTACAGGGGAGTCACCTGAGGTTTGGGGAGTAGGTTGGGATCGATCGGGGGGATCAGATCACCTCGGCGATCGGCTTGTGGCCATCGACGAGGTACTGCGGGCGGCCCGAGAGGTCCGCGACGGTCGTGTGGTCGAGGTCGAGGCCGAGGTTGTGGTAGAGGGTCGCTAAGACCTCGCCGAAGTGGACGGGCCGGTCGACGGTCTCGCCCGCCAGGCGGTCCGTCGCCCCGATCGCCTGGCCCGTCCGCATCCCGCCGCCGGCGAGGAGCGCGCAGGAGACCCGCGGCCAGTGATCGCGCCCCGCGTCCTTGTTGATCTGCGGCGTCCGGCCGAACTCGCCCCAGGCGACGACGGAGACGTCCCGATCGAGCCCGCGCTGGTGGAGGTCCTCGACGAGGGCGCTCATCGCCTGGTCGAACATCGGCATGTCCTCGCGGGCGAGCTTGAAGTTCGAGCCGTGGTAGTCCCAGAAGCCGTACGCGACCGTCACGCAGCGGACGCCCGCCTCGATCAGGCGGCGCGCGACGAGGAACTGCTCGTTGAGGCGCGGCGCAGCATCGCCCCGCGGCCTCGGGTCGCCCTTCCCGTAGCGCGCGGCGACGCGCGGGTCCTCGCGGCGGTAGTCGAGTGCCTCGGCGAGGCGGCTCGACGTCAAGATCCCGTAGGCCTGGCGCACGAAGGCGTCGTGGCCGTCGAGGAGCGCGCCGGCGTCTGCCTCGCGCCGCAGCCGGTCGAGGCTCGCGAGGAGCGACCGCCGGTCTGCGAGCCGCTCGACCGTGACGCCATTCAGAACGAGATCGTTCTTCGCCTCGCCGTTGGGCCGGAAGGAGCGGTGCGCAGGGCCCAGGAAACCCGTGCCCGATGCGTTGTAGGGCCGGTGCTGCATGATGGGCTCGAGCCCCACGAAGGGAGGCAGGGCCGGAGTGGTCGGTCCAAGGACCTTCGAGACCACCGAGCCGATCGAGGGCCAGTTGCCCGGACGCTGGCGCATGGAGCGGCCCGTCAGGCACTGGAAGTCGTCGTGGCCGCCGTCGGAGCCGACGATGCTGCGGACGATGACGAGCTTGTCCATGATGGCCGCGAGCCGCGGCAGCAGCTCGCAGACCTGGATGCCGGGGACGCGCGTGTCGATGGGCTTCAGCTCGCCGCGCACCTCGGACGGGGCATCGGGCTTCAGGTCGACGAAGTCCTGATGGGGCGGTCCGCCGGGGAGGTAGACCATGATGACGGACTTCTGGACCCGCCCCGCGCCGGTGCCGGCCTCGGCCCGCAGGATGTCCGCCAGCGTGAGCCCGCCGAGGCCGAGAGCCCCGATCCGGAGGAAGCCCCGGCGCGAGACCCCGTCGCAAAACCGCGATCCGCCTCCCGAAATCGTGAGCATCGGCACTCCTCTCGTCGTTCGGCCTCCCCCGGAGGCCTCTCGACGACGCTGCTCAAGGTATGGAACGGCTCCCGCCGCGTCAAGTTGCTCCTCGCCATTTCACCTCGTTGAAGTTCCCTGCCGGACCGTGTACAGGAGCGCCATGGGTCGACGTGGACACGGGCGAGCGAGGCGTGGCGGCGCGTGAGCACTCCGCGAAGACGATTCCCCTGGAAGTGGCTCGCGGTGGCTCTCGCCGTGGCGATCCCAGTGGCGCTGGGCTGGGTTTACCTTTTTGTGGATGAGCCTCCGCCCGACGATTCGGACCTGACGATCGAGTTCGAATCGACCCATACGACGGCAAGCCGCTGCGTTACTCGGCAGGGAAGCGAATCGTCTACTCGGTCGGCAAGGACTTCATCGACTCCGGGGGCTCGACCCAAACGGACTGGCGCAAGGCACTGGAGGACGAATCCGAGCCCACGGTTCGCCTCAAAGAGTGAGATCCCGCCGCTCGCGGAGCATTCGACCGAAAGGCGGCGGCCTTGAGGGAAGCCGGATGAATCGATCCACTCGTTGAAACGACCAGCGAGCCGGCAGCGGTCCGTCAGCTTGCCGCGAATCGCGGAAACGCGCCGCGAATCCGGCCCTCGTGAAAGCGGAGCGCGTTCGATGCGAGAGCCTTGCTCGCCTGAGCGGCGTCCCCGCTGAACAATTCTCCCTGCGCGTTCAGTACGCACTTGCCGGCTTCCGGCGGCGGCAGAATTCCGACGAGTTCGCGTGACTCCTGCAAAATCACATGCCATCGGCGCGACAGCTCGGCTGCGTCCGGTGGGGCGCCGGAAAAAGCGAGCGCCGCGATCTCCACTGCAGAATATCGCGCCGACCGCCCCGCTTGCTCCAGGATGGCAGCCGGGCTGAACCCGGGGTCCTTTCCGCTTGCGGCCCAGGCGAGAAAGCCCAGCCGCTGGATGCACTCGTTGCACTGGATGACGTCCACCCAGTCGCGCACCTCGAGCCGCCCCACAAGCGCCAGCACCTTGTTGGTCGCGAGGTCGAAGGGATGCAGGGTGAGACCGAAATCTTCATGCTCCACGAGCGGGAAGAACCGAAAGGCGCTGTCCGCCGCCCATTGCATTGCCACGCTCTCCCCTGCGCGGCTCACGATCGCTTCGACGAATCCCTCGCGCTCTCTTTGCGCACGGATTTGAAAACCGTGAGCCTCGAGCAGCTTGCGGTCGGCCGCCCAGGTCGAGTCCACGGCCGCGTTGGTGTCGTGGAATAGATCGATGTCCCGGGAGATCCTTGTCGAGCCGGTCGCAGCATTCAACGCCGCGCCGCCGGCGACGTAACTCTCGCCGCTTTCGACGCGCTGGCGAGCAACTAACCGACAGACCGTGCGCTGGAATTGTGTAAGAGCCATTGCCGCAGCGCTGCCGCTTGCTGATAAGCCGCCAGGTCTCCGTGGCGCTCGATCGCTTCGAGCACCCGACAGGCCTCTGCGGGCGTTTGCGGATAATAATCCTCCCGCAGAAACCAGAGACACCGTGTCCGATGCTCATCGACGAGCTGATTCACACGGCGCATCACTGATTTCGCATCTTCATTCATGACCAGCGGAGTCTATCCCTCCCCCGACCACAGGACAAGCCGGGCCGCCAGGGTTGCGAGGATCTCGGTTTCAGCTCGAGAGGAGAGGCTTCGGCAGCCGTTTCATGCTCCTTGAAGCTTCGTAGAGGTCCACTGCCTTCTGGGCGTTCATCCAGAAGTCTGCGGACGTCTTGAACGCCGCGGCGAGCTTGAGCGCCATGAAGGCCGTCAAGGCAGACCTACCATTGACGAGGCGGTTGATGACCTTCACATCGCACTGGATGTGATCAGCGAGTTGCTTCTGCGTCATGCCCAACGGCTTCAGGAACTCCTCCTGCAAGACCTCACCGGGACCCGTGGGCCTTCTTCTTACTTCTACCATGACCGTTCCGTCTCCATCTGATCAGCGGTGGTAGTCCTGAACCGAGACTCGCTCGGGACCCATCCTCGTCCAGACGAACACCACCCTCCACTGATCGTTGACCCTGATGCTGTGGAATCGCGCCAGTTTTCCCTTGAGGGCCTCGAGACGATTGCCGGGAGGCGATCTGAGGTCTTCAAGCTCAGCGGCGTAATGAAGCATGTCGAGCTTGCGCCTGACGATGCTGGAGGCGTTCTGCCATGGGTTCCCTTTCTTCAGTCGTCCACGGATGAAGAACCCCTCCGCCTCCTGGTCCGAGAATGACTGGATCGCCACAAGGCAGTTCTTTACCAGGGGGCAGTATACCGCATCAAGGTATGAACTGGAGGAGACGGACGCGATACTTGGGCTACAGGCGCCGTGAATCGGACCGGACGGCACATCAAGGGCTGGCCGATTGCATCCGATAAACAGATGATGACCCCAGAATGCAAGAATCCGGCCGCAAGGGCGTGCGTCCGATTCCCCTGGAGGTGGATCCTTTGCCTTCTGGCGGTGGCTGCTCCTATCGCGCCAGCGTACCTCTACCTCTTCCGGGACGAGCCGTTGCACGATGACTCGGACCTCCTGTTGGAGGAGAAGCCCGTCCCGCCGGAGGACAACGGGTGGGACACCCTCAAGGCAGGGACCGAGAAGGTCTACTGGCCGGAGCTTCCTTCTCTCGATGGCATCAGAAACGGCGAGAGCCCCTACGAGAGAGCGGAAGCCATGAGCGATGGAATCTCCTGGGACGCAGAGCTCGCCGAGGATCTGCCACGAAGGAACGAGGCGGCACTCAAGCTGTTCGACGAGAGCCGGCGGTTCCGGGCATTCGTGAGGACGGACGGTGATGACTACGACGGCTCCATTCATTTCTCCGAGCTGAGGGCTCTCGTCAATTCCGTCTTCATTCGGGCGTTCCTCGCGGAACAACATGGGCGAGTGGAGGAGGCCTTCGAGGACGCCATGAACGCTGTGCGTCTGGGGAGAAAGCTCCGGAGAAGCGGCGTGAGCTTGTTTAACGGAGCGACTGTGCTCGAGATGGGCGGATTGAAGGTCCTCCGATCTTTCTTGCGGCTACTCCTGGCAGATGGGCATCGTCTTATTCCGTCGGAGAGGACCTCGAGGACGCCGGAGGTTCCCGCCTGAACTCGTGGGAGTCGGCGTGGTCGGACAAGAACGAACCCACCCTCCGCCTACACCGCTGATGCAACTCAGTGCCCCCATTCATAAGTCCGTGTAGGGTTTGTTGCGCCCTGAATATTCGAAGACCCAAGACTCGTGGAAGTTCATCCGGGCGCAACCCTGCGGGCCGGGCGCTTTTGGCGCCATGCTTCG
>Ga0187893_10002618_pt1 | contig 39009 bp, 29 predicted proteins | sample MA1701074metaG_FD_139574 | JGI IMG/M metagenome (GOLD analysis project Ga0187893, IMG submission 139574) | White microbial mat communities from a basaltic lava cave in the Kipuka Kanohina Cave System on the Island of Hawaii, USA - MA170107-4 metaG ... | reverse complement strand
GCCTCGGCCGCGCGCGCCAGCGCCGCCACGAGCGCGGGCTCGACCCCCTCGCGCCACAGGTTCTCCGGCCAGCCGAAGCGCAGGCCGCGCACGCCGTCGTGCCACCCGCTCACGTCGGGCGCGGGTCCCGGGCGCGCGCTCGCATCGAAGGGATCGGGCCCCGCGAGCGCGGCGTAGACCTCGGCCAGGTCGCCCACGTGGCGCGCGAAGATGCCGACCTGGTCGAGCGAGGAGCCGAACGCCACGAGCCCCCAGCGCGAGAGCCGGCCATACGTGGGCTTGAGGCCGTAGACCCCGCAGAACGCCGCCGGCTGGCGCACCGAGCCGCCGGTGTCGCTCCCGAGCGCCACCGGCACGAGCCCGTACGCCACGGCCGCCGCGGGCCCGCCGGAGGAGCCGCCCGGCACGCGCGAAAGGTCGTGCGGGTTGCGCGTCGGGCCGAAGGCGCTGAACTCGGTGGAGGAGCCCATCGCGAACTCGTCCATGTTGCCTTTCCCGACCACGACCGCGCCGGCCTCGCGCAGCCGGCGCACGACGGTCGCGTCGTACGGCGAGCGCCAGCCCTCGAGGATGCGCGAGCCGCAGGTGGTGGGCTGGTCCACCGTGCACAGGTTGTCCTTGACGACCACCGGCACGCCGGAGAGCGGGCCGTCGCGGCGTGCCGCACGGGCGGCCGCGCGCCACGCGGCCGGCTCGGCGGCGAGCAGCGCGTGCACGTCGCGCTCCCAGCGCGCCGCCGGGCCGGCGAAGCCCGCCTCGGCCGCGGCCTCGGGCGCGAGCGAGCCCGCGCGGACGCGGCGCGCGATCTCGCGCGCCGGGAGCCGCCAGGCCTCCCCGGCGGTCACGGCTCGAGCGCCTCGAGCACGGGCGGGACGAGGAAGTAGCCGTCCTCGGCCTCGGGTGCGCCCTCGGTGGCGGTTCCGGGCGGGAGCGTCCGCGGGTCGGGCTCGTCCGGGCGCAGCGGCCCGCCCGCGGGCGCGAACGCGGTCGGCTCGAGCCCTGCGAGGTCCAGCGCCGAGAGCCGCTCCACGAAGCCGAGCACCTGCGAGAGCTGGGCGGCGACCCTGTCCAGCTCGTCCTCGGGGATGGAGAGCCGCGCGAGGGCGGCGATGCGCGCGGCCTCGGCGCGGTCAATCGCCATCGTCCACCCCGCTCACGAAACGCGCGACCACACGCTTCGTGGCGCTCGTGAAGCGCACCGTGAGCTTCATGTCGGGTCCCTCGCCCTCGGCGTCCAGCACGGTGCCGAGCCCGAACGTCTCGTGCACGACGCGCCGGCCGACCGCCCGTCGCGCCTGCCGCGTGCGGCCGCCGCCCGTGCCGAGCACGGCCCACGCCGGGGCCTGCGGCTCGGGGCCCTCGTCCCACGCCTCCCCCTGGGCCGCGTCGCCGCCGCCGGGCGCGCCGGCGCGGGCGCCGGTCAGGGCCCAGCGCCGGGCGTCGCGCGCGCCGCCCGGCTCGGGGTCGCGCGCGAGCAGCCGTTCCGGGATCTCGCCCACGAAGCGCGACACCGCGCCCCCGCGCCCGCCGTCGAATCGGCGCCGCCAGGCCGCGGCCGTGAGCAGCACCTCGTCGCGGGCACGGGTGAGCGCCACGTAGAAGAGCCGCCGCTCCTCCTCGAGCTCCTCGGCGCGCTCGAGCGACGAAGCGTGCGGCAGGAGCCCCTCCTCGAGCCCGGCGATGGCGACGGCGTCGAACTCGAGCCCCTTGGCGTTGTGCATGGTGAGCAGCAGCACGCGGTCGCCGCCGGCCAGCCGGTCGGCGTCGGTGAGGAGCGCGCACTCCGCGAGCCAGGCGAGGAGCGTGGCCCCGCCGGCCTCCCCCGCGCCCTCCGTCTCCCCCGCGCCCGCCGCGGTGGCGCGCGCGGCGAACGCCTCGGCCGCCACGCCCAGCTCCTCGACGTTCGCGCGCCGCTCGGCCCGGTCGGACTCCCCGCCGGCCTCCAGGTGCTCGAGGTAGCCGCTCGCTCCCAGCAGGTGGGCGACGAGCTCCGGGAGCGGCAGCTCGCGCCGGGCGGCGAGCCCGTCGAAGAGCGCCACGAGGCGCGCCGCGCCGGCCCTGGCCGCGCCCCGAAGCGCCCCCTCGGCGAGCAGCGCCCCCAGCGCCTCGACCGGCTCCGCACCGGGCCGTTCGAGGCGCTCGCGCACCTGCGCCTCGACCGCGGCCCCGAGCCCGCGCCGCGGCGTGTTCCAGATGCGGAAGAACGCCGCCGCATCGCGCGGGTTCGCCACCAGCCGCAGGTAGGCGATCACGTCCTTCACCTCGCGCCGCTGGAAGAACGACACGCCGCCGACGATCTCGTACGGCACCCCCGCGTGGCGCAGCTCGGTCTCGAGCGCCCGCGACTGGGCGTTCGTCCGGTAGAGCACCGCGCAGTCGGCGAGCCGCCGGCCGCGCAGGCGCTGGTGCTCGAGCCACCACCGCACCCGGCGGGCCTCGAACTGCTCGTCCGGGAGCAGCGACCAGGCGAGCGGCGCGCCCGCCTCGCGCTCGCTCCACAGCGTCTTCCCCTTGCGCGCCACGTTGCGGGCGATCACCGCGTTCGCCGCCTCGAGGATGTTGCGCGTGCTGCGGTAGTTCTGTTCGAGCCGGATCGTCACCGCTCCCGGGAAGGCGCGCTCGAAGTCCAGCACGTTCGCGAGGTCCGCCCCGCGCCAGCCGTAGATGCTCTGGTCGTCGTCGCCGACCACGAACACGTCGCCGTGGGCGGCGCCGAGCGCGTGGACCAGGCGGAACTGGGCGTGGTTCGTGTCCTGGTACTCGTCCACGAGCACGTGCCGGAAGCGCTCCGACCAGCGCGCGCCGGCGGCCGGGTGGTCGAGCCACAGCCGGACGGCCTCGGCGATCAGGTCGTCGAAGTCGAGCGCCCCGGCCCGGCGGAGCGCCGCCTGGTAGCGCGCGTAAAGCTGCGCCAGGGTGCGCGCGAAATCGTCGTTCGCGTCTCGCAGGGACTGCTCGGGGCCGATCAGCGCGTTCTTGGCGTCCGAGATGCGGCCGAGCACGAGCCCGGTGCGGTAGAGGGTGTCCGGGAGCCCGGACTCGCGCACGATGTCGCGGATCAGCCCCTCCTGGTCCTCGCGGTCGTACACGGTGAACCCTGGCGCGAGCCCGAGCGTCCTCGCCTCGCGCCGCAGGAGGCGCAGCGCCGTGGCGTGGAACGTCCCGATCCACAGCCGGTCCGAGAGCGCGCCGAGGCCCGCCGCGAGCCGCTCGCGCATCTCGCGCGCCGCCCGGTTCGTGAACGTGAACGCCAGGATCGCCTCGGGCGGCACGCCGCGCTCGAGCAGCCGCGCGATGCGGGCCGTGAGCACGCGCGTCTTGCCCGAGCCCGCGCCGGCGATCACCAGCAGCGGCCCGCGCTCGTGCTCGACGGCGGCCAGCTGGGCGGGATTGAGGGGGATGCTCAAGCGTGGACTCCGAAGGTGGGTGGGGCGGGGCTCACGGCAATCTATCGCAAGCCCACGCCCCGCTCCACGCCGGTGCCGCCGCGCGAGCCGCGGACGTCCGCGACGATGACCGCCGGGGCCGCGACGGCCCCGGGACGGTCGTCACTTCACGAACAGCATCTCCCGGTACTTGGGCAGCGGCCAGTGCTCGTCGTCCACCAGCGACTCGAGCCGGTCCACCGTCTCGCGCACCTCGTGCATGAGCGGGCGCAGCTTCCCGCCCAGCGTGCGGCACGCCGCCATCTCGTCGTGCGAGCCGTGGAGCTGCCGGAGCAGGGCCTGGATGCGCTCCACGCCCTCCTGCGCCGCCTCCAGCCCGGCCGTGAGCGCCGAGACCCGCCGGCCGTAGGCCGAGCCCTTGGCGCTGCCCGAGGCCTCCGACCACACGCGCCAGGCGCCGCCCGTGCTCGCGAGCTGCCGCTCGACCGCCGGGATCACGCAGGTGTGGACCACGTCGGCCAGCGTCTCGGCCTCGAGCATGACCTGCTTCACATAGCGCTCGATCGCCACGTTGAACCGGGCGTCCAGCTCGACCTGCGACAGCACGCCCGTGCTCACGAGGAAGCCATGGTGCTCCGACTTCATCACCGCCTCGAGCGCCGACGGCGTGTCGGACAGGTTCGGAAGCCCGCGCCGCTTCGCCTCCGCCTTCCACTCGTCGCTGTAGTTGTTGCCCTCGAAGCGCACCGCGGCCGTCTCGGTGAACACCTCGCGCAGCAGCTCGGCCACCGCCTGGTCGCGCTGCCTGGGGTCGCCGTTGAGCTTCTTGCGCAGCCGCTCCGTCATCTCGTGCAGCGTGTCGGCCACGGCCGCGGTCAGCACCGCCATCGGCACGGCGCAGTTCATGGAGCTGCCCACGGCGCGGAACTCGAACTTGTTCCCGGTGAACGCGAACGGCGAGGTGCGGTTGCGGTCGGTGTTGTCCTTGGCCAGCGTCGGCAGGCGCCCGACGCCCATCTCGAGCAGGAAGTGCTCCGGGTCCTTCGCCGCCTCGCCGCGCATCAGCCGCTCGATGACGTCGGTGAGCTGCCCGCCCACGAACGCGGACAGGATCGCCGGCGGCGCCTCGTTCGCGCCCAGGCGCAGGTCGTTGTTCGCGCCCGAGACCGACCAGCGCAGCGCCACCGCGTGGTCGTGCACGGCCTTCAGGCACACCGCGAGAAAGGCGAGGAAGCGCAGGTTCTGGTGCGGCGTCTTGCCCGGCTCGAGCAGGTTCTCGCCGCGGTCGGTGGCCATGGACCAGTTGCAGTGCTTGCCGCTGCCGTTGATGCCGGCGTAGGGCTTCTCGTGCAGCACGCACACGAAGTCGTGCCGCAGCGCCACGCGCCGCGCCACGTCCATGGCCAGCACGTTGTGGTCGTTCGCCAGGTTCACGTCCTCGAAGATCGGCGCCATCTCGAACTGCATCGGCGCCACCTCGTTGTGCCGGGTGCGGATGGGCACGCCGAGCCGGTAGAGCTCGTATTCGAGCTCCTCCATGAACGCCAGCACGCGCGCCGAGATGCTGCCGAAGTAGTGGTCCTCGAACTGCTGGTGCCGGGCCGAGGGGGCGCCGAGCAGCGTGCGCTCCGAGAGCACGAGGTCCGGGCGCAGCGCGTGGTGGGCGCGGTCCACGAGGAAGTACTCCTGCTCGCAGCCGAGCGTCGCCGAGACCACCTTCACGTCCACGTCGCCGAGCAGCTTGAGGAACGCGACCGCGTCCCGCGACAGCGCGTCGATCGAGCGCAGGAGCGGCGTCTTGTGGTCGAGCGAGTGGCCGTGGTAGCTGATGTAGGCCGACGGGATGCACAGCGTGCGCCCGTTCGCGCTCTCCACCAGGAACATGGGCGAGCTCGGGTCCCAGGCCGTGTAGCCGCGCGCCTCGAACGTGCTGCGCATGCCGCCCGAGGGGAACGAGCTCGCGTCGGGCTCGCTCTGCCAGAGCTGTGAGCCGCTGAACTTCTCGAGCACGCGCAGCTCGCCCGCCATCTGGACGTTCAGGTCCACGAAGCTGTCGTGCTTCTCAGCGGTGAGCCCGGTCATGGGCTGGAACCAGTGCGTGAAGTGCGTGGCGCCGTGCGAGACCGCCCAGTCGCGCGCCACCGAGGCGACCGCGTCGGCCACCTCGCGCGTGAGCGGCTGGCTGTGGCGGAGCGTGGCCAGCAGTGCGGCGTGCACGTCGCGCGGAAGCTTCTCGCGGAGCTTGATGAGGTCGAGCACGTGGCGCCCGAAGTAGCTGCTGACCGGGGCGCGATGGCCGTCGGGCATGCGCGGGGCGGCGAACGTGCGGGGCTGGCGGGCGCTCACTTCGAGCACGGCCGCATTGCGGGGCGAGGTCATCCGGGACTCCTGGTTCGGACCGCGACGAGGCTCACCCGCCGCGATCGGTCGAGGTTCCAGGGCCGCCGCGAGCCCGCGTGGGACCCGTGCGCGACCCCCTTCCGTGCCGCCACTCTAGCGGAACCGGTATCGGCCGGCGAGCCGCCGCGCTCGAGCCACGGCGCGCGGCGCGGCGCGGATCAGAACTCGGGCCCGATGCTGAAGTGCCAGCGCGGCTTGCGCACCCGCTCCAGGTTCGTGGCCCAGGCCACGTCCAGCTTCATGGGCAGCCCGAGGAACCACGTGCGCACGCCGGCCCCGAACGAGAAGTCCGGGTCCACCAGGTAACGCCCGCGCTCGTCCCGTGCCCAGAAGCGCGGGCTCCGGCCGTCGTCCCACACCGAGGCCATGTCGGCGAACACGGCGCCGCGCAGGCGCAGGTTCCCGATCGGCACCGGGCCCACGAGCCCCAGGTCCTCGACGAACGGGAAGCGCAGCTCGGCGTTCATCATGGCGAGCCGCGTCCCGATGGTCTCGAAGTCGGGGAAGCCGCGGATCGTCGAGAAGCCGCCCACCCGGAACGCCTGCGCGTCGCGGCCCCCGCTCGCGCCGCCCAGCAGCCGCGTGGCGAACGAGTAGCCGCGGCCCAGGTCGCGGTACTGGCGCACGTCGAGCGTCGCCGTGTGGTAGGCGAGCGCGTTCGGGAACCACGCGAACGCCGGGCTGTAGGTGAGATTCCAGCGCCCGCCGTTGACGGGGCCGCTCGAGCCGAACAGCGCGTTGTCGCCCACCAGCGAGACGGACGGGGACGAGGCCGAGCGGTATTCCCGGTTCGTGGAGATGATGCTCCCGTCCGGCTGGCGGTCGAAGAACTCCTCCTCCACGAACATCTGGGTGAGCTGCGCCTCCGCCCGGCGGAAGCGGTCGAACGGGTAGCTCCAGCCGGCGAGCGCCCCGAACGTGCGCTCCGAGAACAGCTCGGCGCTGCCCAGCCGCTCGCCGAGCGTGGTCACGCGCGACTCGAAGTAGTTCTTGAAGTGGAACACGCCCACGCTCCAGTCGAGCCGGCGGGGCAGCACGTTGTAGAGGAGCAGCGCGTTCGCCTCGGAGAGCGAGTTCGAGAACACGTCCCCGGCGAAGTAGAGGCTGTGGTCGCCGAGGAAGTCGCTGAACAGGATCTGGGTCGAGCCCGCGAACCCGAAGCTGCTCGCCGCGAGCGCCCCCACCTGCACCGCCTCCGGCGCGAGCCGCCAGCGGTAGCGCGCGGGCTTCTGCCCGAGCACGCTGTCGGCGAGCGCGAACGGCCCGCCGCGCTCGACGAGCGGCGTGAGCCTGACGCGCTCGGGCCGCGCCGTGTCCGGCGCGGCCGGCGCCGGCGGCACGGGGAAGCCGCCGCCGTCCCACGGCGGCGGCTCGAGGCCCGCGGGGCGGAGCGGGCCGCGCGGCGTGGCGGTGCGCGGGCCGCGGCGCTCGCCGGCGGCGAGGCTGGTGTCGGGGACCGTGATCGAGTCGGGCCAGGCCCCGAACAGCGCCGCCGCGCGCTCCGGCTCCACCGCGGCGGCCTCCTGACCGTCCCGCGCCTCGGCCAGCGAGAGCACCGAGGCGGGCGCGTTCCGGCGCAGGCGCTTCACCACCGGGTCGAGCGTGAGCGGCTCCTGGACCGCGAAGATGTCGTAGCCGCCGCGGTCGAACGCCGAGAATACGAGCCGGTCGTTCTGCCGCGACCACGACACCGCCTGCACGCCGCCGGTGAGGTCGGTGAGCTGCGTGATGCTGCTGTCGGCGGGGTCGTAGAGCGCCAGGTTGGGCGAGCCGCTCCGGTCGGTGATGAACACGAGCCGGCGGCCGTCCGGCGACCAGGCGGGGCCGTGGTCGTCACCGGCCGTGTCGAGCAGCAGCCGGGTCGTGCCGCTCGCCAGCTCGTACTCGTAGAGCCCGTAGCGCCCGAAGCCGTCCTTGGGCGGCAGCGGGCTCAACACGACCGGCGCGAGCCGGTCCGAGGCGAACGTGATGCGCCGGCCGTCCGGCGACCAAGTGGGCTCCTTCTCGTCCCAGGCGTCGTCCGTGAGTCGCGTCGTCTCGCCCGTCCCGGCGTGCACGAGCCACAGGTCGGAGCGACCGTTCCTGAGCCCGAGCACGACCAGCGAGTCGGAGTTCGGCGCCCAGGCCGGGAACGAGAGCTGTTCGCACGGCACGTCCAGCCGGCGCAGGACCTTGCCGTCCGCGGCCGCGACCACGTACAGCCGGTCGCGTCCCCGGCTCCCGGCCACGAACGCCAGCCGCGCGCCGTCCGGCGACCAGGCGATCGAGGTGCGCAGCAGCGGGAACGCCTCGAACTCCACGTTGCGCTCGCCGCGGATCACGCGGCGGATGGGCCGGCCGTCGAAGGCCGACATCAGGTACACGTCCGTGTACTGGCGGCGGTCGCTGAAGTAGGCGACGCGGTCGCCCTGCGGCGAGACCGAGGGCCAGAAGTTGAGCGCGCTCTCGTCGCGGCGGTGGTCCGTGAGCCGTTTCGCGAACGCCTCGGGGTGGTCGAGCCGGGCCAGCGTGGGCCAGTAGCGCTTGCGCAGCGCCTCGCGCCACTGCTCGTCGAAGCGCCGGGGCGACATGCCGTACGTGCGCTGGAACGCCCGGTCGAAGCCGCGCATCTGCCGGATGCGGCGCAGCAGGTCGCGGAACCGCTCCTCACCGTGGCGCCCGATCAGCTGCTCCAGCGCGGACTGGCCCATCTTGTAGACGAGGTAGCCGCCGGCGTGCTCGAGCGGCGGCAGGTAGCCGGTGAGCGAGCCGTCGCGCACGAACATCTCGGCCACCGGCTCCATGCCGAGCGAGAAGTACTCCGCCATCCCCTCGGCGAACCACAGCGGCACGTGGAACAGCCCCTGGCCCGAGAGCAGCGAGACGCCGGGCGCGTTGTAGAACATGTCGAACTGGAACGCGTGCACCAGCTCGTGCACGAGGACGTGCCGGAAGCCCTCGTAGGAGCCCGAGAACGGCACCACGACCCGGTCGCGGAGCGCCTCCGTGAAGCCGCCGGTCGAGGCGTCGATCAGGTCCCGGGTGATGTTCGTCTGGCTGAACTCGTGGTGGGAGGCGTAGAGGATGATCGGGATCCGCTTGCTCAGCGCGTGGCCGAAGCGCTGCGTGAACCGCGCCTGGGTCTTCTCGGCCAGGTCGAGTGCGCGCATGGCGAGGCTGTCGGCGCCCGCGTCGAAGTACACCTCGAAATGGTCCGAGCTGATCGAGTGCCAGGAGTGGTCGCGGTACTGCACCTTGTTCTGACCGAAGTACTGCGCCGCCGCCGGCCCCGCCAGGCCGAGCAGCCCGGCCAGCACGAGCGCGCCGCGCGCGATCGAGACACCCCTCATCCCTTCCTCCCTTCCCGGATCCCCGTCGCCGCGGCCCCACCCGGTACGAGTCTACACTCCGCGGCCGCACGCGGGTCCCCGCCGGGTCCCGCCGCGGCCGTTCAGTACTCCCAGCGCGCCTTCAGGTTCACGTTGTAGTCCGTATTCGGCTGGGTCGGGCCGGTGAGTGAGCTCCGACGGCGCGACACGCCGCTGGTCAGGAAGATGAACCGGTTCACCCGGTATTCGGCCTCCACGTTCTGCTCGAACAGGTCCGAGGGGTCGAGGCGCGCGGTCGTGGTCTGCCGGCCGAGGCCCGGAACGCGCTGCTGGTAGCGCAGCGCCAGCCGGTCCGTCACCTGCGAGCCCACGCCCACGACCAGCTCCCCCTCGCCCGTCGAGAGCCCGCCGCGGTCGCGCCGCAGCTCCCATTCCGTGATCGCGCCCTGGAAGAACTCGGACAGCCCGGCCGAGAGCTGGGCATTCAGCTGGCGCGTGAAATAGTGGTCGAGGTAGTCGGTCGGCGAGGCCAGCGTCACCCGGCCCCGCTCGTCCTGGAAGCTGCCGAGCGTGAGGCCCTCGAGGATGCTGCGCTGGTCGGCTTCGGGGTTCGAGCTCGTGAGCGAGATGAGCGGCTGGCTCGAGCGCCCGGCGATCTGCGCCGTGATCGTCTCGTACGCCGAGCTCTGGTCCGCGCGCGCGAGGCGGATGCGGGTCCCGGCCGCGATATCGAGCAGCGGGTCCACCCCGTCCTGGTTGTCGAACGTGATGTCGGCGCGGTCGAGCCGGAAGCGGTTGCTCAGGAACCAGTACGTTCCGCGCAGCGCGTGCATCTCGCCGAAGATGATGAGCGAGTCCGGCGTCTGCTGCAGGTCGAGGTCGGCGTTGAATTCCACGTCGGCGTCGGGCGTGCGCCAGCGCAGGTTGCTCGTGGCCTCGGCGCGGATACGGTAGGTCCAGTCGAGCGGCTGGGTCGTGGCGGCGCGCTTCTGCACCTCGGACTGGTTCGCGAAGTCGAACTCGATGACCCCGCGCTGCACGCGCGCCCGGCCGGCGACGTGCGGCACGCGCTGGCCGTTCACGCGCGGCCCGTCGCTCACGACGAAGTCGCCGTCGAACAGCACCGCGTACAGCCCCTCCTCGGCCGCCGCGAAGTCGCGCAGCACGAGCGGGAAGCGGTAGCTCTGGAGCCGGCCGCCGTCCAGGCGCACCTCGCCGCTCGACCACAGCCGCCCCGTACGCCCCTGGCGCGCCCACAGCGTGTCGAGCACGATCCGGTCCTGGTCGAAGTGCAGATCGGCGCCGAGCCCCTCGATGACCTCGCTGCGGTTGGCCGGGCGCACGAGGCCGTCGCGGATGCGACCGCGCCCGGTGAGGCGCGGCGCGCGCGCCGAGCCGCCGATCTCGGCGGCGAGCTCGAAGCGGCCGCGCGCCGACTGGAGCTGCGGTACGATCAGCGGCAGCACCTGGAGATCCCCGGCGGGGATGTCCACCCGCCCCTCGATCGGCGCGTCCGGCACGGCCGGCACCCGGCCGAGCGCGAGGTCGAGCGGCAGCGTGAGCCGCGCGGTGGACTCCACGTTCTGGATGCGCGCGCGCACCTCGCGCGCCTCGAGCCGCCGCTCCGCGTAGCGCGCGCGGACGTCCACGCGCTCGGTGCGGATGTCACGCCAGCCGAAGCGGTCGGCGCGCGCCTGTACGTCGAGCACCGGGGCATCCGGGCGCCCGGAGAGCGTGACCGTGCCCGAGACCGTGCCGTCCCAGCCCCGGGCTCGCGGCTGGAGCGCCGAGAACGGCTCCACCGGGAACGCCGTGGCGGTGGCGTGCCCGCGCCAGGCCGCCGCGTCGCGCAGCCAGCGCACGAGCGCGGTGGGGCTCAACGAGTCGGGGAACGGCTCCGCCATGCGCTCGACGGCGCCGCTCGCCCGCAGCGTGCCCTCACCCAGCTCGAAGCGGCCGTCCTCCAGCTCCAGCCGGCGCGCGCCGCCGGCGAGCAGGAGGGAGACCGAGTCCGCGGTGTGCCCCTCGAAGCGCGGCCGGCTCGCGCGGCCCTCTAGGCGCCAGCGCGGATCGCCCGAGCGCCCCTGCACGGCGAGCCGCACGCTGGCGCGGCCGCCGAGGCCCTGCTCGCGCGGGAAGCCGAGGCGCGCGAGGTCGAGCCGCTCGCCGGTGAACTCGAAGTCGTACGGCCCGCCGGGGGCCGCCCACCGCCCCCGCGCCTCGACGTGCGTGTCGCGGTCATTGGCCACGAGCCGCTCGAACAAGACGCCGCCCGGGTCGCCGGCGAGGCGCACCGGCGGCTCGGCCACGAAGCGGAACTGCCCGCTCGCGGCCTCCGCGGCGGTGAGCGTCATCCACCACGTGGACTCGCGCCACGCGGCCTGGCCGGTGGCGGCGAACGTCGTGTCCCCGGCCTCGGCCGTGAGCGGCAGGAACTGGACCACCTGCTCGCCGAGCAGGATCGACGCCCCGGCCCGGTCCAGGTGGATGCCGAGGAAGTGCCCGTCCTCGGCGTCCGCGCGCGCCGACATCTCGGGCCTGGGCAGCAGCCGGCCGCGCACGTTCTCCAGCGTCCAGCGCGCGAACGACGCCGAGCCCCAGAGCGCCTCCGAGCCGGCGAGCGAGCCCGTCACCGTGAGCGAGCCGGCACGCGAGTCCACCATGCCGTCGCCGCGGTCGAGCCGTCCGGTGAGGCCCGTGGCGCGGCCGTCCGGCCACTCCTCGAGCGGCAGCCCGCGCACGGACCACGGCCCGCTCCAGCCGCCCGCGTCGGTGCGCCCGCGCAGCGTGAAGCGCCCGCCGGCCCGGACGCCCACGACGCGGAACGAGTCCGCGCCCACCGCCGGCCAGTCCACCCGCACGCCGGCGCTGTCCGCCCGCCAACCCTGCAGCTCCGAGGCCGTGAGCCGCGCGTCCAACTCGGCGCTCGGCCGGTCGCGGGTGAACGCGCGGTAGCGGAACCAGCCGTTCAGGCCGCCCGCCGGCCAGCCGTCGAGCCGCAGGAAGCCCCAGTGCGCCGGGTCGGCGTCGCGCGCCTCGCCCTCCACCTCCCAGCCCTCGCGCGACCAGCGCACGCGGCCGAGCAGGTCGCCGGCCGCCGAGCGCGCGGCGAGCGAGTCCAGCGCCAGCTCGCGCCCGTCCCAGGCCATCCGCCCGGAACCCTCGGCGGCGAGCCCGTCCCAGGCCAGCGTGGTCGTGAAGCGCCCGCGCCAGTCGCGCCCGCCGCTCGCCTCCACCACGAACGAGCCCTCACCCGGCACGTCGAACGTGCGGTTGTCGAAGACGCGCGCGAGCCAGCTCCAGCGCACGCGCCCCACGGTGGCGCTGGCGTGCCGCACCGGGTCGCGCGCGCCCCAGGCGAGCTCGCCGCGCAGCGCCAGGTCGCGGCTCACGAGCTCGTTCACGCGCACGCGCACGCCGCCGCTGTCGGCGCGCAGGTCGGCCGCGAGTCGGTCGAGGCGGCTGTCCCACGGCCCGCGCTCCCAGCGCAGGCGTTCGAGGCGCACGCGCGTGTCGGGCCCCAGGTCGGCGAGCAGCTCGAGGTCGGTGCCGGAGACCGTGCCGTAGGGCGCGGGCGTGACGACGAGCGCGCCGCGGGCCCGCAGGTGCACCTGGAGCGGCCGCGGGCGCGAGCTGCGGCGGCTCGGGTCCGAGCGCCAGACCGGGATCCGCCAGTTCCCGTCGGCGCCCACGAGCCGCACGTGCGGCCGGTCGAGCGTCACGTCCAGCGCGCCGCCGTGCCCGCGCAGGAGCGCCCACAGCGAGTACTCCACCTTCATCTCGGGCGCCTGCAGCAGCGTCGCCCCGTCGCGGAAGCGCACGCGCGGCTCGATGGCGCGGAAACCGGTGAACGGGTTGCCGCGGATGTCGCGCAGGTCGAGCACGAGGTCGCTGTGCTCGCGCAGCGTGCGGTTCAGGAGCAGCGACAGCTCGCGCGCCACGAGCTCCGTGCGGTTCATGACGAACAGCACCGCGCTCGCGATGCCGAGCACGACGAGGCTTCCGAGCACGATGACAGCGAGGCGGGTGAGCTTGCCGATCGTCCAGCGCACCGGCTGCGGGACGTGCTCGACGACCTCCTCGATCTCCTCGCGCAGCGTCTCCACGACGCCCTGCGGCTCGGGGCCGTCCTCGGAGCGTGGCCGGTCGTCGTCGTCGTTCATGTCAGAAGCTCGGTCCGATCGCGACCTGGTAGGCGAACGGCCGCTGCCGCCCGAACACCTCGGAACCCGAGAACTCGGGATGCCGGCTCCAGGCCAGGTCCAGCCGCAGCGGTCCGAACGGTAGCAGGAGCCGTGCCCCGATCCCGGCCGAGTAGCGCAGGTCGCCCGAGCCCCCCTGCCGGGGGTCCCAGGGCGCGACGAAGTCCGCGGCCCGGACATGTTCTGGACGTGCCCAGACGTTGCCCGCGTCCACGAACACCTCCGCCCCGAACGGCCCCCAGATCGGGATCCGCAACTCGACGTTCGCGAGCAGCATGGCCAGGCCGCCGTCGCCCGGGATCGAGTTCTCGCCCCAGCCGCGGAGCGAATTCACCCCGCCGATGAAGAACCGCCGCTCCTTGGGCACGCGCGCGACCCGCGCGTCCTGCGCCCCGGGGGCGAACGCGTTGTCCGCGTCGCCGAGCGGGCCCATGGCCCCGCCCGCGCCGCGCAGGGCCAGCAGCCAGCCGTTGCGACGGGGCGAGTACCAGCTCGAGACGAGCTGGGCCTTCTGGTAGCTGCTCGCGCCCTTGAGCGGCCCGCCGGCCGTCTCGGCGATCAGCGCCTGCAGCGAGCCGCGGCTCGGCGTGATCCGGTCGTCGCGGGTGTCGCGGAACAGCGACAGCGCGACGCCGTTGTCGTAGTAGCGCTGGAGCACCCGCGCGAGCGAGTCGCGGGTCGCCTGGTCGGTGTTCAGGAACACGTCGTAGCTCTGGTGGACGAGCGCGCTGTGCCCCACCAGGCTGCCGCGGAAGATGCGCGAGAACTCGCGCAGCAGGCCCAGCTCCACGCCGCGGCTGTCGCGCCGCTGCAGGAAGCGCGAGTCGCGGTCGTCGCGCGCCTCCTCGTAGAACACCGAGGACTGCCCCTGGAGTCGCAGGCCCAGCAGCCACGGCTCCACGAGGTTCGCGCTCATGCGCCCGTGGCGAACGCGCAGCGCCTGCGACTCCTGCTGCGCGTCGCGCCGCTGGCGGTCGAGCACCAGGTCGCCGGTGAGCGAGCCGAGCAGCGCCCTGCGGTCGAGGTTGCGGTGGCCCCAGGCGCCCGAGACGCGGAACAGGTCCGCGGACCCGCTGCCGACGCCGAGGTCCACCCAGCGCGGCCGGCGCTCCCCGACGCGCACCGCCAGGTCGAGCGTGGACGACGCCGAGTCGGTGAACGACGACACCTGCACCTGGTTGTAGAGCCCGGTGTTGTAGAGCCGCTCCACCGACTGCTCGAGGCGCGAGCGCCGGTAGACGTCGCCGGGCCGCAGCAGCAGCTCGCGCCGCGCCAGCGACTCGCGCAGGCGGCCGCCGCCCTGGACGTCCACGCGGCCGATCGTGTAGCGGGGGCCCTCGAGGATGTCGTAGCGCACCGCCACCGCGAGTGGCGCGGCCGCCGGGCGCTCCGCCGAGGCCAGCGTGTGCGGCCGGTGGCCGCGCTCCTGGTAGAGGCGCGAGATCGTGAGCGTGTCGAGCGCGAGGAACGACGGGTCGTAGGGCCGCCCGGGGCGGGCGAGCAGCTCGCGCTTGATCTCGCGCTCGTGGAACGCCGTCACGCCGGTGAGCGTCACCGTGCCCACCCGCGCGCGGTTCCCCTCCTCGATCACGAACACCACCCGCGCCGCGCCGGGGTCGCGCGTGGACTCCAGCACCCAGTGCGCGCGCGCGTCGAGGTAGCCGTAATGGCGGTAGAGCGTCGCGATCGCGGCGGTGTCGGCACGCAGGTAGTCGAGCCGGATCGCGGGCCGTTCGCGCCACGGCCAGAGCGAGGGCTTGCGCGTCTTCAGGTTCGCGGCCCTGAGCTCGCGCCGGCCGAGCCGGCGCAGCCCCTGGAAGCGCACGTCGGCGAGGACGCGGAGCTGCTCCGGCAGCTCGCCCGGCGACTGCGCCCGGGGCTCGGCAGGGACGAGCGCGACCAGCGCCGCGAGCAGGCACGCCGGCAGGCGGGCCCGGCTAGCGGCGCGCGGGTTCAACCCTGGACGACTCGCGGGGGGCCTGGTCCACCGCACGCAGCCGCTGGAACGGTCGCAGGAGGTCCTTCGAGAGGATGAACACGAACAGCGTGCCCACCAGCACCAGGCCGAGCTTCTGGAAGTTCATGTAGGTGCGGCCGGAGACCCCGCGCCGACGCACGCCCTCGAGCAGCGCCAGCGAGATGTGCCCGCCGTCCAGGAGCGGCACGGGCAGCAGGTTGAACGCCATGATGGCGACGTTGATGAGCGCCATGAGGTAGAGCCAGCGGTCGAGGCCGCGGCGCGCCGAGTCGCTCGCCATCTGGCCGATGAAGATCGGGCCGCCCACCGACTCGCGGTAGTAGGCCGGCCGCGTGAGCGTGAGCCACAGGCTGCCGTACACGTCGGCGACGATGCGGCCGGTGCCGCGGAACGCGGCCGGCACGGCCTCGTTGAGCGCGAAGCGCTCGGTGTACTCGAGCCCGCGCGGGGCCTCGATCCCGATGCGCACCCCCTGCTCGGACTCGTCGATGCGCATGGGCGTGATGGTGAGGTCGAACGCCTTCCCCTTGCGCTCGACGCGGAACACGACCGGCTGGTCGGCGCGCCCGCGCACGGAGCGCGCGATATCGGCGAACGACCCGACCGGCGTCCCGGCCACGCTCAGGACGCTATCGCCCACCTCGAGGCCCGCGCGGTAGGCGGGCATGCCGGGGCTCACGCCGCCCACGACCGGCGGCGGCGGGGGCGGCTGCAGGCCGCCGAGCACCCGCCGCATGCGCGCCCCGGGCACCTCGACCCGCACCGGTGCCCCGCCGCGCGTGAGTTCGAGCGCGCTCGGGCGCCCGTCCTCGAGCCCGCGCGCCGCGACCTCCAGGTCGCGCCACGTCGCGATCGCGTGCCCGTCCATCCGGGCGATCGTGTCGCCGGGCCGCAGCCCCTCGGCCCAGGCGGCGCTCGTGTCGGCGACCGGCCCCAGCGTGTTCGCCCAGTCCGGCTGCCGGATGCCGACCATGAACGTGAGCACCAGCACCACGAACGCGGTGACGAGGTTCGCCGCGGGACCGGCGAAGGCGATCCCGATGCGCCCGTACCACGGGTGGGTCAGGAACTGGTCCGGGCCGCCCTCGGGCATCCGCCCCTCGGGATCCAGGTGGTCGCCCGCCATCTGCACGAAGCCCCCGAGCGGGATCCACGAGACGCAGTAGCGGGTCTCCCCGCGCGTGAAGCCGAACAGCTCCGGCCCCATCCCGAGCGAGAACTTGAGCACCCGGACGCGCCTCGCCTTCGCGGCGAGGAAATGGCCCAGCTCGTGGACGAAGATCACGATGCCGAGCAGCACGATGCCCGGCAGGATGCTTCCGAGACCCACGGTTCCTCCTTGTCCCACGGGAAGTTGCGCGAACCTACTGTGGTGACTTCTGAAGCGTCAAGCGGACCGCGCGCGGCTCGCCCGGGCATCGGCGCGAGCGGCGCGGCGGGCGAGCCAACGAGTGGTCAAGCCGCGCGCGGAGCGCGCTCGAGCGCCTCGCGGTAGACCTCGAGCGTGCGTTCCGCGGTGCGCGCGATGCCGAACGCCTCGACCGTGCGGCGCGCACGGTCGGCCCACGCCGCGCCTCGCTCCGGCTGGGCGAGCGACTCCACCAGCGCGCGCGCGAGCGGCGCCGGCTCGAGCCCGTGCACGAGCCGGCCCGTCTCGCCGTCGGCGACCACCTCGGGCACGCCGCCGACCGCGGTCGCGACGATGGGCACGCCGAGCACCTGCGCGTCGAGGAGCGAGGTGCACAGGCCCTCCAGGTAGCTCGAGAGTGCGAACAGGTCGAACTGGCGCATGAGCGCCCGCGCCTCGGGGTGGAAGCCGAGCAGGTGGACGCGGGTGTCGAGCCCGAGCGCGGCGCGCCGCCGCTCGAGCGTGGCCCGGCACTCGCCCTCGCCGAGCCACACGAAGTGGGCGCGCGGGCGCCCCGCGATCACGGCGGGCGCCGCCTCGAGCAGGAGCGCATGGTTCTTGTGCGGCGCGAGCGAGGCCACGGTGCCGATCACCTCGGCGTCCTCCGGCAGGCCCGCCAGCGCGCGCAGCGAGGGGACGGCGCGCGCCCCGGCGGCGCGGACCTCGTCCAGGTCCACGCCGCTCGCCACGAGCCGCAGCTTCGAGTCCGGCACCCCCGAGGCGAGCATGGCCCGGCGCACGCCCTCGCTGATGCACAGGTACGCGTCCACCGGCAGCGCGTACTTGAGCCGGCTCAACGGGTTCGTGCGCACGAGGAAGTCCACGCGTCGCGACACCACCACGGCCGGGACACCGGCCCAGCGCGCCGCGGGCACGCCCAGCGCGTGTGCGTGCGCGCTGTGGACGTGCGCCACGTCGGGTGCCAGGGCCTGCAGCGTCCGGCGCGCGGCGAGCAGCGCGGCCAGGTCCCACTCGCCGCGCGCGCGCCATGGCTCGACCGCGAAGCCCTCGGCGGAGGCACGCTCGAGCAGCGGCCCCGGCGGCGCGAGCAGCGTCTGCGCGTGGCCGCGCCCGCGCAGCTCGCGCAGGAGCAGCAGCGCCTGCGCCTGGCCCCCGCGCCAGGTGCGGCCCGTGTCGAGGTGCGCGATCCTCACGCCGCGAACCCTTCGAGCGCGCGCGCGAACTGCTCGCCCACGGCGCGTGCCGTGCCCAGCTCGAGCGCGCGCGCGCGGCCCGCGGCGCCGAGGCGCGCGCGCAGCGCCGGCGCGGCGATCAGCTCGGCGAGCGCCTCCGCGAGCGGCTCGGGCTCGCCGCGCGGCACGAGTCGGAGATGCACGCGGTCCTCGAACACCTCGCGCGGGCCCGCGCCGTCGCCGGTCACGACCGCCCGGCCGGCCGCCAGCCCCTGCCAGAGCTTGTGCGGGATCACGCGGCCCGGCTTCTCGCCGCCGCCGAAGGCGCCGAGCGCGACGTGCGCGGCCGCGAGCGCGCGCGGCGCCTCGGCGTAGGGCCGCCGCCCGGCGAAGCGCACACGGCGGAGCCCGTGCCGTGCGGCGTGCTCGCGCGCCGCCGCGTGCTCGATCCCCTCGCCCACGAGCTCCACCTCGAACGGCGGCAGCGACGCCGCGCGCGCCTCGAGCGCGCGCACCGCCTCGAGCAGCGTGAGCACGCCGTGGAGCGGCAGGAAGCCGCCCACGTAGCTCACCCGCACCGCCTCGCCGCCGGGCGGCGGCGGGACCTCGAAGAACGGCGGCTCGGCGCCCACGAGCACGCGCCGGAGCCGGGCGCGCTCCGCCCCCAGCTCCACGAACAGCTCGCCGTGCGCCCAGGTGTCGCACAGGAGCCGGTCCGCGGCGCGGAACGCGAGCCGGTCGAGGCCGCGGTTCCAGCGCGCCTGGGGCGAGCCCGGCGCGTGCAGCCGCCAGTCGCCCACGAGCGTGTCCCAGCGCGAGACGAGAGGGTCGAAGACGAGCGGCCGCCGGCCGCGCACGCGCGCCGCGAGCGGCACGTCCTTGTGGCGGAACTCCGGCACCCACAGCACGTCCGTGGCCCGCGCCGCGCGCGCCCAGGCCGCGAGCAGCGCCGGGTAGCGCCGCCACGCGCGCCGGTCCGGGACGCGCGCCTCGACCACCTGGTGCCCGGCGAGCGCGAGGCCTGCGCGCAGGAGGCGGTTCCGGGGGTAGTCCGGGTCCCACGCCCCGAAGCAGCAGAGCGTGGTCACGACCGCGCCGGGTCCCCGGGCGCCCGCTCGAGGCGGGTCCGCTGCCAGAGGTCCGCGTACTTGAACAGCACCTGCGCCGCGGCGAAGCCGCACAGCACGAGCCCGTGCGCGCCGTCCAGGAAGCCGAGCTGGAGCAGGTACTGCCGGGTGAAGCGGAGCGGCGGGCGGAGCAGCACGTCGATCGCCCCGGCGCGGCGGCCGCGCCGCCACGCCCGCTCGGCCCCGGCCCGCGCGTAGCGCTCGCACTTCTCAACGCAGTCGCGCACGGTGCGGTAGCTGTGGTGCTCGATCACGCCGGCGAGGAGCCCGGGACCCGGGCCCTCGACCGCCACCGCCTCGTGCACCTCGGCGTCGTCGAAGCGGGCGCGCTCGCGCCGGAAGAGCCGCACCACGGTCTCGCCCTGCCAGCCGCAGAAGCGGATGCGGCGGCCGAGGAACCAGGTCGCGCGCCGCAGCCGGTGGTGGGTGATCCCGCCGTCCGCGCGAACGGCGTCGCGGACCGCGGCCACGGCACGGGCGTCGAGCCGCTCGTCGGCGTCCAGCCACAGCACCCAGGGCTCGGTGCAGCGGGCGAGCGCCCAGGCGCGCTGCGGGCCGAAGCCGTCGAACGAGCGCTCCTCGACCCGCGCGCCGAGCCGCGCCGCGGCCGCGCGCGTGGCGGGATCGCCGCGTGGATCCCAGACCACGAGCACCTCGCGGGCGAAGCCGAGCGCCGGGATCAGCGCCTCGAGGTCCCGCGTCTCGTCACGAGCGAGCAGCAGGATCGAGATCGACAGTCGGTCGTCCATGGCGTCCCAGGTGGTCGAGCACGAGCGCGGCGGCGCGCTCCGGCGCGAGCGCGGGCAGGCAGTTCCAGTGCGGGCACACCGTGCGCTCGCAGGCGCGGCACGGCAAGTCCGTGCGCCAGAACCCGTGCCGCGGGTCGTCCGGCGTCCATGCGTCGGGGTGCGCTGGCCCGAACCAGGTGAACGTGGGCAGGCCGAATGCGACCGCGAGGTGCCGCGGCCCGCTGTCGGTGCCGACGAGCGCCCGGAGCGGCGCGAGCGCGCCCGCGAGCGCCGCCACGTCGGGCGCGCGCAGCGTGCGCACGCCGGGCGCGAGCGCGGCGAGCCGCGCGAGCACGCCCTCCTCGCCCGGGCCGCCCACCGCGAGCACCGCGTGGCCCGCCCCGAGCAGCGCCCGGGCTAGCATCGCGGCGTGCGAGAGCGGCCAGGTCTTCGTGGGCCACGAGCCCGCCGGCACGAGCGCCACGGTGCGGGCCGGCTCGGCCACACCCGCGGCCGCGAGCGCGGCCTCGCCCGCCAGGCGCGCCCGCTCGGTGAGCCGCAGGTGCGGGCGCGCCGGCACGTCCGCGCCGCCCGCGGCGCGCGCGAGCCGCAGCAGCGAGGCGGCCGCGTACTCGCGCCGCCCGCCTCCCGGGTGCGCCACGCGCGGCACCGTGGCGTGGTAGAGCGCGCGCCGCCCGCGCAGGTCGAACCCCAGCACGCGCCGCGCGCCGGAGGCACGCGCGAGCACCGCGCTCCGGCCGTTGCCGAAGAGATCCACGGCGAGCGCGGGCGCGAGCCGGCGGAGCGCCAGCGCGAGCGCCAGGGTGGCACCCGCGGTGCGCTCGAGCGGCCACACGCGCGCGATCCCCTCCTGGCCCTCGAGGAGCGGCGCGAAGCGGCGCTCGGTCACGACGTGGAGCTCCGCGCCCGGGTGGCCGGAAGCCAGCGAGCGGAACGCCGCGGTCGCGAGCACGACGTCGCCGAGCGCGCGCAGCCGGAGCGCGACCAGCGCCCGGCTCACGCGGCCACCGCGCGACGCGCCTCCGCGCGCGCCCAGGCGTCCACCGCGCGCAGCTGCTCGAGCGACTCCACGCGCTGCGGGTCGTGGCGCTCGAGCACGCGCTCGAGCACCTCGGGGAGCCGCCCGAGCGCGATGGCGCCGTCGAGGAACGCCTGCACCGCCACCTCGTCCGCGGCGTTCACGGCGCACGGCGCGGTGCCGCCGGCACGGCCGGCGGCCAGCGCGCAGACGTAGGCCGGGTGCCGCGCCGGGTCCACGGGCGAGAGCTCGAGCCCGGCGAGCGCGGTGGCGGCGAGCGGCGGCACGGCCTCGCCCCAGCGCTCGGGCCAGGAGAGCGCGAGCTGGATCGGCAGGCGCATGTCGGCATGCGCCGCCTGCGCCACGAGCGAGCCGTCGCGGAACGTCACGATCGCGTGCAGCACGGCGGCCGGGTGGATCACCGCCTCGAGCTGCTCCCACTCGAGCGAGAACAGCGCCCGCGCCTCGAGGATCTCGAGCCCCTTGTTGAACAGCGTCGCGGAATCCGTCGTGATGCGCGGGCCCATGGCCCACACCGGGTGCGCGAGCACCTCGGCGGCCGTGGCGCGCCGCCAGTCGGCGTGGCCGCGGAGCGGGCCGCCCGAGGCGGTGAGCGTGAGCCGGTGCACCTCGGCCGGCGGGCGGCCCTGCAGGCACTGGAGCGCCGCGGAGTGCTCGCTGTCCACGGGCACGAGCGAGCCGCGGGCCCGCCCGAGCGCGGCGGCGACCAGCGGCGCGCCGATCACGAGCGTCTCCTTGTTCGCGAGCGCGAGCCGCGCGCCGCGCTCGAGCGCGGCGAGCGAGGCGGCGAGCCCGGCCGCGCCGACGATGCCGTTGAGCACGAGCGGCGCGCCGCAGCGCGCGGCCAGTCGGGCCGCCGCGCCCGGGCCCACCTCGACGTCCGCGCCCGGCACGGCGGCGGCGAGCCGCGCTCGCGCCGCCGCCGGATCCGGCGCCTCCTCGAGCGCCAGGTGCCCCGGCCGCCAGCGCGCCGCCTGCTCGCACAGCCGGTCGAGCGAGCGGCCCGCGGCGAGCGCGACCACGCGCACGCGCCCGGACTCGCGCGCGGCCACGTCCAGGGCCTGCTCGCCGATCGAGCCGGTGGAGCCGAGCACGGCCAGCTCGCGGGGTGTCGTCACGGGACCTGGAAAACCGCCGCCCGCAGGTAGTGATAGACGATCGGCGCGGCGAAATAGAGGCTGTCGAAGCGGTCGAGGATGCCGCCGTGCCCGGGGATGAGCGCGGAGGAGTCGCCGCTCGCGGCGTCGCGCTTGAACAGCGACTCGACCAGGTCCCCGACCTGGCCGCACACGCCGACGAGCGCGCCCACGACCAGCGCGTGCGCGGGCGGCAGCAGCGCCGCGCCCGCCTCCCCGGGGACCGCGCCGGCGGGCTTGAGCAGCGTGGCCGCGCCCACGAGCGAGGCCACGACCGCGAACGCGAAGCCGCCGATCGCGCCCTCCCGCGTCTTCCGCGGCGAGATCGTCGCCGAGAGCGGCGTGCGCCCGAGCAGCCGGCCGGTGAGGTAGGCGCCGGTGTCGCAGCTCCACGTCACGAGGAACGCGAACAGCACGAGCCCGGTGCCGTCGGCGTAGTCGAGCCCGGCCCGCCACGGCAGCTCGCGCAGCAGCACCAGGTGCGCGCTCAACCAGCCCACGTAGAGCACGCCGAGCGCGGTCACCCCGGCGCTCTCGAGCACGAGCGGGCGCCCGGCGCGGCGGAGCGCGAGGGCGAGCAGCACGAGCAGCCCCGCGGTCGCGAACAGCGCCGTGTTCGGCGTCTGCGGCCGATAGGCGAGCACGAGCAACGCCAGCGCGGCGAGGAGCCCGAGCCAGCGCACGGGCTCGAGCCCCTTGCCGCGGGCCATGCGGTAGAACTCCTCGAGCCCGAGCACGGTCTGGAGCGCGACGAAGCCGAGCCAGGCGATGCCGCCTGCGCGCGCGAGCAGCACGAGCAGCGGCACGAACAGGATCGAGCTCGCCACGCGCAGCGCGAGCGAGCGCCCGCTCCGCTTGGGCGCCGGGCGGAGTGCGTCCGCGGGCGCGTGGCCGGAGGGGCCGGCGCCGGGGGCGGGGGCACCGTGCGGCAGGCTCAATCCGACCGGCCGAACCGGCGCTCGCGGGCCTGGAACGCCGCCACCGCCTGGAACAGGTGGCGGCGGCGGAAGTCCGGCCACAGAGTCTCGGTGATCCACAGCTCGGTGTAGGCGAGCTGCCAGAGCATGAAGTTCGAGAGCCGCATCTCGCCGCTCGTGCGGATGAGCAGGTCGGGGTCGGGCAGGCCCGCGGTGTAGAGGTAGCTCGCCAGAAGCTCGTCGTCCACGCGCGCGGGGTCCAGGCGCAGGTCGCGCGCGTCGGCCAGCAGCCGGCGCACGGCGTCCACCAGCTCCGCGCGCCCGCTGTAGGAGAGCGCGAGATTGAGAAGCATGCCGGTGCACGGCTCGAGGAAGCGCTGCGTCGCCGCGATCTCGGCGCGCACCGCCGGCGGCAGGTCGCCGGGCCGGCCGATCACCTGGAGCCGGACGTTGTTCGCCTTGAGCTCGCCGCGCTCGGCGCGCAGCGTCTGGCGCAGGATGGTCATGAGCGCCGCCACCTCGCGCGCCGGCCGCTGCCAGTTCTCGATCGAGAACGTGTACAGCGTCAGCACCTCGACGCCGAGCGCCGCACAGCCCTTCACGGTCTCGCGCACGGATTCGCGTCCGGCGCGGTGGCCCATCAGCCGCGGCACCCCCCGGGCCTTCGCCCACCGGCCGTTGCCGTCCATGATGATCGCGACGTGGCGCGGGATGTTCCCGCGGGCGATCAGCTCTTCAGGCGTCGGGGTTCGCGTCGTCAACCAGGCATCTCCGGGGCCCGGCGGCCCGTGCGCGGCCGACGAAAGCCGCGCGGCCGCGGGGCCGGTCAGACCTCCATGACCTCCGCGGTCTTCTTCTTCAGCATCTCGTCGATGGACGCGATGTAGCGGTCGGTCATCTTCTGCACGTCGGCGGTCTGGCGCTTGGCGTCGTCGGCCGGGAGGCTGCCGTCGTCCTCCTGGTGCTTGAGGTCCTTGTTCGCGTCGTGGCGCACCTGGCGGATCGCGACCCGGCCCTCCTCGGCGAAGCGCGAGATGAGCTTCACGAGATCCTTTCGGCGCTCCTCGGTGAGCGTCGGGATGGGGATGCGCACGACGGCGCCGTCGTCGGTGGGGTTCAGGCCCAGGTTCGCCTCGTTCACGCCCTTGCAGATGGCCTTGATCAGGCTCTTGTCCCACGGCTGGATCACGAGCAGCCGCGGCTCCGGCGCGCTCACCGAGCCCACCTGCTGCAGCGGCACGTGCGTGCCGTAGGCCTCGACCTTCACCGTGTCGAGCAACGTCGGGCTCGCCTTGCCCGTGCGGATGCCGTTCAGCTCGTGGCGGACGAACTCAACGGCCTTCTTCATGCGCTCCTCGGCGTCTTGCAGCGTCTTGCTCTGCATCGGATCAGTCCCCCACCGTCGTGCCCACGGACTCCCCGTTCACGATGCGCACGAGGTTGCCGCGCACCCCGACATTGAACACGATCAACGGCAGCCGGTTGTCCCGGCACAGCGAGATCGCCGTCGCATCCATGACCTTGAGGTCCCGGTTCAGGATATCCATGTACCCGATGCGGGGGAAGAACGTCGCCTGGGGGTCCTGGCGCGGGTCGCCCGAGTAGACCCCGTCCACCTTCGTGCCCTTGAGCACGACGTCGGCGCCGATCTCGATGGCGCGCAGCACGGCGGCCGTGTCGGTCGTGAAGTACGGGTTGCCGGTGCCCGCCGCCATCACCACGATGCGGCCCTTCTCGAGGTGGCGCACGGCGCGGCGCCGGATCCACGGCTCGCACACCTGGTCCATCTGGATCGCCGACAGCACGCGCGTGAACAGCCCGAGCTTCTCGAGCGCGTGCTGGAGCGACAGGCTGTTGATGACCGTGGCGAGCATGCCCATGTGGTCGGCCGCCACGCGGTCCATGCCGCGCGCGCTGCCGGCGAGCCCGCGGAAGATGTTGCCGCCCCCCAGCACGACCCCGACCTGCACGCCCAGGGCGTGCACGTCGCGCACCTCGGCCGCGAGCATGGACAGCACGTCCTCGTCGATGCCGTGCCCTCCCGAGCCGGCGAGCAGCTCGCCGGAGAGCTTGAGGAGGATGCGCTGCGGCCGCTTCACCCTCACTCCGCGCCGAGCCGGAACCGCACGAAGCGCCGCACGACGACGTTCTCGCCCGTGCGCGAGGACGTCTCCCGCACGAGGTCCCCGACCTTCACCTTGTCGTCCTTGATGAACGGCTGCTCGAGCAGGCAGACCTCGCCGAAGAACTTGTCGAGCTTGCCGGCCACGATCTTGTCCACGATGGCCGCCGGCTTGCCCTCCTTGCGCACCTGCTCGGCGTAGATGTCCTTCTCCCGCTCGATGCGCTCGGCCGGGACCTCCTCGCGGCGCACGTAGTCCGCGCCCGCGGCCGCCACCTGCATGGCGAGGTCCTTGCACAGGCGCTTGAAGTCGTCGGTGCGCGCGACGAAGTCGGTCTCGCAGTTCACCTCGACGAGCACGCCGATGCGGTTGTCGTGCACGTACGACTCGACGCGCCCCTGCGAGGCCGCGCGGTCGGCGCGCTTCTCGGCCCTGGCGATGCCGGCCTTGCGCAGCACGTCCACCGCCTGCTGCAGGTCGCCGTGCGCCTCCGCGAGCGCTTTCTTGCACTCCATCATCCCGGCCCCGGTCATGTCCCGGAGCTGTTTCACCAGGTCCGCCGTGATCGTCGTCATCGCATTCCCCTGCTCGTTGGAACGCCCGCCCGCTCGTCACCCCGCCGAAGGCGGGGCCGGCGCGGACGGGCGCGGATCGAAGGCTCCGTTGCGCTCACGCGCGTGCCGGCGCCACGCCCTCCTCCGCCTCGGCCGCGTCGCCGCCGAACGAGACGGTCTCCTGGTCGGCACCCTCCCGCGCCATGGAGCGCGCCTCGAGCACCGCGTCCGCCACCATGCCCGTGAACAGCTTGATCGCCCGCAGCGCATCGTCGTTGCCCGGGATCGGCAAGTCGATCACCGTCGGATCGCAATTCGTGTCCACCACGCCCACGATCGGGATGCCCAGGCGGTTCGCCTCGGCCACCGCGATCTTCTCCTTCTTCGTGTCCACGATGAACACGAGGGACGGCAGCCCCGGCATCTCCTTGATGCCCGCGAACGCGAACTGCAGGCGCTCGCGCTCCCGCGTCAGGCGCGAGACCTCCTTCTTCGCCAGCTTGTCCATGGTCCCGTCGGCGACCATGGCGTCCAGGTCCTTGAGCCGCTTGATGCTGGAGCGGATGGTCTTGAAGTTCGTGAGCATCCCGCCCAGCCAGCGCTCGGTGACGTGGTACTGCCCGGCGCGCGCCGCCTCCTCGGCGACCATCTGCTTGGCCTGCTTCTTCGTGCCGACCATGAGCACGTGGCCGCCCGTGCGCACGACGCGCTGGATCACGGCCCGGGCGTCCTGAAGACACTTGAGCGTCTTCTGAAGATCGATGATGTAGATGCCGTTCCGCTCCATGAAGATGAAGCGCTTCATCTGCGGATTCCAGCGTCGCGTCTGGTGCCCGAAGTGCACTCCGGCTTCGAGCAGGTCCTTCATGGTGATGTCGGCCACGGCTGACCTCCTGGGGTTCCGCCTCCGCCCCGTCCATCGGATCGCGCCACCCCGTTCGTCACGGGACCCCGGCGCGTGGACCCATGCGAGGCAGGGGTCCGGGGCGTGTGAGATTTCGGCTGTCCGGCTACCGCTTGCTGAACTGGAACCGCTTGCGGGCGCCGGGCTGGCCGTACTTCTTGCGCTCCTTCATGCGCGAGTCGCGGGTCAGGAAGCCCTCGCGCCCGAGCATGCCCTTCAACGTCTCGTCCTGGCGCACGAGCGCGCGCGCCACCGCCATGCGGATCGCGCCCGCCTGGCCGGTGAGCCCGCCGCCCATCACGCGCACGTGCACGTCCACCTTGTCGGCCACGTTTGCCAGCGACAGAGCCTGGAACGCGTGCCGCACCAGCGTCTCGCGGCGCAGGTAGTCCAGCGCGCCGCGGCCGTTCACGAGCGTCTGCCCCCGGCCGGGGAGCAGGCGCACGCGCGCCACGGCCTCCTTGCGGCGGCCCGTGAGGGGCTTCGTCGTCGTCGTCGTCATGGAGTCCCCCTCAGGCCTCGATGGCCCAGACTTCCGGGCGCTGCGCCGCGTGCGGGTGCTGCGGCCCGGCGTACACCTTGAGCTTCTTCACCATCGCCCGGCCGAGCCGGTTGCGCGGCACCATGCCCTTCACGGCCTTCTCGACCACCCGCTCCGGGTGCTTAGCGAGCATCTCGGTGAGGCGCGTCCAGCTCACGCCGCCCGGGTACATGCTGTGGCGGAAATACTGCTTCTTCTCCGGCTTCGTGCCGGTCAGCCGCACCTTCTCCGCGTTGATCACGATGACGAAGTCGCCCGTGTCGAGGTGCGGCGTGTAGATGGGCTTGAGCTTGCCCCGGAGCGCCATCGCGACCTGGGTGGCGAGACGGCCGAGCGTCTTGCCCTCGGCGTCCACGAGCAGCCAGCGCCGCTGGATGTCGCCCTCGCGGGCGGTATACGTCTTCATCGGTCCTCCGGTGAGCCTCTCGGGGCCGGCCGAAACGGCCGCGCGCGAACGTGTTACGGCGCGGCAGAGCCGGCGCGCCGCGAGCCGAGGAGGACCCGCGCGCGGTGAGAGGAAGCGCCGGAAGGTACCGCTGGCGGCGGAAGGCTGTCAAGACCGCGACGCCCCGCCGGGAGCGTGCGGGCCGCCCGCCGCGGCCCCGGCGCCGCGTGCCCGCCGCGTGCCCGCCGCGGCCGCCCGGGCGGCCCGGGGGTCATGCGAATTCGCGCAGCAGCGCGCGCAGCCGCGCCAGCGGGAGCCCGACCACGTTCGCGTAGTCGCCCTCGATCCCGCGGATGAACTGCATCGCCAGGCCTTGGATCGCGTAGGCCCCGGCCTTGTCGAGCGGCTCGCCGCTCGCCGCGTACTCCTCGAGGTCGCGCCCGTCCAGGCGCGCCATGCGCACCACCGTGCACTCCGCCGCGGTGCGCTGCTCCGCGCCCTGCACCACCGCGATCCCCGTCCAGACCTCGTGCCGCCGCCCGTGCAGGCTCCGGAGCATCGCCTCCGCCTCGGCGGCGTCCGCCGGCTTGCCGAAGCGCCGCCCGCGCGAGATCACGACCGTGTCCGCGCCGATCACGACCGCGTCCGCCCGTGCGGCGGCCACGCGCCGCGCCTTGTCGAGCGCGAGCGCGCGCACGCCGTGCCGGGCCGGCGCCTCGCCCGGCCAGGCGCGGTCGGGGCCCGGGTCCACGACCGTGAACGCGGCCCCGGCCTGGCGCAGGAGCGCCACGCGGCGCGGCGAGGCCGAGGCCAGCACGAGCGGCGCGCGCCCGCGCCAGAAGAGCCGCGCCCGCTCGCGGCTCACGCGTCCGCCCCGGCCGGGGATTCGAGCAGCAGTGTGACCGGGCCGTCGTTCACGAGCTCGAGCGCCATGTGCGCGCGGAACACGCCGCGCTCCACCCGCACGTCGTGCGACTCGAGCGTGGCGCAGAAGCGCCGGAACAGCGGCTCCGCCTGCTCCGGCCGCGCCGCCGCCACGAAGTCGGGCCGCCGGCCGCGCGCGGTCGCGGCGTAGAGCGTGAACTGGGGCACCGCGAGCACGCCGCCGCCCGCCTCGCGCACGTCGAAGTTCATGCGCCCCTCGGGGTCGGCGAACACCCGCAGTCCCGCCACCTTGCCGGCGAGCCGGTCCGCGTCCGCCTCGCGGTCGGCGTGCGTGACACCCACGAGCGCCACGAGCCCGCCCGCGATCTCGCCGGTCGTGCGCCCCGCCACCACCACGCGGGCCCGGGCCACGCGCTGGAGCAGCGCCCTCACGCGTCCTCCCCGCGGCCGCGCCGCGGCGTCTTGAGCAACCGCAGGCGCCGCTCGACGCGCGTCACGCCCGGCAGCTTGCGGAGCGAGCCCATCACCTCGGCGAGCTTCGCGGCGTTCGGCACCTCGACCACGAACACACCGCGCGCGGTGCGGTCCTCCGCCTGCATGCCGGCGGTGCGCACGTTCACGCCATGCGTCGCCAGCACCTTGGCGATGTCCGCGAGCAGCGACGGCCGGTCCTGCCCCGAGAGCACGAGCCGCACCGGGAACGTGTCCGTGGGGCGCGAGTCCCACTCCACGGTCAGGCGCCGCCCGGCGGGCACGCGGTCGCCGAACGTGTTCGGGCAGTCCTGGCGGTGCACGGACACGCCGCGGCCGATGGTCACGATGCCCACGACCGCGTCGCCGGGCACCGGCTGGCAGCAGCGCGCGTACTGCACCATGACATTGTCGATGCCCTGGATGCGCACGCCGCCGGTGGGCTTGCGCCCCACGCCGAGCGCTTCGAGCGGGCCCTTGACGAGCCGCTCGGCGAGGCCCTCCTTCTCGGGCTTGAAGCGGCGGGTCACGGCGCCGAGCGAGACCTGACCCTCCGCGAGGCGCGCGTGCAGCGTGTCGAGCGAATCGCAACCCAGCTCCTTCGCCACCGGCTCCAGCTCCGCGTCGCCCGCCTTCACGCGCAGCCGCTTGAGCTCGCGCTGCAGCATCTCCTCGCCCAGGCGCACCGAGTCGGCGAGCCGCCGCACGCGCAGCCAGTGCCGGATCTTGGCCTTGGCCTGGGTCGTGCGGGCGATCTTCAGCCAGTCCTCGTGCGGCTGCGCCTGCGGGGACGTGATGATCTCCACCGTGTCGCCGTTCCGCAGCTCGTGGCGGAGCGGGACCAGCTCGCCGTTCACGCGCGCGCCCACCGTGCGCTCGCCGACCTGGGTGTGGATCAGGAACGCGAAGTCGAGCGGCGTGGCGCCCTTGGCGAGCCGCTTGAGCTCGCGCCGCGGCGTGTACACGAACACCTCCTCCTGGTGGAGCGAGGTGCGCAGGTACTCCATGTATTCGTCGTCGTCGCTCGCCTCCTCCTGCCAGCCGGCGATCTGGGTGACGAAGCCCCCCAGCTTCTGGTCGATCTCCTCGTCCACGCGCCCGCCCTGCTTGTACACGTAGTGCGCCGCGACGCCGGTCTCGGCGATGCGGTGCATCTCCCAGGTGCGGATCTGGACCTCCACCATCTGCCCTTCCTCGGTGAGCACGGTGGTGTGCAGGGACTGGTAGAGATTGCTCTTGGGCGTGGCGATGTAGTCCTTGAAGCGCTCGGGTACGGGGCTGAACGCGTCGTGCACCACCCCCAGCACCCGGTAGCAGTCGTTGCGCGACTGGGTCACGATGCGCAGCCCGAACAGGTCGTAGATCTCCTCGAGCGCGCGCCCGGCCTGCATCTTCTTGTAGATGGAGAAGAAGTGCTTGGGCCGGCCGAACACCTCGGCCTTGAGTCCGGCCGACTTGAGCGACTCGCGCAGGCGGTCGCTCACGCTGTCCAGGAACGCCTCGCGCTCGGCGCGGCGGGCCTGGATGCGCTGCGCCAGCCCCTCGTAGGCCTCGCCGTCGAGCACCTTGAGGCTCAGGTCCTCGAGCTCGCGCTTGATGCCGGCCATGCCGAGCCGGTGCGCGAGCGGCGCGTAGATGTCGCGCGTCTCCTCGGCGATGCGACGGGCGCGCTCGCCCTTGAGGAACTCGATCGTGCGCATGTTGTGCAACCGGTCGGCGAGCTTGATGAAGATGACACGCAGGTCGCGCGACATGGACAGCAGCATCTTCCGGAAGTTCTCCGCCTGGGCCGCCTCGCGGCTGTCGAAATGGAGGCCCGAGAGCTTCGTGACCCCCTCGACGAGCGACGCCACCTCGCGGCCAAAGCTCTTCTCCACGTCGTCGAGGGCGACGTCGGTGTCCTCGACCACGTCGTGGACGAGCGCGGCGCAGGCGAGCGTGGTGTCGAGTCGGTTCTCGAGCAGATCGAGAAGGATGCGGCACACCTCGACCAGGTGGGTCAGGAACGGCTGGCCCGAGTCGCGCTGCTGGCCGCCGTGCGCCTGCGCCGCGAAGTCGAAGCAGGCGCCGAGCCGGTCGCGGTCCACCCGCGGGGACTTCTCGGCCACGGCGCTCATGAGCGCCGCGCGGAGCTCGGGATGCGGGCTTCCCGCCGAGATGCGTTCCACGCCGGTCAGGGGATGCGCACCCCCTTGAGCTTCAGCTGGACCCGCGTCTCGCCCGACCACTCGTTGCGCGAGGGGGCGAACGCGAGGTCGGCGCGCCCGGCCCGCGACAGGTCGCGCGCCCGGTCGCCGAGGCCGAAGCCGATGGCCTCGATCTCACCGCTGTCGTCCCGCGCGCGCAGGCGCACGTGCTTGCCGCCGCCCACCTCCTGCACGCGCTCGAGCCGTGCCTGGCTCATGCGGAAGACGGGCTCCGGGTTGTCGAGCCCGTGCGGGGCGAGGCGCTCGAGCCACTCCACCAGCTCCAGGTCGCACTCGCCCGCGCGCAGGTCGGCGTCCAGCTCGAGCCGCTGCACGAACTGGTCGGGGCGCATCTGCTCGCGCACGAGGCGCTCGAAGCGCTCGCGCAGCGCCGGCAGGTGCCGGCGCTCCACCGTGAGCCCGGCCGCGAACGCGTGCCCGCCGTGCGTCACGAGCAGGTCGCCGCAGTCGTCGAGCAGCCGGATGAGGTCCAGGCCGGGCAGGCTGCGGCCCGAGCCTCGGCCCCGCTCGCCGTCCACCGCCACGAGCAGCGCGGGACGCTGGTAGCGCTCGACGAGGCGCGAGGCGACGATGCCGATGACCCCCGGGTGCCACTCGTCCGACCAGAGCAGCAGCGAGCTGCAGTCCGGGAAGGCCAGCTCGCGCTCCACCATCCGCACCGCGTCGGTGAGCACGCGCTCGTCGAAGCTGCGCCGCTTGAGATTGTCCTCCTCGAGGCTGCGCGCGATGGCCGAGGCCTCGTCGTCGTCGCGCGCGAGCAGCAGCCGCAGGCCCTGCTCGGCGTTGCCGAGCCGGCCGGCGGCGTTGATCCGCGGCGCGAGCACGAACGCCACGTGGCCGCTCGTGACGCGCTTGCCCGCGAGCGAGGTCACGTCCATGAGCGCGCGCAGCCCGAGCCGCGGCTCCTGGTTCAGCCGGTCGAGCCCGAGCCGCGCGAGCACGCGGTTCTCCCCCACGAGCGGCACCACGTCGGCGATCGTGCCGAGCGCCACCACGTCGAGGTAGCGGCGCGCCCGGTCCAGTCCACCGCGGCCGCGCAGCAGCCGCTCGGCGAGCTTGAACGTGACGCCGACCCCGGCGAGCGCCTTGAACGGGTAGGCACAACCGGGCCGGATCGGGTCGAGGATCGCGTCCGCCTCCGGCAGCTCGGCCGGCGGCTCGTGGTGGTCGGTGATGACCACGGCGATGCCGAGAGAACGCGCGCGCGCCACGGCCTCGACCGCGGTGATGCCGCAGTCCACGGTCACCACCAGCCGGCAGCCCAGCCGGAACGCCTCGTCCACGCCCTCGACCGTGAGCCCGTAGCCGTCGCGGAGCCGGTGCGGGATGCGCGTCTCGACCCGGGCGCCCAGCTCCCCGAGCGTGCTCGCGAGCAGGAACGTGGCGGTGATCCCGTCCACGTCGTAGTCCCCCTGGACGAGGATGCGCTCGCCGCGCGCGACCGCGCCCAGGACGACCTCGGCGGCGCGCTCGAGGTCGAGCATCTCCGCGGGGTCGTGCAGGTCCTCGAGCACGGGGTCGAGGAAGCTCCGGGCCTCGGCCTCGCGCGCGATGCCGCGGTTGACGAGCGCGTGCCCGACGGCGAGCGGTGCGCCCAGCGCGCGGGCGAGCGAGGCCGCGGCCTCCGGCGAGTGCCTGGGGTGCAACACCCACTGCGAAGCAGCCGTGACGGTCGGCGGCATGTCGAGTCCCGGGGTCCGAGGGGGCGGCGACGAGGAGGGCGAGGCTCCGACTGTAGTGGGTTTCCGGGGTTCCTGCACGCTCCGCCGCCGCCGGTCAGCGCCCGCGCATTCGTGCGCGCAGCGCCGCGCGCTCGGCCTCCGCGCCAGGTAGCGCCTCGGCGCGCGCGAGCGCCGCCTCGGCCCCGGCGCGGTCGCCGAGCCGGTCGCGCACGTCGGCCACGGCGAGCCACGCGTGGACGAGCCGCGGCTCCGCCCGCGTCGCGCGCTCGAACCCCTCGAGCGCGAGCGCGAGGTCGCCGGCGGCGAGTGCCGCGCGGCCCAGGTCCCAGGCGAGCCCCGCGTCGTCGAGGAGCCGCGCCGAGGCGCGCGCGAGCAGCGGGAGGGCCGCCGCGGCCTCGCCGGCCGCGAGCCGCGCCGCACCGAGCGCGCCCTCGGCCGCGCTCTCGCCCGGCTGGCTCGCGAGCAGCGACTCGCCGGCGCGAACGGCCGCCGCGTGCCGCCCCAGCCGCGCGAGCGCGCGGACCTGGATCACGCCCGCGCCGAGGCTGCCCGGCTCGAGCGCGAGTGCCCGCTCCGCCGCCTCGAGCGCCGGCTCGAAGCGCCCGGCACGGTACTCGAGCGAGGCGCGCGCGACCTCGGGCGCCGCCGTGCGCCCGGCGACCGCGCCCGCGCGCGCCACCCATTCGCGCGCCTCGGCCTCGCGGCCCTGCGTGGAGAGGAGGTCGGCGAGCCCGAGGAGCGCGTCGGGGTCGTCCGGGCGCACGGCGGCGATGCGACGGAGCCGCGACTCCTCGTCGCGCCAGGCCCCGATCGCGGGCCAGGCCGCGGCCGCGCTCGCCGCGACCCAGAACCCGGCGCCGGCGAGCGTCGCCGCGGCGAGCCGGCGCGGGGCCGCACCCGCGAGCGAGGCGATCCCGAGTGCCAGCCCCGCGGCCGGGAGCGCGAGCGAGCGCTCTGCGAAGCGGACGCCCGATTCGAGCAGCGAGGCGCCGGCCACCGGCAGCAGCGGCCCGAGCAGCAGCGCGAGCGGGAGCGCGTGCGGAAGCCGCCGGATCACGAGCCAGCCCGCCGCCACGGCGGCGAGCGCGAGCGCGAGCCAGCCCGCGGCCGCGACCGGCGCCGCGGGTGCCGCCCACGCCTCGAGGAGCGGCGCGTGCGGCGCCCACGGCGCGAGCCAGGCGAGGTGCGCCCAGACGAGCGCGGCGGCGCCCGCGAGCGCGCCCGGCTCACCCGGTCGCACGGGCGGCGGGACGAGCGCCCGATGCAGGAGCGCCCACGCCGCGACGAGCGCGAGCGCGCCGAGCACCACGAGCGTCGCACGCCGGCCGGCGCCCGGCGCGGCCGGCGCCGCGCGCGCGTCGGCCGCATCGGCCGCGAGGAGGAGCGGCAGCACGAGCGCGCTCTCCTTGGCGAGGAGCGCGAGCGAGCCGCAGCCGAGCGCGCCGGCGAGCGCGCCACCGCCGCCGGAGACGCGCCAGCGCCGCGCGAGCAGCAGTGCCGCGAGCGCGGCGAGGCTCGCGAACGCGTCGGTGCGGCCCGCGATCCAGGCCGCGGCCTCGGAGAGGGCGGGCGCGCTCGCGTAGACGAGCCCGGCCAGGGCCGCCTGCGTCGCGCCCGCACCGCGCGCGGCGGCGAGCCGTGCCACGAGCACCGCGGCGGCGGCGTGCGCGAGCGTGTTCACGAGGTGGAAGAGCCACGGCTGCCAGCCGGAGAGCATGCCGTCCAGCCGGTAGCTGGCCGTCACGAGCGGGCGCCACATGCCGGTGCCGCCGCCCGTGGACTGCCAGAAGTCCTGGAGAAGGAGTCGAGGCCAGCCCTCGCCCTGGAGCGCGGCGTTCCGGACGACGAGGTCGAGGTCGTCCCACACGAACGCGAACCCGATCGTGCGGGCGTAGAGCGCGAGGGCCACGAGCGCCGGGAGCCAGACCCACGCTCGTCGTGCGAGCCGCCACGTGCCGGCAGGTCCCGCCGCTTCGCGCGGCCGCCTCCCGGCCGCGCCACCCCGTGGCGCGCCGGGTGCGCCGCGAGACCCGGGCGCAAGCCCGCCCCCGGATCGCCGCGGCGGCCCGGACGAGGACCGCCCGCGCGGCCTCCATCCGCGCCGCGCGGGGCTCCGTCCGTTCGTCCTTCCGACTGCGCCGAGTCCCCCGTAAGCCGAATTCTGTGCGGATCGCTCCGTGGTGATCATTTGTCTGGGACGATGGTCTCCCATCGCCTCACGCGACCGACCCTGGGGTGGTGGCGGAGCGGGACACACTCCTCCCCCTCTATGCGGTCTTGCTCCGGACGGGGTTTGGCGAGCCGGCGCCGTCTCCGGCACCGCTGGTGAGCTCTTACCTCACCGTTTCACCCTTGCCCGCAGCGGCGCGGGGCCCGGCGAAGCCGGGTCGCGCCGCCCGTTGGCGGTCTGCTCTCTGTTCCACTTTCCGTGGGCTCGCGCCCCCCGGGGATTACCCGGCGTCCTGCCCTGTGGAGTTCGGACTTTCCTCACGCTGCGGCCTCGACCCCCACTGTGGCAGGAGCGTCGGCACGCACCGCGCGATCACCTGGGGGACTCGGACCCCCCGAGAAGCGCCCGGTCGAGCGCTTCGTTCACCAGTGCGTCGGCGTGCCCGTTGTCCTCGCGCGGCACCGACGCGAATCGCACCTCCCCGAGCCTGCCCATCGCCGCGCGCGCCTCGGCGTGCAACGGCTTCAGGCCGGCGTTCTTCACCTTGTACTCCCCGAGCATCTGGCGGACGACCAGCTCGGAATCCATCTGCACCACGAGCGGCTGCGCCGCGTGGCGCGCCGCCGCGCCGAGCCCCGCGATGAGCGAGCGGTACTCGGCCACGTTGTTCGTGCACACGCCCAGGTACTCGCCGCGCGCCTCCACCTCGCGGCCGGCGGGGTCCGTGAGCACGTAGCCCAGCGCCCCCGGACCCGGGTTCCCGCGCGAGCCGCCATCGCAGCGAAGCGTCCACCGGCCCCCGGCGCGTGCCGTCATGCCGGCAGGCTAGTCCTCAATCTGCTCGGGCTCAAGTCACGCCGCCGCGGCCCGCGGGCCGGCTCGCGAGCGTGATGCAGTCGCGTCGCACGAGGTCGGTAATGGCGCGGTGGACGACCAGGCCCGCTCGCTCCGCGAGCCCACGCATGAGCTCTGGTGTCATAGGCATGAATCGGGCCTGCTCCGGCTCGCCGCTCTGCCATCGCTCGAGATCGCGGAGGAATCGCCGCCAGCCGAGGGGAGAGAACGTATTCGCGTGATGCAGGACGACCCGGCCCCCGGGTCGCAGGATCCGATGCATCTCCTCAAGGTATGCGTACGTTCGCCACGCGTCGAGATGCACGAACACGTCGTAGGAGAACACGGCGGAGACGGACGCGTCCGAGAATTCGGACAGCCCGATGCCGTCAAGCCTCCGAATCACCACGACGGGATTCGACGAGAATCGCTTGCGCAGGATGCGCAGCATCGTCGGAGACGTGTCAGTCGCGTAGACGCGCTTGGCGCGGCGAGCGAGCAACTCCGTGAAGCGCCCCCCCCCCGAGCCGATCTCCAGCACGCTCTCGACCGCACCGACGCAGGGTTCGATCAGCACCCGGTCGAGATGCTCCAGAATTTCCGCCGCGGAGACGTCCATCCCGATCATGGCGGGATCGTTCCACTCATCGCCGAGCGGGTGCGGGACGCGCCTGCTCAAGTGGCGGCGCGCGTACCACTCCCACTCGTGGATAACGTGGTCGGGTCGTCGCAGGATCCGGCGCAGTCGTCCGAGCATGCGGGATGCTCCTCCGGGAGGCGCGGGACGCTGGCACGGCGCAACGCCGCCGGTCGCCCCGGCGATCACCACCGCCTCAGGATACGCCAGCCAGCCACCCGGCGCGCGCCAGCGCCTCGCGCGCGTCGCGCTCGCCGAGCGCGATCAGCTCGCCCGCGCGCGCCGGGTCGAACGCGAGCCAGGTGGCCGGCAGCGGCTCGCGCGGCTCCACCACGCACATCCGCGCCGGGGAGCCCTCGCGGCTCCAGTCGTGCGGCAGGTTCCGCAGTTCGGTCTGCAGGTCGCGGCGGTTCATGAGCTCGAGCAACCGGCCCCCGAGCGAGAGCAGGTCGCCGGGCGGCTCGGTGCGCGCGCTCATGTGGCTCGGCGAGAGCAGCACAACGAGCAGCGCGTCGGCGCCCGCGGCGATGGCCACGTGCATCGGCTGGTTCGAGAACCCGCCCGCGTCCACGCACGTCCGGCCGGCCACGGTCTCGGGCTGGAACACGCCGGGGATCGCCGAGGACGCCACGACGGCGTCCAGGAGCTGCTCCGTGTCGCGTAGCGCCACGACCTCGGCCTGCTCCTCGGCCATGCGCGCCACGAACGCCGGGTCCGGGTCGGGCCAGCTCGTGAAGTGGACGAGGCGGCCGCTCCCGATCTCGAGCGCCGTCACCACGAGCCCGGTGCCCTGGCCCACGAGCCGGTCCGGCTCGCCCGCCTCCATCCAGCGCGCCACGATGCGGCGCCGCGCCCGACCGCCCCACAGCCCTCGCCCGCCCGTGTCCGGCATGAGCCCGACCGCGAGGCCCTTGAGCGAGCGGCCCAACACGCCGGGCGTGCTCACGAGCCAGGCGAAGCCGAGGAGCAGGACGATCCAGGCGCTGAAGCGGTAGGGCCACGGCCAGCCCATGATCCACACCAGCGCGTGCACGGCCGCGGCCGCGAGCGCCGCCAGCTTGAGCCGCTGGCGCGCGCGCTCGGGCTCCGGCTCGCCCGCGCGGCGCTCGAGCGCCTGCGCGAGGCGCCGCGCGAACAGCACCAGCAGCAGCCCCGCGAGCCCGGACACGATCCACAGCACCAGATCGAGCTGGACTGTGATGAGGTCGGTGCTCGCGCTGCCGCTCCGCCACAGCCACTGCGCCCCCGAGAACTCGCGCGAGCCCGTGAGCGTGAGGACCAGCTCGAGGAACGCGAGCAGCGCGGTGAGCGCGCCGGTCACCCGCAGGGCCAGCGAGACCCACTGCACGCCGAGCGCCTCGCCGCCGGCCGAGCGCCAGACGCGCTCCATCGCCGCGGTGTCGCGGCCCGCCGCGAGCCAGCCCACCGCATTGATCGCACCGATCGAGACCCCGACCACGAGCCAGGGCACGAGGCGCTCCGCGCCGAGCACGCGCAGCACGCCGATCTCGTAGGCCCCGAGCGCGCCGCCCCCCGGGAGCACGAGCGCCGGCCGGCGGAACGGCAGGCCGCGGGCCGCCGCGTCGCTCACGGGCCGGCGGGCTCGTCCGGCGGCAGCATGAGCAGACGGCCGCAGCCGTCGCAGACCAGCACAGTCTCGCGCCGGCGCGCCGCCTGGAGCCCGGCGGGCGGAAGGGCGCGGTGGCAGGCGCCGCACGCGCCCTGGGAGATCCCCGCCACGGCCTGGCCCGAGCGACCCGCGCGCAGCCGCTCGTAGCGCTGGCGCAGCGTCGGTACCAGCGGTTCGAGCAGCGCCCGCCGGCGCGCGTCCAGCTCCGCGAGCGCGCCGCGCGTGCGGGCTTCCTCGTCCGCCGCCTCGGCCAGGGCGGCGGCCGCCCCGGCCTCGGCGCTCGCGAGGGCCTCCACCGCTTCGGGGCGCCGCGCCGCGTCGCGGTCGTCGGCCTCGAGCTGCTCCAGCTCCTCGGTCTCGAGCACGTCGCGCTTCGCGCGCACCGCGCCGATCTCGTGCTGCATCGCCTCGTACTGCTGCTGGTTCGTGACCGCGAGGAGCTGCTGCTCGAAGCGCTTCTGCTGCGCGAGCAGCCCGGCGATCTCCACCTCGAGCGCGCGCCGGCGCTTGAGCGATTCGGCCGCGCGCCGGTCGAGGGTCTCGAGCGTGCTGCGCGCGGCGGCGACGCGCGTCTCGAGTGTGCGGCGACGCTCGGGCAGGCCGGCGAGCGTCCGCTCCAGCGCGACCGCCTGCTCGTCGAGGCCGTGCAGCTCCCAATGGACGCGGAGTTCTTCGGTCACGCGGCCCTGCCGTGGGGCGAGGATGGTGGGCGAAACAGGACTTGAACCTGTGACCCCCTGGTTGTGATCCAGGTGCTCTACCAACTGAGCTATTCGCCCATCCCGGGGCTCGGCGCGCAGGCTGGTGGGCCCACCTGGATTCGAACCAGGGTCTTGCCGGTTATGAGCCGGCGGCTCTGGACCGCTGAGCTATGGGCCCAGCGCCCGGCGCCCTCGCCTGCGTCGGAAGCCGGAGCGTTGTAGCACCCGGCCGGAGCGAGCGTCAAGCGCGGCGCGCCCGCGGGCTATAGCAGCTCGGTGTACGCCTTGAGCCTGCGGCTCCGCGTGGGGTGGCGCAGCTTGCGCAGCGCCTTCGCCTCGATCTGGCGGATGCGCTCGCGGGTGACGTTGAAGAACGCCCCCACCTCCTCGAGCGTCCGTTGGGCGCCGTCGTCGGTGAGCCCGAACCGCAGCCGGATGACCTTGGCCTCGCGCGGCGTGAGCGTCTTCAGCACCTCGTTCACCTCGTCGCGCAGCATCGCGG
>Ga0187893_10002617_pt1 | contig 39009 bp, 31 predicted proteins | sample MA1701074metaG_FD_139574 | JGI IMG/M metagenome (GOLD analysis project Ga0187893, IMG submission 139574) | White microbial mat communities from a basaltic lava cave in the Kipuka Kanohina Cave System on the Island of Hawaii, USA - MA170107-4 metaG ... | reverse complement strand
GTGGATTCGATCGTCGCCAAACTGGCTCGTTGCCGCCAAACCCTGGAGCAGATCCAACCTGGCTGTACACTCCCCAAAACGCGGAAACGAAAGTCCATCTAATTCTTGGACACTACACTAGCGCAGTTTTCTTGCAATCGTGACCCCGTCGCGGATGGGAATCAGGCAGGACGAGAAGTCGTTTCGGGAAAACAGGCCGTGGTTAAACTCGACTACAGCGCGCGAGGTCTCGTCGGGCGGGTTCAGCACGCGCGCATGCCAGAGCACGTTATCCGTAAGGAACAGGCCTCCCACGCGGAGCCGTGATGGGACCGCTTCCAGTACACCTGGATATCCCTCCTTGTCGACGTCGTTGAAGATGAGGTCGAACTCGCCGGGGGTTTCCCGCAGCGCGGCGAGCGCGTCAGAAACGTGCACTTGAATCCTGCCGGCTACACCGGCGCGCTCAAAGTAAGCCCGCGCCTGCCGGGCATTCTCCGGACTGGAGTCGGAATAATGGATCTCGGAGCCTTCCCCGGCCGCGCGCGCCAGCCAGATCGTCGAATAACCGATCGCCGAGCCGAGTTCGAAAATGCGCCGCGCCCCGGAGATGTGGACGAGCTGCGCAAGCAGGCCGGCCACGGCCGGGCCAATGATCGGGATGCGCTCGGCGGCGGCTCGCGCCTCCATTTCCGCCAGCACGGCATCCCGCGGAGGGAGCAGGCCGAGGATGTAATTCTCGATTTCGGGGTTTACGATCATGAAAAGACTCTCTCGAAGATGGAATCGATATGCCGCAATTGCCGCTCGATCGAAAAAGCCTCCGCAATCTGGCCGGGCGTGAGATGTTTTCCGATCTCGGGATCGGATTCGATGGCGGCCCGGAAATCGCCCTCCTCTTCCCAGCAGCGCATGGCGTGCCTCTGCACGGCGCGATAGGCGTCCTCGCGCAGCATGCCGGCCGCGGACAAATCGAGTAGAAGCTGCCCGGAGAACACCAGCCCGCGCGTCATTTCGAGATTGCGCCGCATGCGCTCGGGGTAGACGCGCATGCCCTCGATGAGCCACAAGGTCCTGGCAAGCAGGTAGTCGGCCAAAATGGCGGAGTCGGCAAGAATGACGCGTTCCACCGAGGAGTGCGAGATATCCCGCTCGTGCCAGAGCGCGATGTTTTCGAGCGCCGCGCCGGCGTTGGAGCGGACCAGGCGCGCAAGGCCGCAGATCTGCTCGCAAACGATGGGATTGCGTTTGTGCGGCATGGCCGAGCTGCCTTTCTGGCCCGCGGCAAAAGGTTCTTCGGCTTCTCTCACCTCAGTACGCTGCAAGTGGCGAATTTCCAGAGCGATTTTCTCCAAAGCCGCGGCAAGCAGAGCCAGCGCACCCAGAAATTCGGCGTGCCGGTCCCGCGAGATGACCTGGGAAGCGATGGGAGCCGGCTTAAGCCCCAGCCTGGCGCAGATGCCTTCTTCGGCTTCCGGACCGATGTGGGCGAAAGTGCCCACGGCTCCGGAAATCTTCCCGTAGCGGATGGCCTCCGCCGCGGCGGCTACACGAATGCGATTGCGGCGGATCTCATCGAAAAACAAAGCAAGCTTCCATCCGAAGGTGACCGGCTCGGCCTGCACGCCGTGCGTCCGCCCGATCTGGACCGTATGGCGGAACTCGAGAGCGCGGGCTTTCAGCGCCGCCTCCAGCCGGTCCAGCGAGCTATCGAGCAAAGCCGCGGATTGGCGGATTTGCAAGGCTTGCGCGGTATCGACAACATCGTTCGAGGTAAGGCCGTAATGAAGCCAGCGCGAGGCGTCCGCGTGCCCGGCCTGTTTCAGGGTTTCCGCCACGGCGGTCGTGAAGGCGATCACGTCATGCCGGACTTCGCGCTCGATCTGCTGGATACGCTCCACGGAAAAGGAGGCATGGCTACGAAGCAGGACGGCGGCCTCCGGCGGGACCACGCCAAGCCCCGCCAGCGCCTCGGAGGCGGCAAGCTCGACTTCCAGCCACTGGCGGTATTTGTTTTCCTCGCTCCAGATAGCGCCCATGGCGGGCCGCGTATAACGGGTGATCATAAACGACGCAGAAACGTTTAAAACGTAAAGACTTCCGATTGTTCGCCCGGTTCGGCGACCACCAGCCGCGGATGCAGTCCCCGGCTGGAGAGGGCCTGCTCGGCTTCCACCCGCGCGATGGACGGGTGGTTGTTGTGCTCGCTCAAGTGCCCGAGCACCAGCGTGGCGACCGTCGAATCGAGACCATCGCGGATGAACGACGAAACCACTTCATTGGACAGGTGTCCGCGCCTTCCCATCACTCTCTGTTTCACCGACCACGGATAGGGGCCCACTTTGAGCATATTCAGATCGTGATTGGATTCCAGCAGCAGGAAGTCGGCCCCCCGCAGGTGGAAACGCAGCGAATCGGGCACGTACCCCAGGTCGGTGACTATGCCCACTTTGACGCCTTGGGCCCTGAGGGAAAAGCCGACCGGGTCGGCGGCGTCGTGAGGAACGGTGAAGCTTGACACATCGATATCGCCCACCCGGAACGAGGCGCCTGCCTGAAAGCCTTCCAGTCTCGGCGTAAACCCCTCCCAGTCGATGGCCGGGGCGGTCAGATGCGTCAGGTAGATGGGAATATTCTGCTTCTTCGCGATCCGTACAAGGCCCACGATATGGTCGGAATGTTCATGCGTGATCAGGATAGCGTCCAGCTTTTGGGGGTCTTCACCAATAGCGGCCAGCCTCTGGAAGGTCTCCTTCCGGCTCAAGCCGGCGTCGATAAGGATACGGGTTCGCCCGGTGGAAATAAAAATCGAATTCCCGGAGCTGCTCGAGGCGAGAGCGCAAATCTTAACGATGGCGGCCTCCTTTCTCAGTGTACATGGAAAAGGCGAAAATGAAGCTTCTAATCACACCTGCATGGTGGAGATCTCCACTCGCGACCGTCTCCCTTCCACTACCACGAGGCCGCTGCCGGTTACGTGATAGATCTGGCGGTCGCGCACCGGGTCGAAGCCCACCCTTGCGTGCTCCGGGATGCGGACGTTCTTATCGAGAATCGCGCGCCGGACGCGGGAGTGACGCCCGATGTCGCAGTTGTCAAACACCACGGAGTCTTCCACGACGGCGCCAGTATGGACCTTTACGCCGCGGCCGATCACGGAATTCTTGACGAGCCCGCCCGACAGAATCGCCCCGCCCGAAACGACCGAGTCGATCGCCTGTCCCCTTCTGCCCTCATCGTCGAAGGCAAACTTGGCCGGAGCGTCTTCATATCCGGCCGTGCGCAGCGGCCATTGCCTGTTGTACAGGTTTAGCGACGGAGTAACCGACCGCAAATCCATGCTGGCTTCATAGTAGGTGTCCAATGTTCCCACGTCGCGCCAGTACGGCGGGGCGTCCTCGGGGTCGCCCGGGATACGGTTCTTGCGAAAATCGTAGGCGTACATGCCCCGGCCAACCAGCCGCGGCAGGATATCGCGGCCGAAGTCGTGCGCGCTGTCCTCCCGTGCCGCGTCGTTGTACAACTCGCGCAGCAGCGCCCCGGTTGAAAAAACATAATTCCCCATTGAAGCGAAGAACCGATCCGGGTCATCCGGCATGGGCGGAGCATTTTCTTTCTTCTCGTGGAAGCCGAGGATTGCTCCGCCGCCGTCAACCTCGATCGCGCCGAACTCCCGCGAGTAGTGCTTCTCCATGGGAATCGCCGCCACGGTCACCTGCGCCTGTTTGCTTTCGTGAAACTCAATCATTTCGCGTATGTTCATCCGGTAGATGTGATCCGCCCCGAATATCGCCACCAGGTGGGGATCGGCCTGCTCAATGAGATTGATGTTCTGATAGATGGCGTCCGCCGTGCCGCTGTACCAGGATTCGCTGTCGGTCCGCATCTGGGCCGGTACGGGAATAATGAAATGGCTCTTGAGCAGCGCGCTCGATTCCCATCCGTCGCGCAAGTGCTGCAACAGCGACTGGCTCTTGAACTGGATCAATACATAAATAGAGTAAATACCGGAATTGACAAGGTTGCTCAGCACGAAGTCGACGATGCGATAGCGTCCGCCGAATGGAACCGCCGGTTTGGCCCGCTCCTTGGTCAATGGATAAAGGCGTGTTCCCTTACCTCCCGCGAGTACGAAAGCTAGAACTCGAATCTGCATAACCGGCCCCTCTCTACCCCAAGCCCGGCGCGGGCATACGTTTGCCGGCGGGCTACAGCCCTATTCTGTCAGCCATAGGGGGACCGAATCAAGAAAACATTAACTTCCGGAGATGTTTTTTTGAAATGGCGGCCATTGTGGTATGCTGAGCGCTTCTCATGACATCCGAGCGCCGATGGTCGATCGTCTGCCTGCTCAGTCTCGGCATGATTATTGCGTACGTGGACCGGTCCAACCTGTCGGTGGCGCTGGCCGCCAAGGATTTCATTCGTGAATTCCAGCTTACCGATAAAGACAGGGGGCTGATGAACTCGGCCTTTTTCTGGTCCTACGCCCTACTCCAGATCCCGTCCGGGTTTCTGGTGGACCGGTACGGCGTGAAGTATCCCTATGCGATTGCATTTTCTTTTTGGAGCCTGGTTTCGGCGGCCTCGGCGATGATCTCATCGGTGGGCCAGTTGATCGGGCTGCGGGTCCTGCTGGGAATCGGCGAAGCTCTGGTGACTCCGGCCAGCCTGCGCTGGATCCGGTTCAACATCGGCGAGCAGCAGCGCGGGCTAGCGGTCGGCCTCTACATGGCGGGCACCAAGATCGGCCCCGCGGTGGGCGCTCCCATCGCTGGTTGGCTGATCATCGACTACGGGTGGCGGAACATGTTTGTCATTCTGGGCCTGGGCTGTCTGTTTTGGCTGATTCCCTGGCTCACTTTAGTCAAGAACGACGACCGGCAACTGGAAGCAGTTCAGGCCAGCCAATCCCGAGCCGCGCCATTGCCGTTTCTGCGACTGTTCTCGACGCGCCTCATCTGGGGCATCATCATCGGCACTTTCTGTTATAACTACTTCGTTTATTTCTGCATGACCTGGCTGCCGGCTTATTTTGCCGAAAGCCGCGGCCTATCGCTCGCCAAATCGAGTGTGTTCACGGGGTTCAGCTTTGGCGGGATGGCGACCGTGGCAACGCTGGCCGGATTCGCCGCCGACCGCATGATCTCCAGAGGCGCAGACCCCGTGCGAACGCGAAAGGCGTTTACGATCGCCGGCTTCCTGGTGGCTTCCACCGAGCTGATCGGCGCGTTCACCAAGTCCAATGAGATGGCGCAAGTGTTCGCCATCATTTCTTTAAGCGGCCTTGGTCTGGCCACGGCCAACTACTGGGCGCTCACGCAAACGCTGATGCCCGGGGCGGCGATCGGCCGCATTGCGGGCGTTCAGAACTGCGCTTCAAACACCGCGGGCATTGTGGCTCCGATCCTCACCGGCTGGCTGAAGGACGCGACGGGAAGCTACTCGGCGCCTCTTTATGCGGTGGGCTTCTTCCTGATACTGGGAGTGGCGGCTTACGCGGTTCTGGTGAAAACGAAATACGTTCCTCGCTAAGAAGGGAGGTTGGACATGCCTCAACCAACGCGCAGAGAGTTTGTGGCCGCGGCGGCGCTCACTGCAAACGCCGCCACCGAGCGCAAGCCGAACATCGTCTGGATCATGGCAGACGACCTGGGCATCGGCGATCTGGGCTGCTATGGCCAGCGGCACATCCGGACACCGAATATCGACAGCATCGCATCGGAAGGAATGCGATTCACCGACGCCTATGCCGGATGCACGGTGTGCGCGCCCTCGCGCAGCACGCTGATGACCGGGCTGCATACGGGCCACACGCCGGTGCGCAGCAATGGCGGCGGCGTCCCGTTGGCCGCAAACGAAACCACGATTGCGCAGTTGCTTTCCAAGGCAGGCTATCGAACCGGTTGTTACGGAAAGTGGGGTTTAGGCGACCTGGGCACTCCCGGTGTTGCCACGAGAAAGGGCTTCGACGAATTCTACGGCTACCTGCACCAGGCACACGCCCATTTTTTCTATCCACGATTTCTGGTTCACAACGAAGAGAAATCCCCTCTGCCCGGCAATGAGAACGGCCGCCGCACCAGCTATTCCCATGATTTCATCGCCGGCAAGGCGCTCGATTTCATCCGGCGTAACCGCGGCCAGCCTTTCTTTTGCTACGTCCCGTTCACGATTCCTCATCTGGAGTTGCTTGCTCCAGAAGACTCCATGGCGGAGTATCGCGGGAAGTTTCCCGAAGAGAAGCCCTACGTCGACCGCCGCCGGCACTACGCCGATCAACCCGAACCTCGGACCTGTTATGCGGCCATGATCACGCGCATGGATCGCGACGTCGGGCGGATTTTGGCGCTGCTCAAAGAGTTGAATCTCGATGAGCAAACCATCGTCTTTTTCACATCCGACAATGGCGGCGCCACGCGGCTCTGGGGCGAGGAGTTCTTCCAAAGCAATGGTCCCTTTCGCGGCCACAAGCAGAACTTCTATGAAGGCGGTATCCGGACGCCGATGCTGGCGCGATGGCCGGGCCGGATCCGAGCCGGCGGCGTCAGTTCCCACCTGTGGTATTTCTGCGATTTTCCGGCGACAGCGGCGGAGTTGGCCGGGGCTCCCGCGCCCAAGCCGAATGACGGGATATCCGCGGTAGCAGCGCTGATGGGGAAAAAACAGCGGCGGCACGAATACCTTTACTGGGAGCTGCCTCGCCATGACTCCAGGACGGGTGAATTCCGGAAGGAAACGCCCATGCAGGCCGCGCGCATGGAGGAATGGAAAATCGTGCGCCCCGCTCCTGATGCTCCGGTGGAGTTGTATCATCTCAAGGACGATCCGGCGGAATCGCGCGATCTGGCCTCCAAGGAGCCCGGCAGGCGGAGCAAGCTCGAAGAAGTGCTGCGAGCCGCCCGCACCCCGCCGAGGCGGCAGACACAACCAGCGGAGAATTACTGGGAGTAGAACCGCTCAAGCGTCTCGTGGGCGTACATAAAATTCGATCGAGTCCTGCCGGGCCGCTGAACCGGGCTCCCGCGCCGCATCCGGATGCGTGTCGCGAAACCGCTTCAGCACCAGATTCTCCATCTGCTCCACGATCTTCGGATTCCGCGCGGCCACATCGTGAAATTCGCCAGGGTCTTTCTCCAGGTCGTACAACCGGATGTAGCGGCCGGGCGCCGGGTTGGCGGTTTCATAGCCGTCGCCCCGCTTGCGTTTGCCGGAGCAGAAAATGTATTTCCATTTCCGCGTGCGCAGGAAGACTTCTTCGTTTTCCAGATATTCGCTGAAAATGTGATCCCGGGGCGAAGCGCGCCGGCCTTCGAGATAAGGCCGCAGCGATTGGCCGTGCTGGAGGGCAACCGGATCGAGTTGGAGCATGTCGAGGATAGTGGGCGCCAGATCGATGTGCTCGGTAAGATCCCGCACCGCGCCTTGCCTTATTCTTTTCGGGTAACGCATGATCAGTGGAACCCGGATGGCGGGGTCATAGCCGCAATGCTTCTCGAACCTTCCATGGTGGCCGAGGTCATAGCCATGGTCGGCGGTGTATACGATAAGCGTGTTCTCGTCCAGATTGAGGCGGCGCAGTTTGTCGAGGACCTGCCCGATGTTACTGTCGAGAAATCGCGCCGAAGTATAGTAGGCTGCGATGATGCCCTGTTTTTCTTCTTCGGTGAGATCGCGGAAAATAAGCGGGATCTGCCAGCCGTCTTCCGGCCCTATTTTCGGGGGCACAAAAGCCGCCGGAGAGATGCGGGCGCGCTCTTCGACCGGAAAGTCAAACGGGGAGTGTGGCTCATGGAAGCTGACCCAGAGCGCGAAGGGATTGTCTTTGTTGGTTTCTAGAAATTGCCCGGCCAATCGCACTTGAAACGAAGCCTTCATCTCTTCGTCGAAACGGGCATACGGTAGTTTTTCGGCGTTGAGCCAGATGCGGGCGTGGTCGCGAAACGGCCGCCACTGCGGCTTGGTCCGGATTTCGGAAGGAATTGCGCGCGGTTTCACCGCTTCGTTCCATTGCTGGGCAAGCTCACGCTCGGTGACCATGTAGTCGAAACCGTGCAGACCCGCGGCGGCGGGCCGGTTGAAGTGCATCTTGCCGATCACGCCCGTTGTGTAGCCCGCTTTCTTGAATTGCTTGGCAATAGTAGGCTTGTCCGGGCTGAGCGGAGTTGGGAGGCGTGTCACGCCCGCCATGTGCGGCATTTGACCTGTGAAAAAACTTTGGCGGGAGGGAGTGCATACCGGGGAATTGCAGTAGTGGGCGGAAAAGCGCGTCCCCTCCCGCGCGAGCCGGTCGAGATTCGGCGTCTCAGCCTGCCGGTTGCCGTCCGCCCCAAGCACATAGCCTGCGTGATCGTCGGCTATGAGGAAAACGAAATTCGGTTTACGGCTCGATTGTGGCTTGGAAAGGGGGGCCATGGCCGCGGCGCCTAAGACGCTTCTACGAGTCAGCATAGAGATATTAAACCAATGGCTGGGCCGGACTGGGGGGTGCTCAAGTTTTAAGCTAAAGCGCCGTTGGAGGCAGGGCCGCGAGCCTCCACAGCAACTCCTGTATTATCATGTGTTGTTCCTAAGAGTTGAGGAGCCGGAGGTTCCTGTTCCATGAGCGCGAAACAGCACCAGCCATTTGTGCCTGCCACCAGGGCGATGGCGGAATTCACTTTGCGGGCCGTGGTTCTTGGCCTGGTCATGACCGTAATCCTGGGAGCGGCCAACGCTTACCTGGGCCTGAAAGCCGGCCAAACCATCGCTGCCACATATCCGGCGGCCGTCATCGGAATGGCTGTGTTGCGGCTGTTTCGGGGATCGATCCTCGAAGAGAACATGGCCCGAACCGTGGGATCCATTGGCGAGTCGGTTGCGGCCGGAGCGATCTTTACGATACCCGCATTCGTGATCTCGCAAGCATGGCCCACGTTCTCATCCGCGGACGCCTACTGGAAATCCACGGCGCTCATGATGGTCGGCGGCACGCTCGGAATCCTCTTTGTCACACTGTTGCGGCGCGTGATGGTGGAAGATCCGGATCTGCCCTACCCGGAATCAACGGCGGCGGCCGAGATTCATAAAGCCGGCCAGCAAGGCAGCAAAGCCGCCGTACTGCTGTTTCAGGCAATGGGATTCGGAGCGCTGTTCTATTTCCTGGGGGTGATTAAGGCGTTCGTGGCGGTGAAGGAATTCTTCATCAACGTAGGCACGCTTGGGACAAGCATCGTGCGGCTGGGACCCACGCAAGGGGCAACGGCGGTGAACGTCGGCGGCATCACCACGTTCTCAACGCCCAATGTCAGCCCCGCGTATTTCGGTGTGGGTTTCATAATCGGCCCGAAGCTGGCATCGCTCAATTTCGCCGGAGGCGTACTGGCGTGGGGCCTGCTGGTTCCACTGCTCATCTATTTCATGGGCCCGGAGCTGCAAAAAACGCTGCCGGCAAGCGCGTCCCATGAAGACTGGTCCGGGCTTGCTACACGCGTTTGGCGGCACATTGTGCGTCCCATCGCCGTGGGCGGAATGCTCGTTGGAGCCGGCTACACAATGTTCCGTATGAGGAAGAACCTCGCCGGCGGGATGAAGCGGGCTGTATCCGATTTGAGAAAGGCCGGAACGCAGGCCGCCGCGACGGCGCGCTTTGACATCGACCTGAGCGCCAAGGTCGTATTCGCCGGACTCGGCGTTACGTTTCTGTGCATGATCGCACTGTACACCTGGTTTGCGGAACTGCTGGCGGGCGGCATCGTGGCGGCGGTGGTAATGCTGATCCTGGGCTTCTTCTTCGCGGCGGTTTCCGGGAACCTGGTGGGAATCATCGGGTCATCCAACAACCCTGTCTCCGGATTGACGCTATCCACCCTCATCGTGGCGGCGCTGCTGATGGTGTCAATCGGCGTTTCCGGAATGAGCGGGGTTGCGGCGGTTCTCGGTGTTGCGTCCGTGGTCTGCGTATCGAGCGCGGTGGCCGGTGAGATGCTCCAGGATTTGAAAGTTGGCCACATCCTGGGAGGAACGCCGCGAACCATGCAGATCGGCGATTTCATCGGTGTTTTCCTTTCAAGCCTTGTCCTCTATTTCCCGCTGCTCGTGCTTCATGAAGGCAATATCAAGGCCGGCGGCACAGGTTTCGGCGACCGCGCGCTCTCGGCGCCGCAGGCGGGTTTGATGGCCTCCCTCGCCCAGGGAATTGTCGGCGGCGATATGGCGTGGCCGCTGATCGTAGTCGGAATTCTGATGGGCTTTACCATGATCATGGTTCAGGTGCGCAGTCCGATGCTGTTCTCCGTGGGCATGTATCTTCCGCTTGAGACGACGTTCGCGATTTTCACTGGCGGCATCCTGCGCTGGATAATGGATTCAATTCGCGATAAACGCAATCTGAACGATGCGCAAAAGGCGCGAGTCGAAAATGCGGGCGTGCTGGTGGCCAGCGGCCTAATCGCAGGAGAAGCGCTCACGGGGCTTCTTACGGCTACGTTCAATTTCTTCGAGTGGAAGCTGCCGGTGGTGATGGAATCGCCCCATCTGCTGACCGGCGTAGTGGCGTTTGTGGTTCTGGCGGCTTATATGATTTCCATGCCGCTAAGGAATGCCGGGAGCCCGGACGAACCAGCGCCTCCAACGGCGATCATGTAGGAGCACTAATGGCGCTGATGCGCGAAATCCGTGCCTTTGCCGTGCCTCGAAACAGTGTCGCGCTGTGGTGGCTGGGGCAAAACGGCTACATCTTTAAGACGCACGAAGGCACGCTTATAAGCGTCGACCTGTACCTGACCGACAGTTGCAACGGGTTGGTGGAAGGGCTGGACTTTTCGCGTAAAGTTCCGGTTCTCATCCGGCCCGAAGAACTCGACGTAGACATCTACACCTGCACGCACAACCATCAGGACCACACCGATCCGCACACGATCCGCGGGCTGCGAAACAAGGACACCGCATGGTTTGTGGGACCGCACCCAAGCTGCGAAGTCTACCGCGCCGAAAGCGTCGAGCAAGGGAGAATCGTGCCCGCCTGGCCCGACAAGGAGCTGGAGTTCCGCGATGTGCGGATGCGCGGAACGTTCGCTTTGCCGACCGATGACTCCGATCTGAACCACATGGGTTTCGTTTACCAGTTCGGCGGCGGGCCGAAGATTTATGTGACCGGCGACACGGATTTCAGCGAGCTGCTGTTTTCCGTGGAAAAGCAAAAGCCGGATATCGTAATCACGGTGATTAACGGAGGCTTCAACAACCTATCGCACTGGGAAGCAGCCGAGCTGTGCGGCCGTATCAAGCCGAAGGCTGCCATCCCGTGCCACTACGACATGTTTCCGGACAACAGCGTGGACCCGAAACAGTTTCGAGCGACGCTCGCCCTACGCGCGCCGGGCGTCGGTTTTAAGGAGCTGGTGCACGGAGTCCCGTACGTGTTTGAGCGGGAGTGAGCCTGCGGCTCACTTCTCGGCGACCATCATGATTTCGACCAGCGCCTCGGCCGAAGCCGGCGGAATGCGAACGGTAGCGCGCGCGGGCGGATCGGGCTTCACCACGTTGCGATAGACTTCGTTCATTCCCGCGAAGTCGCGGGCGTCGCGGAGCCAGACTACAGAATCGACCACATCGGCGAAGGTAAAACCATGCTTGGCGAGCTGCTCACCGATGGTGTTCAGCGCCTCGCGTGTTTGCGCCCGGATATCGCCGCGCGCGAACGTGCCGTCCTTGGCGCGGCCGGTCATTCCCGTAATGTAGAGCCGGTTGCCCGCCTTCACGGAGAAGCTGTGAATTGGTGAGGTGTGGCCTTCTCCCGACGGACGGCCGATGCCGGAGCCGGGCACGGCGGCCGACTGTATTTGCAGCAAGCTGCCCGGCGCAACCGGGAAAGCGTGCACGGTGGCTCGGGCGGGAGGAACGGCGGTGACGAACTTCCGGTAAGCCTCGTTGAGCCCTGCGTAGAGAGAAGGGTCGGAGAGATAGATGCGGGAGAATACGAGGTCGGCGAAGCTCATGCCGGCGGCTTTGAGAATCGCTTCCTGGTTGCGCATGAGCTGTTCCACCTGCGTTGTGATCGTATCGCCGGCCAACGGATCAGAGGGCAGCAGGGCGGAAAGAAACAGCGTGCCGCCTCCCGCGACGGCGTAGCTCTCGGGCCGCGAAGGCGCGGGCCAGCCATCGGGCCGGATGATTCGTTTCGATGACGGATCCCGTGCGGCGATAGCGCTGATTTCCACCAGCGCATCAGGCGTCATCAGCATGGACTCGAGCACGGTGCGCGCAGGATACCCGCCGGGAAAATGCCCGCGGTAGACGGCGTCCACCTGAGGCATCCATCGCATGTCTGTCACATAAACCGTGGTCGACAGAACGTGCGAAAAGCCCAACCCCGCGGCCTTCAGCGCCGCCCCGATGTTGGCCAGCGTTTGCCGCGTCTGCGCTTCAATGCCGCCGCGTGCGTAGCCGCCTTTGGGATCGCGGCCGGTCATACCCGAAACGTAAACCAGATCTTTTGTTTCAATCGCCGCGCTCAGCGGGGAGCCACTGCGCGAGACGCCCTTAGGCGTAATAACTCGCTTTGCGGCCCTGGCGGTGCAGGCGCAGAAGCACACCGCCGCTATTCCAATCAGCAGCGCTCGCATCCGCCTCTCCTCAGGTGAACAGCTCTTTGATTTCGGTGCTGTTGATGAACGTCGTGCCCGACATGCGCTCGACGTATTCGAAATCGCGGCCCGATGGGGTTCCGGACAGCTTCTTAAACCAATCGATACCGAGCACGGAATAGACTGTCGCGGTGACATCCTCGGGATAGATCGGCCGGTTGTTGTGCCAATCGAGGCGCGTGATCTTGCCTCCCTGCTCGTCGGTTGCGCCGAGTATGCGGCCGCCTTTTACGCCTGCCCCGGCGAAGAGGCCCGCGCGCACAGCGGGCCAGTGATCGCGTCCCTTGATGTCGGTGAGGTTGCCGGGAGTGCGGCCGAATTCGCCCATCACAATTACGAAAGTGCGCTCGAGCAGCGGCTGGCCGTTGGACTTGCGCGTCGATTTCAGGTCCGCAATCAAGGCGGCCAACGCCGGATCGAGCTCGGCGCAGTTGGTGTACAAACCGCCGCGCATCCTGGGATCTTCCATCGAGGATTTATCCGACTTGCCGTAAATGTCGCCGTGATGATCCCAGCCACCCTGGTTGACGAGAATGTAACGCGCGCCGGCTTCGGCGGCGGCCATGTTACGGGCCATCAGGCAGGCATCGCCGAACGGCGAGCCGCCATAGCGCTTGCGTTCCTCTTCGTTGAGGTCGAAGATGCCGGCTACTTTCGGCGATTGAATCATCTTTTGGGCGCTTTTCTGAAATGCGCCCCATTCCTCGAGCAGCTTCGGCGCGCCCGGCCCGCGCTTCTCGCGCGAGGTGTCGAAGGAGTACAGAAAATCCAACCGGCTCTGAAAGCGTTCGCGGTAATCGGCGTTGAGCAGAAATGGCATGTTGCCGCCTTTGCGCAAATCGAGCGTGAGCGGCGCATTGGCCGACGGCAGAAAGCCTTCCCGGATGAGGGTGCCGTTTACGGCGCCGGCCGGGAAGTTCATCGAAACGAACGGCGGCAGAAAATCGCTCTCTCTGGCCTTGGAAAGCATCTCATAGGCGATGACGGAGCCGATCGAAGGCAGCTCCTTTGCGCGAGCCGCATTGAACTGATGGCCGACTTGCAGGTAATACTGTGCCAGGTTGTGAAAGGTCTCCCATGCCGCCATCGAGCGGACAATGGTGAACTCATCCAGCACCCCGGCGGTTTTGCCCAGCAGGCCATAAGGCCACTTGATGCCGAGTTTGTGCGGACGAATATCAAGATCCGGCGGCGTAAAGCGGTATTCCTTCGCATCGAAGGTGTCCATCTGCGAAGGCCCGCCGACCAGGTTCAGGAAGATGACGCAATCGGCGCTGCCGCGCGGCTGAGCCTGGCCGGTGGAGGCTGCCTTTAAGCCGCCGGCCATGGGAAGAAGGGTGCCGCCGGTGATGGTCACCGCTCCAACCTGGAGCAGCTTCCGGCGCGAGAGCACGGGAAACACGGCGCGTTGGTCCATCAGTTTCTCCTTATTGGCTGATGATAAAATCCACGCGATTGAGCAAGGCCCATAACAGATCCTCGGCGCCTTGCTCGCGGTTTCGCTCGAGCAGCACGACCGCCATGCGTTTCTCGCTCTCCGCGGGATAGCGGCTGATGGTGGCCAGAAACAACTCTTCGATGATTTCGCCGTTGCTCGGGGCCGGCCGCGCGCTGAGCATTCGATCGAGCCGGCTTCCTTTTTGCAACTTGACGCGCTTCAACACCAACTCATGATTGAGCAGGCTGGCGGCCTGAACCATGCTGCTTCTGTCGCTTGGCGGATCCTCACGATCGGTCTGTCCCCAATCCTGGAGCAGATTCCAGAGTCCGCGATGGCTGTCGTAGAAATCCTGGCTGAAGTGGGCCTCCATGACGTACTTGAACTTGCGATCCAGGTCCTTGACCTTGAAGCTGTCATAGACGCCTGTGGCGTCGGACACGGCGTCCCAGAACTCCTCGGCTGAGAGCCTGCGTGCCAGGTGCCGCGCGAAGTAGTTGTCATAAGCCGGCTTCCATTCCCCCGAAAACGTTGAGGAGAGCTGGTAGGCCCTCGATTTGACGATCGTCTTCATCAGATGCCGCAGGTCGTGATTGTTTTTGCGGAAATCGTCAGCCAAGGCGTTCAGCAGCTCCGGGTGCGAGGGTTGGATGGTCCACGGCGCCGGAGGCGGATTACGCGGATCCTGCCGGTCGAGATCGAAACCGAAAGGCGGATCGACGATTCCCCGGCCCATCAACTCGGCCCAGAACAGGTTCACGGCGGCGCGCGCGAACTGCGGATGAGAGGTCAGCATTTGCGCATAAGCTTCACGCTCAGTCAGTCCTGGCGCGGCGCCGTATCGCTCGCCGTTGAGCAGGAATGCCGGCGTAATGTCGGTCTTGTAGCGCGGCAGGCGCAAGATGCTCTTTGTGGTCAGGTCGTAGCCCTTCGCGCTATCGTTGACGCGAAACTCGGGGATGCGTCCGTAGACGGGGGCGATGAAGGTTTTGGAGAAGAAGGCGGCCTGACGCCACAGGTCGGCGCGCTTTCGATTACTAAGCCACAGATTGACTTTCTCCAGATGGCCTTTGCCGTCATGGCAGGAAACGCATTCCAGATCAACGCCCAGAAACAGACGGGTCGTCCAGATGGCCAGCTCATCGGCGGTGTCTTCGTGGTTTACTTCTGAATAACCGTCGCCTCCCATCACGCGGTGCCGCGCGACGAAGTTCGCCGGCCCCGTGGTCCAGGTTGAAACAGCGCTGGACGTGATCATGTCCCGCACAAACTCATCGTAGGGAATGTTCAGCTCGAGAGATTTGTAAATGTAGTCGTGGAAGGTGTTGATGCCCTCGCGCAACTGCTCGTTGTTTCGAAACAGGTCGCCGAACAATGTCGTCCAGCGATCGAGAAAAGGACCTACGCGGGTTGGACGCCGGCCGATGCCTGGCGTCGGCATTGCCGGGAACAGTGAATCAATATACTGGTTCCGCTTTTCGGGATCCGTACCGGCAAGGAATTTTCGGACCGTCTCCGGGCTTGGCAGTCTGCCGGTCAAATCCAGCGTTACCCGCCGAAGAAACTCGGCGTCCGAAGCGGGTACGGCGGCCGGGACCTTGTCCTGCTTCATCTTGCCAAAGATGTGGTGGTCGATCAGGTTCGCCGCCGGCTCGGCGGCGGTGCATCCCCAGGCAAATAAAACTAACAGCAGCGTGGTCATGGTTTTTTCAAAAGATCAGCTTCAACCCAAGCTGCACCACGCGTGCGTCCCGGGACCGCACGATCCGGCCGAACGTGGCGCTTTGATTTCTCCCGTCCAGGCCCGGACTGAACGTGGTATTCGGCGTCAGTAGATTTGTGCGATTGGAAAAGTTGAAGGATTCGGCACGGAATTGAAGCTTGAATCTTTCCGTGATTCGCGTGTCTTTGATCGCCGACAGATCGATGTTGTTGATGCCTGGCCCTCGCACATCGGGCAGGAGGCGGCCGACGTTGCCAAAGGTGAACAGCGCCGGATTGAGGAACTGGTTCGTATCAAACCACTGATCGACGCCTCTTTTGTCTTTCGGCAGCTTGGCGCTTACACCGGTTGAGTTGGGCCGGTCGGCGGCCTGATTATTCGCGCCGGCGATGCCCAACGGAAGGCCGTCCTGGAAGGTGAGTATGCCATTCAACTGCCAGCCTTCGGCCAACCTGCGAGCCGCCGGATTCCCAGGGCTCCAGCGCTTGCCTGGCCCGAGCGGCAGCTCATAGACGCCGCTCAGAACGAAGCGCTTGCCGGAATCGGTGGAGTGGATGGCGCGCTCGCGCTGGCGGTCGAATTTGCCATTCTGAAGCGGATTGACGTTTACCTGCTCCGAGCCGGCGAACCCGAAGCCGGTGATGGTGTCGCTGAGCTGCTTGCCGAAGGTAAAGGAAGCCAGGAACGCCAGGCCGCTCGCATAACGCTTCTCGACGTTCAGCAGCCAGGAATGATAGATCGAGTTGCCAAGATTCGGGCGATTGATCGTGATGTTGTTGTAGTACGGGAAAGGACGAAGCGACTGGCGGCGCTGAATAGTCGCCCCGCCGAATGCGCCCGCGACGCGGCCGGCGAACGGATTCGGCACGAAATCATTAAGCGACTGGCCGAGGGAAAGATTGGCCGGATCCAGTTGGTTGAAATCGTAACCGGCGCCATCGAGCTTCACTCCGTGGTTGCCAGAATATCCAGCTTCAAGAAGCATAGACTTCGGCAAGGCATGCTGGATCGTCAACGTGTACTGTTGCGAATACGGGGTCCGCGTTCCCTGCTGGACGTGCGTCTGGTTTTGGCTCTGGAACGCGCTGGGGCCGATCCTGTTGCCGACCGGCAACTGAACGGGGAATGGGAATCCGTCGCGCAGCCGGAATGCGGCCAAATCCTGGTTGCCGCCGGGTGCGACATAGGTGGTTGTGTTGCCGCGATAGCCTAACGCGGCAAACGCCTCGTTAGCGTGATGCGTGCCTTGCAAGGCATAGAATATCCCTCCACCGCCGCGGATTACCGTCTTCGCGTTCCCAAACACGTCGAAGGCAAAGCCGATGCGTGGTCCAAAGTCGTTGAAGTCTCTTCCTTGTACGCGGTCAAAATCGATCCCGGCGAATTCGAGCCGCCCCGGAAGGTTGTTGTCCCTGTTTATCACAAATGGGTTGAAGTTGCTGATGCCGCCATTACGCTCTTTGGCAACCCCCTGAAAATCGTATCGGAGGCCTAGATTGAGAGTAAGGCGCGGAGTCACCTTCCAATCGTCGTTGACAAAGAAGGACTGGCTGAAGGACGTGTAGGAAACGCCAACGTTGGAATCAATGCTCGCGCTGGCCGCCGACCCGGTCAGAAAGCTCGCCAGCCCCGAGCCGGTTCCCGCCAGCCTCTGCGGGTCTCCAGTCAGTCTCGTGTTGAAGGCAATGCTGCCCGAACAACTGAAACATCCGGCAATGTTGTAAAGATCCTTGCGAAACTCCACGCCGAACTTCAGCGTGTGCTTGCCGCGGATCATCGTCAGACTGTCCTGAAGCTGCAGCGTGTGGAAGGTGAGAAACCCGTTGATGGTTCCGAAACCCAGGGGAAAATTCATAATCGTGGGAATCCCCTGAAACGACACGCCGGGAAGAGTGACATCCGGAACGCTGGCGGGAAGCCCCAGCTTGCTTGCGGGATTGGTTCCCACCGTTGCCGGGACAAAGGGAAAATGCTGCCGCACGGCGCTGAAGCGGAAGTCGTGAATCGTTGTTGCGTTAAAGAAGTGCGTGTCGCTGACGATCGCGTTGCGGTTGGTGTAATTGTCGTTTCGCGTGCGCACGGTGCGATCCGGGAAATAGCTTGTTCCGGTGCCGGCCTGGTCATCTTTGTGATTCCACAGGGTATAACGCACGGAGGCGCGATTGGTGGGGCTGAAGTTGTGGTCGCCCTTCACCGTGATCTGCCGCGCGTCTTTCGCCGCCCCGAGGTTAAGCAGAACGTTATTCGCATTGGTGAATGTGTTGTCCGGGGCGCGATTCGGACGCGGGTAGAATTTCAGGATATTCAAAGCAACCGGATCGAGTTGGCTGGCTGGAATCAGGTTCCCCGGATATGGATCGCGAATGAATCCTCCGCCACCGGGCCGGGCCTGGGTGGTCAAGGGACTGTAGAGCGGAATTGCAACGCCGCGCGCGTCGGCCAGACGCGAAAAATCGCCGCGAAGCTGCTCGTCAATGGGAGCGGTTCCGATCACCGTATACTCCCTCCGGAAATTCCACTGCTCGAAGTTGCCGAAAAGAAATGTACGGTTCCGGATCACGGGACCACCCAACGATCCACCGTACTGGTTGTATCGAAATGGGGGCCGGACCAATGAAAAAGCGTTGCGGGCGTCCAGTTTGTCGTTGCGGAGGAATTCGTACGCGGTGCCGTGAATTTCGTTGGTGCCCGACTTGGTCACCATGTTCACGACTCCTCCTAATGTGAAGCCGTACTCGGCGGACATGGTGCCGCTCTGGACCTTAAATTCTTCAACGGCGTCAACGGCCGGGTTCACGTTGACATCGGCGCTGCGGTTATTGATATTGGAGGCGCCATCGAGGGTGATGTAATTCCGTCCCACCGGACCGCCGTTGACGCTGAATCCGGACACCAGCACCCCCCGGTCCCCAAATCCGCTGGGGGATTCCGCGCTGGTTCTCACGCTTGGCGTGAGCACGACGAGTGAGAGCGCGCTGCGGCCGTTCAACGGTAAACCTGTGATGCGCTGGTTTTCAATAACCTTGCCGACGGTCGCATTGGAGGCTTCCACGAGCGAGGCCTGCCCTACCACTTCGATGGATTCGGAAACCGCGCCGATCTCGAGCTGAAAATCGACTTGGGCACGATCGTCCACCCGCAACCCAATCCCTGTCCGTACCGACTTCTTGAAACCCTTGGCCTCCGCAGTAACTTCATAGGCGCCAACCGGGAGCCCGGGCATCGCATAGAGTCCCGTGGGATTTGTTGTAGTGTTGCTCACGGTGCCGGTTTCGGTGTGCTTAATCGAAATGACGACGCCCGGCATCGCTGCGCCAGAGGTATCCATGACGGAGCCCAGAATCGTTGCGCGTCCGATTTGGGCATGGCAAACCGAGCTTGCCAACGCAATTAGCACCGTGATGCGCATCCACACGATAACACCCCTCGGATAATTGAGATTTGTCTTCAAGATTAGACTGATCCGATTGCCTGGAGCAAGTTTCTTGGTGTATTGTTACAGCCGCGTTACGTTGAGATTTCTGCAGTTTAGACTTGAGAGCTAGGGTGATGTTCCGAAGGGGCGAAAGGCAGCCAGGCGGGCCTTCAATAGTGAATTCCCGTCGACCACTGCCATGATAACGGCCTCAAAGTATGCCGGCTTTCCGGTGGCCGCAAACCGCTTTTCGATCTCCTCCAGGCCGCCAGGCGAAACAAGGTAAGAAACCAGCGACGCCGGGTTTTTCCCCGCAAGCAGAAGCAGCTTTGTGCCGCGGCCTTTGCCGGGGACCAGCGAGACGAGGCCCGGGACCAGCGACCGCTGATCGGACTGGGCAGTTTCGAGAAACGACTCGGGTTCGCCCGGATTCGGGCGGCGGTTCCGGACCATCCCGGTAGTACCGGGCGAAATGTAGAAATTGGTGCCCTCCAGGAAGTTTTGCAGATGATCGCTGGTGCCGGGGCTGCCGATGAAGATGATGTTTCGATCCCCAAAGGAATCGAGAGAAAGTTCCGAGGCGGCCGAAACCCACAAGTGCTCACCGTACCGTTCCAGATATTGGGAGAGCTTGACGGCCGCTACGGTGTCGGCGGCAACCGTATAATTCTGCAGGAGCTTAGGAGCGCCAAGCTGTTTGGTGATCGCGGCCAGCAAAGGCGAGGAATCACGGCGGGTGAACTCGTTCACCTTGGAATCGCGCACCACCAGGCGTTGCTCCTCCCAATAGAGGAAGATCGGCGTGGGCAGAACCAAAGTGGTGGCCCGGCCGCCTTCGAGCATTGTTTTCCAGAACGCCGGCAGGCTTTCCTTGGAGAGCTGGCGCCGCTTTAGATCGCGGTTTTCGGTCCACAGCAGCGCCACGGCAAGGCCCAGCGCAATCACGATCAGGACAGCGGCGGCCCGGCTCCATTTGCGAATCCGCTGCCCGCTGGGAAGGAAGGGGGCCGCTTCAACCGGGGTTTGAAGGACTTCCAGGTGATGGCCGCCGAGCGGGATCTGCAGTCGATAGAGCGCATCGAAGGCTTCCGAATCGTAAAACTCCTTCAGCTTCCCCCGCAAACGCGAAATCTGAACACGCACGGTGGCGTCGGTTTTGGGATCGAAATCCGATCTGCGCCCGAGCCCGTCGACACCCAATGAGTATTCGCTTAAATCCTCACCGCGGTGAAGCCAAAGGAATTGCAGCAGCGCTCTCATGGCGGGGGACTTCTTGAGGGTTTGGCTTTCATAGGCTCGCCGGAAACAATCCTGCTCCGCCGCCGCCCCTTCCAAAACCCCGCCGTTTTCTGTCAACATGGCTTCGTCCAGCTTCTTGGCGGACATCTTCAATCGAAGTTTATTATAAGGCGGAATGAAGGCGATTGTTTGGGTGTCGGGATCGGTGGCGATCGCGGCCGTGGCGGTCGCGGTATTTGTCGGCAGTCGCTCCTCAAATGGCGATCGAAACGCCTATACCAACCCGCAACAATGCGCCGCCTGCCATCCGGAAGTTGCGGCCAAGTTCCGAAGCAGTGGAATGGCCCGCTCCTTTGCCGCTTTCCGCCCGGATCGTACAGGCGCCGGTTTTCAGGGCAGCACCGTTTTCATCCACGCGGCATCGGAGCGGCACTACACAATGATGCGCCGCGGCGAGCAGGCGGTGATGCGCCGCCATCAATTGGCCGAGGACGGCTCCGAGGTGAACGTGGTCGAAAAGCGAATCGATTACATTCTCGGCTCGGGAAACAAGGCGCAGACGTTCCTGCACCGCAACGAAAGAGGAGAATTGATCGAACTTCCGGTGGCCTGGTACACCGGCGATGGCGGGTTCTGGGCGATGAATCCCGGATACGACCGGCCGGACCATGACGATTTCCGCCGTCGCATCCGCTACGACTGCTTTTTCTGCCACAATGCGTATCCGGATTTGGGCGGAGCGGATGAATCCTTTTATTCGAACGCCTTCTATCCGCGGCGGCTGCCGGAAGGCATCGATTGCCAGCGATGCCACGGGCCTGGCCGCACGCACGTGGAGAGAGCATCGCGGGGAGCGGGCCAGGCACAGGTGCGCGAATCGATCCTCAACCCGGCGAGGCTGAGTCCGGAGCGGCAACTGGAAGTGTGCATGCAGTGTCATTTGCAGACCACCAGCCGCAGTCTTCCGTATTCGATTGTCCGCATGGAACGAGGGGTTTTCAGCTTCAGTCCACAGCAGACGCTTAGCAGTTACGTGCTTCATTTCGATCATGCGGCGGGAAAGGGGTATGACGATAAGTTCGAGATCGCGCACGCAGCTTACCGGCTGCGGCAGTCGGTGTGTTTTGAGCGGAGGAAGCCGGTGACCTGCACCAGTTGTCATGATCCGCATAAGGCTGAGAGAGGGAATCTGGCTCGGGCCACGCAAACCTGCCGGAATTGCCACGCGGGATCTCTGTCGGCCGCGCATCCCAAAGGCGGTGATTGCGCTGGCTGTCATATGCCGCGGCGCAGAACCGAAGACGTGATTCACGTTGTGATGACGGATCATCGCATTCAACGTCCGGTCTTGAAGGATCTCGTAGCGCCGCTGTCTGAATACACCGAGACCGCCGGGACCGCCTATCGCGGCCCGGTCGTGCCTTACTATCCCAAGGAAGGAATGGAGGAAGTGTACGTGGCGCTGGCGCAGGTGCGGGCGGCTTCCAACCTTGCCGCCGGAATCGTCCAATTGGAGCGGGCGCTCGAGCGAACAAGGCCGGAGCGGGCCGAGTTCCGCTACGATCTGGCGGAAGCGTATTGGAAAGCAGGCAATGTGGAGCGCGCGTTTCAAAACCATGAGCGGGCATTGCGCCTCAATCCGCGCTTTCTCCCGGCGCTACGTTCTTATGGGATGGAGTTATCGGCATCGTCGCGGCAGGAAAAAGGCGAAGAGATGCTGAAGAGGGCGTTGGAACTCGATCCGGCGGACGCGCGAACGTTGCACGACCTGGGTATGAACTACGCGAGCCGCGAAAAGCGCGATCTCGCCGTTGAAATGTTCCGGCGCGCCCTGCGCAGCGATCCGGAGTCGCCGGAGACGCAGAATGCGCTGGCCGCCGCGCTTTACGCTTCCGGTGATCATAACGGCGCCAAGGCCGCTTTCCGGGAAGCGATTCGGGCAAAACCGGATTACGCAATGGCGCATGCCAACCTGGCCAGCCTACTGGCGGAAGAAGGCGACCCGGCCACGGCGGATCGCCATTTTAAGAAAGCTGTGGTTCTCAATCCCCGCTATGCCAAGGGCCGGCTGGACTATGGCATGTTTCTGGCCGAGCGCCGGAAGCTCAAAGATGCAGCGCGGGAATTACGTGCCGCGCTCCAGATCGCGCCGGAGGATCAGCAGGCTCGCCAGGCGCTTGCCGCCGTGCTGGAGGCCATGAGATGAAGGCGAGTCTCTGTGTAGCGATATTGGCTCTTGCCGCCGGCTTAGGCGGCTGCCGCGGCACGTCAAACCTGCCACCGCTGCCGGAGGTAAACACGGCAAGTTTCCTCTCCGCCGTCCAGGTGAAGGTGAAGGGTGCGGTCGAGCGCGCCCGCGCCAATCCCACCGATGCGGCCGCCAACGGGGAGCTGGGGATGCTTCTCCAAGCTCATGGAATGGAAGCGGCAGCCGGGGCCTGTTATCAGCGGGCGCGGGCGTTCGACGGGAAAGCGCTGCGTTGGAATTACTACGCCGGCATCGTGCATGAGCGCATGGGCCGGAGCGAAGATGCCATCGCCGATTTCACAGCCTGCCTGAAAATGGATCCCAGGCATCTACCGTCACGGTGGCGGCTGGCGGAAACATTGCTGGCTGCCGGAAAGTTGGATGCGGCCGAAGCCGCCTACCGGAAGGCGCTCGACGATGATCCCAACTCCGCGCTTTTCCTGAATGGATTGGGGCGCGTGGCAGCCGCGCGCGGGCAATGGTCCGCGGCGCTCGAGCCGTTGCAAAGGGCGGTGTCGATTGCTTCGGATTATGGCGCGGCTCATTACGCGCTGAGCCAGGCATACTTACGGCTGGGGGATGCGGCGCGCGCGGCGGAGCACCGGCGTATGCATGAGCGCCACACCCACAACGCGCCGGAGATACATGATCCGCTGCTTCAGGCAATCCGGGCTCTTCAGGCAGGCGCGTTCTCGCGCGTCAGCGAGGGAGTTCGATTGGCCGCCGAAGGGAAGTTGGAGGAATCGGCGCGGCAGTTTGAAGAAGCATTGCGGCTGGACGCTCGCGAGGCGGCCGCGCACCAAAACCTCATCGTGGTTTACGGCAAGCTGGGTCGCGATGCGGATGCCGGGCGGCACTACCGGGAGGCCATCCGGCTTCAGCCTGGCGACGCCGAGTCGCACTTTAACTACGGCGTGCTGCTGGCGCGCCGCGGCCGCTTCCCGGAAGCGCGGGAGGCATTTGAAAAGGCAATCAAGGCCAACAGCGGGCATGCCGATGCGCGAACCAATCTCGGCTATATTGCCGAAGCGCAGGGTGAGCCGGCCGCCGCAATGCGATTCTACCGCGAAGCGCTCGAAAGCGATGCGCGGCACCGCCCCGCGCGATTCCGCCTCGGCAGACTTCTATTTCAGCAGGGCAATGCGGCCGGGGCGATCGAACAGTGGCGGGAAACATTGCCGGGCGAAGACGATCTGGCAGCGCAGGCGTTGTACGGACTGTCGATGGCCGCTGCATCGAAGGGCGATAATCAACAAGCGGCTCAGTATGGGCGCCAGGCGCTCACGCTGGCGCAAAAGCTTGGAATCGAACCTTTGGCTCAGGCCATCGAGAAAGATCTGACAAGGCTACGATGAGGCATGAATTCATTGGTTGAGGTTACTCTTCTTCTCCCAATGTTGCCTCGCGCAGAGCCTCCAGTTCATGAAGGCCCTCAACGTCTTTACCGCGGCCCGCCGCTCTCTTGGCTGCGATTAACGCCGGCAAAGTCAGTACCTGAAAGGTTCGTCCAAGTAATCCTACTTCCCGCGCTGAGGCGCGAACCTGATCATAACCCCCGATCCCGGGCACCTCGGCCAGCAGGTCAATCCACCCCAGATCCGTTTCGAGCGTGAACAGACACCTGTTCCTCAGCGTCGATCGGTCCATGGCGAAGGGTAGCCCACCAGGGGCTTCGCGAAGCCTAGGGTGCAATGGTCCAATACCTGCCGCAAGCCGGTCCAGATTCTTAGCCGTTCTCGAGTAACAGATATCCAGATCGAAGGTTGGCCGCGCGACGCCAAGCAGGTTCGCGGCAACGCCCCCAATAATGACAAACTCCACTTGATATTCGTGGAGCAGGAGAAGCATCCCCTTAAGGTCGATCATTGTTTCTTCCGAGCGACGCCTCGCATCGTTTCGAACCACTCCATGGCTCGTTGCAGATCCTCGAGACGCTCATCGGGGCTGCGACGCAAGCTTGCCGCCAGCAGCGACAAATCAACGCCGTAGTCCCGCGCGGCGGCTATGGCGCCCCCCGGCTTGGGATGCAACAGGCGTTCCTCGAAGGGCTCCATGCGTGCCTTTCTTTTTTCAGTCTAGCTCAGCAGGACTGCAAGGGACTAAGCGCCCGTCGAAGCCTCAAATGTGTCTGGCACGTCGTCTGTTTCCGTCCAGGCAATGACGGCCGACGGAAGGGATGTACAAAGGAGAATCGCGCCGAACAGGAGCGGATTCTTGTACTCCGGACCGGGCAGGCCCAGCCCTATGGCCAGCGCAACGGATGAATAGACGACGCCCGCGCAAATCAGAGCGGTGAGTATCCCGTAGGCTCGCACGAATGCCCGGTGTCGTACCGCGGTCTGGCGCTCATCCCGGCTGGTGAACATTCTTGAATCGCCCGGCAACCCGTACTCCAACGTGAGACCCGCCAACGCAAGCCAGCAGCCACCCAGGATCAAGCCCGAGATCGCAAGGCCGAGGTAATTGATTCCCAACTGGACGCCTAAGCTGTCGCGCGAACCAGCGGCAAACATCCAGAGCACGATGTAGCTGATGTACATGGCTGCAACGATACAGCGCCGTTTCGGTCTGGTATCGATTCTGAACCCGAACACCTTTGCGCCTACATTCATCGCCCACCTCCAGTGGAATACAAATCTGCGCTCATCGGCCGGAACGGCTTCCGGGAAAATATCGCTTCAAGGGGAACTCCAAAAAACTCGCTGATTCGTAACGCCAAATCCAGGCTCGGATTGAATTCTCCGCGTTCCAGGTAGCCAATGGTCTGATAGCTTACATCCAGCGCCTGGGCAAGATCCCTCCGGCTGAGATTTCTTTCGGCTCGCAGCACAGAAATCCGATTGTGGAGCTGATTTCCGCGTGTCGCACCGTCAGGCTGATGCATTAGTAATACTAAAAGTATAATAACTTATATATTTTGTCAACGACATTATTCTAGATGCCTTCCGCAACTGCACCAAGCGGCCGCTCAAAAAGTCAGCTTCAGCGACATCTGCCAGCTCCGCGGGCTGTCCTGCCCGGTGATGAGGCCGAAGCTGGTGGACGTCGGGTCGGTATTGGGGTTCGAGAGATTGGGGTGATTCCAGGCGTTGAACGCCTCGGCGCGGAACTGCATGAGGACTCGCTCGACGATCTTGAAATTCTTGATCATTCCGAAATCCCAGCGATCCTGATTCGGGCCGCGGATTCCGCTGAAGCGGAACGGCAGCGTACGAATGTTGTTGGCCAATTGCAATGCCGTGTTGTTCTCGAAATCGAGCGAGCGGCCCTGCGGGTCGCGGCGGAACCAACCATCTACGCTCCTTCTGTCGTTGGACAACGCAATCTGATCCAAACTGCCTGTAAGAATGCGATTGCCGAAGCCTAACGGCTCTCCGCTTTGCCTCTGCATGATGCCATTCAACTGCCAGCCGCCGAAGATGAAGTTGACTGCCGGATGCCACCCGCTACCGAAGCGCCTTCCGCGGCCCAGGGGCAACTCCCAAATGCCGCTGGCCGTCAACCGGTGCGGCCGGTCAATCTGAGCGACCACTTCATGGAGCCGGGCATCAACGTCGTTGAGGAAACCGATTGCCTCCATGGCTTTGGAGAAGGTGTAGCTCAACTGGAACGTAAAGCCTTTCGAGAAGCGCTTCTCAATGCGCGATTGCAGAGAGTGATACCAGCCATACCCGATCGGCTGCAAGGCGGTGATGCCTCCGAAATGAGGATAAGGCCGCAGCAGTTGCGCACGTGAAATCTGGCGCGGATAGACTGGAGCCAATCCGAAAAAGGGATTCGTGAACTGCGCATTGAGGAAATTGATCGCCGGCTGATCGCGAACCGGAGAGGTACTCAAATACTGGCCGGGTACGGCGTTGCTCTCGCGATTGACCGGCAAACGGGTGCTGCGATTGGCAACGTAGGAAGCCTCGATTACGAACCCTTGGGGAACCTCCTGCTGGAAACCGAAAGACCAGCGCTGTGCATACCCTTGTCTGCGCGCGGGTTCGAAGTAGCTCAAACCCTGGCCCAGATTGGTGGTCAGGCCTCCGGCTGCTCCGGGCGGCGGGATCAGGCCCGAGGGAAAAGGATTGGCGCTCGTAGCCTGAAAGGTGAGGCCGTTATCCAATGAGGCCTGAATGGGCGTGGTTTGGGAAAACCCGATCTGAATGGAGTTGGTCTGGTTGACGCCAATGGAGTTGAAGAAGAGACCGTAGCCGCCGCGCAGCACCGTTTTCGGCAACACCTGGTAGGCAAACCCGAAACGCGGCATCAGGTTGTTCGATTCCCCGCGCCAGTAGTTACGCGGATTGCCGCCCACTCCTACAAAGTTGACGCCGCCGAGGACCCGGAACTGGGCTGCCGCCAGCTCGGGAATCGGGCTTCGCGCATAGTTGGCGCGGGCCTGCGGCTCGATCGGATTGGACGTCTCGAACGAATACCCGGCCACCGACCGGTTGTACCGCTCCGTTATCGGCGATTCGAACTCATAACGCAGGCCGATGTTCAACGTCAGCTTAGGGCTGACTTTGAAATCGTCGTGCACATAGAAAGCGAGGTACTTGTCCTGTTCGGCGTAACTTGCCGAGCGCGACATGGAGCCGCCGGGAATGCCGAGGAGCATGGAAGCAATCTCGCCGCCGACCGGAGGCGCGTTGTTTGTATTCAGCGGGCCGCGCGTGAACGTCGCATCGAAATTCAGATCGGGCGAAACGTCGCCGGGAAACCGGTTGCGAAATTCACGATATACGCGGAACTCGGGACCGAAGCGGACGTTGTGGCGGCTCCACAGTTTTGTGAAATTCGCCGTGGCTGCGTGGGTGATCGATGCCGTCACTCCGTCGCCGCTTTCCCATTCACTAAGCGGAGTGAGCGAACCGGCGCGGGTACGCGGGAAGGTTGCCAGCCGCTTGTCGGCCGCGTTCACCACGTTGGGCGCCAGACCGAGCGAAGCCAGATCAAATCCTCTGCTGACGCGCCGCTCGGGAAAATCCTGCTGCGTGATGCCGTAGCGCATCTGGAGCAGAAAGCTTGGACTGAACACCAGTACATCGTCGAGAGCGACGCCGCGATTGACACGGTTGAGAATGATACCCGTAATGTTATCCACGAAGCGGCGGTTTTTGTCCTCCTCCCAATAATCGCGATGGAGGCGGAAGAAGAGGCGGTGGTTCTGGGAAAAAGCGTGGTCGATGCGCGTTAGGTGTACCCAGTAGTCTTCGAGCGCCTTCCCGGTGTTGAAGAAATTGTTTCTGCCATCCGGGGTTCCGGCCTGGTTGGGGAGAGGCCACGTGTTGATGAGTTTTTGCCCAAACGGATCGAGCCGGCTGGCCGGGATGAGGTTGCCGGCAAAGGGCTGCCGGCGGAAATTATTGCCCTCGGGCGTTGTGGTGGCCGGATCGAACACCTGGTACTGTCCGCCGATGCGAAGAAGATCGGAAAAATCTCCCCGGCGCATTGCCGCCGTGGGCACCGTGGATGTAGCCTGACCGACTTGCGGGTCGCCGAATTTGTTCGCCTCCCAGGCATAGAAAAAAAAGGTGCGATTCTTGCCGTTGTACAAGCGCGGAATTACCACCGGACCGCCAACACTCGCCCCATAGCGGTTGTCCTGGTAGACGGGTAGTTTTTGCGCGCTGCGGTTCTGAAAGATTGTGGGAGCGTCAAAGACCCGGTTGCGGACCCACCAGTGCATTTCCCCGTGAATCTCATTGCTGCCGCTTTTGGTGCTGACATTCACCACGCTGCCGATGGTGCGGCCGAGGCTTGCATCGAAGGCGGAAGTTTGCACCTTGAATTCGGCGATCGCCATTTGCGGCGGCGAGAAGGCGACGCGGGGTGAGGTTCCGTCGGAGTACGTGTTGGAGACGCCGTCGATCATGAACTCGTTCTGATAGTTGCCGGTGCCATCGGTCGAGAACTGGCTGGGTGCATTGTTGAACGGCGCTTTGCGCAATCGCAGGTTGGTGCCGTTTACCGTGCCGGGAGCGAGGTGAACCAGGTCCATTGCATTGCCGGCGAACAAAGGTAATTCCTGGATGCGGCGCTCGTCGATCACCTGGCCCAGGGAGGATTCCGCGGTGGCCAGCAAGGGCGTTTCCGAGCGCACGCTGACGGTTTCCGAAGCGCCGCCGACCTCAAGCTGGATGATCACCTCGACCTGGTCGTTGATGCGCACCTGCACGTCGCGGCGGACGAATTTTTTGAAGCCGCTGTGCTCGACGGCCAGCTCATAGGCGCCCGGAAGCAGGTACGGCGCCACGTAGCGTCCCGCTTCGTTGGCCGTAGCCGTGTAGCGCACGCCGGTCGATTGATTGGTGATTTGAATCTGAGTTCCGGGTACGACGGATGCAGTGGCGTCAGTGACGGTTCCGACGATCATGCCGCGAGGATCCTGTGCCAGACAGGGTAGTACAAGGAATGCACACACAAACAGGATGGATGTTTTTGATGACGAATGCATAAGCAAGCCTCCTGAATTCTCTGAATGCAGGGTAACGCGCCCGGGGGTTAGAGTCAAAGAGGGAGACAGCTCAACTGGTCTGGAGCTTTGTAATGGCGACGTTCATATGGGAGCTTTTCGAGCCCCGAAACACTCGAAAAACGCCCTTCGGGGTGACGCTTTGGATTCTGTAAATGGACTCGACCAGGCCGACGCCTCCGGCTGATTCGAGCACTTTTACGTGGATTTCCTCGCCCACCTTCTGAATGGTAGCCGGCTCGGTGATCATGATGTGCCCGTGCTCCACACTCACGCCGCCTTCGGCAGTCGTGGATTTTATCTGGTCGATGATATTGCCGGCGCCGTCGGTCATCGCGAGCAGGAAAATATCGGTAGTGGAATTCAACTGATCCATCGATTTGATGCGGGTTCCCAGTTTCATGAGGCTGGCGATGTACGTGCTCGGACCAGGGTCGGTGGCGCTACGCCGATGCCAGTGGCTTCCCTTGACGGCGCGTTGAATGTAATTGCCTACGAATCCGTTGCAATCGAGCCCGATGAAAGCCGCCTTGGTAAAGTCGGCCAGGCTCAACTTGACCTTCTGGAAGCGGTTGCGCAACTGAAGCATGATTTGTACTTCCTCCGGCGATCCCTTTCCGTAAAAGGGTGCGACCGCGGTATAGGCAAGCTCATTTGGAGTCAGGAACGTTTTCGTTTCCTGCTTGCCCCAGATGGTCTTTACGACTACCGTAATGGCCTCTTTACCCTTCTTGTCGACGAAAGTTTTGATTTCAGACCAGAATGCGCTTCTGTAGCCACCACTGGCTTCACCGAGACGGTAGCTGGCGACGCGCATCTTCTGCCACTGTCCGGGTGGCGGCAGGTTTTCCGCCCCGGCGGCGGGTACGGCATCGAGCGGCGATTCCTTCGCGACAGTGTAGAGGTCCAGTTCCCAGTATTTGGAAGCGAATTCCCGAGGCGTCATAACGGTTTCAAGAACAGGCAGCGCATCTCAACCAGCTTTCTCAGACTAAGCTAAATGAATAGAGCCCTGCTGGCCTTATGATGCAATTTCTCGCCCGTCTGCTGTTGCGGCTGATTTTCCGGCTCGAAGTTCATGGCCGGCCACTCACGGAAAAACCTGAGCGGCTGCTCGTCATTGCCAACCACCAGTCATTCATTGACGGCGTGTTGATCCAGGCGTTTCTGCCCATTGAAGTCACCTGGGTGGTGCACGCGCAAATCGCCCAGAAGTGGTACTTCAAGATCCCGCTGCGATTCATTCCACACGTGCAAGTGGATGCGGCCAATCCCATGAGCATGAAGCGGGTGATTCAGATGATGGAAGCCGGCACGCCAGTGGGCATCTTTCCCGAGGGCCGGGTGACGGTAACCGGGAGCCTCATGAAGGTGTACGATGGCTCAGCGTTTCTCGCCGTGCGTACGGGCGCCACGATTCTGCCAGTTCGGCTGGACGGCGCCGCCAGCTCCATCTTCAGCCGGATGAAAAAGCCGTTTCCGATCAAACTACGGCCGAAGGTGCGGATGACATTCCTGCCAGTCACCGCTATCCCAATGCCGGAAGCAGCTTCGGGGAAGCTAAGGAGAAAGATGGCCGGAGAGGCGATGAGGCTGCTGATGCAGCGCATGGAGATGGAGGCGCGTCCGGCGAAAACGCTGTTCACCGCCCTTCTCGACGCTATCGATCTTTATGACCGAAAGACGACGATCCTCGAAGATGTGCGTCCCAAGATCGACACTTATGGGGATCTGCTCAAAGCCTCGCTCGCGCTGGGACGCCTGATCTCACGCCTCGCCGGCGAGGGGGAACGCGTAGGCGTGCTGCTGCCCAACGCCGGTCCTACCGTGGGCGTGCTGTTCGGTATGTTCGCCACCCGCCGCATTCCGGCCATGCTCAACTACACATCAGGCGTGGACGGGATGCAGAGCGCCTGCCATGCGGCTACCATCCGCACGATTCTGACTTCGCGGGCTTTCCTTGAAAAAGCGAAGCTCGCCGATAAGGTGCGGCAGCTTCGTGACCTCAACATTGTTTATCTGGAAGACCTGCGACCCATGTTCGGGCTGGGCGACAAGCTGTGGCTGATCTTTCGGGCGCTTCGGTTTCCGCGGTCCTTCGAGCAGGCAACCAACCCTCGTGATCCCGCGATCGTGCTATTTACATCGGGATCGGAAGGAAAGCCGAAGGGCGTAGCGCTCTCGCACGACAACATTCTCGCAAACGTCCGTCAGGTCGCCGCAACGATCGAGTTCTCCAACTGCGACCGGTTTTTCGTTGCGTTGCCCATGTTCCATTCCTTCGGACTGACCGCGGGAGTAATACTGCCGATGGTGAGCGGCGTGCCAATCTTTCTTTATCCAAGTCCGCTGCACTACAGGGCGATCCCCGAGCTGACCTATGACCGCGACTGCACGGTGCTGTTCGGCACGCCAACTTTCCTCAATTACTACGCGCGCTTTGCCAATCCCTACGATTTCTACAAAGTGCGCTACGTGGTGGCCGGGGCGGAAAAGCTAAGCGAGGAAGTACGCGAATCGTATGTCGAAAAATTCGGGCAGCGGATATTAGAAGGATACGGATGCACCGAATGCGCGCCGGTGGTGGCGGCGAACAGTCCCAAAGCAGCGCGGCGCGGGTCCGTGGGACAGCTTGTGCCGATGATGGAGGCCCGTCTGGCGCCGGTCGCCGGCATTGAGCGCGGAGGCAGGCTGCACGTACGAGGACCCAACGTGATGCTCGGCTATTTCAGGTACGATCACCCGGGTGTTCTCGAGCCTCCGGAATCCGAGTTCGGGCCGGGCTGGTACGATACCGGTGACCTGGCGGAGATCGATGCCGAAGGCTATCTGTTCCTTCTCGGCAGGTTGAAGCGATTCGCGAAGATCGCCGGCGAGATGGTGTCGCTCGAAGTGGTGGAAAAGATCGCAGCCACCGCTTCGGCCAAGTATGGCCACGGGGCAGTTTCGCGGAAGGACCCGAATCGCGGCGAGGTTCTGGTGTTATACACGGAGGACCGCAGCCTCCGGCGCGACCAGCTTGCCGAGGCCGCGCGGCGCATCGGCGCCCCCGAGGTCGCCGTGCCGCGCCGCATCGAGTTTATCGAGAAACTGCCCAAGCTTGGCAGCGGCAAAACCGATTACGTTACGCTGAACAGCATGACCGGGGCGGCCGTCTAACACCATCATGCCCGAATACTCCGTCAAAGAAGTGCGCGCCTGGTATGTGTACGACTGGGCGAATTCGGCCTTTTACACCACCGTAGTCACGCTGTTTCTGGGTCCCTATCTGACCGTTTTGGCGCGCAACGGGGCCGATCCAAACGGCATGATCCACCCGCTCGGAATCCCCGTTGCGGTGAAATCGCTCTGGCCGTACCTGGTTTCGCTCGGCGTTGCGATGCAAGTGTTTCTGCTGCCCGTTTTCGGCGCCGTCGCCGACTACGGGCGGCGCAAGAAGGAGATGCTCGGCGCGCTGGCGTTTATCGGGTCCGGGGCGACCGTCGCGATGTTCGCGCTCGAGGGGTCGCGTTACATGCTCGGCGCGGCGTTGTTTCTTATTGCCAACTCCGCCTTTGGGGCGAGCATTGTTGTTTATAACTCGTTTCTTCCGGAGATCGCTCCTCCCGCCGAGCGCGACAACGTATCGTCGAAAGGCTGGGCTCTCGGATACATCGGCGGCGGCATCCTTTTGGTGCTCAACCTGATGCTTTATTCCAACGCCGAAGCGTTGGGCATCAGTGAAGGGTTTGCCGTCCGCGTGAGCCTGGCCTCGGCGGGGCTATGGTGGGCCGGCTTCACTTTGATTCCGCTGGCGGGATTGAGGAATCGCAGACCACAGAAGGAGCTTGCTCAAGGGGCCAGCTATCTCGGCGCCGCATTGCGGCAGCTTGCGGCCACCGCACGGGAGATTCGAGGGCTACCGCAAACGCTGCGCTTCCTTCTGGCCTACCTCATCTATAACGATGCGATCCAGACAATACTGGCACTGGCGGCGACCTTCGGCCAGGAAGAGCTGAAGCTGCCCGTCTCCTCGCTGACCGTGGCAATTCTGATCGCGCAGTTCGTCGGCTTCGTGGGAGCGATCGTGTTCAACTGGGTCGCGGCGTGGCTGGGAAATAGAAATACGGTGATGATTACACTGGCGGTGTACTGCCTGGTGCTCGTCTACGCCTACGCGCTGGTATCGACGCAAACCGAGTTTTACATTCTTTCCGGCGCGGTAGGGTTAGTGATGGGCGGCAGCCAGGCGCTCAGCCGCTCCATTTTCAGTTTCATGATTCCCAAAGGCCACGAAGCCGAGTACTACAGCATCTACGAGATCAGCGACAAGGGAACAAGCTGGCTGGGGCCATTGTTTTTCGGTCTCGCTCTGCAGTTCACCGGAAGCTATCGCGTCTCGATTCTATCGCTGATCGTATTCTTCATCGCGGGAATGGCGATTCTGGCATTTGTCGACGTTCGCAAGGCGGCGATCGAGGCCGGCAACGAACCTCCGAAACTGTAACGCGAGGTTCCCTGTGACAGATTAAGAGTGCTTCGGCTATCCTAAAGACCGGTTACCACGGCTTGTACCACTTACGAACGCGGACCAGCTCCGCCGGATCGTACGGCACGAGCGGCTGCAGCATCATCCGCATGTACACTGTGTGATTCCCGCCGGGGGACTCGCCGCGGCGGAGTCCGCATCCGATCAGCATGCCGAGGATCGCGTAATTCCTCTTGCCCCGGAGCGAATCGCGATCCGCACCCGCCAGTAGACGCTTGTCCTGCTCGGCAGTGAGCCAGTTCCCGATGCGGACTCCAATCCCGCGCACTCCTTTAATTAACCCGGCGGATTCCCGCCGCAGGTTCCGGGCTGAGGAGTCCGGAATCGGCAGCCTCATACGCGACCCGCCGGAAGGCCGCCAAGCGTAGGTTAATTGTTGTCGGAGCGTACTGCTCTTGTTCGAGATGGATTCGGTATCGCAGGACGACTGTGCGATTGAATGCGAGGCGCGGCTCGGAGCTGTACCAGTCCACGAAGTCGGTTATGGCGCGGTCGTAGGTTCGCTGACCGCTTTTTGACGTTAGACTGTTCGAGGTCGGGAAGGGCCAACACTCGCTTCGGCGTGCGCTTCTTCTTTCGTGGTTTCGACATCTATGACGGCCTCCTTGACCGTCAACCTCGATGCCGCCACAGTCCCGTGGATCACGAAAGCGTAGAATAGGAATGAGGAGACAAGCCATGGAGGTCACGCTGCCAGCCGATTTGAGAAAGCAGGTGGAGCACGAACTCGCTAGCGGCCGCTATCATAGCCCTGATGAGCTGATCGAACAGGCTGTCAGGCACTTCCTTGACGAGCGTCAGCGTGGCCAACGGCGGCTGGATGCGTTCCGGAGAATCGCCCCGTACGCTGGAATCGAAGCTCGAGTGGCCGAGTTCTCTGACGGGTCACCTCCAGGCTGAACTGCGCGCCCACTTCGGCGAGGCGTGGGTCAGGGGCTACGAGTCACTGATTCCTCGGATGACAAACGATGAAAAGGATCGTCCTGTGGTAGCGGCTGCCATCCACGCCCAAGTGCCCATCATCCTCACTTTCGACCTTCGCCATTTCGGGCGCGAGCACCTGGAGCCCTGGGGTATCCGCGCGCTGCACCCGCAGTCCTTTCTGATCGAGATCTTCCGCCAGGAAGAATCGGTGGTGAAAACGAAACTGGAGCAACAGGCCGCCGATCGGCGGCGCAGCTTGCGTGAACTTCTCGATATCCTGAGCGCCACTGTGCCCGACTTCGTGGCAATCGTTTCGGCCCGCAATCTCAAGAAAATAAAGCTGATATCGCGCACAGCGGCGGATTCGTCCTCTCTAGACTAGACTAGCCTACTCCAGATCCGCACATTCGATCCGGGCTCCTACCTTTGCCGCGCCGCCAAAGCCGATCCGATGCTCTCTCTACGCGAGCAATAGACCGGTTACCACGGCTTGTACCACTTACGAACGCGGACCAGCGCCGGCGGATCGTGCGGCACGAGCGGCTGACCGGCCAGCGCCGCCGCCGGGTTATCGACAAAGAGGCGCGCGGCCAGCCCATCGCCGTAGCGTCCGGCGACCCATTCATAGGCATCCTTGATCACCGGGGGCCGATGCCGGGTATCATGAGCGTCGCTGGCGATGAACTGAACCAGATTCTTCTCAAGAAGCTGGATGCTGAACTCCTTAGCGGTGCGGCCAAAGTGTCCGAGCAAGGACTGGCCGGTGACCTGGAGACAGCAGCCTTCATTCACCCAGAGTTCCAGGTGGCCAATTCTTTGTTGCAAGAGCGCATTCCGCTCGGGGTGCGTTATCACGGGCGTCATCCCGGCCGCGCGCAGCCGCTCGAAGATTTCCGCGGAGTTTTGAAAGATCAGCAGATCGGAAAACTCAACCAGCAAGTACGACTTATGATTGATCGTGTACTTACGCGGATGGGCGATCGCGTCTTGAATATTGTCGTAGGTGAGATGGAAATCGCAGCCCTCATAAAGGCGCGGGCGGCCGCCAGTGGCTTGGCGCAGTTGCTCCGCTTTCTGACGAATCAGATCCGGCTGAAAGGGATAGTTGAGATCGGCATGGGGAGTTGCCACGATGTCCGTTGTTCCGGAAGCAGCGGCTATTCCCATCATTTCCACGCTCTGCTCCAGGCTTACCGATCCGTCGTCCAAGCCATGGAGGACGTGGCTATGGATATCGATCAGATAAACATCTCCTCGTCGTGCGTGGCCTGAGCCACGGAGGGACGCCCCCCTTTGAGGAGGTGGGCCAGCGCGGCCTTGAATCCCGCGGCAACGCCGCTGATTTCGCGCACCGGCTGCATGACGCCGTTATGCAGAACCGCGACTGTTTCATGAACGCGGCCCAAGGTATCGTCCAGCACCAGCTCGGCCCGGTCCATCTGCGTTTTGGCGCGCGTGGTCACGTCGCTCAGCAGCCCTTCGACCCGGCCAAGCTGCGCTCGCGTCGTATCGAGCACTTCGTTAGCCTTGGCGGAAAGTTCCGTCATCTGTTTGCGGCTTTGATCGATCGTTTCCTTGGCGGAGGCGAGGATCGATTCCGCGCGGGGTGAGAACTGCGCCAATTGTTGCTGTAGCTCTTTGGCCCTTCGTTGCAGTGCGAGCAAGGCCACCATCTGAACCACCTGGCTGAGGGCAACCAAGCCAACGAAGAACGTGAGAACGATGATGAACGAGTCCCCGCTCATAGGCCGTTCATGAATCCGCTAGGCTTCGCCGCCGGCCGAAGAGACGGCCTCGCGGTAAGCCTGCTTGCCCGCTTCAACGGCGGCCGATACCTGTTCTTTCTGGCGGTGCACCGCGCCTTTGCCGCGCTCAACCAGTTCCGAAGCCGATTCGCGCAACTCCTCGCTGCGCCGCTTGAGATACTCCTTGCCTTCATTGGCTCTACCACGAATCAATTCGCGGGTTTCCTCGCCCGATTTCGGCGCAAAAAGAATCCCCACCGCGACGCCGATTCCGAGACCGAGGAAAAAATACGACAGTCTTCTATCTTCTTCCATAACATTTCCTCTGCTGCCCCTAGTGTACCATTTGGAAAATCTGCTAGTCTCTCAAACAACTGCATGGAACGGAAAAAAGCGCGGCATCCGTTGAACGGCGAGCAGCTTTGGGAATACGCTTTGAAGTCGCTTGGGAGCCGGGCCATGGCCGGCGGCGAGCTGCGCCAGAAACTCAAGGCAAGGGCCGCACAGCAGGCCGATGTAGACCACGTACTTTCACGGCTGAAGGAGCACGGCTTTCTCGATGACAAACGCTTCGCCGAGCACTATGCCGGGCGGCGGCTGGAGAACGAAGGCTTTGGCCGGGCGCGGGTGCTGGCGGGACTGCGCGCACGCCGCGTTGCCCCATCGGTGGCGGAAAGAGCCGTTGAAGCGGCTTTCAAGGACACGGACGAAATCGATCTGATCGAGCGCTTCCTGGAGCGCCGCTACCGCAACAAACCCCTGCAGGAAGTTTTATCCGAGCCGAAGGGGCTCGCCTCGGCCTATCGCAAACTCAGGGCGGCCGGCTTTTCGGGCGGCAATTCGCTTCGCGTGCTCAGGAAACATGCCCGCGACATGGAAGCTCTCGATGCGCTGGAAATGGATGACACCGCTCCGGCCGGGTAATTCCCGCCGGAAACAGTTGCTGTGAGAGTTTCCCTTCATGGGGTGCACCTTCTATCGGGAGGTGCAGTCGAAATGCTCGATCAGAAGGAACGCCGGAGGATTCTCGACCAGGCGATCGCCGGGCTTGAAAAGCAGTTCGGCAAGGGAGCGATCCAGCGTCTGGGGGCTCAGGAGGTAACCGAAGTTCCGGTGATTCCGACCGGCTCCATCTCGCTGGACGCGGCGCTTGGCGTAGGAGGCTTTCCCCGCGGCCGCGTGGTCGAGGTGTTTGGCCCGGAGTCCTCCGGCAAAACCACCATCGCGCTGCAACTGATGGCGCAGGCGCAGAAGCTTGGCGGATCGGTTGCCTTTATCGACGCCGAGCATGCCCTGGACCCCACCTATGCCCGGCGGCTGGGAGTGGACGTGGACAATCTGCTGGTGGCCCAGCCGGATTACGGAGAGCAGGCGCTTGAGATCACGAATTCCCTTGTCGCCAGCGGGGCGATCGACGCCATTGTCATCGATTCGGTGGCCGCGCTTGTTCCCAAGGCTGAAATCGAGGGCGAAATGGGCGACAGTCATGTCGGCCTGCATGCGCGGCTTATGTCCCAGGCCCTGCGCAAGCTCACCGGCGTCACAGCGCGCACCCAAACCTGCCTGCTTTTCATCAACCAGATCCGCGAGAAGATCGGTGTTATGTTCGGGAGTCCGGAAACCACAACAGGCGGGCGTGCTCTGAAGTTTTATTCCAGCGTGCGCCTGGATGTGCGCAAACTGGCGGCGATCAAGGACGGAGATCAGGTGATTGGCAACCGCACGAAAATCAAAGTGGTAAAAAACAAGCTCGCGCCGCCGTTCCGCGAAGTGGAGTTCGATCTGCTTTTCGGGGAAGGCATCTCGCGCGAGGGTGACCTGCTCGATCTGGGAACTTCGCAAAACCTTATTGAGAAAAGCGGATCATGGTATAGCTTCCGCGGGGAGCGGATCGGGCAGGGCCGGGAGAGCGCCCGCGCCTTCCTCAAACAGCATCCCGATACCTTCCAGGTTATTGAGGTAGAGCTAAGAAAGAAAATGGGCATGGCAGGCAGGGAAATCCAGGGCGCCACGGCGGCCAAAGCGGGTTAAGAAGTCGAAAGAGGTACTATTGAAAGGAGTTAACGGGCCGTCCCGATGTCAGCAGCCGACTCCTGCGTGACGCATTTCACGCTCCAACCGCCGAGTGGCCCGCCCACTGATGAGGTTGGCGACGCCAGCCAGCAATTCCGGAACATCCTGCGTCTTGATGAGTAAAGAAGTTGTGGGTGTCAACGGCCGCGCCGTGTCCGGATAGGCGGTTATCAGAGCGGTGGCAGGCTCGTAATCCATTAGCCGGGCATGAGCCAATACCCGGAGCCCCGCTTCCGGCGATTCCATCTGAAGGTCGGAGAGAATCAATTCGTACCGCCCCCGATCCATTTTGCCGACAGCCTCGGCAGCGGAAGCGGCCGAATCAACTTGGTACCCACCAGCCTCTAGTACTGTCTTCAGGGTTAGACGGGATGCAAGATCGTCATCCACGAGCAAAACCCGGGCTAGCGCCAGGGTATTGGGACGGTAGAGCCGAAAACGTTTTTGCTGGCGATTCTTGTACTCCACGGTTGTCCCATTGCCAGTGTAACCTATAAACCCGCAGTTTGAGCCCCGGATTTTGTATCAAAAAATTAGGGCGGAAGGTACTAAGCGTAGGAGAATCAAGAAGAAACGATCACACCTGTATAAATCCCTTAGTTTCCTCG
>Ga0187893_10002616_pt1 | contig 39017 bp, 37 predicted proteins | sample MA1701074metaG_FD_139574 | JGI IMG/M metagenome (GOLD analysis project Ga0187893, IMG submission 139574) | White microbial mat communities from a basaltic lava cave in the Kipuka Kanohina Cave System on the Island of Hawaii, USA - MA170107-4 metaG ... | reverse complement strand
GTTGCTGACAACTTTCACACTTGCAATTATGAAGCTTTCGTTTTTTCTTCGCCATGGTGCTTGTCCAGTTCCTTTTCAGGACAAGCTTATCATCAGTGTTCAACTTATTTTTGGACAAATCCTAAGGTTGCGCTGAATTCGGGAAATGTTGTGAGCAGCTTTAAAAAAATTCTCTACTGAAATTATAACTCAAGCAAATGCCCCCATCGTTCCAGCATCTATTCAAGAGAATGAAGATTTTAAAATACTTTTTCATAATGCTTGTATATTTATTGTTGTTTCAATAACGTATCCCTTTAGACAAATGCTTTATTCAAGAAATCCATCTTGATTTTTTAAGTCACTTCAATTACAATTTATTTTGAGACGCTGTCTCTAATAATGGGACACAAATAAAATGACTAAACCAGTTAATGAAACACAAAGTATTCATCGAGCAATCGCTATTTTGGATTGTTTTCGAGACATTCAACCTCAGTTAGGTGTACGCGAGATTGCCCGGCAGTTGGAGCTACACCCCAGCACCGTAGGTCGCATGTTGTCAACTTTAACATCCTTGGGGATTCTGACTCAGAATATGGAAACGCACCGCTACCGGATGGGATCCAAAGTGCTCAAATGGAGTTCGGTATATATCAGCAATGTAGATCTACGAGTCGAAGCGCGTCCATATATGGAAGAATTGCACAGAGCGACACAAGAGACTGTGCACCTGGATATTCCGGATGGTCTGACTCGTATTTGCATCGAGAGAATAGAAAGCCCTCATAGACTGCGTTGGGTAGCTCGGATTGGCGAAAGAATGCCATATTATGCCAGTGCCTCTGGAAAGGTATTGCTGTCTTTTATGCCGTTAGAGCAGAAGAATGCAATTCTAAAGAGTACTCGATTGGAACAGTTGACCGCCAATACGACTACAGATCCCAAAGTTTTATCCCAAGAATTGGAACTTATTAATAAACAAGGATATGCAATAAGTCAAGGAGAGCGTGTGGAAGGGGTATCCTGCGTTGCCGCGCCAATCTTTGAAACTACTGGAAAAATTATTGGCACAATTACCATATCCGGACCCACCACGCGCTTTTCAGAGAAAAAGATCAGGGAATATGTGAAAATGCTTATGCGAGTAACTGGACAACTATCAGCATCCATGGGACACCTATTAGACTAAATCAATTAACCACTTTGCTTGTAGCAAGAATCACCCGGTAGTAATAGGATTAATAATGAATGATCCCCAATGGACCACAAAACTTTCCTATACAAGTGAAAATGGCATCATCATTCGTGGATATGATCTGAATCAACTTATCGGTACTGTGCCGTTTCCATCTGTTTTATATTTATTATTCACTGGCGAACTTCCGTCTTCTAAAATAGCCAAACTAATTGATGCGCTTATGGTTGCTAGCATTGACCATGGGCCCGGTGCCCCATCTGTGCTTGCTGCCCGCACAGCAGCATCTGGTGGAGCACCACTAGGTGCAGCTGCAGCCGCCGGATTGCTTGCCCTTAATAAATTCCATGGGGCTGCTGTGCAGGACTCTATGGAAGCAATACAAAGAGTATTTGATTTATCTGAAGGCCAGAAAGATGGATTAGATCACGCGGCAGATAAGGTGGTAGAGGAATGGCGTCAAGCGGGACTCCGAATTGCTGGCTTTGGACATAGGCAGCATAAAAAACTTGATCCTCGTCTTGAACAGCTTTTCTCTTTGGCTAGTGAAGCTGAAGTGGATGGTATATATCTCGAAGCCGCGCATGCATTGGTCCGAGCTCTGAAGCGAAGCAGTGGTAAGGATTTACCGATCAACATTGACGGGGCAACTGCCGCGATCCTCTGTGAAATAGGATTTCCTCCAAGCCTTTCCAATGCTCTTTTCATGGTCGCCCGAATCACAGGCATCCTGGCACACGCAAATGAAGAAATCACTCGAATGACACCCATGCGCCGTATAGACCCGGTTGATCATGCCTATGACGGCCCACCCATGCGCAATTTGTCATCTGACCAACAAACTAAGGCACCTTAAACTGATTGGAGATATTCATGGCCCCAAGAACGATTACCCCTGAAGAAAAAGCATACGCATCTGAATTACTAGCCCGAGCTAGATCCGCACAAAAACAAGTGGAACATTACGATCAAGCACGCGTTGACCGTCTTTGCCAAGCTGTTGCCTGGGCTGTTTATAAAGAGGAAACATTTGCCAAACTGGCAGTGATGGGAGTTGATGAGAGTGGCTTGGGAGACCAGAATGGACGCGTTAACAAACGCTTCAAGGTGGCAGGAATCCTGCGTGATGTGCTTCGACAGAAAAGTGTTGGGATTATTGAGGAGATTCCCGAAAAGGGCATTGTGAAATATGCCAAACCCGTTGGCGTGATTGCTTCAATTGTCCCAACTACTAACCCGGAATTGACACCGCCCGGCGTTGGCATATTTGCTTTGAAATGCAGGGATGCGGTTATCTTTGCTCCTCATCCTCGTAGCAAAAAAACTACATTCGAAACTGTTCGTGTAATGCGTGAAGCGCTAAAACGCGAGGGTGCGCCTGAAGATCTTTTCCAATGTGTGGAAACTCCAAGTATCCCTCTATCACAGGAGCTTATGGCAATATGTGATCTTGTGCAAGCAACAGGTGGGCAACAAATGGTGCGAGCCGCCTATAGCTCCGGCACACCTTCGCTTGGAGTTGGTGCGGGAAACTCTACGATGGTGATCGATGAAACTGCTGATATTGAGGAAGCTGCCCGCAATACTAGATTAAGTAAAACATCGGATTTTGGATCTGGTTGTTCGGCTGATGGCAATTTAATTGTCGAGGCAACTATTTATGATCGCTTCTTGGAACAACTTATCAAGGAGGGTGGCTATTTGACTTCTGAAACTGAAAAGAAAAAATTGCAGGATGTTTTGTGGGACGATGAAGGTCATCGAACTTCGGATACTATTGCAATTTCAGCGCAACGGATTGCAGAGCGGGCTGGGTTTTCCATACCAGAAGATCGAAAGTTCATCATTGTTAAAGAACAGAATATAGGGAAGGATGATTTATTCTCAAGTGAAAAACTTTGTGTTGTGCTAGCAATCTTCAAGTATCAGGGTTTCGAGAATGCATTAAAAATGGTTGACCAAATATATGAGGTTGGCGGTAAGGGACACTCATGTGGAATTTACTCTTTCGATGATGACCATATCAATCAGTTGGGGCTTATAGCGCCAGTCAGCCGTATCATGGTGCGCCAGCCTCAGTCTAAAGCCAATGCCGGTGCTTTTAATAACGGCATGCCGATGACTTCGAGTCTGGGATGCGGAACTTGGGGAGGTAACAGTACGTCAGAGAATATCAACCTCAAACATTATATGAATGTGACATGGGTCAGTCGTCCTATTCCTGAGGATCGTCCTTCAGAAGCAGAATTGTTTGGCGAGTTCTTTAACACTTAATCTAAATAGAGAGAGATTCCAGATGACTCATAAAATTCTAGTATTAAACGGTCCCAATTTAAACATGCTGGGGATTCGGGATACTTCCATGTATGGAACGGATTCACTTGAAACTATCGTCAATGACTTAAAGGCCTTTGCTGCTGAAAAAAGTGTTGAACTGCGCGATTATCAATCTAACTCTGAAGGTGCTCTGGTGGATTCTATTCATGATGCATACAAATGGGCGGATGGGATCGTATTCAATGCGGGCGCATATACACATACCAGCATTGCCTTGCGCGATGCTATTGCTGCGGCCAAATTACCGGTAGTGGAAGTGCATCTCTCCAATGTGCATGCACGAGAAGAGTTTCGCCACAAATCTATGATTGCCCCAGTGTGTTTAGGCGTTTGTGCTGGCTTTGGTCGTTGGAGTTATTTCGCAGGCTTGCAAGCATTGTTATGGAATCTAGAAAGCAAAAAATAATCGGCCTAGTAATATCACAATTAGAAATCTTAATTTTTCATATCTACTAAGACTTTACCAACTTCACCTGTGCTAGCAAGTTCTAAGGCATTCCCAATTTCATTGAAAGGAAGCGTCTTCGAAACAATGCTTCCCGGTGACAAAACTTTCTTTTCAACCAGCGCAATAGTTCGTGAAAAATCAGATGGGTGATTGTAAATAATAGAGCCACTGACTCGAAGTTCTTCACGAACAAATTTCAAGGGTACAAATGTAGCTTGAGAAGAAGAAAGTCCCATCAATATCACCTGACCTCCGCGTGGCACAGCACTCAAAGCCAATTCTACAGTTGAAGAAACGCCTGCACATTCAAATATAGTTGTGACATCCTCGTCTCCCCATAATTTTGAAATATCTTGATCTGAATTGACAACATCTGCTCCCAATTCCCTTGCCATATTTAATTTGCTTTCTATTTTATCGTGAGCAAAGACATGCATGCCTTGAGAAACTGCGGCTTGGATTAATAACAATCCTGTCGTTCCACAACCTATCACTGCAACCGTATCTCCAATCTGAGCACCAGACTGCCATAACGCATGAAGCGATACAGCAAGCGGCTCGATAGTGACCGCATCTTTATCAGAAATTGAAGCTGGTACTGGCCAGACAAATTCAGCTGGGGCGACAAATTGCTCTGCAAAACAACCCGAAATTGTGACTCCCAGGCTTTTCTTATTTGGGCAAATATTCCCCCGACCACTGCGGCAATAAGAACACTCACCGCAAGTGAAATTGGGTTCAACAACTACACGCTGGCCAGCTCTTATATGCCTAACATTTTCTCCAACGGCAACGGCAATTCCAACAACTTCATGTCCAAGCAATAGCGGGTATGAATCCGGGACACGATGTCCTGTAAACAAAGAAACATCCGAACCGCAGATCCCTGCGACTTTTGTTTTGATCAAAACATCTTCCAAACCCAGATGCGGCACGTTGATTTCATCGATCGCTATTCTTTTGGGTTCATATAGCATTGCAGCTTTCATTCTGTTTTCCTTTCTAACCACATCATAGAGCAAAAAGTCTGGATTTGTTTCGCGAAAGAAATTCGCGTTTACAACAAACGCAGACTTGGGGAATCTAACTCGAAGTTTTCACGTCTAATTTTGAAGCACCCAGCAAACCGAGGATTAACGTGGCAAGCGCGGTCATAAATAACATCGAGCGCAGCCCCATCGCCTGAGCGAGAATTCCGCTCAACCACGGCCCGCCAAACATGCCGACGGCATAGACAGATTGATGCAACCCCATCGCGGTATTGCGTTCAGAATCTGCCACGTACCGGATGCTTAACCCCATCAACGCTGGAAAGTTAATTCCATGTGCCAAGCCAATAAAAAATTGAGCAGCAAATAGGGCTGACAATGAAGTTGCTGCCGAGGTCAGACCAACGCCGACAACCATCATCGAAAAGCTAAAAAAAACCAATCGGCGTGCCCCAACCCGGTTGACCAGCAGCGTTGCGCTCAGGTTACCCATTATTGCCACCACCAAATTCATCGTCACCAGCATACTCTGGACAACATCTGTAGCGCCGAATTGTTTGGCTAAGATAGGATTAAAGCCAAAGGTGGTGGTCCAAAGCGCATATTGGCTAACAGCGGACAAAAGCGACGGCACCAGCACATCATGACGGGTAATCAGGCGAATAATCTCGCCTGGCGAGCGTGTCAGCCGGGAGCGAGGTTCTTCTTTAATAGGAAGAATAAACAGAATTCCCACTCCGGCTACACCTACCGCCAGGAAAAAGGGTAGAGTATAGCCTCCCCAGATATTTAGCGTGCCTGTGGAACCAGTGGCCAATATCCGCCCGCTGGAGTTCACAAAAGTGAGCATCGCAGTGGCCCTAATGGCTTCACTGGCCGGGAACAAGCTATTAAAGGCTACCACCATCGTTACCCAAGCCGCTGCTGCCAGCCCTGTTATGGAGCGTCCTACCCGCAAATCGCTGGGTGTATTGGCCATGCCCATAGACCACGCGCCCAGCCCTGCCAGCGCCAGTCCCCCGAGCATGAAGGGTTTGCGGCGACCCCACCAGTCGGCGGCAATCCCTAATGGCAATCTGATAACGGCCTGCCATAACCCGTACATTGACAGTATAGAGCCAACCAGAGCCAAGTTTTCAGTTTTGCTCTGCACGTAGGTGGGCAACGTGGGAACGTAAAGGTATAGTGAAATCCAATATAAAAAAGCGGCTACAATAAATAAGCCGATGCTTATGTAGCGTACGCTACTCGTCATTCTTGGCAGTCCCTAACACATCCAGCACGGACTGCCACATGGTTTCCACTGGCGGCTCTTTCCCCGTCCAGATTTTAAAACCAGCAACGCCCTGATGCACCACCATACCCACACCGTTGAGGGTTGGCCGTCCGGCTGCTTCTGCACGTTGCAGGAAGTGAGTCTGCGAGGGTTTGTAAATGACATCATAATAGATTGCTTTTGTCGGGATGGGAATTTGATCGGGCCAAACAGATAACCCATCCTGTGGTTCCATACCAACAGAAGTCGCGTTGACGACCAGATCGACATCATTTGGAACTGCTTGCAGTGTTTCAGGTTCCAAAGGCTGGAAAGTTATCTGGCACGCTGGAAAGACTCGTGCCATCTCGTCAGTCAGTTGTTCACCGCGCGATACCGTACGGTTTATCACGATGATCTGTGCGACTCCAGCCCCTGCCAAGGCAAAAATTGCCGCGCGCGCCGCCCCTCCTGCGCCGAGAATCGCTACGTTCATTCCCGCTGGGTTATGTCGGGCTTCGAGAAGGGCATTGAGAAAACCAACCCAATCAGTGTTGTGTCCGATCATTTTGCCATCTTGAACATGAATGGTGTTGACGGCACCAATCGACCGCGCATCTTCGCTGATCTCGTCCAAATAGGACATTACTGCTTGCTTGTGGGGCATGGTGATATTGCCACCGACGAATCCTCGCGAGGCGAAGTTCGTGAGGAGGGTTTCTAAATCATCTGGTTTCGTCGGTAAAAGGGTGTAGTGGTAGTCAAGCCCCAAGCTGTCAAAAGCGGCATTGTGCATTACAGGACTCAGACTATGGGCGATGGGCCAGCCGATCAAGCCAATTTTTTTTATCGTATCGCTCATAAATTGAGATTCCTTCTACTCAAGGGTGGCGTGGGCTTCTAAGCTGGTTTTCAGCAAAGGGTGACCCATCTTACGGGACCAGAATATTCGAATATATAGGTTCCTTACTCGGTTCCTGCGACGTGAACAGCTCCTCCCAGGAAGAGGTGTCCGATTTCTGGATGGTTCAACACCTCGTGCGCGGTCCCATCGAGAGCCAAGCGTCCCTGTTGTAGGACAACGCCATAGTCAGAGATGCCAAGTGCCTGCCTGGCGTTTTGTTCGATCATGAGAATGGTGACCCCCTTGTCGCGTAATTCCAGCAACAGGTCAAATATCTGTTGCACCAGAACGGGAGAAAGGCCAATCGAGGGTTCGTCAATCAATAAGAATTTAGGGTCGAGCAACATCGCCCGGCCAAATTCGAGCATTTTTTGTTCCCCACCACTCAGAGTTCCCGCCTGTGTTCTTCGTCGATCCTTCAAAATGGGAAATTGCTCGTACACTTTTTCCATCCGTTGACGGGTCTCCTTCAAATCGCGCAGGCTAACGCCACCAAGTTCAAGGTTATGTTCGACACTTAACTCTGGAAATATGTTTCGCCCTTGCGGTACGTAAGCAATGCCATGTTGCAACTTTTTCATCGGTGACAGGTGGGTGATATCTTTGTCATCCAATGTTACCAGACCTTCACTGATTGCAAGCATGCCGAATAGAGCCTTAAAGAGTGTTGATTTTCCCGCACCATTAGGGCCAATGACAGTAGTCAATGCCTCTCGCGGCACTTCAATGTCGATACCGTGCAGAATTGTGGTATGCCCATAACCACTAACCAAACCTTTTGTTTTTAGGATGATATCAATGTTATTGTCCAAGATACGCCTCAATTACTCTAGGGTCCTTACGCACCTCATCGGCAGATCCGATCATAAGCACCTGACCTTCTGTCATTACGAGAATACGATGTGCAATTTCAAAAATAAATTCCATGTTATGTTCGATGATTGCAAATGTGATCCCTTTTCTATTTAGCTCTAGCAGCCTGGCTTTCACATCACCCAACATGGTCAGGTTAACCCCGCCTGCCGGTTCGTCCAAGAAAACAATTTGGGGGCCAGATATTAAGCCCATAGCAATATCCAGCAGCTTCTGTTGGCCGAAGCTCAAGTTGCCGGCTTCTTCCCTGACCAAGTGACCTAACCGGAATTGTTTTATTACATTATTAACTTTGTCACCAAGACCCAAATCCGGTCGCATAAATAAGTGGCTAAATACCGTTCCAATATGAGACTGATTAGCGGTCAGCAAGTTATCAGGGACTGTCATTGAATCAAAAACCTGGAGCAATTGGAAAGTGCGTCCCAGACCGCTTTTGGCCAGCTTCACCGGGGATTGACCTGTCACATCCTCACCTCTAAGAAGCACTTTGCCTGTATCAGCCTTTAGTTGACCGAGAATGCAATTAAAAAGCGTCGTTTTCCCACAACCGTTGGGTCCAATGACACCTAATATTTCACCAGGGTATACATCAAGCGAAACTCCTCTTACAGCCTCAACAGCCCCAAATGATTTTGAAATACTCCTGACGTTAAGAACCGGATCCTTTTTATCGTTCCCTGACATCTATTCTTTCCCTTTCTTTGAAGCATTTGAAAAACGTTTTTGCAGATAGGGTCCAATGCCGGCAACACCCTGTGGAAAGAATATAATGAGAACCATAACAAATATCGAAAAGATTATCAGATAATAATCTTCAGTAAAGCGCAACCATTCAGGAAGCAAGATGACAAAAAAGGAACCAATGAATGGTCCTGCTAACGTTCCCCGCCCTCCAGACATCAGCATCAGCAGGAAGATCAAAGAACGATGCAAGCCAAACGATTGAGGATCAATAAATTCAACCATTGGGGCGTGTATTACTCCAGCAATGCCAGCCAGACCTGATCCAATTGCAAAGGCGATCAGTGTATAAGTGGTTGTCGAAAGCCCGAGGCTCTCTGCACGATTCGGGTTGTCACGCAAGGCTTTAAATGCCCTCCCCCACGGACTGCGAATCATGTACCACATCGCCAAACTTACCAGAGAAAGCATGATCATACAAAAGTAGTAAAAACGATCTGCCTCGAACAAGGAGAAACCAAATATACTGGGACGGGTGATTCCTAAAATCCCAAGAGGACCATTCGTCCATTGATCCTCATTTCGCAAAACCAAAATGACCAGCTCATTGAAGCCCAGAGTTACGAAGGCTAAATAATGCCCTTTAACTCTCAAAGCGGGGAACCCGATCAAAGCCCCGATTGCGGTACAAACCAAGGCTGCTATGGCAAGTCCAATCCAAAAACTTATCCCGGCTTTTTGAACTAACAAAGTCGAGGTATATGCCCCAATACCCATGAAGGATGCTTGAGCCAAGGAAACCTTTCCTGCATAACCCATGGTCAGGTTGAGTCCCTGGACGGCTATGGTTGTAACTGCCCAAAAACTTAGAAGATACAACCCATAAGAACCCAGGTAATTAGGGGCGAAAAGTAACGCTACGATTACGACTGCGTAAATTATCCAGCCAACTATTCGTAATATTCTGCTTGAGGTATCCTCGATCAGGGAAGCGCCGTGGACACGTTGGTCGATGTTAGGTGATTTATCTGTCATACTCGTCGCTCTTCAGCTCTTCCAAATATGCCTTCCGGTTTAAACAAAACCACCAAAATCAGCAGGATGATAGGAAAAGCTGTCCGATATTGGGTTGAGATATAGAATGCCCCCAAGTTTTCCAGAACACCGATCAGGAAACCACCCATTAGTGCACCCCGCACCTGATTAAAGCCACCAACAATGGCCGCCATAAATGCGAGCAGTCCCAGCGTCTCCCCGTTACTAAACTTCGCCAAATATGCTGGAGTGATCAACAACGCGGCAACGGTAACAAGGGCGGCATTGATAAGAAAGGTATAGAGGATCATTCGATCTACATCAATTCCGAGGATGCGGGCCACGTCCGGGTTCTGAGCGGTAGCTTCCATAGAACGACCAATAAAAGTGCGGTTTAAAAACAGTTGGAGGCCGATAATAATGAAGATGGCAATCCCAAGCGTGGCTAAGTCTGCGACGGAGGCACGAATCCCAGCAAACTTGAGTATCTGATCGGGTACTACATCGGGAAAGCGCAGCGCGTTTGCACCCCAAATTTCCTTCGCCCCTTCTTTGAGTAAAATACCGAGACCAATGGTTGCAATGACGAGGGGAAAATCACTGTATTTAATCAATGGACTAACTAGAAGCGTCTTGAATAAAAAACCAAACAGGAGGAGAGTAATCGGCAGGGCGATCAGGAAAGCTGGTATTACGTTGACATCAAAGTAGCCCATGACCGCAAGAATGACGAAGCCTGAAAACATCACAAATTCCCCTTGGGCGAAATTGATAGTTTCAGAAGTCTGCCATAAAAGTGAGAACCCCACGGCAATCAGGGCATATATTGCCCCAGTTGCAATCCCTGCAATGAGCAGTTGAGTAAATATTGCCATAATCGATTCCTTTCGGTGACGTGACCAGACGATCGAGAAAGAGATTTTATAAGTTTTGTTGATCGCTGACCTTCAAGCTGTCAGCGATTCTGCGTTCTTGGTACCAGTAGATAATTATGCCTTTTGTCTCAGGTTTGTCACGTCACAGTGAAAGTGCCGTTATAAATTATGGATTGGAGAACAGCCACAAAGATCTAATAGCCGAGCATCAATAAAATTTTCTGGGTAGACAGATATTCTAAAAGCCATCACGGTCATCTTACGCCGAATCGCTTCAACTCGATATTTGCAACGAATTGTACCAAGTTATGGATTGTTTCCTTAACTCATATGTCTACAAGCGCTCAGCCCTTCGGTAGGTGAGCGGCTCAAAAGCATAGTGAATCGGGGGGTAGTTAGCGGCAAGCTTTTGCATAACCTTGTAATAGCGAGCCGTTAACTACCCCGTCTCCTTATACAGTAACTACGTTACTTGCTTACTACTCACCACAACTGCCGCCGACGCGCGGAAGCACTTCTGTAACGGTTGACAGGCCATCGATTACCTCTACCAGGAAGCTCTCGCGATCAACATCACCTTTTTCGTCGTAGACGATGTCGATCAAGACACCGGGTTCCTCTTCAGTTGTGATGGTGGTGCAGTGTGTTGCCTCGGCGAGTGCCTTGGTGTCAAAGTTGCCAAGACGCTCGGTGATCGCTTTGACGACATACACCGCAATATAGCCCTTCATACCGTTATGGTCTGGGAGACGCCCATAACGTTCTTCGAACTTAGCGGCGTATTCCTGGACCAACGGCATGGGCGCACCGGCAGACAGCCCGACATGTCCCTTGGCGCCGTTGGCTGCATCACCAGCCAGATCGATCACCGACTGAGCAATGAGCACCGTTTCACCGATTAGCGGCTTCTCGTTACCCTGGTTCTGCAGCTCCTCGAGCAAGCGAGCGCTCTCTTCCTCGTTCGAGTAGATAAACACGGCATCTGACTCACTGCTGATGACGGTCAGCGCTTCCGGAGCAAAGTCTGCCTGCCCCTCTTCGACGGATATCTCGTTGACAACTGCAATGCCGAAGGGTTCTATTGCGACTTTGATCGCATCATGCCCACCCTTACCAAAATCGTTATTGGTGTAGACAATATCGATTGATCCAAAGCCTTGTGAGTTCAGGTAAGCTGCCAGCTTCGGCATCGACGTTGACTGACCAAACGAAGTGCGGAAGATGTAGGGGTTGCCTTGCTGGGTCAAATTGGCGGCCTCACCACCGACGATTTGGAAGACCTCTGCGCGCTGGGCTTCAACCATGTTGACGATGATCGAACCAGAGAAGAGCGGGCCAAGAACCACATAGGGATCCTTCTCCAGACCTGCAGCGATGACGGCCTTCGAGGTAGCCGGATCACTCTGGGTGTCAACCCATTCAACGTCGATTTGACAGCCAAGGAGACCACCCTCTGCATTGATCTCTTCAATCGCGATGGTGGCGCCATCTTTCCAGTTGTTACCAACCGTCGAACCTGCCCCGGATAGTTCTGCCGGAGCGAAGAAGAACACGGTCCCGTTCTCGTTCGGGCATTCAACCGTTGGCGCCTCCGTCGGCGCAGCCGTTGCCTCTTCCGTAGGAGCCTCAGTTGCCTCCACTGTGGGGGCTTCGGTTTCGACCGCGGGCCCGCAGGCGGTGAGCACCATACTGACCACTAACAGCAAACTAAAAAGTAACCAAATGGATTTACGCATTTTCTTCTCCTTTTTGTTTTTTTCGGGTAAACTTTAATGTGTGGCGACCTCTCCACACAACTGCGCAGGTCTTCCTTTGTCTGACCGGGATGATGGGAGACCTGCCTTTTTCCTTCAGATTGATTAGAAACCACCTCCTTTCCAAATTACAAATATAGGGGTGTATCAAAAACAGTAAGAACAATAGCCTGTTGCAATGTTTATTCTTATTCCGTTGGCAAGTCGCCAGGTGGGGTGTAAATCCAGACCAGCCACAACGGTTCATCTCCGATATTTATATGTTTATGAAAAACACCCTTTCCAATTGTCATAAAGTCATGTGACTCCATTTCGCCAGAACCTTGCTCTTCATTCTCTGTTCCCCAGATGGCTTTGCATTTGCCCTTCATAATGATGTCTATTTCTTCAGAGGCGGAGTGGTTGTGGTATGCGCTTCTTTCACCCGGATCAAAGATTGTCAATCCAGCAACAACATGTTCTGAAGCCGTTAGATTAGCATCAACAAGCCTGAAAACTTTCCGGCGCAAGCCAGGCGTATCCAAACCCAACCATACTTCAGCGCCATCTTTGAACGGTTTCAGAATTTTCGTTTCCATGAATTTCTCCTTTGAAAAAAGATTTTTAGATTTAACTTTATTCTTTCCTGTAAATATCATTAATATTCCAATAACCAGGTGTAGGGGTTGGAGCATTTTCCATGGGCACATGAACCACGCTCGGTATTCCAGAAGCGAGTGCTTCTTGAAGTGCTGGACCAAGTTCGTCAGCTGACTGTACTAAGGTTCCTCGTGCGCCACTTGCTTGGGCTACGTCAGCATATCTAACACGATATTCTTTTCCTTCACTTTCAAATAAATTTCCAAATGTCCAGTCATAATGAACTTTTTCGAGTCCTGCAATCGTCCCATAGGCTGCATTATCCATTACTACCCACACCACCGGTATTTCAGCTTCCATTGCTGTAGCAACTACAGACATTTGATTACTGAAGGCTCCATCGCCTACAAGTGCAAGAACGGCTCGATCAGGCTGTGCTATTTTGACTCCCAAAGCGGCTGATGGGCCGAACCCCATTGTTGCCAGACCACTTGGTGTGATAAACGTTCCAGGTATAGTGATTGGAAATTGTTGGGCGACACCATTCTTATTCCAACCCACATCTGTAACGAGGAATCCATCCTCAGGTAGTGCCTTTCTGACTTCACTCAGGATACGCTCTGGGCGTAAAGGATATTGATTCGAACTCCATTGGTCAGCCCAACTTGATGAAAACTCTTTGCGTCCTTTCGCAATCTTCTCACGTAAACCTGAACGATTGGGAGTTGACATTCCCTGAGCTACTCTCGCAATCATGCCAAGAGCATTTTTTGCGTCAGCAACAATACCTAGTTCTGTGGGAAAGTTTCGACCAATTTCAGCTGAATCGATATCTATATGAATCAAACGCGTGGGTGGTATGGCAAAGGTATAACGCGGATCCCATGAGCTCGAATTAGCCTCAGCCAAACGTGTGCCGACAGCAACAATCAAATCGGCCGTTCTGCAGGTTTCATTAGCAATTGGTGTTCCCCAAAAACCAGTCATGCCCAATAAAAGCGGATGATTGTCGTTCATACAGCCTTTACCCATAAGAGTATGGGCTACTGGTATTTCCAAAGCTTCAGCCAGTGCAGTTAGTTCCTTACTTGCCCTTGCCCCTTGAACACCGCCGCCAACATATAAAATAGGATTTTCTGCATCTGCCAGGGCCTGAGCAACTTGCCCAGCCGTTTCAAGATCGATTGTTGGTTTTGACATTGGTGCAGGAGTTTTATGGAAAGCGCCGATGGGCAAATCTGCAGAGAACATATCCATGGGTACGTCAACCAGAACAGGACCAGGGCGGCCAGTTTGCGCGAGATGAAATGCACGTTCAATAATGCGTGGAAAATCATTTATACGATCCACACGATAAATACGTTTACAGAACGGACGATAAATTTCATACTGGTCACCATCCATGTGCAAATTTACTTCTTGATGTGGGTGGCGTCCAAAGTAATGGGATGGAATATCCCCGGCTATAACTACCAGTGGGATTGAATCCAGTGCTGCATTAGCAACACCAGTAGCGGCATTTGTCAGCCCAGGACCAAGATGTGTCATCAATACTCCCGGCTTCCCTGAAGCGCGTGCATAACCATCTGCAGCATGAGCAGCAACCTGCTCATGACGGGTTGAGACATAGCGTATTTTTTTGCTGCGGCCTATTGCGTCCAGCAGTGCAATAACCGTATGGCCAGTTAATCCAAAAATAACTTCAACGCCGAGTTGATCCAAATAATCAACTAATTGATAAGCAGTGATACGTGTCTCAGACATAACTTCCTTTATTTTGTTGGAATTAATCCAGACCCTTAGAGCTCCAACCACTATCAAGGATTGTTATTATGCTTCGCACGACTTATTTCTCCTTAAAAGATGGTTTCTTTTACTGTCTCATTATATGAGACATTGTCTCAAATCCTATATCATTCTAACTGGATTTACTAGAAAAATCAATATATGTGATAAGAAATGATATTAACTTGATAGCCGTTAAAGATTTATGCAAGTCTTTATTGCGGTTTGTTAATGCAGACAGCTTTTTCCATACTGTTCGGAATCCCCACACAAATCATGAAAACCGGTGAAACATGACTAACATTATTTCCACTTTAGACTCATTATGCTGGATGATAAAGATATAAATTAGGAGGTGATGAAAATTTTGGAGAAATACCAAACACTACAGGACAAACTATTCCCCACCCTGTAATGGAAAATTTCTTTTCTGGAATGAAATTACTTTTTTTCAAGGGGCTAAAACCCCCGCCAAGAATTTCCCGTGCGAGTGAAACGATTACTTGGAGATCCTACGCGTTGGGTCTGCGCGCGCTGGTGGAGGGTTAGAGTATTTTCAAATTTGCCAGACCTGCCGATAATCTTTTGATTCCTACTGACTCAAAAACTACATCCACGATTTCGTCGTCGTCTTGAATCTTGCTATCGAGGACGATTCCCTCGCCCCAGCTGGGATGTTTGATGCGCGTCCCTGCGCGATATTTGGCTGGAGCGGCTGAAGCAGGCTGACCCTGAGACCGATGCGCCTGCCACTTGGTCTCCGGAACCTGTCCGCGAATCGCGCGTCCCGTGCGCGTTTTGCCGACGAGCAAATCCGTTGGAACGTCGTCCAGATAGCGCGAGGGGAAGGTCTCCTCCTGTGAGCCGCGTCCGCCGCGTTGAATCGAGCGGATCAGATAGAGCTTATCTTTCGCGCGCGTAATGCCGACGTAAAAGAGGCGGCGCTCCTCTTCCATTGATTCGGGATCGTCGAACGAGCGACTGTGCGGGAGGATGCCGTCATCGAGACCGACGATGAAGACCGCGCCGAATTCGAGTCCCTTCGCGGCATGGAGCGTGAGAAGCGTTGGCACGTTGCCCTCGGCAATGGTGTCCTGATCGGAGACGAGCGCGATGTTTTCGAGAAATTCATCGAGCGTGCGCGTGGAATACTCGAGCGCCAGGCGTTTCAACTCCTGCACATTTTCCCAGCGGTCTTCGCCTTCCTCCGATTCGTCGTCAATATATTCTTTGTATCCGAGGTCTTTCACAACTCTATCGAATAATTCTGGAACGGTGAGCGTTTGCGCGGCGACGCGCCAATTTGCCAACATACCGCCGAAATCCGCGAGTGGAAGAGAGGCGCGCCCTGTGAACGATTTCCAATGCGCGGATTGATCGCCGCGCGCGAGATCAATGAGAACCAGGCCGGGTTGCATCTCATTCTGCCGAGCGACCATGTGCAAAGTGGTCAGCGTTTTTTCGCCGATGCCGCGCGGCGGGACGTTGATGACGCGGTCGAGACTGGCTTCGTCGGCAGGGTTGTGGATGAGACGCAGGAACGCGACGATGTCTTTGACCTCACGCCTTCCATAGAATCGTTGTGCTCCGACGAGCCGATACGGCAAACGCGCTTGCAAGAACGCTTCTTCGATGAGGCGGGACATGGCGTTCGTGCGATACATCACTGCGCAGTCGCCCGGCTCGAACTGGCGCGAGGCAACGAGTTGAGCGATGGAATCGACGATGAACGAAGCCTCCGCATAGTCATCTGGCGCTTCATAGAAGAATATCTTTTCGCCTGCGCCGCGCTCGCTGAAGAGTTGCTTGTGTTTGCGGTTCCGCGCGCGGTTGATGACTCCCGTCGCGGCATCCAGAATATTCTGGTGCGAACGGTAATTTTGTTCGAGGAAGACTGTCTGCGCGTCGGGGAAATCCTGCTCGAAGCGGTGGATGTTGCGGTAATCCGCTCCGCGCCACGCGTAGATCGACTGGTCGGGGTCACCTACGCAAAAGATATTTCTATTAAATGAAGCAAGATGCTTTACCAGCGCATATTGGGCAAGGTTGGTGTCTTGAAATTCATCAACCAGCACATGGCGGAAGCGCTGAGCGTATTTTTCCCGCACGCTTGGGTTGTCTTCCAGAAGCCGCGCAGTGTAGAGCAAAATGTCATCGAAGTCCACCGCGTTGCTGGCAACGAGTCGCTTTTGATACTCGGCGTAGACGCGCTTCACCACTTCGTCGCGATACGTCTGGGTGGGATATTCGTCCGCGCCGATGAGCTCGTTCTTGGCGCGTGAGATCGCGGCGTGCACGCTCGCGGGGCGATACAATTTCTCGTTGATATTCAATTCACGGATGACATTTTTGGCGATGCGCTCCTGATCGTCCAAGTCGAAGATCACGAAATTGGATGCGATTGGCAGGTACTCGGCTTCACGCCTCAGAATCCGCGCGCAGATCGAGTGGAATGTACCGAGCATGATTCCCTCGGTGGCTTGGTCGGGGAGCAGTTTTTTGACGCGCTCATCCATCTCTTTCGCCGCTTTGTTGGTGAACGTGACGGCAAGAATCTGCCACGGGCGGACTCCCTCCTCGGCGATGAGATAGGCGATCCGCTGGGTGAGCACCCGCGTCTTTCCGGACCCGGGGCCTGCCACGACCAAAACGGGTCCATTCCCCGCTGTGACGGCCGCACGTTGTTGAGGGTTGAGTTTGTCGAGGAAATCCATTTGAAGAAAGATGAAGAGATTAAGATAAACGTCCCGCAGAATGTGATCCTTTGCCTTCGCTCAGGACAAGCCTGCGGGACGTGTCTGCTTGTCTACTTGTATTAAAGTTGCGATGTGCAATTTGGGCAACGGCGGGCTTTGATGGAAATCGTCGTGTTGCAGTACGGACATTCCTTGGTGGTTGGCTCGGCGGTGGGAGCTGGCTTTTGGAGACGATTGATCGCCCGAATCATGAGAAAGATGACGAAGGCAATGATAACAAAGTCAATAACGGATTGGGCGAACGCGCCCCATTTGACCTCAGCCGACCCAACTATGACAGCCTTTTCCGCGAGATTGACCCCTCCGAGAAGCAGCCCGATGAGGGGGAACAGCACATCGTTCACAAGCGAAGCGACGATCTTTCCGAACGCACCGCCGATGATCACGCCCACGGCAAGGTCAACCACGTTGCCGCGCATGGCGAATTCGCGAAATTCCTTGATCATACACATGCCTCCTGGTGGCGAGACTGCCGGATGTTATTCTACCGTTGGGTATGGGCAATGTCAACGAAATATGCCTCGCGGGCGAAGCGTTGGCTCATCATCGCTGCATTTCCGAGGCGGCGATTCTTAAGTACGGTTAAATATAGTTCTAGAGAACTGTTTTTTCATGATTTTGGCTGGTTCACTGCCCTTCTTTGGTATAGCCGTTGACGCTCTCAGGGAATTAGGTATAATTATCCAGCGTTTTACCTTGGTAGCAAACAGGCAACACCATTCGTAGAATGCCGAACCGAAATCCAGTATCTTAAGGTTGTTGCTGATGACAAACTTCTCAATTCATGGAAGGAGGTGGTAGCGGGAGGAAATTAAACATTAATCGATCAGCCGTTTGAAAGAGTTCACAAACCCAATTAAATCCTTTTGTAGGAGGAGAAATTCCATGTCTAAGAATCGCTTTATGGTAGGCTTTGGGCTTCTCGTTGTGTTCAGCCTCGTGCTGGCAGCGTGCGCCCCTGCTGGGCCTGCCGAACCCGTTGAGGTTGTGGTGACTCAGGAAGTCATCGTGACCGAAGTGGTTGAAGTTGAGCGCCAAGCGTTCACCACGCCGCACCCGATCCTCGGCGACCTCAAAGTTCGCCAAGCTCTCTCTTACTGCACCAACAAGTCCGACCTGCTCGCGTCGGTCTATCCGTTGATCAGTGAAGAGGAGCGCGCCGGTTTGGTGATGAACACCTTCATCCCCACCAGCCACTGGGCTTACGCCGGAGATGAAAACGTCACCATCTACCCGTTCGATGCCGATATGGGTCGTGCGTTGCTTGATGAAGCCGGCTGGACGTTGAGCGAAGGCGCAAGCTTCCGTACCAATGCTGCCGGTGAGGAGCTTTCCCTGCAATTTACAACCACAACCGCCGCCTTCCGCCAGACTTGGGCCGCAATTTGGGAACAGCAGATGGCTGACTGCGGAGTCCGCATCGTCCGCCTGCATGCGCCTGCCTCCTGGTGGTTCGGTGATACCACCGGTCTTGCCCGCCGCGACTTCACCCTTGGCGCCTTCGCCTGGGTCGGTCAGGCTGATCCTGGTGGTCAAACCCTGTATGCCTGTGACCAGATTCCTTCGCCCTCGAATGGCTGGGAAGGCCAGAACTACATGGGCTGGTGCAACGAAGCCGCAAGCACCAACATCAAACTCGCCAACAATACGCTGGTGAAAGATGAACGCGTTGCCGCTTACACAGTTGTTCAGCAGGAGTTCGCCAATGACATCCCGAGCATCCCGCTCTTTAACCGCACGGACACCTATGCTGTCGCCGCGGACCTAAGCGGTTTCACGCCCACCCCCGGTCAAGAATATTACAACTACAATGTTGAAGAATGGGAAAAGGCCGGAAGTGATACGATTGTGTTCGGCTTCACGCAAGAACCCGCCTCGCTCTTCACGCTTGTCGAAGATGCATTTGTGGCTAACCTTGCCTACCAGATGATCCGCCCCCGCCAATACACGAGTTTAAACTACGACTTCCAAGCGGTCGCTGTCAAAGAACTACCTACCATTGAAAACGGCGGCACCACCAACAACGATGTCGAAGTTAGTGAAGGCGACAAGGTCGTTGACGCCAACGGCGATGTTGTCGACCTCGCGCCCGGCGTGAAAGTCAAGAACGCCGCTGGTGAGGAAGTTGAATTCACCGGTGGAACCGTCACGATGAAGCAATTGGTCTCGAACTTTGAGCTCGTTGACGGCTTGACTTGGGAAGACGGTACGCCCGTGACCGGTGCAGACCTCGAACTTGGAAACAAGATCGCTTGTGATCCCGAATCTGGCGCGACCTCCTTCATTACCTGCGATAAGACAGCCAGCGTAAGCTTCACGGACAATGGCTACACCCAGACGTGGTTGCCCGGCGTTCAGGACCCGCTTTACTTCCTGCCCGTGTGGCCCATCTACCCGGCTCATCAGTTGGGTGATCTGCCCGCCGCTCAGTGGGCGACCGATCCTCGCGTAGCCGAGTCCCCGCTTGCTTATGGTCCCTACAAGATTGTCTCCTGGACCAAGGGCGAGACCATGGTCTTCGAGGCTAACGAGTTCTGGGTTGGCAACGCTCCCAAGACTCCAAACCTGGTAATTCAGATCATCACGCCTGAAAGCCAGGAAGCCCTCCTCATCGGTGGTGAGATCGACATCCTCGATTCCACATCGCTGGTGGGTCTCACTGAAACCCTTGCCAATGCAGAGGCGTCCGGTGACATCGTAACCTACATTATTCCGAGCGCGACATGGGAACACATCGATCTCGCTTTGTTCCTACGCTAATTCGGAAGTAGCACGATTCGATTGAAATTAGGGTGTGCCCCGTAAGGGGCACACCCTAATGTTACAGGCTAAGCTGGATTAGACACGGTGTTATTTTCGAAAAGTTGATTGTTGTAGACGCGTTTCTCAGTTCGAGCAAGTTTTGCCCAAAGACCGGCGATAGAACTTGTACAAACGATGTTATTATTGATTTTTCTGATTAAATCGAGAGTCGAAAGGAACTACCCATGACCTCTTATTTCATTCGACGCATCCTCCAAATGATCCTCGTGGTGTTCATTTCCGCGATCGCCTCGTATGCTCTGTTGAATCTTGCTCCGGGCGGACCGCTGGCGGGTCTTAGGCAGATACAGCAGAGTAGCCGCTTCCAGATCACCGAGGACGATATTGCGCGAATTCGCGCCTACTTCGAGTTGGATCTGTACCTGCCGTTTCGCTTCACGCGATGGCTGATCGGGGAACCCCGTGGTCCGCTGGTGATCGGGGGGCAGCAATATTTTTCCGATCTGACCGTTGGCTGCCGAAGGCCCGTGGAATCGGAGGTTCTCAATGACCGCGGGCAATACGAGTTTGTCGTAACCGGCTGCAACGAGTATGTATATATGAAAGACCTTGTTGGCCGGCGTACCAGCCGCGGTGTATTGCTGGGTGACTTTGGCTTATCATGGCGCCTGTTGCGTGACCGCCCGGTTGCGGACTTGATTGTCAGCCGCCTGCCGAAGACGATCCAGTTGATTGGCATTTCTACGATCCTTTCCTTATTGATCGGGCTTCCATTGGGCGTGTATTCAGCCGTCAAGCAGTACTCGAGATTCGATTACTTCTTTACATCGTTGGCGTTCATGGGTTCCGCTATGCCGACCTTTTTCTTCGGCATCTTGATGATTTTGGCGTTTTCCATCATTCCAAAAGATGCCGGATGGCCCTACCTGCCGCCGGGCTTGTCGGAATCGGTTCGCGGATATACGATCCCGGTGATCGGAGACGTGGAGGCTGGATCAATCAAGGATAGAATTCTGCATCTTATCCTGCCAGTGGGAGTGCTTACTATTTTTAACATCGCGTTCTGGAGTCGTTACATTCGATCCAGCATGCTGGAAGTGATGCGGCAGGATTACGTACGCACTGCGCGCGCCAAGGGACTTGGCGAAAGAATCGTTGTTCTCAAACATGCCTTGCGAAACGCTCTGATTCCCTTTGTGACCATCGTGGTGTTTACCTTGCCGGGGTTGTTCAGTGGGGCAATCATCACGGAGAGCGTTTTTGCCTGGCCGGGTATGGGGCGGTTATACCTGTTGGCGTTGGGCGACTACGATTACCCCGTTGCAATGGCGATCTTCTTTATTCTCGCCATTTTGACCGTGATCGCCACGTTGATGAGAGACGTTCTTTACACGGTTGTGGATCCTCGCATCCGTTTATCATAGATCAAGAGGTAATCTATCATGTCTGCCGCCCAGGTTGCCAGTCTCTCGGCTGAAGCCGTCACCATCGAGGAGCGCTCACCGCTCCAGATCGTACTGAACCGTTTTCGGCGTCACCGCCTTGCGATGGTATCGCTTGTGATAATGACGGTGATTTTTTTCATTACCATTCTCGCCCCCTATATTGCGCCCTTCACGGTTCAGGAACTGTCGGTCAACAAATATTTTGTACCCTTTGGTACGGTGGATGAGGAGACCGGGCGCGTCCACTATCTGGGAACGGATCACATTGGGCGCGACTATTTCTCGCGCCTTATTTATGCCGGGCGCATTTCGTTGACGGTGGCGCTCTTGTCCGTGATCATCGCAGAGAGTATCGGTATCATTGTCGGCGCCATCTCGGGCTTTTTCGGCGGGATCGTAGATAACGTTTTGATGCGGTTCGTGGAGTTCATGCTGACGATACCACAACTGCCCTTGTTGTTGATCATTTCGTCCATGTTGTTGCGTAACGAGGAGTTGATACCGATTCCCATACCGGTGCTCGACTTTGTAGGCGGCATCATGCTTTTGGACACGCGTGATGCGCGGAGCGCTGTCCTCATCATTTTGATTCTTGCCGGCTTTGGCTGGCTCGCCGCCGCGCAACTGATGCGCGGCATGGTGTTGTCCTTGCGCGAACAGACCTTCGTGGAAGCCTCCCGCTCGCTTGGCGCTTCCAATTTTCGCATCATTACGCGCGATATGATTCCCAACGCCATGGCGCCGATCATTGTGGATGCTTCGTTGGGGCTGGCAAGTTATGTGGTGGCAGAAGCCGCGCTGGCATTTCTAGGGTTCGGGATTCAAGATCCGATTCCGACATGGGGCAATATGCTTGCCGCTAGCCAGACCTACATGCTGGATCGTCCTTGGTTGCCGCTGGTGCCGGGTTTGCCGATCTTTCTATGTTCGCTGGCGTTCAACTACATCGGCGATGGTCTGCGCGATGCACTGGATCCGCGCCTGAAGTTATGACCGGTCGACAACATCCCTTCTTTGGAGCAAACCCTTGGCAGTTGAAAACAATACCCAGCCCCTGCTTGAAATCAAAAACCTAAAAACCTATTTTTTTACTGAAGATGGAACGGTCCGCGCCGTGGACGGTGTGGATATCGAAGTGTACCCGGGTGAAGTGTTGGGCATCGTGGGGGAATCCGGTTGCGGGAAGAGCGTCACCTCGCTTTCGGTCATGCGCTTGATCGGTCAGCCCGGCCAGGTGGTAAACGGCGAGATCTTTTTCGACGGAAAGAACCTGCTGGATCTATCCGAGACGGAAATGATGGCGGTACGCGGGAACCGGATCTCGATGATCTTTCAACAGCCGCAGACCTCGTTGAACCCGGTCTTTCGCGTGGGCGATCAGATCGGCGAAGTGCTCAATATCCATCAGGATTTCGGCAAAGAAGCCGCCCGCAAACGCACGATCGAGCTCCTCAAATTGGTAGGCATACCCGACGCGGAACGTCGCGCCGAAGCATTCCCGCATGAACTTTCGGGAGGAATGGCGCAACGCGTGATGATCGCCATGGCGCTGGCATGTATCCCGGACTTATTGATCGCCGACGAACCGACCACGGCGCTGGATGTCACGATTCAAGCTCAAATACTGGATTTGATGCGAAATATGCGCGAGCAATTCGGCTCTGCAGTGATTTTGATTACGCACGACCTTGGCGTTATCGCGGAGATGGCAGACCGCGTGGCGGTGATGTACGCAGGGCAGGTCGTCGAACAGACAAGTGTTCGCACGCTCTTCAAGGAACCTCTGCATCCGTACACACAAGGATTGATCGGATCCACGCCGATATTGGGTAAGGTGCGTGAAAAGTTGGATGTGATCCCCGGCTCGGTGCCGAACCTGATCAATCTCCCAGTAGGTTGCCGCTTCGCTCCTCGATGCCGCGCCCGCGTCAATCACAATCTGACGGTCTGCACGGAGACGGAACCAGATCTGATCTCGATGGGTCAGGGACACCAGGTTCGATGCTGGCTCTACCAAAACGCCGAGGGACACACCGCCCCGCTAAAAAAATAAATCATCGCCGAGAAAATCATCATGCAAATGAACTCATCGAAAGATAAATACGATCTTGTCGTGGTAAAAGACCTTGTGAAATACTTTCCCGTGCGCGGAGGCGTGTTGCAACGCGTAAGAGCATATGTGCAGGCGGTGGACAAGGTCAGTTTCACGGTGAAGGAAGGCGAGACGCTGGGTTTGGTGGGCGAATCGGGTTGCGGCAAGACCACAGTAGGCCGTTCGATGTTGCGCCTGATCGAACCGACCGCCGGCTCGGTGTTCATCAACGGTGAGGATATTATTCAAATGCGCGCGCAGTCGCTTAAGCAGGCTCGTCGCAATATGCAGATCATCTTTCAGGACCCTTACGCCTCCTTGAATCCGCGTCTTCCCATCGGCGAATCTGTAATGGAGGGACTGCACATCCATAACGTTGGACACCCAAAGGAACGCTGGGACATTGCCATCAACATGCTCAAGAAAGTGGGCTTGGAGGATTATCACGCCCGCCGCTACCCGCATGAATTTTCAGGAGGGCAACGCCAACGCATTGGTATTGCCCGGGCGCTTGCCCTGCAACCGAAGTTTATCGTTTGCGATGAACCTGTCTCCGCGCTGGACGTTTCGATTCAATCGCAAGTTCTGAACATCTTGAAAGACCTGCAGAGCGAGTTTGGGTTAACTTACCTGTTCATTGCTCACAACATGAGCGTGGTGGAGCATATCTCTGATCGCGTGGCGGTGATGTACCTCGGGAAAGTGGTGGAATTGACGGATCGCGACGAGCTCTTCCGCAATCCCCTGCACCCGTATACCAAGGCGTTGATGTCTGCCATTCCGATTCCCAATCCCGATGCGAAGCGTGAACGCATCATCCTGAAAGGTGATGTTCCCAGTCCGCTGAATCCGCCGAAGGGATGTCGTTTCCATCCCCGCTGTCCGCTTGCGATTGACATTTGCTCGCAGGAGGAGCCGGAGTTCAAGGAACTTGTACCCGGTCACTTTGTGGCTTGTTGGGTGGCTGAAAAGAACCTCTGACGGATAATCCTGCATCGTTTTCGGATGCGGGTTTCGTTATAATACGGGGAATTGACAGGATAAACCCACTTATGAAAAAACTCATTCTGGCAGTTGTGAGTGTTGTCATGCTGGTATCTTGCGCGCCGCAACAGACGGAAATTCCGGTGATCACCGACGCGGCGACAGAAACGCCCACGCCTCTGATCACACCTACGCCTGCCCCGCGCTCGTTGACGATCTGCATCGGGGAAGAGCCAAACACCCTCTACGCGTATGGCAGTTTGAATTCCGCCGCGCGAAGCGTACTTTCCGCCGTTTACGACGGCCCCATAGATGTCAAAGACTACGCCTATGAGCCGGTCATCCTCGAAAAAATTCCATCCCTCGAAGATGGCGATGCGCAACTGAACCCGGCGAGAGTCCGTGAGGGCGATGATATTGTGGATGCCGAAGGCAATGTTGTGTCTCTGGCGAAAGGCATGGAACTTAGACCGAGTGGTTGCCGCAACGATGAATGCGTGATCGTGTACGACGGGGAAAGCGAGATCGAAATGGATCAGATGGTGGTCACGTTCACGCTGCTGGAGGGTTTGCAATGGTCTGACGGTGCGCCGCTCACCGCGGATGATTCGGTCTTCTCTTTTGAACTTGCCTCCGATGAGGATACCCCGGTCTCGAAGTTCCTGATTGACCGAACACAGGTCTACGAAGCCGCCGACGAACGGACCGTTCAATGGTGGGGGATGCCGGGCTTCATTGACCCCGACTACTTTGCGAATTTCTGGATGCCTCTACCTCGGCATCTCTGGGAGGAACAATCGCCAGCAGACCTGCTTCGGCTGGATATGTCCGCTCGCTTTCCGCTGGGCTGGGGACCTTACATCTTGAAGGAATGGAACGCGGGTGAAAGCCTATACCTGACGAAAAACCTCAATTACTTCCGCGCGGCGAGCGGTCTGCCCCGCTTCGATGAACTGATCTTCCTCATTATTCCTGACCCGAACGCCGCGCTGTCCGCGCTGGTGGATGGCACGTGCGATGCTCTCGACCCATCTGTGCGCCTCGATGGGCAGGTGGGATTGCTTCAGGAAATGCAGGCGAAAGATCAACTGAAATTGCTGACCTCGCAGAGCATGACGCTGGAATGGCTCGGCATTGGCATCGCGCCGGCATCCTATGATGATGGCTACAATTCGCAGAGTGATCGCGCCGACCTGTTCGGTGATGAGCGAATGAGACAGGCTCTCGCGTATTGCCTCGACCGCCAAAAAGTAGTGGATACGGTCCTATTTGGTTTATCTCAAGTGCCGGATACGTATTTGCCCGCAGACCATCCGCTTCACAACGGCAATATTCAATCGTACGAATTCAATCCTCAGGCGGGCGCGCAGATCCTTGAAAATATTGGATGGCTCGATTCGGATAACGACCCGTCAACGCCGCGCCTGTCAGTAGGCGTTACGCGCGTGCCCGGCGGTACGCCGCTCGTTCTCAACTATTACACATCCTCCGCGGCACAGCGCCATCAGGTGGCTGAGATTCTGCGCGAGTCTCTTGCGGCATGTGGTATCGGTTTGAATACGGTGTTCTACTCCGCCTCCGATTTTTACGCGCAGGGACCGGAAGGTCCGTTGTTCGGCAGGCAATTCGATCTGGCGGAATATGCCATCGGGGTCAACAGCCTCGAACCGCAATGCAGTTGGTTCACGTCACCGCAAATTCCAACGGCGTTAAACAATTGGGTCGGCACGAATATCGGTGGATACGAGAATCCCACTTTCGATGCCGCTTGTCAGCAGGCGTTAGGCTCGCTTCCGGGCGAACCGGAATACACGTCGCATCAGGAGGCGCAGGCGATCTTTGCGACCGAACTTCCCTCCATCCCGTTATATCTGCGACTCAAAGTTGCCGCCTCGCGCCCTGATTTTTGCGGGTTCGCCTTGGACGCCTCCTCGACCTTTGCACTGGCGGACATCGAATCTTTTGACTACGGGCCTCACTGCGAGCCGTAATGCATGGCTCGTACACGCCGATTAATGCAAATTCTTTGCTATAATCCGCTCATTCCGGTGCGTAGGAGCCTGCCTTTATGAACAACACCCAGCCTTTGCTCGCGGTGAAGAACCTCAAGACTTATTTTTATACAGAAGACGGAATCGTCCGTGCGGTGGATGGTGTGGACTTTGAAGTTTATCCCGGCGAAGTGTTGGGCCTCGTGGGTGAATCGGGGTGCGGCAAGAGCGTCACATCGCTTTCGGTCATGCGCCTGATCTCGAAGCCCGGGCGAGTGGACGGTGGGGAAATTCTTTTAGATGGCGAAAACCTTTTGAACTTAACCGAAGATGAAATGGTCAAGATTCGCGGCAACCGCGTCTCGATGATCTTCCAACAACCGCAGACCGCGCTGAACCCGGTCTTCAAAGTGGGTGACCAGCTTGCCGAGGTGTTGAACGTTCATCAGGATCTTGGTAAAGAGGCAGGCTGGACTCGCGCGGTCGCATTGCTCAAAATGGTCGGCGTGCCAGACCCGGAACGACGTGCTCATGCATATCCACATGAACTCTCCGGCGGCATGGCACAACGCGTGATGATCGCGATGGCATTGGCATGTGTGCCTGAGTTGCTTATTGCAGATGAACCTACAACGGCGCTGGATGTGACCATTCAGGCGCAGATCCTCGACCTGATGCGCGATCTGCGCCGTGACATGGGAACAGCGGTCATCCTCATCACGCACGACCTAGGGGTGGTGGCTGAAATGGCGGACCGCGTAGCGGTGATGTACGCGGGCGAGATCGTTGAACAAGCTGATGTCAACTCGCTGTTCGACGAACCGTTGCATCCGTATACGCAGGGTTTGATCGGCTCGATTCCCATCCTGGGTGAGATCAAAGATAAACTGGCAGTCATCCCCGGCTCTGTTCCCAACCTTGTCAATCTACCCCCCGGCTGCCGCTTTGCGCCGCGTTGTCAGGCGCGGGTCAAACATGCGCTCAATATTTGCACTGAGATCGAACCTGAGTTGAGTGAAGCCAAACCCGGGCACCTGGTACGCTGCTGGTTATATGAAAGCGCGGAGGGGCATACTGCGCCTCTGAAAGCCTAATCCCCTCTTGTGGAGAATCAGAACATGCGAAACAACGGCACCCAAAAAGGGGAAACCCTTGTTGAAGTCAACAATCTTGTGAAATACTTTCCGGTCCGCGCCGGGCTATTGCAACGTGTGGTCAATCACGTCAAGGCGGTGGATGATGTAAGCTTCATCGTGCGGAAAGGTGAAACCCTAGGCATGGTAGGCGAATCCGGTTGCGGCAAGACCACCGTCGGTCGCACGATGCTTCGCCTTGTCGAGCCGACCTCGGGCTCGGTGAAATTCAATCGGCATGATGTTTTCGCGATGAAATCGAATGACCTGAAGGTGGTTCGGCGCGACATGCAGATCATTTTTCAGGATCCGTATGCCTCGCTCGACCCGCGCATACCCATCGGCGAATCGGTGATGGAGGGATTGCACATCCACGGCATCGGCACACGGCGCGAACGCGTGGACATCATGCTCGAAACGCTCAAAAAAGTGGGACTGGAAGATTATCACGCCCGCCGCTTCCCGCACGAATTCTCCGGCGGTCAACGACAACGCATTGGCATCGCGCGCGCGCTTGCATTGCGCCCGCAGTTCATCATTTGCGATGAGCCGGTCTCCGCGCTGGATGTTTCGATCCAGTCGCAGGTGTTGAACATTTTGAAAGACCTGCAAAAAGAATTTGGGTTGACGTTCCTTTTCATCGCCCATAATCTTTCGGTGGTGGAGCACGTGTCCGACCGCGTAGCGGTGATGTACCTCGGCAAGATCGTGGAACTCACAACGCGCGAAGACCTGTTCCGCAACCCGTTGCATCCATATACACAAGCGCTTATGTCCGCCATCCCGGTGCCGAACCCGCGACTGCGGCGAGAGCGCGTCATTCTCAAGGGCGATGTGCCCAGCCCGCTCAACCCGCCAAAAGGATGCCGCTTTCACCCGCGTTGCCCGGTGGCCATCGAGAAGTGCTCGCAGGAAGAGCCGCAGTTCAAGGAACTCAGGCCCGAGCATTGGGTGGCTTGCTGGGTGGCGGAGCAGAATGTGCAATAACCCAAAATGAAATGACAACGCCCTGCGTTCTTCTCGTTGACGATCAAAAGGATATCGTACGGCTGTTGCATTCGACCCTGCAAACGCTCGGTCACCAATTGGATATTGTGGACGCGCCATCGGGGGAGGAGGCGTTGCTTGAAGCCTCTCGACGGAACATTGATTTACTGGTCGCTGACTATCTCTTGCCGGGCATCTCCGGCGTGGAGTTGATGCGCAAGGTAAAGGCGCGCAACGCGGACTTGAAGGTGATCTTCATCTCCGGCATGACCGAACGCAAGGCGCGCGATGAGATGCTGAGCGCCGGAGCCATGGCGATCTTCGACAAGCCCATTCCACTGGCGGATTTTCTGGATGCGGTCGAGCGAAGTTTGGGGCTGGTTCGTACCATCTTCCCGCTCGAGTCTGGCAGGGAGGCAGAGGAACACCGCCAGACCCTTTCCGAACTGCTGGTGGGTTTCCGCCAGAAGATTCAAGCCGACGCGGTCTTTCTGATCAGCGACCGTGGGCGCGTCCTTGCCCGCGCAGGCAGTCTGTACGACAGTAGTATGGAAGTTTCGCTTCTCTCCGCGTTGATGGGCATCTACAGCGCGGGGCTGAAGGTCTCCCGCTTTATCCGGCAGGAACAACTCGAAAACTACCACGTCTTTCGAGGCGGCGATCACGATCTGATCCTCATTCCAGTGAACACCGCACATGCGTTATTACTGGCTGGAAAAGATCTGGCGAGCAAGAACCGTATTTTGCAAACGGTGGAAGGCATGTTGTTTGTGCGCGGCGATGTGGAAAACATCCTGCAATCGCTGGGGGTGGCGCCGGCGGTGATGGTCACTGACTCAACCATCCCTGCGGGGGAGGCGGGCAGGGATGTTGTCCCGTTCATCATGGACGAGGCGGAACCGGAGCCGGACGTGGATGTGGAGGCACTGTTCGCCTCCGCAGGAAAGAAATCGAAGGTGAAAGATGTAAATGCGTTCTGGGATGAAGCCGTCGAGAAGAGCGGCAGTGTCCCGATCAATCCGGACGTCATATCGTTTGAAGAAGCGAACAAACTTGGGCTGGCGCCCGGCAAAGAGGGAGCGACGATTCCTCGCCCGGTAACCGGCACGTTGAAGAGCAACGCCGCAAAAAGGAAGTAACATTGCCCCGCCCGAATCGCTGTGATACAATGTGCGCCTTACAGGGGCGTGGTGCAACGGCAGCACACCAGCCTTTGGAGCTGTGGATCTTGGTTCGAGTCCAGGCGCCCCTGCCAATTCCCGCAGATGCGGGGCTTCTTTTCTAAACAGGCTTCGCACAATGTGGTAAGCCTGTTTTATTTTACGAGGAGTGTATGAAAGTTACCGCAGTATTGCTTGCCGCAGGTCAGGGCACTCGCATGAAATCGTCAATGCCGAAGGTCTTGCACCCCTTGTGCGGACAGCCGATGATATGGCACGTAATGCAGGCGCTGAACTCCGCAACAACGGAAAAACCTGTTGTCGTGATCGGTCATGGCGCGGAGGATGTGAGAAAATTTCTGAGCGACTCTGCGGATTGCGTTTTGCAGGAGCCTCAACTCGGAACCGGGCATGCGGCGTTGCAAGCCAAACCCTTACTCAAGGACAAAACGGATCTGGTCATTGTCACCTACGCGGATATGCCCCTCCTGCGCGGCGAAACGTTCGCGCGGCTGGTGGAGACTCAGCGTCTCAACTCCGGACCGTTCAGCCTGGTGACTGTTTTCGCAGACGATCCCCGCGGCTTCGGGCGCATCGTACGAAATTCCGACGGCACGGTGTCTGCCATCGTCGAAGAGTACGTTGCCACCCCGGAACAACAACAGATCAAGGAATTGAACGTCGGCGCGTATTGCTTCAAAGCAGACTGGTTGTGGGACGCATTGCACCGCATCCCGAAGAACCCGAAGAAGGGCGAATACTACCTGACCGATGTAGTTGAACTTGCGGTAAAAGAGAATTTACCTGTGCAGGCTGTCGTCCACGATGATTTTGTCGAAACAATTGGCATCAACACCCGCGTTCATCTCGCGGAAGCGGAAGCCGCAATGCGGATGCGAATCAATCGCGAACACATGTTGAACGGAATCAGCATGACCGACCCCGCATCCACGTACATTGATGCGGGTGTGAAGATCGGCAGGGATACGACGATCATGCCGAATACGTATATCCTCGGCGAGACCGAGATTGGCGATGGGAATGTGATCGGTCCGAATTCAATAATTCGAGATTCGAAAATCGGAAATCGTTGTAAAGTTCTCGCTTCTGTGCTTGAAGGCGCAATCGTGGAAGATGATGTAGATATGGGTCCGTTTGCGCGGTTGAGGCAGGGCGCGCATTTGAAGAGTCACGTGCACATGGGTAACTTCGGCGAGGTGAAGGATTCCACGCTTGAAGAAGGCGTGAAGATGGGACACTTCTCGTACATCGGCAACGCCAAGATCGGCGCGAACACCAACATCGGCGCGGGGACAGTCACGGCGAATTACGATGGCGAAAACAAACTTCCCACCGAGATCGGCGAGGATGCGTTCATCGGTGTGGATACCATGCTGGTCGCGCCGTTGAAGCTGGGTGATGGCGCACGGACGGGAGCGGGCGCCATCGTGACAAAGAACGTGCCGGAGGATACTCTCGTCGTCGGCATGCCCGCGCGTCCCATCAAGAAAGTGGAAAGAAAGAAAAAGAAGAAAGGCAATTGATGCGTAGTACGCAATACGAAATGCTGCCTGCCACGTCTTGCGTAGACTAAAGGACCTTACCATGTCTCTCACCCAACAGGAAAAACAATCCCTCATTGACCTTGCCAACGCGGCGCGTGGACACGCCTATGTGCCATATTCCAAGTATCTTGTCGGCGCCGCGCTACGCACGAAAACTGGAAAAATTTACACAGGTGTCAACGTGGAAAACGCTGCGTATCCTCAAACCATGTGCGCAGAGCGCGTGGCGATCTTCAAAGCTGTCTCAGAGGGTGAACGGGAATTCGAAATCATTGTTGTTGCGACCGAGAACGGAGGCTCTCCCTGCGGCGGGTGCCGTCAGGTGATGGCGGAGTTTGGGCTTGATACAGTTGTCCTGATGGCAGACAGGAACGCGAAGCTTGTCAAGGAGACGACCGTGAAGGAATTATTGCCGGAAGCGTTTACGCCGGAGAAATTGAAATCATAGGGATGGGGTTTTCCCGCCCATGCTCGGGGAGAGACGGCTCTCCTCCACAATGCCCATGCCCGAACCGAAATTCCGTTCTGTCCGCGTCGATGCGGTGGTGATTCGTCATAGCGAGTATGGTGAAGCCGACCGACTGCTCACACTGTACACGCGTCAACGGGGGAAGATGCGCGTGCTTGCCAAGGGCGCGCGCAAGATCGCCTCGCGCAAGGCGGGGCACATCGAGCCGTTTACTAATGTTCGACTGCAACTCGCAACAGGGCGTGACATGTTCATCCTCACGCAAGCTGACACGGTGGATGCGTACTTATCCCTGCGTGACGACTTGATCCTCACGAGCCATGCATCGTATGTGTTAGAGTTGCTGGATCGCTTCACCTACGAGGATGAAATCGAACACCCGGCGATCTTCCGTTTGGTGACGGAGACATTGTCGCGTCTCGCCTCCCGCGCCGACGTATGGCTGGTTCTCCGCTTTTACGAAATGCGCCTGCTCGACCAGCTCGGCTTCCGCCCGCAACTGTTCGAGTGCGTCAACTGTGGACGTGAGATCAAAGCCGAAGACCAATTCTTCTCGTACAGCGGGGGAGGCGTCATTTGTCCGCGCTGCGGGCAGGGACTGAAACACCTGCATTCGATCTCGGTGGAGGCACTGAAGTATCTCCGTCACTTTCAACGGAGCAGTTATGCCGAAGCCTCGCGGGCGCGCCCTGCACCGGACGTACAAAAAGAAACCGAGTCGCTGATGCAGGGATATTTCACCTACCTACTCGAACGCGAGCTGAACACACCGGGATTCTTGAAAAAGATCAACGAGTAGAAAAAACACAGACAGGCAGTTGCATCTGCCTGTTTGTTGGAAAGCACCCCCGAAACGGAATGGTTGGGTTAATTGGTTCTCAGCCGTCGTCCCCAATTCAACACGAACAACCACGCTACCATGATTACAAGGGGTTTGAGGAATCTCCATACGAGGATCTGAAACCATGTCCACTTGAGAGGATAAACGATTTGTGCGATAAACCATCGCGCAAACAGCGTTCGCCCGAGCCCGCTTTTCATTACCTTGTCCTTGTAACTACCGAATGAAAAATCATTGTGCTGAAAGGCTTCATGAATCTCGTGCGCCGCGAGCGTGCCATAACCCAAGGCAATGCTGATGCCCTCACCGAGCAGAGGGTCCGCGCCCGCGGCATCACCGACCAGCAACACGCGCGGCGCTGACATGGGATTCTCTGGACTGAACCAGCGGATGGGATGTCCCTTGATTTCATTATCGCTCAAATCGAACCCTACGCGCGACATTTCCTGAGCGAGCGACTCTTTGAGGTGAGGGCGTGACCCATTTGCGAGGAGATTGCTATCGAAGATTCCCCAACACCGCATCGGCTTGCCTTTGATTTGAGTCGGAAAGTCCCAGATGTAGCCGGCGATGTTGGATGGGACGGGGGAGAATTCAAAGTAGGACCATGTGTCATTGCGAGCGACCTGCGGAGCAGGGAGCGTGGCAATCTTCGGGTGTTTTGGGGATTGCCACGTCGGCGCTTCGCCGCTCCTCGCAATGGCACCGTATTCGGGGGCAAGAATCTCCAACACCCTCGCTGTATGGACAGGCGCGTGAGGGAAAACGTAGCGCCGTGTGATGCCGTTCGAGCCGTCCGCGCCGACAACAACTTGTGCGCGAAGTGTGCCATGGTCAGTTTCGACGGTAACACCAATCGCTTCTGGAATAATATTCTTCACCGAAACAGATTCTCTGATCTGCATTCCTCTACTCTTCGTCTTTTCTGCCAGCCAGTTATCGAATTCGTCACGGCGGATGATGCGCAACGCGTGCTTCCCCGGAACGCGGATTTTCAAACCTTTGCCTTGGAACTCGAAGTTTATCTGTTGCGAATCCACATGCCGGACCTCGGTCACATCCAAGCCCAGCCTCTGAAGGATGATCTCGGCGTCGAGCACCAGCCCGCCCGCGCAAAGTTTGGGGCGTGGATAACGCTCCCGCTCGAGGATCAGGACGCGTTGAGCGAGATGCGGAGCAATTCGATGGAGGTGCAGCGCGGTAGAGAGTCCCGCCGGTCCGCCGCCGATGATGATAATGTCGTGATCCATTGATGATGAACTAATTTGGTTTCCGAAATCTTGCTTTGGGTGGATTATAGTCCGTTTCGACGGAGCGCCAAATCGAAACAAAAAGGACATCAACTGATGTCCTTTTTATTCGCTGGAGGCGCTGAGAAATTCTTTCAGGCGCTTGTGGATCGCATCCACAACTTCGGTGCGGGCCGTATATCTTTTTTCCTGCCCTTGTACGTGCACATTGACCAGACCCGCAAGTCGCAATTCGCTCATGTGGTGGGTGACGGTCGGCGCGCGAAGTTTGAGACGCCGCGCCAGTTCGGAGGGGGCGAGTTCTTCCCGGGATAGATAATTGAGAATCTTCAATCGGGTGGGGTCGGCGAGCGCCTTGAGTCCGCGTACCAACCCATCTGGCACCACCTCGCCGGGTACCACCGACATATCCGACGGCCGCACCCCGAACAGGATGAGCATGGTGTCGGATTCGATCTTATCGAAGAGGATCAACGGCGTAGACCAGAACGCCGGGGCGAGAACGAGTTTCGGAACGAGAAATTCCTCCTCCAACTTCACACCCTGTGAAAGTTCGGCGAACAGGTCTTCGAGGCTCGTCTTGGGCGCAAGAGCTTGGGCGTGTTCGAGTCCCGCCTTGAGTGCGGGCTCGACGCGCTTTTCCTCCTCCTCGAAAAAGGAATGATAGTACGATTGAAGCGCGGCGAGGAAGCCTTCGCCCAACTCCCGGGGTTGTTTCCACCAATCGAGGAAGCGCGTAAACGCTTCTTTTTTCAAGCCATCATGCTTTTTCTGGTTCAGTTTTTGGAAAAATTGCACATCTTCTGCTTTCCATTTCCCTTCTGCCGCGACGCGCAAGAGAATTTCCTTGGACTTCCGATGTTTTTCTTCCTCCTCCGGGTCCTTGCTCGGATCGGAATCTGGGGCATCCAGCCTTTGCAGTTTGATCATCCGCTCCGAAGGAGGGATTTGTTTCAACGCCCACAATGCGGAGATGGCATCTTTGGGAGAGGGCAGGCTGTGAATCCATTTGAGAGGAAGGCCCGTGATAGGATACACGTCCTCGAGTAATTTCCGCTCCGCCGGCGGAATCCTTGATCGGACGCCGGCGGCAAACGAAGCGCGAATTCCGAACTGGTCTGAGGTATGCAAGACGAGCAGGCTGGTGAAGAGCTCGTACGCAGTACCATAATCCCAGTGTAAGGATGGTGCTTTCGCCATTCCCTACATCACCCGCGATTGGTTTCTAGTTGACTTGAGTAGTTTGTTGCCGACCGTGACCAAGAGTTTTGCCGTGTTTGGATTGATGTACGTTTTGAAAAGCGGGGCTGTCTCGAACATGTTACCAAGCGCGATGAGCAGACTCCCAATCTGGACGGTCAGGTCGGTTTTGCCATGAGAGGACAGGCCGGTAGTGGCGGGATGATTGAAGTAACCACAAGTGCAGTCAGTGTGAGCGGGGGAGATATCTGAGTACATTTTTGCTCCGTTGGTCTGTGGAACATTAGCCATTTAGTTACTTTAGTCAGCTATCTAATTAGATAATAGTCTAAATTGTGCTGGATGTCAAGGGTTCGAAAACCGTTTTCCTGATCGCTGACCGGTTTCGCCTATAATCGAGCAATCTCCGAGGAGGTCCTCATGGCGCGAAAAATACTTTCATGGATGTTGATCATTTTCAGTGGCACCTCCCTTTTGTTGAGCGCGGTCGGTATTGTCGCGGCGCTGGCGCTCAATGAACCGCTGACGCGCGCAGCGTTGAGCCGGTCGAACGAGATTGATGCAGAACTCCGCTTGGGGGAGGAAGCGTTGGAAAATGCACACGATGAACTCGAGCGCGCGTTGCAAGTCCTTGATTCTACGGAGGCGGCATTAAATCAATTTACGCAGAATGATCCACAGGCGTTTTTCGCTGACGTACAGACCACCTTGAATGACGAACTGCTCCCTGAATTGGAAATTGCACAGGAACGGCTCATCACTGCACGCGATACTCTGGAAAATCTACGTCTGATCGTTTTTGGCATCAACGTCGCGCCGTTCGTCAGCGTCAATGTTTCCGACGAGATGCTCACCGACCTGATCGACTCCGCCGACGCGTTCGAATCGCAGATTGGAGACATCAGTGAACTTGCCGAACAGGCATCGGTGTTGTTGGACGACGCGTCCCAACTTTTTGGCGGCGACCTGAACGAGTCGCGCGAAAGCCTCGAAGGATTTCTCGCCGGCGTCGAGGAGTATCAGGGAAAAGTAAAAGGCTGGCGCGCACAGGTCGCGGATTTGATGAACTCATTGCCCGCGTGGATGGATTACGCGTCGCTCTTCCTGACGTTCTTTCTCCTCTGGTTCGGTCTTTCACAGGCTAGCCTGCTCCTGCATGGACGCGCCATCCTGCGCGGGGAGGATCCGTGGGAGGGGTGGATGAAATAGTTTCTGCCTACACTTGACTTAGAATATTTGTTCTAATATAATCGCCATCATGCCCATCTGGCGATACATAAAACTCTGGTTGGTAGGTTCGCGGAGAAAGAGAAAATATTTCTACACATTAAGCGATTCTCCGCAACTTCGAGTGATGCATCCGCCTGCTCAAGAGAAACGAAATCAAAAAAGGCAGTCTTCAAATCCTGGAGAAGATATACTATGGGAAAAGTGGAATTATCTTTCTCGCCGTGAAAGGGATGTAACTGCACTTACCTGTCTTGGTTATACAAACGCTCAAATGGCAGCCCGGTTTGAATTATCTATTGAAACGATAAAAACATACGTTCAAAATGTCCTTCATAAATTGCATCTGAGAAACAAAGCCGATTTAAGAGTTCTTTTTGCCAACTGGGATTTTAGCGATTGGGAAAGAAGGAAAGACCTATATCGCTAGCCTGTTTGCTTTTCTAGCCCGCAAATGTGCTTCCCCTTTTCAGGTGTGAATTTATTGTCACCCCCGAAAAGGGGTTTTATATTTTTTCGCTTTACGATAATGTGGGGAGATGAAAAGTCAATCCATCAAATTAGACCTAACGCGGAAAGTATTTATCTCTTATTCTCACGCGGATTTTGAAGCTGTTCATGTATTATGGTCGCGCCTGAAAAGAGATGGCGTGGATGTGTGGCTGGATAAGGAAAATCTCCAGCCCGGGCGAAACTGGGAACAGGAGATCCATCAGGCGATTCTTGCAAGTAGCATAGTCATCGTTTGCCTTTCGCGAGAATTTATCCAACAAAGTGGATTCCGTTACGAGGAGTTGAAGATCGCGCTCAAAAAGGCGGAATCACTTCCCGCCGGTCAGGTCTCTATCATCCCCGTCCGATTGGAACGATGTGCCATGCCAAATTCCCTAAAACATTTGCACCGCGTGGATTTGTTCGAGAGAGGAGGGTATAAGAGGTTGTTGAGGGCGTTGATGGGATGAAGAGGGGTATAATTTGCTCATGAGAGAAAGCAGGTATCATGACCACCTTTACCATAACATTACCAGACGAACGAGTGAAGAAGCTTCAGGAACTTGCCAAGCGTTTTCGTGTTGCCCCTGAAGATTTGGTGCGCGCCAGTTTGGAAGAGCTATTAACCCGCCCACTGGATGATTTTCAGAAAATTGTGGAACGAGTTTTGAGCAAAAACGCGGAACTATACAAACGGCTGGCATAAATGCGTTACTTGACGGTGGGAGAAGTATTGGAACTTATAATCGTGTGATGGAGCAATCAGGCGGAGGGGTGGGAATTCGCGACCTAGGTGGATTGGAATCAGCTGTTGCCCAGCCGCGCATGACATTTAACGGTAATGAGTTATATCCAACAATTGCAGAAAAAGCCTCTACGCTTGGCTTTTCATTGATTGAAAACCACTCTTTCGTTGACGGTAACAAACGGATCGGTCACGCCGCGCTGGAAGCATTCCTCATGCTCAATGGCCATGAGATTGCTGCAAGCGTGGATGAACAAGTTGAAATTATTTTGGGTGTTGCGTCTGGAAACATTGATCGCAATGCTTTCACAAATTGGCTGAAAGAGCGCGTAGTTGAATTAACGTAACGGGACGGACATGCCCGACTCCAAACGCCCACTCAAAGTCTTCCTCTATCACGCCTCAGCCGATAAGCCGAAGGTGCGGGAGTTGTATATATAGCACGTAAGCCCTTCTGAAAAGTGGGTATAATCCAATCGTGGATATTCAGAACATTATCTCCGCTATTCAAGAGAAACGCATACGCATCACCGACCACGCGGACGAAGAGGCACAGGCGGATACCTTCACCTTCGATGAAATATTTTTCAGTGTGTTGCAAGGCGAAATTATCGAAGATTATCCGACCGACAAGCCCTATCCAAGTTGTTTGATTTATGGAGATAATTTTCAAGGTGAACCGATACATAGTGTTTGGGCATATAATGACAAAACCAAATGGGCTGTTTTGATTACCGTTTATCGCCCTGACCCAAATCGCTGGATCAACTGGCGTGAAAGGAGAAAGTAATGAAGCCGTTTGACAAATGTCCCGTGTGCGGCGGGGAACTGGTTGAAAAAGAAGTGGAGAAACTACTTAAAGGCGGAGTGAATACTGCTGTCTTGAAAGTGACTGCCGAAGTATGTTTGCAATGTGGCGAGAGACTTTATCCTGAAGAGACCGTGCGCCGCTTCGAGCAAATCCGCCAGAAGTTGGCGAAGGAAGATGTTGGTGAGTTCCAATTGTTGGGACAGACCTATCAGGTAGCATAGTGGAGATGAACGCACAATCTATGTCTCTCGAACAGATCCGCATTGCGGGCATGGAAGCGCTGGCGCGTGAACTAAGTAGGTGTTCAGAATATTTGTCATATTGTGTTGGATTGGGTTTATCCTTGATGGGCAAGGAGACCCAATCCGGTGGCACTTTTCAAACTGACATCCCGTGCTTACAGCTTGTTAC
>Ga0187893_10002615_pt1 | contig 39018 bp, 33 predicted proteins | sample MA1701074metaG_FD_139574 | JGI IMG/M metagenome (GOLD analysis project Ga0187893, IMG submission 139574) | White microbial mat communities from a basaltic lava cave in the Kipuka Kanohina Cave System on the Island of Hawaii, USA - MA170107-4 metaG ... | reverse complement strand
TGGTGGCCCATCGTGCTGCTGCCCGGCTACTGGTTCGGCGAGCTGGTGCCGGGCACGCGCGAGACGGCGCGGCGACTCGGGCTGGTGACGCTGCGACAAATGGTCGCGTCCCTCGCTCGCGCCATCGAGGATCCACCGGCCAGCGGGTCCTGCATTCTCGATGTGCCCGCGATTCGCGCGAAGCGACGCTAGCGACGCGCCGATCGTGACGCGCCGATACCAACGCGTCAGGCGGCCGTCGCTTCGAACGTCGCTACGGTGCCGATGACGCGTATCTCGACCTCGGCGAAGCGCCGCTTCAGCTCTGCTTCCAGACCTGTGAACGTGTCGCGCGAGTTCGAGAAGATGCCTTTGCGGTTGTAGAGGCCCATCAGCGCCTGCGCGGTGCGGGAGCGCCGCGCACCGCCGGGAAGTGGCCCCTGCACGATGGTGGCGCCGAAGATCCGGGCGCGCGGCGCGAGCAGCGGATGCAAGTGATCGAATACCACTGATTTCTCGGCGATCGAGCCGGGCAGGCAGTGAAGCAGGTAGCAGAGTCCCGCCGACTCGAACGTGCCGAGCGCGGGCAGCGGCGCCAGGGCGTCGGCCTTCACCGCCTGCGGCGCGTAACGCCGGATTCGCCACTGCGCCGCGGCGAGGCTGTTCGCGTTCAGGTCGACCAGCGTGATCTGAGGAGCCGCGGCCGGCCACTTCGCGTGATCGAGGTAGAAACCAGTGCCGACGCCGACGTCGAGGTGGCGCGCGCGCACGTTGCGATCGTAGAGCGCGCGCAGCTCGCGCGTCGGGCAGCGCCAGAACAGGCTGTTCGACACACCCAGCACGAACCAATCGTAGACGTGCAACACGAACGGCGAGTACACGGCCTGCCCGGCGTCGATCTCTTCTCGCGTGGCCACCCCGGTCCCTCCGCGCGGATTCCATCCGCGCGATCATTCGAGGCCTCAGTTAGTGCCTGCTGCGCGGCCGGGTCAACCAACCAAAGGAGGGTCGTGAGCAGGGCCCTGGCCGCACCAATTGCGGCAGTGGAGAATCCACGAATCCTTCCCGGGAGCCAGCCATGCTCGACCATGTTTCGCTCGGCGTCACCAACCTGGAAGCGAGCCGCCGTTTTTACGACGCCGCCCTCGCGCCGCTCGGGCTGGTCCGCATCCTCGATTTCGAGGGGCGAGGCAGCGACTACGGCGCGATGGCGGCGCCGCTGGGCGTGGAGCTCACGATCACGCACGAAGCGTCCGTTGCGCCGTCGGCCGGTGCGCACGTCTGCTTCCGCGCCCCGTCACGCGATGCGGTTCGCGAATTCCACGCTGCCGCGCTCGCGGCGGGCGGGCGTGACGACGGCGCCCCGGAATTGCGCCCGCGCTACCACGCCGACTACTTCGCGGCCTTCGTCTTCGACCCCGACGGCCACCGTGTCGAGGCTGTGTGTCACGTGCCTGAGCGGGAATGACTCCGCGACGCGCGCCTGCCTCAGATTCGAGTGACGGCGGCGGTGAACAGTGCGCGCGTGATCTCCGGCGAATCGGAGCTGATGGTGAGCTCGACCGCCTGCGGCGTGCTGCCACGCATCGAGTGCATGCCGCCCATCCGCGTTTCGATCGCCGGCACGTTGAACTCGTCCACCGGCTTCGCCGGTTCCGAAAGCGTACCGCTGATGTTGCCGACGCTTTGCGCGTACGCCGCCGAATCGGCGTGCGTCATGCCACCCACGATTACGACCACCGAGACGTAGCGAGCCAGGTTCCCGCCGTCGAGGAAGTTGCAGGCGCTTTGGTAGCTGCGATCGGCCGTGATGTCGCTGGCCACAGGGTTCGCCCAACCCGTGGCCTGTTTCACTTCGTCGACCGTCAGCAGTTTGCACGCGTCGGGCACGCCTGCCGCAGCTTTCTGCGCTGACGCTCCCGCCGCGGCTGCGGACGCCGCAGCGGAATCAGCTGCTGACACTGACGAGTCCGAACTGTCTTTGCTGCCGCAAGCGGCGACGGCGAGGCCGCAGAAAAACGCCGCAAGGGCCTGGGCTCGTCGAATTCGTACCTGGTTCATGTATGTCTCCCCTTCACTGCTTGAGCAGCAGCATCGATTCGGAATCCGGATTGCTGCACGGAACGAACGTCTGTCCGCCCGTGCTCTGGATGATCTGCGGGTCGCGCGTGCTCGTGGTTGCCTCCACGGTACCCGTGCCGGCGCGGTAGAGGTACGCCCACTCGGTGAAAGTCCCGGGATCGGACCCGCCGATCAGCTTGAACAGGCGAATCGTGTTGAAGGTGAGGGACAGCTCGATGCTCTCACTCGTTGCGAGGACCGGCAGCGGCATGTACTCCGGCTCGTATAGCTCGCCTGCGATGTCTTTCTCGGGCACGGGCGGGCTGGCGATACCGGGAACGTTCCCGCCCGGCCAATGGTTGGTCGCCCGGAAGCGCAGCATCAGCTGGCATTGCGGATGGAAAGCCGGAGCCGGCTGCGTGCGCGTGGCCCTGATCTTGACGACCGGCGGCTCGTAGATCGACTCCGGCGCGGGATGCACCTTCGTCCCCGGATAGTTGGCGAAGCACACCGGCGTCAGCAGTCCCAGTTCCTTCGCGGTCTTCTCGTCGCCGCAGTGAGGCTCCTGCCCCTGATGCTTGAGGTCGGTCTTCACCTTGTTCACGTAGCCCTGGTAGAGCTTGCGCAGCTCCTCCTCCATTTCCGGCGTGCATACCACGCCCTGGCTCGCCATCTGCTCGCAGGTGAAAGCCACCGCCGTGTCGACAGCTTTGCCTTCGGCCGCGCCCTCGAGCTGCGAGATGGTCGGCAACGTCGGCGGAACGCCGAGCAGCGCCAGACCGTAGTTCATTCCCGCGTGGGCAGCCGACTCGGCGAACGATTCGCACTCGTCCGCGAATTCGCCCAGCTCCTCGCACGGCAGCGCGCCGGCGATCTCGCTCGCGATCGTCGACTTGATTCCGTTCCAGAGATTCACACCCAGATCGTAGGCCTTGAACCAGCCCGTGAGCGCGAGTGCGACCCAATCCAGGGTGCCGCCCTCCATCTTGTCGGGATCTTTGGGCGGGCAGACCATCTCGCCCACGTCGTAGCCCTTCAACCGGTGATAGACGGGATAGTTCGCGTACGGATTCACATCCACTATCACGCAACCCCAGCGCGAGGAGCGCGCGAACAGCGGCTGCTTCACCTCGAGGATGTCAACCTTGTAGCCGTTGACCGCTTTCTTCTTCTGCTTGATCTCTTCCATGTACGCGAACGAGCTCTCGACCTGCTGCTCGATGAGGCTCTTGCCGGGCTTCATGTGGGCGACGATGGTGTTCGAGGGCGGGCCCGCGGGCTGGCCGTTCTTCAGCGGAAGGACGCGGATATACAGGTCGTACGGGCGCGGCTGTGCCTTGGCGAACTTCTTGGTCTTCTTCTGGGGGCCGCTGGACGCCGGAATCTGGGTAACCGGGCCCGGGTTCGCGCCCGGAAGCTGCCCGCCCTTGTCTTCGACCTTCGCCGCCAACTTGCGCAGGTCGACGGTAAACACCTTCGGTTTAGCCACGCCGGCGCCCAGCAGGTTTGCCGGCGTGAGCGAGGCGGTACTGGTGAACGGCTGCCGGGACACCTGCCAGCGCCATTCGAATGCGGCGAGGTGCGGTGAGTCGAAATGCAGCTTGGCCACTTCGGTGCTGCTGGCGGCGAAGGAATCCTGCTCGACCGGGCCTGGCTGGTCGAAGTTGAGCTTGAGCCCGTAGGTCGCGAAGGTGAGCTTGCCGATCTGGCCCAGGAGCCCGCCGCCCGGTGAGGTCATCTGATCCGCCTGCGCTGCCGAGGCGGAGGTGTTGCGAGCCGCCGCTGCGTCGCGAGCGGCCGACGGGTCGCGACGAGCGCTCGAGGTATCGCGAGCGGCAGTGCTGTCGCGGGCTGCCGATGCGTCGCGCACACTCGAATTGTCGCGTGCCACCGACGCGGCGTGCGCGCCGGCGGCCGGACGCAGCTCCAGGCTGTCCAGACCGAAGAACGAAGCGGTGGAGGCGCCCATCTTGCGGAACAGCTCCACCTGCAACTCGTTGCGGCCGGCGTTGAGGGGCACCTTGAAGCCGAGCGCGCTGCGCGTTCGCCGCACGCTCGGCGAGAAACCCACCACCTCGCGTGCTTCGCCGCCGTTGATGCTGATCCGTGCATCGCCATAGTCGGGCGCCTGCGTGCTGTAGAGCATGACCTGGTAGACGCCGGCCTCGGCAACGTCGAAGGTCAGCGTCAGCCGCGAGGCTCGCTCGCCACGGCGGCCGGGATCGTGTGGACGCCAGAACAGATGAGCGCCGCCACTCCAGTTCGGACCGAAGGAAGACATGTTCTGTACGGACACCGCGCCCGCCGTGGCGCGAGCCGTGCGCGACAGCGATTCGATTTCAATGACGATGGGTGCGTCGCTCGCCATCTCGTTGGCACGGGCACTGAGCGTCCGGTCGGCCGCTTGTGCTGCTTCGCCGGTCAGTGTCGCAACAGCGAACGCTGCAAGCAGGAGGCCGTACGAACGTCGTGCGGTCGCTTTCCTGCAGCCGGTCTTCCCCAATCTTGTCTTTCTCATGGCGACGATTCTCCTACGGTGCCGGCGCACTCAGCTGATAGACCAGCACCGATTCGCTCAGCCGGCCCTGCGGCGTGCGCTGTTCCACACGCAGCCTGATCTCACCCGGCCCGGGGTTCGCGCCGACGACGCTGTGAAACGTCATGCGCGGCGATGCCACGGTCCAGCGCAGTGCGGCGCGGGGCACGCTGAATCCGCTCACGGTCACTTCTCCGCCCGGGAAGATTCGCGACACGCCCGGCTCCACCCACTGTGCGGGTCCACGCAATGTCAGACGCGCGAGCTGCTGCGGGTCCAGGCGTTCCAGACGCACCACGAGCTCGCGCACGGGAGCGCCGTCCAGCGTCAACGCCCACTCCACTGGGGTTGAGAGGGGGCACAACGGACAACAGTCGACGATTTCGCATCCCAGGGGAACGAACGGCATCTGGCCGTACGCCGGAACCTGAATCTCGAAGCAGCCCGGAGGCATCGCTGGACCCGAGCAGTCGCCCTGGGTCGACTCGAACTCGTAGAGATAGGCCGCGCCGCAGTGATTGTTCGCTCCACATTCATAGTGGGGAGCGCCGATCAACAAGCTCCCTGCGTCACCGGACACTGCCACGTAGCGACCATACTCGTAGCCCTCGAAGGGTCCGCTGGTGGACGGGAGCGTCTGCTCGAGGTGCCAGGCGAGCCCTTGCCGCCGGAACAGGTACACCGCGCCACAACCCACCGGGCTACAGCCGGCGCCGTGCGCGTCCCCAACGACCGCGAGGCCACCGGTGCTCGACAGAGCAAGGTACCCCGGATCGATTCCGATCGGCTCATTCGTGTCCGGGAGGACGAGTTGCTGGTGCCAGAACCAGCTGGCGCCTTGCCGGACGTAGACGTGGACGGTACTGCAAAACTCTTGTGCGCAATCGTGGCTCCTGTGTTCCGCAACCAGCAGCGTGCTGCCGTCCTCCGACATTGCGAGGTCAATTCCAAAACCGTCGCCGCCCACAGATCCAGGCAGCGTCGACGCGAGCATCCACCCGGCCCCGTTGCGACGCCAGATCCGCACCGTGCCGCCCCCGTCGGCCGTAGCGATTGCCAGATGCTGAAGATCCCCCGAAGCTGCCAGGCTCTGCAGGACGGTACTGCCCGGTACCAAGGTCACGGTCTGCACCAGCGACCACCCTGACGCCGTGCGCTTCAGCTCATGAAATATGGGCTGGTACAACTGATTGTTGTGGGAGCTCACGATCAACGTGCTGCCATCATGCGAGAGCGCGGCGTCGTAGCCAAAGGCTGAGCTATGCTGGCCGATCGGACCCAGTGTGTGCTCGAGTTGCCAGGCCGTGCCGTTGAAGAGATAGCTGCGAACGTACCTGGCGAGCCTGTCGATGACGACCACGACGCCGCCATTTCCCGCAATCAGGGCGACCGCCCCTTCATTCGGGCAGGTCGGAGGTTCCTGGATGACTTCGACCTGCCATTGATGGGTGGCCGGGTTGCGGCGGAATACTCTTGGACACTCGCCGGAGGACACAGTCCAGAAACTGACGACGGCGACATCGCCCGACTTCGACAACGCCGTGTGGGCGCCGAAAGCCCCGAAAGGACCCGGCCCCTGCCACTGGTCCACCTCGACGAATCCCGCTTCCGCCACAGCGCTGGTCATCCAGCACAGGGCCGCGAGGAGAGGAGCGAGAATCCGGACAGTCGATCGTGATCGCGAATTTGCGTGCATCATCACTGCCCCACCGGAACGACCGAGAATTCCACCCAGGCCGTCGGCGCGACCGCCTGATGATCCGCGCGAGCGCGCATGCGCCAGCGCACCGAACGCGTGAAACGGCTCACCGGGACGTCGATGGCGGCGACGAAGATGTGGCCGTCGCGCTCCGTCCATTTCATCTGGCTGAGCATGTCGACCCGGCTCCACCTGCCGCCGTCCGCAGCCATTTCCCAGTCGAAGAGCGCCATGCCGGCGCCGTAGTTGTGGATCAAGGTATCCGGCGCGACGACTTCGATGGGCACCGTCGCGCCGCTGAACACCTCTTTCGCCTTCGGTGAACGCACAGTGAGGTGCGGAGCGCTCTTGATGTCGCTCGTCGACTTGAGACTCGGCGGTTTCCGCTTGGGCGGCGGCGGCACCGCGGCCTGCTTCGGAGTGCCGGGGGCCTTGTCGTCGGGCGCAGAACCAGTGGCCGACAACGCCGCTGCAGTCGCCGCGTTCGTCCAGCCGCGCGTGAACGGGCGAGTCGCGAGATAGTGCTCGGTGAGCTCGCTGATCGTCGTCTCGTTGTCATGCGCTTTTCCGACGCACGTGGCCGAGCGGATCACGGGATCGTCGTTGCAGGAGTAGATGCTCGAGACCTGGCCGCCCGCGGATTTGCCTTGCCATTGCACGCCGGCGGGCACTTCGATGTCCTCGCGCAACTCGTGCTTGCCCTGATCCCAGCGCGCCAGTGCCAGCACAGGGAAGGTCAGCACGGTGTGTGAGGTGAAGTCGCCACCGACTTCGCCCTTCTGCACCAGCCGGCAGCTCCCCGCGAAACGGTAGGCGTGTTGCGGCTTGTTCGGCACGCCGGAAGCCGCCTCGAGCTTCAGCGTGTCGCACTCGACGTCGAAGCCGAGATTCTTGGCCGCATGCGCCCTCGTGGCGAAACAGGCGAAGGCAGCGGCCAGTGCCAGATGGCGCACGATCATCAACAGCGTGGCGACGCGAAGCATGCGAATTCCTCCCGATTTCCTGCCCTTGGATACGCGGATCATCGGGGGGAGGGGCCATGCCGCCAGGCGAGATTCGGCAACAACGCGCCGGACGTGCCGGTTTGCGGCGGCGCACCTATACTGCGCAAATGCTGCCGCGCGAACCCCTGCCATGAGCGGAGAGATCACGCAGCTCCTATCGGCCATTCGGACGGGCGACCGACAGTCGTTCGACCGACTCTTCGGCCTCGTGTACGCGGAGCTGAAGTCCGATGCTCACTGGCAGTTGCGCGACGGCCAGGGGCCACGAACCCTCAGCACCACTGCCCTGGTGCACGAAACCTATCTGAAACTGGCCGCCGCGGAGTCGCCCGACTGGTCGGATCGCGCGCATTTCTTCGCGGTCGCCGCGCGGGCCATGCGCCAGATCGTGGTCGACCGGGCACGGCGCCGCATCGCGCTCAAGCGCGGCGGCGATCAGGTGAAGCTCGATATCGACGATCTGCAGGTCGCGGCCGAAGAGCAGGCCGACCAGCTCATCGCGCTCGAGGAAGCGATGCGCGAGCTCGATCAGACGAACGAGCGCCTGAGCCGGGTGGTGGAGCTGCGTTTCTACGCCGGGCTGTCGGTGGAGGACGCCGCGAAGGCTCTCGATGTTTCCGAGCGGACCATCAAGCGCGACTGGCGCATCGCGCGCGCCTACCTGAACAAGCACCTCAAGGAACGCGCGAGTTGAGCACCGGCGCCATCCGGGGCCCGCCTGGACCAACGGGCCTTTCGCTAGTTGTCGAATCTCAACGAACGAATGGGGCGACAGTCGGCCAGCTGACATCCATAGGCTTCGCCCGTGGTGTCGAAGTAGTCGAAGCCGATCCGTATCGAGCGATTGGAGGTGATGGCGGCCTGAGCCAGCGTGACTGCCGCCGCCGTCAGGCGTGCGTCGGTGGCGGGTACTGCGAAGAAGCGCGGATCGCCGAACAGCAGCACGAAACCAGGGTTCGTGGCTCCGAACGAATACCGACAGCGGATGTGGATGCGGCTGGCGTATACCGTAACGTCGGCAGGTTGGCACACGAATGCCGGATCCATCGCCATCGCGAGGCGTGGGCTGCCGACTCCTCCCGCAAGCAACACCAGGGTCGCCACCGAAAGCTTGATCAGAATTGCTTTCACGTTTCTCTCCTCAATCCCGCTTGTTCGCGCGCGGAGCAGGGGTCTCAGCCGAGAGGGCGGCGACTTGCGACTGTTCCAGTCGCGTGACCAGCGCAGTCATGCGCGCCATCTGCTCCTCGAGCTCGTCGATCTCTCGTGCCCGCCGCTCCAGTTGGGCCGCTTGCAGGTCGAGAGTCCGTCGTAGTCCCTGGTACTCATTGAGCAGCATCGGCCCGAGGAATTGGTAGTACACGGTCTCGATCGAGCCGTCCGCCGAATGCGCGACCAGCCCCGGCGCCACGTTCGCCACTTCCTCGGCGACGAGTCCGTATTGCAGAGTGCGGCCACTGGGATCCCGGTCCGCCTTGTAGTGAAAGGTCACGGGGCGCAGTTTCATCAACACGCCGCTCGCTGTGCCCATGTCGGCGATGTCATCCTTGACGCGTCGCGAGGAACTGGCCGTGCCGAGCTGGCCATTGCTGTCGACCAGCACGGGGATGGCGGCAGAAGCCGTCGTAGTGCCGCGAATGCCGGCGATGAACGCGGAAGAATGACTGTCGTTGCCGATCCGGATGGTGCTCGACTCACCCGCGATGCCTGGATTGCCGATCGTGATGTTGCTGCTACCGGTGTTGGAAAATCCTGCGAACTGTCCGATGGCGATGTTGCCGCTGCCGCTGATATTGCTCTGGAGCGCGCCCGCGCCGATCGCCGTGTTGGCAACCCCACTGGCGTTGTTGAGAAGGGTGAACGCTCCGAGCACGGTGTTGTCGGAGCCGGTCATCGAAAGGTTGCCGGCGTTCACTCCGACAAAAGTGTTGTTCGTGCCGAAGTTGTGAATGAACGGCGCCGTTCCCTTCAGGATGTTTCCGGCAGTTGCAGTCGAAGGCGCCAGCACGATGTTGCCGGCAGTCGTGACGCGCGACTCGAGGGTCGAGATGCGCGAGTTGTTGTCGTTCACCGCCGTGGCGACGGCGCTGAAGTTGGCGTTGATCTCAGACGCCCTGGCCGGGGTGCCGGCAGTGAAACTGTTCGGCGTGGTGAGCGGACCGGCGACCAGGGTGGCGCTGATGGCAAGCAACGCTCCTCCGGTCAGTCCTCTGATCGATGCGAGTCGGTTCTTCATGTCCGTCTCCTGAATTGCCGTTTGGCCGGGGGATGAGCGGCCGGTGCGGTCGGTGCGGCCGGTGCGGTCGGTGCGGTCGGTGCGCGCGGCCGGCGTCACGCCCAGCTACCCTGGTCCCAGATCATCTGATCCCAGTTGCTGCTGCCGGTTGGCGGGGGTGGTGGGGGTGGGGGCGCAGCGCCGCCGCTGCCACTGCCTCCGCCGCCACAAGCGCCCAGCGTCGCGAGCGCCAGTACACTGATCGCCGCCTTGATTCGCCTTGCGGTCGAATCCTTGCTCATGTTCCCCCCTCACAGGTCGTTTGCCTCGATCCTCCCGGTCTCTGAAGCAGATACGCGGAAGGGCCCGGCGAGGGGCCATGCGGGAATGTTCCGGTCGCTCGTCGACGCGGAATTCGGGCGGCGGGTGGGCTCCGGTGAGACGGGATGCCCGGTCTCAGCGTGAAAGCTTCGCGACCTCCTGCGCCGCGAGCTGGGTCCAGCGATTCTCCGCGCCGCGCACCCGCATCAGCATCTCGTGGGCCGATTCGAGGTGCGGTCGAGCTTCGTTCGGGCGGCCTTGCCGCGTAAGGCCCATGCCGAACCAGAGGTGGGCTTCGGCCTTGCGGAAATCGTCTCCTGAAACCCTGCTGTCGAGGGTCTCGGAGGCCTGCTGGAGCAGCGGCAAGGCTTCGTCGGTGCGTCCCGAGCTGACCAGCACGGCGCCGATGCCGGCACGCACTTCCGCGATGCGCGGAAGGTCGTCGGGCAGTTTTTTCTCCAGGATCGCGAGCGCCTGGCGGTACTCAGTCTCCGCGAGACTCAGCTTGCCCTGCAGGCGACGCAAGGTTCCCAGGTGAACGCGGGTGATCGCAACCTCGGTGTGCTCGGGTCCGAAGGTTTCCAGGCGAACGGCGAGCGCATCTCCGAGCGAGCGCTCCGCGGCGTCGTAGTCGCCTGCGTCGCGCTGAAACCTGCCGAGATTGCTGTTCATGAGCGCCGTCGTCGGATGGCGGGCGCCCAAGGCGGCGCTATAAATGTCGCGGCCGCGTCGCTCGTATTCGATGGCGCTGGCGAGCTGGCCCCTGGAGAAACTCAACCACGCGAGGGCAGCGAACGTGTCCGCGAGCTCGGGGTGATCGGGCCTGAGCATTCGCTCGCGGATCTCCAGCGTTCTCTTGAGCAACGGCTCGGCCTCGTCCAGCCGTCCTTGCATCTGGATGTCGGTCGCGAGCTCGACGAGTGCGGAGGCGACGCGTGGGTGGTCGGGGCCCAGCAGTCGGGCACGGAGCTCGTAGTACCGGCGATGATTCTGTTCGGCTTCCGGCAAGCGCGCCATCCGGCGGTACAGCAATCCGAGCCCGTGGTACGCGGTCGCCGTCGAGTCGGCATCGGGCGCAACCGCGACCAGCGTCTCGATGGCCCGCTTGTACATGCTTTCGGCTTCTTCGTAGCGGTCCTTGAACACGAGGTTGTAGCCGATGTGCCCCAGGTCCTCCCCGACTTGCTTGGAGCGAGCACCGAAGCGGCGCATATCGAGCTCCAGGAGCTGACGGAACACCTCTTCAGCCTTGGCAGTGTCGCCTTTGAATTCCAGCGCGCTCCCAATGGTCGCCAGGGCGCTGCGGGCGATGCCTTCCGCGCCCGGAACATCCTCGCCGATCGAGCGCGTTTCCTCCGCCAGCACCAGGGCCTCGTCGTACTTGCCCCGGTCGACGAGCATGCTCGCGTGGATGCCGAGCACCTCCGCTCGTTCCTTGCTGCGCTCGCCATGGAGCGCGGTGGCTTCCGTCCGGGCTCGCAGGAGCAGTGATTCCGCCGGCTCGTAGACCGCCACCATGAAGTACAGCTCGCCGATGGTCCGCAGGACGTCGATGCGCACCGACGGGTCGCGCACCGTGTCGATCCGTTTGGCGGCCGCATCCAGGACCTCGCGGGCGCTCACCGTCCTGCCTTGCGCGGTCAGCGGGTCGACCGCGCCGAACGAACCGTAGAGCAGGTCCGACATCGCCTGTGCGCGAGTTGCTTCGCGCCTCGCCTCGAGCGCCTGCCAGATCGTGGTAGCCACGCCGAGGGCGATCGCGATCAGCAGCGCAGCAGCCGCCGATACGGCCAGGCGATTGCGGCGCAGATACTTCGCGAGCCGGTACCCCAGCGAGTCGGGCCGCGCCGCGACTGGCCGATGCTCGAGGTGGCGCCTCACGTCCGCGGCGAGAGCCTCGGCTGACGGATAGCGGCGTTCCGGCTCGCGCGCGAGTGCGCGATGCACGATGGTCTCGAGGTCTCCGGAGAGCTGTCGTTGCAAGGCCTTGGGCAGGTCGGGGCGGTGCGCGAGCAGCGGAATGTCCTGGTCCAGCACGCGCAGGATCTCGGTGAGCGAGTGCGAGCTGAACTCGTAGGCCTTCTTGCCCGAGAGCAACTCGTACAGCACGGCGCCGAGCGAGTAGACATCCGTGGCCGTCGTCGGCGCGTCGCCGCGCACTTGCTCCGGCGCCGCGTATTCTGGCGTGAGCAGCAGGAATCCCGTGCGCGTGAGCGCTTCGCCCTCTTCGGCGCTGTCGTCGAGCAGGCGCGCGATCCCGAAATCGAGCAGGCGCACGTGGCCCTCACCGGACACCAGAATGTTCGCGGGCTTGAGGTCGCGATGCACGACGAGCTGGCGGTGCGCGTACTGCACGGCCTCGCACACTTCGAGAAACAGGCGCAACCGCGCCTCCGCGCCGAGCGAGCGGCTCTCTGCCCATCGTGTCAGCGGCTCACCTTCGACGTACTCCATCGCGAGGTAGGGCAACCGCTCCCGGGTGAACCCGCCGTCGAGGAGGCGCGCGATGTTGGGGTGCTGGAGGCGCGCCAGGATCTGGCGTTCGCGCAGGAACCGGCGTTCGAGCGCCGCGGCGATCAGCCCGCCGCGTACGACCTTGAGCGCCACCTGCTGCGAATAGGCGCCGTCCGCGCGCTCGGCGAGATACACGGCGCCCATGCCGCCATGACCCAGCTCGCGCACGATGCGATAAACGTCGATCAGCGTGCCGGGCGGCAACGCGCCTGCCGGCGGAGCGTCGGCCGGCCCGGACGGAGTTGCAAGGACGGCGCCGGCGGCGCGTTCCAGCGGCCGGTCGAGGATACCGTCGGCGGCCCGATCAGCGCGCAGCAGCGCTTCGACTTCCTGGCGCATCTGTTCGTCGTGCCCGCACTCGCGGTCGAGGAACGCGTCGCGTTCGGCCTCCGGCAGATCGGAAGCGCGCTCGAACAGCGACTCGATCAACGGCCAGCGATCGGAGGAGAGTGAGATGCCCGGCATGGATTGAAACTCGAAGGGTGTTTTCCCCGTACCTTGCGCGCGAGCGCCGGGAATCTCAAATCGTCCGAAGGATCCTTGGCCCTGAGACGTATTCCAGAGCCTGCCGGGGCCACGGGACCGTTGCTTGCGGGGCGTTCGCACTGCCCGGGTCTCTAACGCAGACCGGTACGGGCGCGGGCCACGCGTGACGGGACTAACGCGCGACCGGAAACTGCATTTCGATGACGGACTGGTCGATGCGGTCCCAGCGCGGGCGTTGCAGGAACACCTCACGGCCGGGCCCCGCGAGCTGCAGACCGCCTGCCTCGAGGAAGAAGGCGATCTCGGCCGCGAGCATGTGCGCCTCTTCGGGCGGACCGACACGCACGCAGCTCGCGACGAGCTCGGGAACCGGCAGATCGACCGTCATCGCACGGCGACCCTCGCGCAGGTCGACGCTCGCCGCCGTGCCGGCCGACACGAAGTAGCCGAGCTCGAGATCGAACTGTTCGGGCTCGAACTCGGCAGTGTGCGCGATGACGGCGAAGTGCCCGAGCGCCTCCCGCGGCACGTGACGCGGGAGACCTTCCAGCAATTCAGTCATCAACTTACCGACTGCAGCAAACGAAGGCAGCTGCTCGCGTGCGCACAGCATCCGTTGCGCGTGTCCGGGCGCGAGCACGACATCGCCACCCTCTGCGCTGCCGAGCGCTTCGATCTGCCGCAGGCGCGTCTCGATGCGAACGATACGCAACGTCTCTTCCGCCCGGCTGCGCTCTGCTTCCGCTTTACGCTGCTCGAGCAATGCGCGCAGCTTCTCTTCGCGCGCGCGCGTGTCGAGCATCCCCGCGATCTGTTCGAGGCTCAGGCCCAGTTCCTTGAGCGCCAGGATGCGGTTGAGCTGCACGAGCTGCGCTGCGGTGTAGTAGCGATACCCGGTGGCCGAGTCGACCTGCGCTGGTGCGAGGAGGCCGACCTCCTCGTACCAGCGCAGCAGGCGAGGCGAGACTCGCGCCAGTCGCGCAAAGTCACCGATCTTGAACATGCGCGATCAGCTCGGCGGGCAGGAACTCGCTATTGAGGCCCATCGCCTTCGCGGCCGCCTGCTCAGCGCGCAGAGCCGCGCCGAACGAGGGTGCGCGGATCGCGGCAGCAAAAAACGCGGCCAGCTTGGGATAGCGCGTGGCATCGAGCGAGAAGCCCAGGTACTGGAAGTTGGTCAGGTTCGAAGCCACGGCGACATCCGCGATGCTCAGAGTCGCGCCGGCGAAGTGCCGGCCGGCTAGCGAGCGCTCGAGGTAGCCGAAAACCCTGGGCAGGGCATTCTGGCAGGCGTCCTCGACGACCCGGGTGTCCGTCGTCTGCCCCAGGATCCTGGGCCGGATGTAGGTCTGGAAGAACAAGGGGTGGACCACCTCGCGATACAGGGTGCCGTCAGCGTATTCCTCGAACCACAGCGCCGCCACGTGATCGCGCAGGTCAGCAGGGTAGAGCGGGCGCTGCGGATAGGCGCGCTCGAGGTACGTGCAGATCACCGAGGAGTCGGCCAGCGAGATGTCGCCGTCCGTGACGACCGGGATCTTGCCGGTCGGGCTGAGCTCGCTCCAGCCGGGTGGCGGCGTGAACGGTATCACCGGCTCGTTCTCGAACTGCAGGCCCTTCTCGATGGCCGCAACAATGACCTTGCGGGTGTGAACCGAAATGGGGACGCCGTAGATTTTCAGCATGACGGGCTCCGGGTGGTTTGACGGAGCCGCAACGCTGCGGCCTGACGTTACGTGAGGGTCAAGTCCGTTTCCTTACGACGTTGCCCAGACCTTCCGGTGTCGTTCCATTCCCGCCACTCAGCAGCCTTCACTGTTTGCGTGCCGCGATCCAGCGGTCGAGCTTCGCGTCGAGCGCGGCAAAGGGCAGCATGCCGTCCTCGAGCAGCATCTGGTGGAAGGCCCGCACGTCGAAGCGCGCACCGAGTTCCTTCTGCGCGTGGACTCGCATCTGCTCCCACTGGATGCCGCCGAGCGGATAGGCGAGCACGAAGCCCGGGAGCCCGCTGATCGTTGCCACCGACTGCGTGGCCCGCTCGGGCGGACGCATGGGCATGGCTTCGCGCAGGTAAGCGACAGCCTGATCCACAGTCCAGCCTTTCACCTGCATGCCGAGATCGACGACCATCATGGGCGTGATCGAACCCATCAGCCCGCCGACGTAGTCGAGGTCCGAGTCGTACAGGCCGATCTCGCGCGAGAACTCCTCCGAGTAGGTGGCCCAGCCTTCGCCGGGACCGCTGAAGAACAGCAGGCGCGCGAGCGGATGATTCTCCTTGCGGCCGTGCTCGGCGAGAAACTGGATCTGCAGGTGGTGGCCCGGAAGGGTCTCGTGAAAGATCACGTTCTGGAGCGAGGCGCGATACAGGTCGGCCGGCACGTTGCGATAGTAGTAGGTGGCCGGGCGGCTGCCATCGTCGGCAGCGGGCAGATACTGGCCGCCGGGTGAGGAAGCCTGGGCGTGCTCGGGGAAGGGCTGCAGCACGACCTTTCCGACCGGCGGCGTCAGCACCATCTTCGCCGCCGCGGCGTTGGCCTTCTCGTAGCTGCGCTGCGTGTAGTCGCGCACCTCCTCGGTGGTCGCGAATCTGTTCTTCGGATCGGCCTTCATCAGGGCCGCCAGCGCATGCCAGTCGGTGGCCTTCTCGCCGTAGATCTTGCGTCCGAGCTCGAGCGCCATGACGCGTTCGAGCTCGACCTTCTTGGTGGCGACGTCGAAGAGCGCCATCGGATCGGCATCGATGGTCACCGTCGAGAAAATCAGCGCGCGGTAGCAGGCGCGACCGTCCGGGTGTTTCGCGATCGAGACTTCGGTGCGTGCGCGCGGCAGATACTCGCCACGCAGGAAGTTGCGATAGCGCGTCAGCCCCGACCACACGGAGGCTTGCACCACGCCCGTCCAGGCCGTCAGGAACTCCGGCAGCTTTGCGCGCTCGCCGGGTTCCATGTAGGGCGACGTCTCAGCGGTCCCGGCCAGCAGCCCGTCGAGCTGGCCGACGGTGGCCTGCACCGTGGCCTGACTGGCGGAGTAACCGAGGCGCTGGCCTTCCTCGAGGTTGGCGATCTCCTGGTCGATCCACGCGCCGAGCTTGCGCCAGCGCGTGAGCGCCTGTTCGCGCTCCTGTGGCGTGCCCACCGGTTGGATGGTCACCAGCTGCGCGAGCCCGGCTTGCCAGCCGAACGCCGAGACGCTCCAGAGCTCGTTGCGGCAGATCTCCGTGGCAGCATCCTGAGCCAGCGATTGGTTCAGGAACTGCCACGTCACCCACTCGGGCGTTCCGGCGAACGCGCTGGGGTCGATGGTCTTGAGCTCGCGCGCGAGGCCCTTCTCGAAATCACGCCAGCGCGCAACGTCGGTCGGCGCGTTGATGTCGACTCCGTCGTGACGCTCCACGAGGAGGCCCGCAAAGGAATAGGCGATCGGGAAGCGAGCCTTGTACTCAGCGACGTAACGGTCGGCCAGCGCGGTGACGTCGGACGGTGCCTTGCGCGTCGCGTCGGTGGGTGCTGCCGCCGATGCGGCGTCGGCTGATGCGGTGCCGGCGATCAGTAACGTCGCGCACGAAGTCATGGCGAGCAGGGAGCGGCGACACGCGTGCATCGTTCTTCTCCGGGCGAAGGTGCCGGTGGGGCGGCAGTATGCCTCAAGCGCTCGCAGGCCGATTGGCAGAGGGCCGCTCGTTGCGGCGCGCGTCACCGGGCGCCCTTCGGGGCGCTCAACCTGCGCCCAGCGGTTCCGCGTGTGGCGTCGTGGCAGGCTCCGCTTTTCGCGCCACGGCCGGTGGCCGCGCAGGTTCCTGGCCGCCCAGCAGGCGACGCGCGAATCGATAGATCAGCCTGATGAAAACCAGCGTGAGAATGGCCTCGACGAACGTCGTCACGAATGCATGGAACGGATTCCAGCGCTCCGCGCGCCAGTGGAATTTGGCAATCGCCCGCTCGCGCGCGACCTCGATGCTGTCGTAGAAGCTCGGAATCACGAGCAGGGTGAGCAGCGTCGAGGTGATGGTGCCGCCGATGATCGCGACCGCCATGGGCCGGTAGAACTCGCCGCCTTCGCCCAGGCCGATCGCCACCGGCATCATGCCCGCGATCAGCGCGAGGGTCGTCATGATGATCGGCCGCAGGCGCACGCGCCCGGCGTGCATCAGGGCCTCCTCGCGATCGATGCCGCGCGCCTCCTCCTTGCGCGCGCAGTCGAGCAGCAGAATGGCGTTCTTGGCCACGAGGCCCATGAGCATGATCACACCGATGAAGCTCATCAGGTTGAGCGTCCCGCCCGTGATCAGCAGCGCGAGCGCCACGCCGATCAGCGACAGCGGCAGCGATATCATGACGGGCACCGGCGCGGTGAACGAGCCGAATTGCATCACCAGCACGAGATACATCACCGCGATGCCCATGAGCAGCGCGATGCCCATTTCGCTGAAGATTTCCGCCTGGTCGCGCGAAGCGCCGCCGAGCCCCACGCCGAAACCCCGCGGGAAGTCGATGGCGTTGGCGAGCTTCTTGGCGTCCGCCGTGACGTCGCCGGAGGAGCGCCCCTGGACGTTCGCCGACACCGTCACCGTGCGGTTGCCGTTGAGGTGCTGGATCTGGGCCGGCCCCTTGTCCATCGTGATGGTCGCGATCTGCTCGAGCGGCACCAGCATGTTGCTGTTGCCCACGGCAACCGGCAGGTGCTCGATGTTGGAGGCGTCGACGCGGTCGTCCGGATGCAGCCGCACCGCGACGTCGCGCGATTCGCCGATCGGGTCAACCCAGTCACCGACCTCGACGCCGGCGAATGCCACGCGCAGCGCCTGCGCCGCATCGGCCGCAGAAATGCCGAGCTGGTTGGCGAGACCGCGATCGAGCTCGATGCGCAGCTCGTCACGGGGATCCTGTTCGGACAGCCCGACGTCCACGGCGCCCGGTATGCGCTTCATCGCCTCCATGTAGTCGTTGGTGATCTCCATGAGCCGCCGCGAGTCCGGCCCGTAGAACCGGATCTGCACGAGCTTCTGCCCGCCCTGGTTGAGGTCTTCGATCACGACGTACTCGGCACCGACCAGTCGCGCGAGCGATTTGCGCAGTTCCGCCGCGATCTCCGCGGCCGAGCGATCGCGCTCGCTGCTCTTGCCCACGTCGATGTAGATGCGCCCGCCGCTGGGATTGACGTTGGAATCCGTCGCCTTCGTCTCCGGAATCTCGCGCGCGAGCTCGGCGGCCTTCTCAACCTTGAGCCGTGCGTACGCGAGGCTCGAGCTGGAGGGTGTGCGGATGTCCACCGCGATCGTGCCGGAGTCCTGTTTGGGCAGGAAGTCCGAGCCACCGAAGGCCTGCTGGAGCACGACCGCGAAGATCAGCGCGAGCACCGAGATGACCGCCATCCACTTGCGATGGTGCAGGGCCCAGGCGATGACGTTGCCGTAACGGTCCGCCTGGTGATCGAACCAGGCGTTGAAGCTGGCGAACCATTTGCCGAGGCCCCGGCGCGGAACGTGCGCCTGGTCGACGGGATCGCCCCAATACGCCGACAGCATCGGGTCGAGCGTGAAGGAGATGAAGAGGCTCACGAGCACGGAGGCGACGACCGTGAGCGCGAACGGCCGAAACCACTCGCCGGCCACGCCGCCCATGAAGGCTACCAGGACGAAGACGGCGATGATCGACAGCGTCGTGGCGGTAACCGCCAGGCCGATTTCCGCGGTACCGTTGCGCGCGGCGGTGATCCGGTCCGCCCCGCGTTCCATGTGGCGCACGATGTTCTCGCGCACCACGATGGCATCGTCGATCAGCACGCCGATGGCGAGCGACAGCCCGAGCAGCGTCATGAAGTTCAGGGTGAAGCCGCAGGCCCACACCGCGATGAACGCGGCGATCGCCGAAGTCGGCAGTGACAGCCCGGTGATCAGCGTGGAGCGCCACGAGTTCAGGAAGGCATAGACGACGAAGATGGTGAGGCCGGCGCCGAAGATGAGCGCGTGGATCACGTTCATCAGGTTCTGCGAGGAATCCTCGCCGCCGTCGTAGGTGATGTCGAGTTTCGTTCCCGCCGGCAGCGTCTCGCGGATCGCCTTCACTTCCTCGCGTACCCTCTCGGCCACCGTGACCGTGCTGGCCTCGCGTGAGCGGATGATCGCGAAGCCGACGTTCGGGTGGCCGTTGCGCACGCTGTGGCCCGCTAGCTCCGCGAACCCGTCCTCGACGGTGGCAACCTGGCCCAGGCGCACCATCTCGTCGCCGTTGCGCTTGATGACGACGTCCTCGAACTCGGCCGGTGAACCGATGCGGCCGATGAGACGGATGCTTTGCTGGTCGAGAGCTCCCTTGATGTTGCCCACGGGAGCCGTGGTGTTCTGCGCGCGTAGCGCGTTTACGACCTCCGCGACCGATACGTTGTACTCGCGCAGCTTCTGGGCGCGCAGCAGCACCGACAGCTCGCGGCGCAGCGAGCCGTTGACGTTGACCGTGGCGACGCCGTCGACGGCGCGGAAGCGGTCGGCCAGCGCGTCCTCGGCGAGTCGAGAGATCTCGGCGTGGCTCTGCTGCTCGGCGGAGAGCGCCAGGAACATCATGGGCTCAGCTGACGGGTCGCGATGGAACAGCACCGGCTCACGCATTTCGATCGGCAGCTTGTGGCGCACCGAGGCGATCGCGTTGCGGATCTCGTCGGCGGCCTCCACCATGTTCTTCTTGAAATTGAAAGTGATGACGATGCGCGCGTTGCTCTCCGTGGACCACGAGCGGACCTCGTAAACCTGGGGAATGCTCTGCAGCGCTTTCTCGACGCGATTGACGATCTCGCGCTCGACGGTCTCGGGCGACGCGCCCGGATAGGGCACGTTGACCACCATGACCGGCTGCTCGACGTCCGGAATCTGGTTGACACGCAGGTTCTTGAGCGCGAGGAGGCCGAGACACATGAGCACGATGACGATCGCAACGGTCGTCACCGGCTGGCGGATGCTGAAGTTGGAGAGCAGCATGGGTTGCTTACCCGATAGGTTGCTTGCCCGCGGTGGGCTATTTGCCTGCGGTCGTTGCGAGCGGCTTGCCGCCCTGCACCACCGATGAGGGTTGCTCCGGCCCGGTCATCTCGACGCTCTGGCCGTCATGCAACGTCGAGTTCGGGTAACGCAGGACCCTGTCGCCCTCGGCGAGACCGCTCTGCACCGCGATGGCGCCGGTGCGTGCATCGCGCGCGCCGGTCCTGAGAGCGACTTTCTGCAGCGCGCGACCTTCGAGGCGCCAGGTGTAGGTGGCGTCACCCTCACGCACCAGCGCTGTGGGCGGAATGGTCAGCGCGGAGGTGCTGCTGCTTTCGATCCGGCCTTCCGCGTACAGGCCCGCCACCTCGGGCCGCTCGCCGCTCTCGGGGAAATCGACCAGCACTTCAACCTGCCGCGTGGTGGCGTTGGCGGCCGGGTTGACGCGCGCGATCGTGCCCGCGAAGTCGCGCTCGCCATAGCCGTGCACCCGGAACGACACGCGCTGGCCGGTCTTCACCTCGCCGATGGCGTCCGCCGAAACGAAGCCCTCGAAACGCAGACTCGTCGGATCGATGACTTTCAGGAGCTCTTTGCCGATCTGGGCGGTGTCGCCCGCGGACACCTTGCGGTCGCTGACGATGCCGTCGAAGGGCGCGCGCACCTCGGTGCGATGCAGCTGCTGGCGGGCGGTGACGACGCGCGTCCGCGCAGCTTCGCGCTCGCTTTGCGCCGCGTTGCGACGGACCTCGGTATCCTCGAGCTGCTGCGTCGACACTATGTTCGTCTCGCGCAGCTTCGATGTGCGCTCGAGCTGCCGCTCGGCCTGCTCCAGGGCCTGGACGGCGGCGCGCTCGGACGCTTCGGCGGCGGTGAGTGAGTCGCGAATCGACGTGTCGTCCAGGCGCACCAGCAGGTCGCCTCGTCGGACGGGATCGCCGTTCTCTTTGAGCACCGTCATGACCAGGGCCGATACTTCGGCCCGCAGGTCCGCGCGACGCTCGGGCTGCACCGATCCTGTGATCGATGGCCCCGAGGCGAGCGCGTCGGTGCCCACCGTCACAATATCCTCCGCAGAGATCAGTAACGGGTCGCCGGCGGCGGGGGTCCCGGCCGGCGCAGCATTCTTGGCGTCCGCTGGAGCGTTCGCGGGGTTGGAACCACCGCCCTTGCCGCAGCCGGCGATGGCCAAGGCACAGGCCAGGGTGCAAGCGACAGCCGCAATGCGGCCCCTGCGAATAGGTCTGCTTCTGGACGTCACCCGATTCCCCTCGATGCTCGGCGAGCTATCTTGTCTGTCTGGCCCCAGCACACCCACGCGCATGGAGCGGTCCGGTTCTGCGCCGGCCGCCGTTAGAGGTTCCCGAACGCGCGTTCGTTCCTCATCTATACGCGCGCCGGCCCGACGCCGGGTGCGTGAACCCTCGGCACAAAGAGAAGCCGGCTTGCGCCGGCCTCCGGTCACACCGGTGGCGGGCCACCGGATTCAGTCGTCCCTGCGGCTCAGTCATCCATCAGAAAGGAGCGCAGCTGCTCGCTGCGGCTCGGATGGCGCAGCTTGCGTAGCGCCTTCGCTTCGATCTGGCGGATGCGCTCGCGCGTGACATCGAACTGCTTGCCGACCTCTTCCAGCGTATGGTCGGTGTTCATGTCGATGCCGAAGCGCATGCGCAGCACCTTGGCTTCGCGGGGCGTCAGGCCCGCGAGCACCGCGTGCGTGGTCTCGCGCAGCGATTCCATGGTAGCGGCGTCGATCGGCGAGTCCACCGAGGTGTCCTCGATGAAGTCCCCGAGGTGCGAATCCTCGTCGTCGCCGATCGGCGTCTCCATCGAGATCGGTTCCTTGGCGATCTTGAGGACCTTGCGCACCTTGTCTTCCGGCATTTCCATGCGCACCGCCAGCTCTTCCGGCGTCGGCTCGCGGCCCATCTCCTGCAGCATCTGCCGCGAGATGCGGTTGAGCTTGTTGATGGTCTCGATCATGTGAACCGGAATGCGGATGGTGCGCGCCTGGTCGGCGATCGAGCGCGTGATGGCCTGACGGATCCACCATGTCGCGTAGGTCGAGAACTTGTAGCCGCGGCGGTATTCGAACTTGTCAACCGCCTTCATCAGGCCGATGTTGCCCTCCTGGATCAGGTCCAGGAACTGAAGTCCGCGGTTGGTGTATTTCTTGGCGATGGAGATCACGAGGCGCAGGTTGGCCTCGACCATCTCTTTCTTCGCGCGCCGCGCCTTGGCCTCGCCGATCGACACCTCGCGGTTGATTTCCTTGATGTCGTTGATCGACAGGCGGTACTGCACCTCGAGCAGCTGCAGCTTCCTCTGGCGCTTCTCGACTTCCTCCTTGAGGCGCGCCAGCGCCGAGGAGAACTTCTTCTTGGCCTTGATGTGCTTGGCCAGCCAGCGCGTGTTGGTCTCGTTCTTGGGGAACGTGGCGATGAAGTCCTTGCGCGGCATGCCGGCCTGCTTGACGCAGATCAGCATGATCTCCTTCTCGAGCAGGCGGACTTCGGCGACGTGGTCGCGCAGGTTGTCGATCAGCATCTCGAACATCTTGGGCGCGAGCTTCAGCTCCATGAACTCGCCGGCCAGCTTCTTGCGCAGCTTGAGCGTCTTCGGGTCCTTGACGCCCTTGGTGTCCAGCGCGTTCAGCACCTGCGTGTGGAGCTTCGCGAGCATGGCGAAGCGGCGCGCCGCTTCCTCCGGATCCGGTCCGGTCTCGATGGCTTCCTCTTCCTCGTTGGCGTCCTCGCCTTCCTCGTTCTCTTCCTTCACTTCCGCTTCGCGCTGCAGCTCGAGGCGCGCGTTCTGCGGCTGGGCGATTTCGTCCGGCGCGTTGGGATCGACGAAACCGACGATGATGTCGATGAGCCTGTTCTGCCCCGTCTTCACCGGCTCGTACTGCCGCAGCATCAGCTCGTAGGTTCCGGGATACATCGCGAGCGCGCCGCGCACCGCGTCCAGGCCTTCCTCGATACGCTTGGCGATGCGGATCTCGCCCTCGCGCGTGAGCAGCTCGACCGTGCCCATCTCGCGCATGTACATGCGCACGGGATCCGTGGTGCGGCCGAATTCCGCGTCCACCGCAACCAGCGCGGCCGCTGCTTCCTCGACTGCTTCTTCGTCCGGCGTGCTCGACGTGTCGGCCAGGAGCATCGCTTCGGCGTCGGGTGCCTTCTCGTACACCACGATGCCCATATCGTTGATCATGTTGACGATGTCTTCGATCTGCTCCGGATCGACGATCTCGCTCGGCAGGTGATCGTTCACCTCCGCATACGTGAGGTAGCCCTGCTCCTTGCCGCGAGCAATGAGAAGCTTGAGCTGCGACTGGCGCTCATCGGCAATGTGCGTGGCCTTCTTCTCGCTCAAGGGTGAGAGCCTCAGGGGTGGCGGGGGGTGGGGGTAAAAGAACGCGCGAGTATACTCAGACCGGTCCCGGCCGGCCAGATTCACTATTGGGGCAAATGTCAAGGTTTTCCCGGAGTCGGCTGTCGGGCGTTCCTGGCCTCCAGAAGTCCTTGAAGTTCCTGCGTTTCCTGGCTCGTGAGGCCCATGGCGCTGGCCTTGGCCAGCAGCTCGTCCGTCCTGCGGCCCGGTCCTGCCTCCCGAATCAGCCTTTCCAGGGCCGTTTGCAGCTCCTGGGCCGCCCCGCGCGCGTCGGCCACCAGGCATTCGGCCGCCGCCAGCTTTGACAGGTGCACCCCATCTGCCTGCTCGCGCCAGCGCTCCACGACCACCGCCTTGTTGGCGGCCGGGTGTTCGCGCAAGTCGCTGATCAGCTCCAATAGCAACACGACGCCGGGCTGATCACTGCCGGCGAGCCGCTCGAAGCCCGAAAGCGCCTTTGCAGCCTCGGGAAAGTTGAGCAGCACCGTAATCGCCTGCCGCACGACGCTCCCGCGCCCCGCCGTCGGGCCAATCCCGGTTGGTACGCGACGTGGTGCCGGCGGGAGAGCGTCTTCACGAGTCTCGCCCACGAGCAGCGCCGCGAGGCGGCCGGACGGCATGCGCACTTGCTCGGCGAGGCGGTCGATCAGGAGCTCCCGATATATGCCCGCCGGAATCTTCTGCAAGAGCGGGCGCGCCATCTCGGCGAGTCGCGCGCGCCCGTCGACGTGTGTGAGGTCGACCTGCGACGCGAGGTGTCCGACCAGGTACTCGGACAGCGGGACCGCATCGTCATCCAGGCGACGCTCGAAGGCCTCGCGTCCTTCGTGTCCAACGAGCGAATCCGGATCGTGACCCTCGGGCAGGAACAGGAACCGGATCTGTCTTCCTTCCCGCGCCTGCGGCAAGGCGTTCTCGAGCGCGCGCCACGCGGCTGCGCGTCCCGCGCGATCGCCGTCGAAACAGAACACCACTTCGGCGGTGAGCCTGAAAATGCGTTGCAGGTGCTCGGCTGTCGTCGCCGTGCCCAGCGTGGCCAGCGCGTACTGGATCCCTGCCTGGTGCAGCCGAACGACGTCCATGTAGCCTTCAACGATCAGCAACCGCTTCAGGGCTTGGCGCGACTGGCGCGCTTCGTGCAGGCCGTAGAGCTCCTTGCCTTTGTGGAACACCGGCGTTTCGGGTGAGTTGAGGTACTTGGGCTCGCCCTTGTCGAGCACACGCCCGCCGAACGCGATGACGCGGCCGCGCGCATCGCGGATCGGAAACATGATGCGATCGCGGAAGCGATCGTAGTACCCGCCATCGGCCTCGATGGAACCGGCAGTGCGCTCGATCGTGAGGCCGGCCGCGAGCAGGCGGCGCCGCGCGTCGTCGTTCTCGCCGAATCGGCGCAACACCGCGTTCCAGGAATCCGGGGCGTAGCCGATGCGAAATTGCGCGGCGGTTTCGCCAGTGAGGCCGCGACCCTTGAGGTAGTCGATCGCGCGCTGATCGTCCTTCAGACCGTCGCAATAGTACTGCGCGACGCGGCCCATCAGCTCGCGCAGGTCCTCGGTGGACTGCTCGCGCGCGTCTCCGGCTCGCGCCTCGCGCGGCACCTCGAGGCCCAGCCGCGTGGCTAGCTCCTCGACGGCCTCGAGGAAGGCCAGCTTGTCATATTCCATCAGGAAGCCGATCGCTGTGCCGTGCGCGCCGCAGCCGAAGCAGTGATAGAACTGCTTCGCCTGGCTCACCGTGAACGACGGCGTCTTCTCACCGTGGAACGGGCAGCACGCCTTCCACTCGCGGCCGGCTTTCTTCAGCTGCACGCGGCTGCCGATCACCTCGACGATGTCGGCGCGGGCGATCAGCTCGTCGATGAAGGGTTGGGGGATACGGCCGGCCAAGGGCGTGCGTAGTCAGTTAGTACTTACTAACGATTATGCAGGCATTCGGAAAGCGGCGGCGGACAGCCGCGACGGCGTGCTCTGGCCGGTGAGTCAGCCGGCGAGTCGGGCCTTCAGCTTCGAGCCCACCGCTGCCATGTCGGCACGCCCGGCAGCCTTCGCCTTGATGACGGCCATCGCCTTGCCCATGTCTTTCATGGTCGTCGCGCCCGTCGAGGCGAGCGCCTCGGCGATCAGGACGTCGAGCTCGGTATCGGACAGCTGCGCGGGCAGGTAGGCGCCAATCAGGGAAATCTCGGCGTTTTCCTTGTCGACGAGGTCGGTGCGCCCGCCGGCCTGGAACTGCACGACCGACTCGCGGCGCGTCTTGATCATCTTCTCCAGGACGCTGATCACCTGCGTGTCGTCGAGCTGGATGCGCTCGTCCACTTCGCGCTGCTTGATGCCGGCGAGGATCATGCGGATGGTGGCGAGGCGTTCTTTCTCGCCCGCCTTCATCGCGGACTTCATGTCCTCGGTGATGCGGTCCTTCAGGGCCATGAGAGGCAGGTCAGCGCGCGGGGCGCGTGCCGTCCCGCGAGACGCGCTTCATGTGGCGCTTGATCGCGGCAGCCTTCTTGCGTTTCCGTTCCTGGGTGGGCTTCTCGTAGAATTCGCGGCGCCGCAGCTCCGTCAGGATGCCCGCCTTCTCGCAGGCGCGCTTGAAACGCCGCAGGGCGGCGTCGAAATACTCATTCTCTCTGACACGAACGCTGGGCATCGAAACCTCAACCGGGATTGACACCACCGGGGACCCCGGCGGAAGGGGCGCGATTCTAAATGTGGGTGATTCAAAAGGCAAAATAGGCCTCCCGGAGGCCTGGGGACCGTCGTGAGGGTGCTGAGTCTCGAATCGTCGTGCGACGAAAGCGCAGTGGCTGTCCTCGATGAGGACCAGGGCCTCCTGGCGCATCGCCTGTTCAGCCAGGTCGCGCTGCACGACGCCTTTGGCGGGGTTGTTCCCGAGCTGGCATCGCGGGACCACGTTCGCAAGTTGTTGCCCCTGTTGAAGGAAACGCTGGCCGAGGCCGGAAGCGCGCCGAAGGATATCGACGGGGTGGCGTATACGGCCGGGCCGGGGCTGGCCGGGGCACTGCTGACGGGCGCCTGCCTAGGTCAGAGCATTGCCTATGCGTGGGGCGTCCCGGCCATCGCAGTCCACCACCTCGAGGGCCACCTGCTCGCGCCGATGCTGGAACCCCGTGCGCCGCAGATGCCGTTTCTGGCCCTCCTGGTTTCGGGCGGGCACACGATGCTCGTCGAGGTCCGGGCCCTGGGGGACTACCACATCCTCGGCGAGTCGCTGGACGACGCGGCCGGTGAAGCGTTCGACAAGACGGCCAAGCTGCTGGGCTTGCCGTACCCCGGCGGGGCTCACCTGGCAGCGCTTGCGGAGCGAGGGCGACGCGGCGTGAAGCTGCCGAAGCCGATGCTCGACCGGCCTGGACTCGACTTCAGTTTCAGCGGATTGAAGACCGCGGCTCAGCTCGCGTTGCGCGAGGGCGGAACCGGCGAGCAGGCGAGGGCGGATCTCGCGCTCGCGTTCGAAACGGCGATCGTCGAGACGCTCGCGGTCAAGACGGCGCGCGCGATCGAGGCAACCGGCCTGCGCTCGCTGGTCGTGGCTGGCGGCGTCGGCGCCAATCGGGCGCTGCGCGCCCGACTCGCGGCGCTGGCGAAGGCGCAGCACGTCGAGCTCTACTTTCCGCGCGTCGAATATTGCACCGACAACGCGGCGATGATCGCGATGGCCGGCCTGTGGCGATTGAAGGCGGGCCAACACGACGGGCCTGCCGTGCGCGTGCGTGCGCGCTGGCCCTTGTCCGAAGCGGTCGCGCCGGCGGCGTGACGAAGGTTGCAGCGACCCATGGACCGTATTTTCCTGCGCGAGCTCAGCACCGAAGCCATCATCGGCATCTACGACTGGGAACGGCGCGTCAAGCAGACGGTGGTCATCGACCTGGAGATTCCGTGCGACGTGCGGCGCGCGGCGGCCGAGGACCGGATCGAGGCGACCCTCAACTACAAGAAGGTCGCCAAGCGCATCCTCGAATTCGTGTCCCAGTCGCAGTACCACCTGGTCGAAACGCTCGCCGAGCACATCGCGCTCATGGTGCTGGCCGAGTTCCAGCTCGAGTGGGTGAAGCTCACGCTCAACAAGCCCGGCGCGATCCGCGGCTCGCGCGACGTCGGCGTGACGATCGAGCGGACCGCAAAAGATCTCGAGCGCGCGCGGTAGCCGTCGCCATGGAGCGCAACCCAGCCGACGGCGTCGTCGACGTGCCTGACGGCAGCCGCGTCGACGTCTATGTCGCCATCGGGAGCAACATCGAGCCGCTGCAGAACGTGCGCCGCGCGCTCAGCTTGCTGCGCGAACGTTTCGGCGAGCTGCTCGTGTCGAAGGCGTATCTCAATCCGGCGGTCGGCTTCGCCGGCGACGACTTCGTCAATCTCGTCGTCGGCCTGCGCACCTCGCGCCCCGCGGGCGAAGTGGTCGCCATGCTGCGCGACATCGAAGAAACCTGCGGTCGGCCGCGCGCAGCGCCGAAATGGGCAGCACGGCAGATGGACCTGGACATTCTCTTATATGGGGATCGCGTGGCGGACGAGCCCGGCCTCGAGTTGCCCCGCCCCGATCTGCTGCGCCGCGCCTACATGCTGAGACCGCTCGCGGAGATTGCGGGCGAGGTCGTTCATCCGGTCGTACGCCAGACCATCGCCGCGCTCTGGCAGTCGTTCGACCGGGAAGCCCATCCCCTGACCGAGATCGCGCTCGGGGAGTGAGCCCTGCTCACCAGCCGATGCTGCGGCCCCCGTCTACGGCGAGCACCTGGCCCGTGACGAAGGGTGCATCGCGGACGAAGAACAGGGCGGCGCGCGCGACATCGTCGGGCGTTCCCCTGCGCTCGAGCGCCGTGCGCGCCACGATTTCCTCGCGCAGGGCCACGTCGGCCCCGCTCTCAGGCCACATGACGGGACCCGGTGCGATCGCATTGACGCGCACTTCCGGTGCCAGCTCGCGCGCCAGCGAGCGCGTCAGCGTCACCAGTCCGGCTTTGGCGATCGAGTAGACTGTGTGCCGTTTCAGCGGGCGCGCCGCATGGATGTCGACCAGGTTGAGGATCAGGCCCGTGGTGCGCTTCAGGTGGGGTGCGGCCGCCTGCGACAGGAACAGGGGCGCCTTGAGGTTGCTGCCGACGAGATCGTGCCACTGCGCTTCCGTGATCTCGCCGACCGGCGTGGGATAGAAAGAGGAGGCGTTGTTGACGAGCACGTCCAGTCGTCCGAACGCGCGCAGGGCTTCGTCGATCACCCGCGCGTACGAGGTCGGGTCGGCGAGATCGGCCCGCACCAGCGCGGTGGAACGCGCGCGGCCGGCTTCCAGCTCGTTGCGCAGCTGCTGGGCTTCGCTGGTGGACGTGCGATGGTGAACCACGAGGTCGGCGCCGTGAGCGTGCAGCAGCCGCGCGATCGTCGCGCCGACGCGCCGCGCCCCGCCGGTGACCAGCACCACGCGTCCCGCGAGCTCCGCACTTGATTCCATACGCCGACCTTACCGAAGTCGCGCGCGGGTGTCGCGCCTGGACACGCGGATGTCGTGTATGGAAGTGAGCGCGCCATTGCCTGCGCTGTCGCAGGCCGAAACGATCCACTGCGAGCGGCTCACGACCCGCATCCACGCCGAGATCGACGCCGCGGGCGGATGGATCAGCTTCGGCCGATTCATGGAAATGGCGCTCTACGAGCCGGCACTCGGCTACTACAGCGCCGGAGCCACCAAGTTCGGCGCGGCGGGCGATTTCATCACGGCGCCGGAGATCTCACCGCTCTTCAGCCGCTGCCTGGCACGGCAATGCGCGGACGTGCTGCTCACGCTCGAGCATCCGGTGATTCTCGAAATCGGCGCCGGATCGGGCACGATGGCAGCGGACGTGCTCAACGAGCTCGAGACGCTTGGCGCGCTGCCGGAGCGCTATCTCATCCTCGAAGTGAGCGCGGACTTGCGCGAGCGCCAGCTCGCGCGTCTGGCGGCGACGGCGGCCCGGCATCTCAAGCGCGTTGCCTGGCTGGACGCGCTGCCGGCGCCGTTCACCGGCGTCATGCTCGCCAACGAAGTCCTCGACGCGATGCCGGTCGAGCGCTTTCGCGTGCGCGCGAACACGGTAAACGCCACGGGTGTGAGCTGGCAGCTCAACCGGCTGGACTGGTCCGAGACGCGCGCGCAGGGCGAGCTGCTCAAGAAGGTGCGCGCCATCGAGAAGGAACTCGGCGAACCGCTGCCGGACGGCTTCACTTCAGAGGTGAGCCTGCGCGTGCGGCCGTGGCTCGGCGCGCTGGCGAAGGTGCTGCGGGCGGGCGTGATGCTGTTCATCGACTACGGGCTGCCTCGCCGGCAGTATTACCGCCCTGAGAGCGCGAGCGGAACCTTGCTCTGCCACTTCAGGCATCGCTACCACGACGATCCGTTCTTTGCGGTCGGACTGCAGGACATCGGCGCGTGGGTCGATTTCACCGAGGTCGCGGAGGCCGGCGTCGCCGCGAAGCTCGACGTCGCGGGGTTCACGACGCAGGCTCACTTCCTGATGGGGCTGGGCATCGATCGTCTGCTGGCGCAGATCGGCGAGCGCGAGCTGGTGGACCGCGTGAGCGTGGCGCGCCAGGCAATGATGCTCACGCTGCCGGGCGAAATGGGCGAGCGCTTCAAGGTGCTCGGACTGTCGCGCGGCCTGCAGGCACCGCTCGCGGGATTCGCACTGCGCGACCTGGCCGCGACGCTTTAGACGGAACAAGAACGGAAGCAGCATGGAAATCGTCCAGGTCATCGTCCTCGCCATCGTCCAGGGCATCAGCGAATTTCTGCCGATTTCCAGCTCCGGGCACCTGATCCTGGTGCCGCGCTTCTTCGGCTGGCCCGATCAGGGCCTCGCGTACGATGCCGCCATCCATATCGGCACGCTGCTCGCCATCGCTCTGTACTTCCGCGTGCAACTGACGCAGATGGCCAGCGCTTGGGTCCGATCCGTCACGCGGCGCGAGAGCTCGCCCGACGCACGCCTGGCCTGGGTGATCCTGTGGGGCTCGATCCCGGTCGGACTCGCGGGCGTGCTGTTCAACGACTACATCGAGGCCAATTTCCGTTCGCCGATGCTCGTCGCATCTACGCTGGCAGGCTGGGGAATCGTGCTCTGGCTTGCGGACCGCCTCGGCCCACGGCGCCGCGACGAGTATTCCGTCACCTGGCGCGACGGACTGATCATCGGCGTGGCCCAGGCGCTCGCGCTCGTGCCCGGTACCTCGCGTTCGGGCATCACGATGACCGCGGGCCTGAGCCTCGGCCTGACACGGGACGCGGCGGCGCGCTTCTCATTCCTGCTCGCGGTGCCGGCGACAGTCGCCGCGGCGGTGCTGGAGGTCTGGAAGATGACGAAGGCGATCGTCCCGATCGACTGGACCGCGGTCGTGCTCGGCATCGTGCTCGCGGCCGTGAGCGGCCTCGCCTGCATCCATTTCCTGCTGCGTTTCCTGCAGAGATTCGGCATGCTGCCGTTCACGATCTATCGCCTGCTGCTCGCCGCATTCATCGCGTACGTGTTCGCCTGAGGCGTCGCCTCGTCGGGGTCGTCATGCACGGGTCGCACACTCCTTCGTCGGGTTCGCTCGCTTCGCCCGGTTCGCTTGCTTCGCTGGGCCGGCTCGCGTCTCTCCTCGGCGCCGCCACGCTCGCTGGCGCCGCGGTCACGCCCGTGCCGGCGTCCGCGGCGGCCGAAAGTGCGTGGATCCTCAGTGCCGGAGGCGAAGTCGACGACGAATCGGGTCATCGGTTCGACGCGGGCGCCATCTGGGTTGCGAAAGACTCGACGTCGGTGAGCCTGCTGGGCGCACGCTCCGACAGCACTACGGATTTCGACGAGTTCACTTCCACCACGGCGATCCTTGCCGTCGATCATCACTTCGATCCGGTGGGCGTTTCGCTCGAGGCACGCTGGCGCGAGGACTCCGAATTCCTCGAAGCGCTCACCTGGGCGGGCTCGCTGTACCTGCGGACGGCCCCGTGGCGCATCTCGCTGAAAGGGGAGACGCGCAGCACCGACTTCGAGCCCATGACGTTCGAGAACGTCATCATCACTCGCGACGGCGTGCCCATCCAGGTGTCGGCGACGTCCGAGTGCGGCCTCGACAGCACCGCCTTCGGCGCGGGCGCGAGCTATTCCGGCAGCGTGTGGAGCCTGCGTCTTTCGGGAACGCAGTACGACTACGACGACGCCGACTGCGAGTTCACGAACGTGACGCCGCCCTCGTTCGAACGTTTCCTGCGCCTGCGACCGAACCTGCTGCCCCTGATCGCTCCACGTCTCGCGCTGTTTCAACGGCTGCAACGTTCGAGCATCACGCGCGAGTCGACGTTCCTCGACTCGACGCTGTCCGCCGGCCTCGGCTTTCGCGAAGGGCCGCGCACCTGGGAACTGGACTACTACCACGATCGAGAGCAGTTCGATCGTCTCGAGTCGGACACGCTGATCGCGGGAGTGACCCTGCCGACGGGTGACCGTGCCGATCTCGAGCTGCGCCTGGGGTTCACGGACAGCGACGTCGTCGGCAACGTCGCGTTCGTCGGCTTCACGCTTTACGGTTATCTCGGCGGCCGCTGACCGCACAGCGGTCAGACGCCGTTGACGTCGGCTCCCTCGCTCTCTTTTCTGAGCGCCGCCACTGCGGCGATACGCCGCCGACGCAGGCGTTCGGCAATCTGCGCGCCGTCGTGCGCAAGGTCGTCTGCGTCCGGCACGATCGCGCGCGCTGCGGCCAGGGCTGCGCGCAGGAATTCGCCCTCGGTGTACCGGCGCTGTTCGAGACCGGCACGTCCGCGCTTGTCGGCTTCACACGCGAGCAGGAACGATTCGAAGCGCTCGGGTCGGCGCAATGCATCGGTCCTTTCCAGCAGGTTCACGACAGTGGCCGGCCGCAGCTCGTGTGCGCGGTGCGCGTTGCCGTGCTCGCGCGCCACGATGACAGCAAGCTCGCGATAGTCGTTCGGCACGCGCAGACGGCTGCACAGTTGCAGGATGCGCTGCACGCTGCGCTCCTCGTGGCCCGGATGGCTCGGCCATTGCTCGCGCGGCGTGTCAGGCTTGCCGAGGTCGTGCGTCAGGCCGGCGAAGCGCACACCTCCTTCCGGCGACAGCCGCGCTGCCATGGCGAGCACCATCATGGTGTGCACGCCCGTATCGATCTCCGGATGCCAGCGTTCGGGCTGCGGCACTCCCCACAGGGCGTCGACCTCCGGGAAGATGACCGCCAGTGCGCTGCAGTCGCGCAGCACCTCGAAGAACACCTGCGGAGCGTCCTCGCTCAGCGCGCGCGCCGTTTCCTGCCAGACCCGCTCCGGGATCAGCGCCGATGCCTCGCCGCCGCGAACCATGGCGCGCATCAGCTCGCAGGTTTCCTCCGCGACCCGAAACCCCAGGGAGGAGTAGCGCGCGGCGAAACGCGCCACGCGCAGGATGCGCACCGGGTCTTCGACGAACGCCGGTGAGACGTGGCGCAGGACGCGCCCTTCGAGGTCGCGCGCGCCGCCGTACGGGTCGACCAGCGTTCCGTCCGGCAGTCGCGCCATCGCGTTGATGGTCAGGTCGCGCCGTTGCAGGTCTTCCTCGAGCGTCACGTCCGGCGAGAACTCGGTCGTAAAGCCGCGGTAGCCGGGCGCCACCTTGCGCTCGCGCCGGGCCAGTGCGTGCTCCTCGTGGCTGCGGGGATGCAGGAACACCGGGAAATCCCGGCCCACCTGCTGGAAACCGGCGCGCGACATCTCCTCGGCAGTGGAACCCACCACCACCCAGTCGCGCTCGCGCACGGCCCGTCCGAGGAGCTCGTCCCGGACCGCCCCGCCGACCAGATAGACTTGCATGCCGCGAGTTTAACCCACGGTCCGTTGCCGCCCGATGCCCCGCACGCTGCGCCCCTGGTTGCTGCTCTTTCTGTCCGGACTGCTTGCCGGCTGCTACGTCGCGCAGGCGGCGCGCGGGCAATGGAGCGTGATGGCCAGGCGCGAGCCGATCGCGAAGGTGGTGGCGCGCAGCTCGACGCCGCCGGCGGTGCGCACGCAACTGGAGCGCGTGCTGCAGATTCGCGAGTTCGCGGTGCGCGAGCTGGCCTTGCCCGACAATGACAGCTATCGGAGCTATGCCGACGTCGGGCGTCCCTACGTCGTGTGGAACGTCTTCGCGGCCCCGGAATTCTCGGTCGAGCCGCGCACCTGGTGCTTCCCCATCGCGGGTTGTGTCGCCTATCGCGGCTACTTCCGGGAGGACAGGGCGAAGCGCTTCGCCAGCCGGCTGGCGGGCGAGGGCGACGACGTGTACGTCGGCGGCGTCGCGGCCTACTCGACGCTCGGCCATTTCGACGACCCTGTCCTCAACACCATGATCGGCTGGAGCGACGTGCAGCTCGCCGCCATCATTTTCCACGAGCTGAGCCACCAGCTGCTCTACGTGCCCGGCGATTCCTCGTTCAACGAAGGTTTCGCGAGCGTCGTCGAGTCGGAAGGCGTGCGTCGCTGGCTGCTCGCCGCCGGGCGCGAGCCGGATCTCGCTGCCTACCGCGATCGCCTGCAGCGCTATTCACGATTCGTCGCGCGCCTGGAGCAGACCCGGCAGGACCTTCGCGCGCTCTATGCCCAGGAGATGCCGGGGGAAGAGAGGCGCAGGCGCAAGCGTGCGGTGTTCGAGAAGCTCGCGGCCGAGCACGAGACCTGGAAAGGGCAATGGGGTGGACGCTCGCCGTTCGAGCGATGGTTCGCCGACGGCATCAACAACGCGCATCTCGTGTCCGTCGCCACTTACGAGGAATGCGTGCCCGGCATCGAGGCGGTGCTGGCTGCGGCTGGCGGCGAACCGCACGAGTTCTACGTGCGCATGCGAGCGATCGCGGAGCTCGCGGCGGCAGCGCGGCGCCAGCGAGTCTGCAGATAGCAAGGCAAAGACAGTGCCGAACGCCGGAGGGGACGTCGAGAACACGCCCCGACGTTCTCTCCCTGCGCGGCTAGAAGGTGCCTCGCATCGTCAGGATGTAGGCCGGATCCGCGACCTCGACCAGGATTCGTTCGGTCACCGGGGTGCCGTTGCGCAGCTGATCGACCGACTCGTACGCCCGTTCCACCTCGGTGAGCTTCGCCTCGAGCAGGTTCTGTGAGGTTGCCCTCGTAGTCGATGTTCCTGATCTCCTTGGTCTCGGCGCTGACGTTGGTCCAGCGCTCCGACTCGCCGCGCTTCGGGCAGCTCGCTCCCCAGGTGAATCCCCAGGAAGCGATGCGGTGGTCGAAGCCGACGTTGTAGTTCGCGATGCCCACGATGGGGTGACGGGGCGACCGCGCTCCCTGTCGCAAAAAAAAGAAGGCCCCTCATCGGAGGGGCCTTGCGCAATCCGGCCGTCGTGGGAGTCGGCCGGCAGGGTTGGTGACCTGATCGTTGATCTGATCGTCCAGTCGTCGCAATCGCTGGTCAGCGGAAGTTGAATCGCCCATTGATGCCGAAGGTCGTGAACTCATCGCCGATGCTCACCGTGCCGCCGAGCGCGATCTGCGGCGTCACGAAGTAGCGCGCTCCGCCGGTGAACAGCGTCTCGCCGCTGGCGTCGCCGGCAAACTCGACATCGACGTAGTCGATCGCGCCCTCGAGCTCGAGGCTCGGCATCACGAACGCACGCACGCCGACACCGATGCCGATGCCCGTGTCGTCCGAGTCGCCGCCGCCATCCAATTCGAGCTCGGTGCGAATGGCGAACAAGCGCGCGATCACGTCGGCTGATTCGCTGATGCTGTGGTTGTAGCCACCGCCCGCGCGCAACGTGGTGGCATCGATGCCGAAGTCGAAGTCCGTCGCGGCGAAGTCGGCGAAGAGATGCCAGTTCGGCGCCACCGCCAGCGAACCGGCGAGCGTCAGCCCGTCACCGTCGACATCGGTATCGCCGACGTCGATCTCGGTCTCGGCGTAGCTGAGATCGAGATAGTCGTAGCTGAGGTCTTCGGCGGCCGCGAAGCCTGGCAGAGCCAGAACAGCGGTCGCCAGCAGCGTGGTCAGTTTTCGATGCGTCATCCGGATCGTCCTCCAGGCCAGCCCGATTGTGGCCTTCATGCAACCACCCGGTTCGACCGGGCAGTTCCTTCAAAGTTTACGTGTACTTCGCGCTTTTACAGGGCTGTTACCTTTTGGCAACACACGTCATTACACGGTTGACTTTCTCTATAATCCGCACCCCTTTCCGCAGCCTACGTTTCGGACCTGCTGCCCCAGTGATCAGCTCGGCTTTCCATCGACAGAACGTCTGCATCCTGGGCGGCACCGGTTTCGTCGGCACGCACCTCGTCACGCGGCTCATCGCGGATGGCCACAGCGTCAAGGTCCTGACGCGCAACCGCGAAACGCACCGGCACCTGCTGGTGCTGCCGGACCTGCGCCTCGCGAACACGGACGTGCACGACGCCGGGCAGCTCGCGGCGCAGCTGCAGGGCGCGGACGTCGTCATCAACCTCATCGGGATCGTGAACGAGCGCGGCCGCAGCGGTACGGGCTTCGCGCGCGCGCATACGCAGCTGGCGCAGAAAGTCGTGAGTGCCTGCCGTTCGGCGCGCGTCAGGCGCCTGCTGCACATGAGCGCGCTCGGCGCGCAAGCGGAGAAAGCACCGAGCCACTACCTGCGCAGCAAGGGCGCAGCCGAAGAAGTCCTGCGCCGCGACGGCGGGCGCGCACTTCCGTTCGTGATCTTCCGGCCCTCGCTGATCTTCGGCCCGGGCGACTCCCTCATCAATCGCTTCGCGCGCCTGCTGCGTCTTCTGCCGCTGGTCTTTCCGCTGGCCCGCGCGCAGACGCGTTTCGCGCCCGTCTACGTCGGCGACGTGGTGGAGGCGTTCGCCCGTTGTGTCACCAGTACCGCGCACGACGGCCGCACGCTCGAGCTATGCGGCCCCGAAGTGTTCACGCTGCGCGAAATCGTCGAGCTCACGGCGAAGGTCATGGGACGACGGCGCCGGGTCGTCGGTCTGCCGGACTTCGTCGGGCGCCTGCAGGGCCTGGTGATGGACTTCGTGCCCGGCAAGCCGTTCTCGAGCGACAACTTTCGTTCGCTCACCATCGACGGACTGTGCCACGAGAACGGATTCGCGCAGCTCGGGCTCGAGCCGCACTCCATGCGCGGGATCGTCCGGCAGTATCTCGGCGGCACGTCGATCGCCGGCCGGCGCGACGTTCAACGCCATCGCGCAAGCCGCGCTACCTGACGGGGACGAGGCGCGTGTTGTTGCCGCGGCGCACGCTCAGCACCAGGGCATTGGCGTTGGGTGCGGATTCGCGCAGCTGGCGCACGTAGTCGCGCAGCTGCCGTACATCGTCGACGCGCGCGCGGTTCACGCCGACGATCACGTCGTTCGGCCGCAGTCCCAGCTCGGCCGCGGGGCTGCCGGCCTCGACGTTGCGGATCAGAACGCCCGCGCGCTCGGGGGCATCCGCGAGGTCCGCGCCTTCCAGGCCGCGGTGCACGTCGGTGGCGGCCGCCACCTGCAGCGCCGCGGGCTCGGCGATGAGTGCCGTCACCTTGCGCGGCTTGCCGTCGCGCAGCAGGCCGATCTCGACCCTGTCCCCGATGCGCATCAGGCCGATGGCATTGCGCAGCTCGCCACCGCTGCGCACCGGTGCGTTGTTGATCGAGGTGATGATGTCGTTGATCTTGATGCCGGCCTTCTCGGCGGCCGACCCTTCGTCGACCTGCGACACCAGCGCACCCGTCGTGTTCGGCGGCGCGCCCGCCGCCCCGAGCAGGTCCGGTGTGAGAGTGAAGATGCGCACGCCGAGGATGCCGCGCTTGACCTCGCCGAAGCGGATCAGCTGGTCCATCACGTTCTTGACCATGTTCACCGGGATCGCGAAGCCGATGCCGATGTTGCCGCCGCTGCCCGAGAGGATCGCGCTGTTGATGCCGACCAGCTCGCCGTCGAGGTTGACCAGCGCGCCACCCGAGTTGCCCGGATTGATCGACGCGTCCGTCTGGATGAAATCCTCGTAGCCGTCTTCCTGGATTCCGGGGGCGCGGCCGAGCGCACTGACGATCCCGGACGTGACCGTGTGCTGCAGGCCGAACGGATTGCCGATGGCGACCACGAAATCGCCGACCTCCAGGCGCGCGGAGTCGCCGAGCGCGATCGCCGGCAGCGACGTCTTGTCCTTGAGCTTGATCACCGCGACGTCGGATCCCTTGTCGGAACCAACCACCTCGGCGGTGTAGTTGCGATTGTCCTGCGTCGTGACCGTGATCTCGTTGGCGTTCTCGACCACGTGCGCGTTGGTGATGATGTAGCCGCTCTTGGCATCCACCACCACGCCCGAGCCGGCGCTGCGGAATTCCTCGCCGCGGCGCGGCGCATCAGGCGGAATGTCGAAGAAACGCCGGAAGAAATCGTCCTCGAGCAGCGGATTGCGCTGGCGCCCGCGCACGGTGCCGCGGGTGGCGATGCTCACCACCGAAGGCGAGATCTTCTTCACCATCGGCGCCAGCGAGGGCACCGGCTTGTCGCCGACGCGCGCGGGAAGCTGTGCGTGGGCAGCGTTCGCGCCGATCAGGGCTGAGAGCAGGAGGACGGGGGCGAGCGAAGCGAGAGCGTGAGTGCGCATGCGATCAACGTACCTCGGCCGGTTCGGGGCGGTCATTCGGAGCCGTCACCATAGTAAGGCGACATCGGACGGTCATCAGGCGCAGATCCGGGTGATCCGCCGGCGCGGCAGATGCCGCCGCCGACAGGATCGTCCTGATTCTAGCGGTTTGATGCCAGCCGTCGAAAACGGGCCGGGCCGTTGCCTGCGAGCAATCCGGCGAGTCGACAATAGTTGCGTACCAGACCGGACGGACGGACCGAAAGTTCCGCCCGCCCGGCGGTCCGGACGGACTTCAGGCGGCGTTCAGCCGCAGCCCGGGCGCCAGCTCAGTGCGTGGCGACGTCGATGCGTCGCGGCAGCACCGTCTGCTGCTTCGGAATGGTCACTTCGAGCACGCCGTTGACGCAGCGCGCCTTGATGGCCAGCGAATCCGCGGTGTCCGGCAGCGTGAAACGGCGGAAGAATTCACCGCTGACACGCTCGACGCGGCGATAGCCGCTCTTCTCGTCGCGCGGCTCGGCCTGGCGCTTGCCGCGGATCGTGAGCTGACCTTTCTCCATCGTGATCTCGATATCTTTCGGGTCGACGCCGGGAAGGTCGGCGTGCAGCACGAACTGCCTGTCCTCTTCCTTGATGTCGACCGCCGGTACCCAGTCGACCACGGAGCGGCGCGAATCGTCGCCAGCCTCGGCGGGCACAGTGAAGAGGCGCTCCAGGTCGCGGCTCAGCCGGTTGACCAGCACCCAGGGCTCGTATCTCGAAACGTTCATGGCACAACCTCCATTGGCGGCCGTCTTGTCTGCGCGGCGATCTAGGGCCGGGGCGGCGCGATTTCAACGCGAGCTTCGAGCCTTCGCGGTGCGCTCCCGGGCAGCGCCTTGTGGATGTCCGGTGAACAACTTGTGAGTGCCCTGTGGCTTGCCGGTGGACACAAGATGTTGGGGTCGGCACCACTGCGCGCCGTCGCGCAAGGCAGCCCTAATCCGTCTCGATATTTGCGAGGAGAATGCTATAACTAACTGAAAGTGAATGTAAAAACAGACTCATTTTCCACAGACATAATCCTTGACGGTCCTGGCATCGAAGAATAGTCTTGCGGCCCTGACACAAGATGTTGTGTTCGTGGCAGACCGGACACCAACACCTCCGTCAAGAACAAATCCGATACGCGCAGGGACCAATTTTTCGAGGGGAGCGTCATTCAGGCATGAACACTGTGGTCAAGCTTGAGCTCAAGGACGTCGACAGCGTTTCTTTCCAGGAAGCGT
>Ga0187893_10002613_pt1 | contig 39032 bp, 18 predicted proteins | sample MA1701074metaG_FD_139574 | JGI IMG/M metagenome (GOLD analysis project Ga0187893, IMG submission 139574) | White microbial mat communities from a basaltic lava cave in the Kipuka Kanohina Cave System on the Island of Hawaii, USA - MA170107-4 metaG ... | reverse complement strand
CCACGTCCACCCCGGCCAACCCGTGGCCCTCGCCGATCCCCTCGCGGCGGTCCAACCCTAAAGGGGTGTGGCCCGGCCGCCAGGCCGGGCACCACTGGGTGTGGCGGGTGGGGTCGTCGACTGAGATCCGGAATCCGGACCTGAGCTGATACACCCCGGTTGATGGGTGAGGATGCCGGCGAGGGCGTGCAGGCAGAGGTCGCGGATCTCGTCGCGGGATGCCTCGCCACGCGCGAGCCACTCGACGCATACCGCGCGGACGAACGCGAGCCACCCATGCAGCGCGAGCGATACCAGCTGGCGGGCGTGTCCTTCCACGCCGGTCGCGTCCAGTAGCCGGGTGCGGAGTGTGGCGAGCTCGTCGGAGATGATCGCTTGGACGGTCGGGTCGCCAGAGAGCGCGCCGCAGTTCACCGTGAGGATGTTGTGCTTGTACGCGGTGAAGTAGTCGAGGTGTGTGTGTCGAGCCCGGCGAGCACATGCTCCGTCAGCGGTAGCTCGGCGTCGATCTCGGCGGCGTCGAGGAGGCGCTCGCTGTCGCGTTTGAAGATCGCCGCGAAGAGGTCGCCGTTTGCTGGCGAAGTAGTGGTACACCAGCGCCCGCGACACGCCCGCGCGCGCGGCGATGTCTTCCATCAGCACGTCCTCGTAAGGGTGCGCGGCAAACATTGCGGCGCCGACGTCCAGCAGGTGGCTGCGTCGCTGCTCGGGGGGGGGGTTAACCGTCGGCCTGCGTGGCTCACCCCACTAGCCTACTTGACACGTGTCGAACAGCCTTCTTACTGTACGAGTGCCGAATAAGCGTTGTGCTCGGAGGCAGGTATGGGTCACGCCGGTTCGGGCCGTGCGCGCCGCGCGTCGCCTGACTACCGCGAGATCTTCGAGGTCGAGGCCGGGAACGCCGACGCGCGATCGCCGGAGCAGTGAGCGCGAACGATCTTGGAGGGCGCCCCGCTGCCGGTGCGCTGGTTCCTTCTGCTCGGCTGGCGAGCCGGCCTGGGTCTTCGGCTCGGGCCGCGGTCATCGCCTGAGCATGTTCTCGGCTGGCGGATCGCCGCGAGGGAGCCCGACGCGGTCCGGCTGGAGCTGCAGTCGGTGCTGATGACGGCTGAGCTGGTCCTCCGCGTGGCGGGTTCGACGGCCGCCCTGGCCTCAAGTGTGTCCTACACCCGCCGGGCAGCGCGCCCGCTCTGGGCGATGGCCCTCCCGGTACACCGGCGGGTCGTTCCCTACCTCAGGCGCGCCGCCTCCCGTTCGCAGCCCACGACCTGAACCGACACCCCGGACGGACGCCCGGCGCGCGGAGGTGCGATTGCGGGCAGCGCGCGCCCGAGTGGGCACATCGCCCCAGCGGCCTCGGCCACTGGACGGCTACCGACCCGCCAGTCCCCGAGCCCGAAGTCAATGCTGGCCCGAGCCTAGAGCAGCCATGACGAGCCAGCAGGGCGGCTATGCCCGTCCGTTACATGGGGGGTCGTCGATTGGGATCCGGAATCCGGACCTGGGCCGACACACCCCGGGTGCGGACACGTCGTCACTGGCGTTCACGGGGTGGGAGGGGGAGGAGATGGCCGAGCGCGGCGTCGATGAGGTGCTCGACGATACCTGGCGGGATGGCCGATGGCGATGGCCTGCGTCCCCGGAACTCGGTGGATCGGGGATGTCCCCCGGGGGGCAGCTCCTCCTTGCGGATCACAAGGTCGATCTCCGCGCCGTTCGTGATCTTCTGATCCACAATTGGCTGATCCGGCGAGATCGGCTTGCCGCCGTGCTCGAGCCGGTAGTGGAAGCGCAGCTCCACGGTCATCTTCCCGATGGACATCTTGGAGTCGTCCGGTAGCGCCAGCTCAGCCCGTACCCGGCGCTCGAGTTCGCGTCCCGTCCAACGCTCCGGCACGGCGAGGACGAGCCCGACGGACAGGTCGCGATTGCGGACGGTGAGGGCGACCGTCCTGCAGGGGGCACCGGCGGTGCCCACCGCGAACGGAGGCGAAGGCTGGGTGTGGGCGCCGTTGCCGCGCCGTGTCCAGTCCTCGTGCCAGGTCGCCGCAAGCTCCTTCACCACCGCGTCCCAATCGTCGAAGGCGTCGAGGTACCGGCGTGTCGCCAACAGCGGGGGGAGGGGAGTGCCGTCCAAGCGGGCGACAAAGAGGAACGATCGGCTCTCTTCGTGCTCGCGGGTGAACGCCGCGGACCACTCCTGCTCGACCCACCAGCTCTCGACCGACGCCCGAGACAGCAGGAGCGTGTAGTAGTCGGACTGCGCGAGGGCGCGGTTGATGGCGAGGACGAAGTTCTCGGCGGGCCGGATGCTCTGGTCGTAGACGAACGTGTGGATACCCGCACGGGCGAGGTCTTGGCTGAACCGCATCGCGCTGTCTCGGTCGCTCCCGGCGAACGAGAGGAAGACACGCGGGCGATCGATCTCAGCTGCGCGCTGCACGTTGCCTCCATTCGTTCGCGCGCTGGTACAGCCAGCGACGGGCGCGACCGGCCCTGGTCTGAAAGCCCGAGTCCCCGTATAAGGTCCAACACGCCCACAAGGACGGATGAGCGAGCGGTGCCACACTGCCCGGGCCGTCGCCGGGCACCCTATCAAGGACGTCGAGCTGGGCGCGCTGGAGGGCAAGGTCGCGAGGGAGGTAGCGGGCGTACCGGTCAAACCCGTCGAGCACCGCTGCGGCTGGTTCTTTCGCCGCCACCCATCTCGCGGCGACCACCGACGCGGCGCCCGCGTGGAAGGCGGCTCGGGCGAAGCCGATCCGCTCGTCTCGCCCGATGCGCTGTGCCATGCCGGACTCACAGGCTCCGAGCACCAGCGTCCCGCACCCGCACAGGTCCATGTCCCGCAGCTCTTCGGCCTCAAGGCGCCCGTTGGGCCCGCCGGCCGTGTCGGGCGCGAGCTGCAGCCACGACCTCGTCGGGTCGTCAGGGTCGTAGGCGCCGTGGCTGTCGATACGTACCCGGCGGTGGCGGTGGCGCTTCAACATGTCGTGCATCGCGTGCCGTGTCGCCTGGGCGTCTTCGAGCGGCGTGTCGCCGCGCAGCGTCTGTGCAGGCGCGATCCCCGCGACCGGTGGGCTGACCACAAGCCGCTTGAGGCCGCGGAGGCGGCGTGACCGGCGATCGAGCGGGCGGCGGGCGGAGAGGCAGGGAAGGTCGGAAAGGGCGTACCGCAGGCCGATCGGCTCCCCGTCCCGGGGGAACCTGACGGCCGCGAACGGGATGTCGGACAGCGCCCCTCCGGCCACGACGGCGATCCGGCATACCCGTTCAGGGATCTGCGGGATCACCGCGTCGACGCCGATCAACGACGCGATGTTCGCCAAGAGCCGGTCGAAATACCCTGCCTCGACGCTCGTCTCGAGGAACTCCTCACTCCACAGGGACACCAGCGAGTCGATCGTGCCGTTCAGCTCGTCACGGTCGCAGGGGACCGAGACGTGAGAGAGCAGACCCTGGCCGACGAGGGCGTGGTGCACCCGGTCCGGGGTCGAGTGCAGAAGCCACGCCACCTGAGCGCGGGGGAAGCCCTCGGACATCTGCTCCACCCACCGCCAGGCTCCTGGCTGATCACTCGGGCTCGGCAAGGCCCGCACAAGCGCGTCCTTCCCCGGCAGGATGCGTCCCAGGATCGCCGCTCCGCGGGCCGCTTCCATCGCGACGACCACCGTGGCTGCGGCTTCGGGGCCATGGTGCTCCAGCGCCGTCGCGGCGACACGGATCCGTTGGTCGTGCTCGTCCGGGACGGCGTGCAGCATCCGGACCCGCGTGGCGTCGGTGACCTGGCGGGCCGCGACCTGCTCCTCGAGGTGGTGGGCTTCGGCCCAGCGCTCGGCGGCGCGCTGATCGTCCACACGGGCCCGAGCCTGCTCGCCGGCCTGGGCATGGACTCGGGCGCGCTGTGCGTGAGCATCGCCGAGCAGCCGCAGCGCACGGACACGGATATCGACGAGCTGGGGCTCGATAGAGCGCTCGGCCGCCATGCGGAGGTGGTCGATGGCGTGGACGGAGCCCCTCGCCAGCGCGAGCTCCCCCGCGGCTAGGTGCCAGGTGGCGATCTCGTGATCGCGCTTCACCAGTTCGCTCAGCTCGCGCAAGGGCTGCGCGGCCTCATCGAGCCGCCCGTTGGCGATCAGCCTGCGAACACGTTGGAGCTGCTCGTCGACCGGGTGGCTCGTTCCGGGTTCCCCGCCGAGCGCGTCGGGACGAGCCACCCGGTCGACCGCCGCACGGTTCGCCATGGGGTTGGGCGACGAGAGTGCCGCTTCTCGGAGCGACGGCAACAGGCGTTCGGCCTCGGCGTGGTCGGCGACCAGCCGGTACAGCACGACCAGCTCGTAGAGGACCGGGAAGCGCAGCGCCGGGTCGAGCTCGCGATCGCGCACCTGGCGGAGCAGGTGGATGGCCTCTTCGTAGCGCCACTGGTCTCGCAGCGCCTTCGCCCGGAGGAGGTGGTCCGAGACGGTCTCCGGGGGCGGGCCGTCGTCCCCGCCGCGAAGGAGCTCGCCGACCTTACGAAGGTCGCGGTCGACGGCGTCCACACCGCACTGGTCGCCGGCATCGAGGAACGCGCGCCGTGCCTTGCCGAGATGCCGTTTGGCCTCGTCGAGCCGGCCCCACATGGCCGCCGACAGCCCTTCCAGCCGGCGGCGGCGGGCCTCTTCCTCGGCGTCCGGAACGTTGGCCGGGATCGCGTCGAGATCCTCGTCGACCCCGGCGCGGTCGCCGGTCAAGGCCCGGGTCTCCGCGCGCAGCAGCCGGAGGGGGATGTGGTCCCCTCCGGCGTGGCGGAGGTACTCGTCACAGCGCTGGAGCGCGAGCGCGACGCACCCCAAGGAGCGCAGCCCCTCGACGTGGTCGGCGGCCAGCCGTGACCACAGCATGGGATCGTCCCCAGGAGTAAGTGCCACGGCCTCGCAGTACGCCTCGTCGCCGCGCGCCGCGTCCCCCTGGTCGAACGCCTCGGCTCCGCGGATGACCGCGTCGGCGAGCCGGGAGCCAGGCGCGAGCTCGATCGGGGGTCTCGTGGACCGGTACATCAGCGCGCACACTCCTCGGCGCCCGCCGCCTCGGGAGACTCGCAGTCCTGCGACACGAAGAATATCGGCCCAGGTCGTGTGACACCAATGCCTCCAGAGCCTCCCGCTGAACCGCCTCCGCCTGGACCTCCTCCCGCGCCGTCGAAGGTGGGATATCGGATCCCTTCCCGGCCTCCGGAGCTGCGAGCGTCAGGAGGCGAGGTGCTTCCCGGAGGCACCGCCTCAGGCGAGGCCTCGCTCACGATCACCCTCCGGTCGCGCGGCAGGTTGTCCCAGAGGATCGCTCCTCCCTCGAACGGCAGCAGCGAACGGTCGAAGTAGTAGGTCGCGTCCGATGCCCTCGCCTCGTCCCGCGCCTCGCCAAGGGCCGTGCGACGCTGGGAGCCAGGGATCGGCGGGGGCAGATCTGGGCCGACATGGATGGCGTGGCCGTTCTCGAGGCGGAACAGCGGCAGCTGGTTGGGGGACGCGGGGTCGACGGCCCGCAGCGCGCGCTCGTACCACGGATGGCCCGCACCGGCGATAACAACCCGGTCGGAATAGCCGAAGGCGACGCCGTCGCCTCGCATCAGGACGGCGCGAGAACGGGCTTGGTCGGCGCTGCGCATCGCGTTCTGAACGGTCGCCCAGTCCCTCATCAGCGCGGCGCCCTCGACCGTACCGGACAGCCCGAGGACCGGGTCGCCGATCGGGGCGCTCAGGCTATCGCCGGCTTGGAATGCGGTGGTGACCGTGCCATCCGCGGTTTCCACCCGTACTGGGCGGGCGTCGCGCTGCAAGGCACCGATTCTCGCCTGACCACCGGATACCTCGATAAACCCGCCCGACGCGTCGGGGGGCGGCACGCGACGCCCTTGGAAGAACTGTGGTCCCCCAGTCTCGGGCGGCGCTGGGCCGCCACCCTGCAGCACAAGCTCCTCGCCAGGCGGGACCGGTTGGTCGGTGCGCTCGAGCCAGTCCCGATCACCGATCCGGTACAACCTGCGACCGGGCCCGTCGTCGAACGCGTACAGGACTCCATCCGGAGGTTCCCCCGCCGGAGGTTCCCCCGCCGGAGGTCCCCCCGGCCCCGATCCACGCCCCGATGCCCACCGATCCTGCATCGACCGGAGCGCGCGGCCGGCGCGGTCGAGCGCGCCAGACCGCCATTGGATCGTCGCCGAGGAGACATCGATCCTGCGGGTGATCAGCTCCCCGAGCTCCAAGCCTTGGAAATCGACGCGCTGCGCAAGGCTCCCCGCGCCAGCCTCGAGCCTGAGCTCGAAATCGCGCGTGGCGGTTTGGGCGCGGGAGATCCTCAAGCCCCCGAACGACGCGACACGGCGACCGCTGCCGTTGACGAGGACCACGGCGCGACCGTCGGACGGCTGCGAGAGCGTACGCGCGACGCTATCGGTGACCTGGCCGGCATCGTCGATCGCCTTCGTCTCGATGCGCAGCGTCCCTGTCGTGGGGTCGGTGGCCGAGGTCAGCAGGCCCGAGCGATTGACGGCGGGGTCGAGGTCGGCGCGGAACGCCTGGCCGCCCGTCCGCGCGCCGCGATTGGCGAGCGAGACACCTCCGTTGATCCCTAGGTAGCCGCATGTGTCGAACGTCTCCGACGGCTGTGTCAGCACGGCCTCTTGGGTCGCGGAAGGTGGTTGGACGAAGACGATCGGTGACCGCTCGCGGAGGTCGTTGTTGGCGGCGTACCAATCCTGGAACCGTAGGTCGGACCGGATCTGGTCGTCACCAAGCTGCGGCAGCACCGCCCCGGACTGGGTGGCGAGCCACTCGATGGCGCCGCTCCACCGCATGATCTGGTCGAGTCGGTGGTATTGCGGCTCGTAGTCGGCGACCGCCTGGTAGTGCTGGTCCCACCAGCGCAGGCCTCGGCCGGAGCCGTAACTGGGCTCTACTTCCGCGCCGATCTCGCCCGATCGCGAGAACAACCTTGTCGCCTGGGCCCCGATGAGGACACTGTCGCCGTCGAGGGTGAAGCCGGCGTCGCTCTGACCGAACCACAGCCGCCCAGACTCGCTTAGCGGATCTTCGAGCCCTGGGCAGTGACCCCACGGGACCACCGCCTGAGAGTCTGGGAGGAAGCCCCCGACCGCGTCGGTCGGGACGCCCTCGCCGGCCCCAGAGCTCCAGTCCTTCGCGATGTAGTCGGTGTAGAAGAGGGTCATCCCGACCTCGGTGCCCTCCAACCGGCCGTAATAAGTCGCCTGGCCGTACGTCGCCCCGCCGAGGAGCATGGTCCTCAACGCCCACAGCTGGATGCGATCCGTCGGCAGGCCCGAGCCGGCGGGCACCGGGTCACCGTGGAAGAGCGCGTCCCTGATGACCTCGTCGAGACCGGCGGGGAACTCACCGGCGGCGAGCCGGTCGGCCAGCTGTGGGCTCATGCCTGGAGCAACCGCGAGCAGGTCCGCGGCGGTCTCGGGCGGCCCTGGGTCGAGCGAGAAGCCAGGAAGGAACTCCGGTGCCACCGAAGCCGATCCCACATAGGCGCGTTGGAGGACCGAGATGTCCTCGTGGGTGAGCTGGGCGCCGGGGGTGCCGGGCCAGCGCCAGCCGCCGGCCCAGATCTCGGAGCCGCGGGCCTCCAGCAGTGACAGGTGCTGGGTCTGGGCCAGGAAGGCGGTGAGGCCGTCGGCCTGGTCGACGCGCATCTCGACGTACCCGTACGCCGATCTGGCCTCCGCGGTGGGTACCGGCGGCTCGGAGGTCAGCGCGATCGTCCGGGTCTCCGGGTGGTGTTGGTAGCGGTGGATCGCCACCCGGTCCGCGTCGATGCCGGCGTCGGCGCGGAAGTCGTCGACGAGCAGCCCGATCGTGCGTGCCGCGTGGGGATCGTCGTGAGGAACCAAGACGTGGAGGACGCCGCGCCCGTCGTACAAGGACCGGCCCGGCCCGGTTGGTTGCTCGGCGAGGTCGTTGAACGCGGGGTCCCGGACCGGCGCCGTGTCGTAGAAGGCGTCGCGGAGCTGGGCCGTGTCGAAGCCGAGCATCCAGGCCAGCCCGATACGGGTCCAGTCCCGCAGCTGCTCCTCGGCCTCGGTCGGCTCCATCCCGTCGAGCCGGCTGGCTGCCCCGGCGTACGAGATGACCGAGGAGCCGCTCGCTTCCTGGCTCACCGCGGCCGGCGGAGCGTCGGCGGCGCCACTACAGGCCACCGCCATGAACAGGGCGAGCGCCATGAGCGCCGCGAGCATGGGCGATCCCCAACGGTTGCGCGTACCACTCATAGTCTCAACCGATCCCTTCGGGTCCTGGCCCGAGTCGTAATCCCGCCCCTGAGTCGCCCGGGCCCGCGTTGAACATCTGGAGGTCCGACCACAGGGTCGGCTCGGTGACGTCGACCCTTGCGGCGCGGAGGACCAGCGCCGTGGCGCCGTCGCCGGCGACCCAACCCGAGGGCTCGTGGGGCGTCCCCGGGTCCGGAGGCTTCACGAACGTGGGTAACCAGAGACGCACGTGGCCTTTCACCTCCACCGTCTGGGGCCCCACCCGCCACATACGGTCCGCGAAGGACTCGTCGATCGCGTGACCGTGCTGATCCGGGCAGATCCCGCTGAAGAAGTCGTGAAGCGACTCCTCCAATGCACCGCCGCCCACCGCACACAGCCTGGAGAACAGCGCGTCGGGTTCGAGGCTCGTGATCCGCTGCACGATGCGCTGGCGAATACCGGCCTCCCACCGGCGCTGTACGGCGCCCTTCCCCAGCTCAGCGGCGAGATACCGGGCCGCGAGCCTGGCGGCCTGCGGGTCGTCCTCGATCGACTGGCGCTCCAGGTCCGAGCACAGGGTGGACAGCCAGCCGCGCCCGAAGCACTCCCTTGTCACCATGCCGGCGATCCGCCGCTTCACAGGGCCGTCGGACCGCGCGATCGCGAACCTGAGCGCGGACGGCAGGACGAGCTCGCGCGGGTCGAACGAGTCTTCGCGCTGCTTCCTCTCCAGGCCGCTCGGGAGGTGGACCAGCGAGCCGATGACGGTCGCCCACTGCCGGAAGTCCTGGTAAGCGGCCGCGAGCCGGACGAGCTGCTCGGCCTCGTGCAGCGCCGCCGCCGCCGCCTCGTGGCGCGCGTACCGGTCGGCGCTCCGCCGGTGGGTGAGCTGGACCTCCCGCCTCAGGTACGGGGAGAACGCGAGGGCCGACCCAGCCAACCACCCGAGCAGGCTGAGCGTGGCGAGCCCACCCCAGACCCACCACCTCTGGCCTTGGATCGCGAGCGCGATCACGAGGACCAGCCCAACGAGCGCGACCGCCGCGATCCTGACCAAGACCCGCACCGTCTTGCCGCGCACGCCGGGGTCTCCAAGCTCACGGCGCGGTGGCTCCTTCAGCGCCGCGATCTTGGAGGCAAAGCGCTGCCGCGCGTCCTCGATGCTGCCGGCGATCTGGTCACCGACGAGCCCCAGCAGGCTGTCGTGACCCGCATTCCCTCGCGCTTCGATCGCGCTCGGGTCGACGATCACCTGCCGCTGCGTCCCGTCGAGCGGCTCGGTGCACCCCTCCGGGAGGTCACCACCGTCGGCGAGCGAGAACGCGAGCGTGCGGAGCCTGGACCATACCGCCGGGTCGGCCGGCGCCGGCTTCTCGAGCCCGAGGCGGTCCCTCAACGCCTCCGCGAGTCCTACCGTGTCCCCGGCCGTGTCGTCGTCGCCTAAGGTCACCTGCTCGGCGTAGTCCTCGATCTCGCGCTGGACGTCGCCGGCCAGCTCGCCGGTCCACTCCCGCGGCGGCCTGCTCGCCGCCCACATCCCGGCCAGCACCTTCTTCCCGGTGATGCGCATCGGCGTGGGAGCGGGGCTGGCCACGTAGGGATCGTGGCGGAGCCGACCGCCGACCTCGTGGTCGAAGAACTCCCGCGCGGCGCGTCTCACCAGGTAGACGGGATCAGCCGCCGGCACCCCGCCGATCGCCTGAGCCATCCATTCGCCTTGCCGCCGCGGGTCGAACAGCTCGGCCGAGACCTCATCAGCCAGGCCGTGGCTGCGCGCGATCGCCATGGACGAGCGCATGATGCGAACCCTGGGCTCCTGCTCGCCCGCGCCTTCCCGGTCGCCGTCGAACGGCGCGCCGCGGATGCCGGGCCACAGCCCCCCGGCGGTCGCCAACGCGAGCGCCGCGTGAGGGAGGAAGCTGCCGGGATAGCGGATCTCGTCGGTGGCTTGCCGGCTGGTGGGCCGGTCCTCGTCGGCCACGACCACGTTGGCGTCCCAAGAGGTGGACAGCAGCGCGACCGGCAGGTCATGGACCCGGGTCGCTGGGATCACCAGGTTCACCCGGTAGAGCCGCTGGTGGTCCGCGAGCCGCGGGCGGATCGCCTCCTCCAGGGCTTCGGCCTGCTCGCGCACCTGCACGGGGACCTGGCCCGCGGCGGGGACGAGCACGAGCGACACGAGGCGGACAACCTCGTAAGGCTTGGCCGCGAGTGCCGTGAGCAGCCCGAGCTCCGCGGTGCCGCTCCAGCGGGCATGGTGCTCACCATCCCGCTGCCCTACCCACCACAGGGGCGGGCGGACGAGGCCGCCGGTCGCCCATGTGGCGAGGAGATCATGCACAGCCTTCGCGTAGGGATCGTCCAGCGCGGCGACGACGACGGTGACGTCCATGGCCATCCCCTATCCGGGCTCGCCCTGGTCGAAGGGCACCCGGTCGCACGCTTGGGCAACGACGACCTGGAGGTGAGCCAGCGCCTTCTTGACGTCCTCGTAGCACTCCCATGCGCGCGAGACGTCGAGCGCCTCCCGCGGGTCCAGCGCTCGCCGCTCGTACCGCAGGTAGTGCGCGAGGTAGACGTCGAGGTTGTCGGCGATGGCACCGGCGCGCTCGCTCGGTTTGCCGGCGGCCGGCCCGGCCATGTGCTCGTGCGGGAGCGGGGCGCCCGGCGCCGCCCGGCCCGAGCGGATCCACTCCACCAGCTCACCGGGCGCCCTGACCCCGTCCGGCACGGTGGTCGTCCGGCCGAGCCGGATCAGGCGCTCGTAGGGCTCGAACCCCTCGCCGATAAGCGTGAGGGCGAGCGACTCGAGCACCGCGGGCAACCACTCGTCCCTGGTCCGCAGGGGCGGGCCGAGCAGCGGGAAGGGGAACCTCGCGAACCCATGGGGAGGGCTGAACACCTCGGTCGGCTGGCCGAGGACGTCGTCGTGCTCACAGCGGATCTGGTTGAGGAACCTGGCCACGAACCAGCCGAGCACGATGCTCTGGCGCACCTCGGTGGTGCACGGCACGAAGGACGGGAGCTGGCGGGCGCGGCGCCAGGTCCAGAAGCCGGCCAAGCCAGCCTGCACCCGGCACTGCGCCCACTGGCCCCTGATGGGGTTCACCAGCGAGTGCATGACCATGGGCTGCACTGGCGCGTCCAGGAACGAGAAGATGTCGATCCGCTCTGTGGGCGACCCACCGAACAGCCTCCCCAACGCCTCATGGTCGTGCCGGGCGAACACGCGGCTCACCGCCTCGCGGCCGGGATGCCCGGGCGGGAAGGGGAACAGGGTCATCTCCTCGCGGTAGCCCGTGCCATCCGGCGGGTGGATCTCGCGGTCGGCGGGTTGGTTGATCGCGACCAGCGGCCGCGACATCGAGACCGCCTGCGCGAGGCGCTGGCGGAAACGCTCGAGACGGTCCGCCTTGGCCTGCCCCCCGATGTCGTCAGCATCGAGGTAGTCCGTCAGCGACTGGCGAACGTACTGCCCCATGTAGCTGTCGGGGCGGCGGACCCAGCGCTGAGCGCGCTCCCGCAGCTGCCCGGCGCTGATGCGGACCTCGAACTCGGCGCGGCTCGGGCGTTTGGCCTCGTGCAGGCGCGGGTCGCTCGGCACCCATGTCCCTCTGGACGCCAGCACTGTCTGGTCCCGCTCGCCGTTCTCCCGCTCTCCGGCGATCACCTCGATCCGGGCGTGCGCCAGCGCGTCGCTGAACGCCGCGTCGTTCACCTGGATGCAGATCTGGCTCTCGAACATCTTGGGATAGGCGTTGGTCGGCTCCAGCAGCAGCTCGTTGGGAGCGGGCTGGTACCGAGCGGGGACCGTGACGTCGCTGACCGGCCACGCCTGGACCTGCGACGGCTGTACCGCCGTGCCGTCCAAGTCCACCTGCAAGACCTCACGAGCGTCGTCGACGGCGTGGCGCAGGGGGGCGAGCAGGTGATCGGCGAGATCGCGGATCAAGCTGATCGACAGGTCGTACACCAACCGCTCGGTGGCCGCGTGGAAGCAGTCGAGGGCGACGCCGACCGCGCCGGCGACCTGCGGATGGTCGGCGAGCATCGCGTTGGAGGCGGGCAACGCCGCCCTGATGCGCTGTGGCATCTCCGCGACGATCCGCTCGCTCGACTGGCGTGAGCCCTCCAGCTCGGGGACGACCGTCTCGGTCAGCTCCGTGACGGCGATCTGGATCGCCTGGGCGGCGACCGGCGCCCCCTGCTGGGCGAGCAGCCGGCTGGCCTGGGCCACGACGCGCGCTTGGAGCTGCTCGGTCCACCGCTCGGCGTTGGCCAAGAACCCCATCCGCTGCTCCGAGAAGGCCGTGGGCCAGCGGTCCTCCAACCGCTCCCTCACGCGCGTCGCGACCTTGTCGGGAGCCATGCCGGCTTTGGGCCATTGCTCCCTCACATCGCCCAGCAGCGGCTCGCGAAGGCCGACCTCGATCCGTTGGCGAGACTCGGAGTCGGTGATCCCGCCACGGATCGCGTCGACGATCTGGTTGTTGTGCGGCCCGTCCTCCTTCAGGCCGCTCCGCTCTAGGAACCGCCTGGCCGGGACCTCCGCATGCTGCCGGCGGGCGTCCTCCTCGGCGATCCGGCTGCGGTCCGCTCGAGGCCAGTGCCCCAACAGCAGGTGCTCGACCGCTGAGCGCGCCAAGCGCTCCGCGCTATAGCGGGTGAACCGCTCCAACCCGATCCCGACGGACGCGCAGCCGAACGAGCTGAACGGGCACTCGCGGGAGGGAGTCGCGAGCCCGCTCGTATCCGGCTTGCCGCCCGCCCGGTCCGCCCAGTTCCCCAGCTCGTACTGGCGGAACCGGTCTTGGATCTGGGGGCTGGCGGTCCACGCCGCCAGCCCGCGGGCTACGGCGCGGTAGACGTCGGTCTGCCGCGCGAACGTGACCTCCCCGTTGGAGCGGCCGATGACGTACATCGTGCGCGGCCCCCGGCGCAGCATGTCCCTGTCGACCGCGACCCCCGCGGCCTCCAAGAACGCGAACTCGTGGCTCGCGAGCGGCTCGTCATTCCAGTACCCGTTCATCAGCTCGCACAACGTGGCGAGCGCGTTGGGGTTGATCCCGACCCGATCGTTGGGGTTCAGCTCGTTGAACACCTCAGGCGCGTAGAGGATGGCGGTCAGCCGGCTCTCGGCCGACGGCTCCAGCTGGCGCAACAGGTCGCAGACGTCACCCACGCACCCGGCGCCTGAGCCGCCGGCGAGGGAGGCGATAACCACGATCTGGACCGGCTGGTCGCTGGGCGTGCCGTTCCCGGTCAGCTCAAGGCAGACGCGGGAGAACTCCGCGTTGGTCTCCTCACCGTGCAAGGCCGTGAGGGTTCTCCGGAGGCGCTCGTGAGCCTGGGCCATCCGCGCGCCGATCACGACCTTGCCCACGGCGCGGAACCGCCCGCCACCCACCGTCGGGTCGACGTGAACCTGCTGCGGGTTGGGCCGCCACCCCGCGGCGTGCTCGACCGCGAGCGCTCCGTGGCGGCACAGCATCGCGTCGAGGTCCCGGTACCGCATGCCACGCTCGGCCAACCCGACGTAGTCGTGGTCGGGCAGCAGCGGGACGTCCTCAGGATGCCGGCCCTGCTCCCTTGGCACGTCGATGTGGACGAACTGCCACGCGGCCGGCAGGCCGTTCGGGTACCGGGCGTCGTCGAGCCGAGCCGCCAGCAGCGACCGCAGCACGCGCACGGTGATCCCACCGGACCCGCCGACCCCCACGAACAGGAACTTCTGGAGCATGATGACCTTCCTTAATCCATCGGAACACGTGGCTTGTACGGCTGCGGGTCCGCAGGCCCCTGTGGCGGTGGGGGGACCTCGACGCGGCCGTCGAGGGTGTCGCCCACCTCGGCCAGCGCCGCCGGCAGCTCCACCAGCACTCGGCTCAGCAACCGCTGCGCCTTCTGGTCGACCTCGCCGTCGGACACGTAGAGCGACAAGGTCCCGCGCGTTTCGCGGCGCTGGCCGTTGCCGCGCGTGCCCCTGCCCCGAGCCGCGCCTTCGTCCTCGTCTACGACGAGGGCCCAGCTGTCGGGCAGCGCGAGCGGCACGCGGCCCACCAGCGTCCCGTTCGCGTTGGCGTGGCCGTCGGAGGCGAGCGTGTGCTTGCCGCTCGCGCTCGCCACCGTGCCGTAGGGCAGCCGCACCGGGAGCCGTGGGACCTTAGTCTCGAAGCACAGCCCGTCGAAGTCGAACGCCCGCGCCGAGCCGGTGTCCACCCCGTTCATCGCGCCGAAGTCGTGCCGGGTCACGCGCAACGCTCCGCCGTTCTCCTCCCGGACGATGTCCCCGGTCACGCGAACCCTCTTGGACGCCGCTCGCACGAGCCCGGGTTCCCTGAACCTCGCGGTCCACCAGTTCATGAGGTACATCGCCCCGGTGGGGACCGCGACGCCCGTGAGAAGCAGGAGCAGGAAGACCAACCCGAACCTGGCCGTGGATCTGGACTGGTCCATCTCGAAGGACACCGGCACCCGCCGCTCGATGACGGCCGGGTCGTTGTCGCTGGAGAGGTGCGCGACGATCTCGCCGCTGACCCGGCCGGCCCTGACCTCCGCGGGCTCGGCGACGACCGTGACCTCCCGCCGCTGACCCGGCCCGACCGAGATGCAGGACGCCTCGCTGACCGCGGGCGGGTCGGGCGTGACCGTGATCTGGCCGGTTCCCGGCGGCATCCGGGAGAAGGTCGCCCTGTCGAACCAGACGCACCCGCCTCCCTCCTCGCCACCGGTGATCTCCAACGAGCCCCTGGCCTCGCCTTCGTCGATGATCGGGCTGAGACGCAGCTCCGGCTGGTCGAGCGTCGGATGGCTCGGCGGGGGCACGATCTGGATCCGGTAGGACCGCGGGCGTGGCTTGAGCCGCAGCCCGTCCTGTGTCACCACACCGAGGACGAGCCGGAGGTCGGCGAAGCCCGCGGCCGTCTCTTCCGGGACCTCGAAGGTCACCCGGTACACGCCCTCAGGTGAGGGTCCTTGGACGTCGAGGCGTTGCTCGCGCTCGCCTTGGTATGCGAGGGTCGCCGTCACCTCGAGGGCGTCGAGCAGCGCTTGCGGCGCCCGTTGTGCTCCGGTCACATCCTCGATCCAGACGTCGAACGAGGCGGCCTCGCCCTCCCGCAGCGTGGTGGGGGGCGGCTCGACCACCGGCGTGAGCCCGCCGAACAGCGTGACCCACACCTGCCCGGGGTCGTTCGCGGCCTGGCCTGTGGGGCCCCCAGCGGGAGCTGGGGAGGAAGGCCTCGACGCTGTCGACGCGTCGGGGTCCACGAACGTCACCGTCCACGTCCCGGCCCAGCCGGCGGCTCCCGGCGGCAACCGCCCGTCCACCACGAGGTGCGTCGGGGAGGCCGGCCCGTACTCGATCTCCGCGGCGCCGAGGGTGAGGTTGCCCCGCTCACCCGCGCGGAGCGCGAGCGGCTGGCCCACGCCCGGTGCCCTCAGCTCCGCGGTCACCGGTGCCGCGCCCACGTCGAGCAGCAGGTGGAAGGCGCTCATCGACGTAGTGAGGGAGAACGGCACGGTGGTGGCGGCCGCGCTCCGGGGGACCGGGGTGCCGTCCTTGAGGACCTGGAGCAGCGCGTCGAACGCCTCGACGAGCTGGTCCACGCTGGTCACGGGAATGTACGTGCCGGCGGGCTCCGCGATCACGCCGCACGCCCCACGGTCGGCTCCGCTGGCCGACGACGGATCGGCGATCGATCGGAGGAACGTCTGGTCCGGTGGGTCCTGCGCGGGGATCAGCCCGATCGCGACGATGGTCGTGCCGGCCTCGCGGAGCTGGTCCGCGATCCCGCCCGGGTCGCAGACGGCGCGCTGGCCGGCGGGCTCGCGCGCGTCGTCGCGGATGTCGTACTCGCCGTCGGTGAACAGCAACACGGCCCGGCAGGGCGGGGGTCCTCCGGCCGGGGCGATCTCGCCGACCCTCGCGGTCAGCGACGCTTGAGCGCCGTCCAACGCCGTGACGAAGTCGGTGTAGCCGCCGGTGTTGCGCTCCCTGTACGCCGCGGCCTCCCGCTCGATCACGGGTCCGGACTCGCGGATCAGCGTGAGCCATGGGCTGTGGACCTCGTAAGCGGTCGAAAAGCCGGTGAACAGGACATCGATTGTGTTTTCCTCAGTGCCGTAGCTCGCGAGGGTCTTCAGGGCGTTGCTCAGGCCGTCCACCCTCCGCCCGTCGGGGTCAGAGTCGCGAAGGCTTCCGGACTGGTCCATCAGCACGAGCAGCAGCAGGTGCCCGCGTTCGGCCAAGCAGTCGGTCAGCTGCTGGAACGCCGGTGGGCTGGCCCCGTCACGGTCCTGGGCGGATGCCGCGGCGCCACTCGTCAGCACGAGCACGAGGAGCGCGGCCACGATGCGCCGGACACCGCTCATGCCACCGACAGCTCCCTCGCGATGTACCAGACGTGGATCGTGGTCACCACGATCCCAAGGCTCAGCGCGACGGCGCGCGCCCGCTGGTAGGTCTCCTTCTGGCCTGGCTCCTCCTCGTACCAGCGTTCCTGGTCGTTCCGCCGCCTCTCGTCCAGCTGCGTGAAGGCGGTCGCAAGGCCGATGCACACGAACGAGCTCAACAGGTAGCCGAGCACGTGCGCGGTCAGCGACACGCCGACCAAGAGCCCGACCGAGCCGGCCACCGCCGCGAACGCGAGTACGAGCATCACCACGGGTGGCCCAGTCTCTTCGGTCATGTTCTTTACTCCCGCTATGCCAGATTCGGCGAAATTCCGGTAAGGATGACAGAGCCGCGTTGAAGCAGCGTTGAAGCTCATTCGCGGTCGATTCCTCAGGTGCTACGGGAGGAGAGACAATGTCTCTTCGCGCGAGACGGATCTCCCCCGCTGCTTCCCCGGCGCCCTCGCCTTCGATGCCACGCTGAAGGGTGCGTGCCTAGCCGTTCTCTCACATCCCGTAAGTAGGGCATTCCGCGTGCCAACCAGGAAATGGGCTCGTGGATAGATCGACGCAAGAACGTTCTGTTTTAGACAGTTCTGAATGGTTTATCATCGCCCGTTCAAGGGATGGGGTGCTCGCGTATCACCTCAAGAGGTGGGAAAGCGGCGAGCGGCTTGGGCGGCGAGTTCGACCTTGGAGGTCACACCCAGCTTCCCGAAGATGTGCGTGAGATGGGTCGCGACCGTGTGATGGGAGATGAACAAGCGCCTACCGATCTCAAAGTTCGTCAAACCTTGCGTGACAAGATCGACCACCGCGAGCTCCTTGTCCGTCAGCGCGTCCCATCCGACTCGCGAATGAGCGCGCCTGCGACGTTTCCGCCGTTCAAGCCCCAGATCGCGCAATGCTTGGATCGCCCTCGCGGTATGGGGGACGGCGCCCAATTTGTCATAGAGCGCAAGCGCCTCGTCGAACAGCGGACGGGCCTCATCCGACCTCCCCACTCGACTGAGCGTGACCGCCGTGTCTTCGCACGCGCGCGCCCGCTCGAAGGGCCGGGGGGCGTGCTGGTAACGCGTCACCGCCTCGAGCAGGATATCTAGGTGAGGGCCTGTAAGGCCTCGGCACCATAGGGCGGCGGCGGTGGCGCTGGGCGAGTCCATGAGGGCCGCGGCGGCCTCGACCGCGCCGGTCACGGCCTGCGCGCGACCTACTTGGCCAGCAGTCATGGCGAGCCGTACGAGGTCGGGTCCTATGAGCGGGTAGGCGGTGACCGTTCCGACGGCGGCGGCTTGCGCCCAGCTCCGCTCGAGCCAGTCGAGGGCCTCGTCGGGGCGTTTGGCCATGTCATGCGCCATCCCGCGCGCGAAGGTCGCCCAGGTGGTCCAGAACGTGCCTGTGCGGAGCTCGGCCCTGGACAGGTGCGTCTCGGCGACCTCAAGGTGATGCTCGGCGACGGCGGGCTGACCACGATGGACCGCGAGCAGCGAGAGGATACCGTGCGCAGAGACGACGATGACAAAGGTCCCGATCTCCCCCGCTATCGCTAAACCGGTCTCCGTCGTGGTGACGGCTTCGTCCCAGTCCCCGGCCAGGAAGCAGCGCACGCCTTCGGCGTAGTGCAGGAGTGGCAGGTTCCACACCGAGCCCCGCTCGCGGCTGGTGCGCCAACTCTCGTCAAGGACCTCGGCCGCCTCCTCTAGCCGGTCAGCTCGGGCCAGGCTGTGGGCCAGGACATTGCAGCACACCATCTGTTGCATCTCGCTGAGCGGACTGCCCGCGACACGCTTCATCACGGCACTGGCGGTCGTGATGGCGTCCGCCAACCGGCCCTCGGACAGTGCGGCGATGGACAGGGCGCTGCTCGCGATAGACCAGGCTTTTCCGTCGCCAAGTTGGTCGGCTCGCGCCTGTACCGAGGCTGCCACCCTCGCGCCGTCCATGTCCCCGCGGTAAGCGCGCGCCAGGACCCCAATCGCCTGGAGCTGCACGGTTTCCCGCTCGCTCAACGCGAGAGCTACGGGATCTATGTCACATACCGCCACGGCTTCCTGGACGTTCCCTCGCATTGCCAGCGCCCAACCCAGCGCGTTGCGAAGACTGATTTCGGCTGCCGAACTGAGGCCGCCGCGTAACAGTTGCCGGGCCAATGCGTGACCCTCGCCGATGCGGCCGGCCCACAGCAATCCGTAGATCTGCTCGGCCACGACCCCGTGTCGCTCGGGATCTCCCACATGCATCAACTCCGCCGCCTGGCCGAAGAAGTCCGCTGCGACTCCGGGCGCTCGCGGAAAGACTTCCCTGGCGGCACGGCACAGCCAGCTCACGGCTTGCGCATCACCAGGCGTCGCGCCGATTCCCAAGTGGACGGCGACTCTGCTGGCCGGCGCGCCGGCTGCCGCGAGCGCAAGGCCAGCCTCACGGTGTAGCCCGACTCGTACCGCGTGTGGCAGATCGTGGTACACGACCTCGCGTACCAGGTCGTGGCAGAACGCGAGCTGGTCGCCCGCCTCACCGATCAGACCGGCTCGGAACGCCTCAACTATCGCAGGCAACAGCTCCACTACCGGCTGGCGGCAGACGATCGCGAGATCCGCGAGTGACAACGTCGAGCCCAATATCGATGCCAGGCGCAGCAGCTCGACCGTCTCATCCGATACCGAGCCAAGCCGTCGCAGGATCGCCTGCCGCGCCGTAGCCGGCAGTCCGACTTCCCCCACCTCGGCGCAACCATCAGACATCGTTACCGCTCCCTGCTCACGCAAGGCACCGAGCAACTCCAGCACGAACAGTGGGTTACCCCCCGCACGTGACAGTTGGCGGGCGAGACGCGGACCAGGCGACGCCCCGATGACATCTGTCGCCAGATCAGTCACCGCCGGCTCGTCGAGCGGTCCCAACCGCAGGTGGAGGTTCCCCTCCTCGACGCAGACGTCGACCAGGCGCTCGAGGTCTTTCCGGTCACGTGTCGGGCGAAAGGTGCCGATCAACGCAACCGATGCGTAGCGCAGGCGGCGCCCCAGCACTCGCACCGCAAGGAGCGTCGACGGGTCGGCCCAGTGCAGATCCTCAAGCACCAGCATCACTGGCCGTGCCGCGGCGAGGTCCTCAACCAGCTCTACCAGTGCCTCGACCACCTGGTACCGCAAGCCGGGATCCGTGGAGACTGGCTCGTCGCCTTCGCTCACCTCGCCGGTGATCAATCGGCCGATTGCCGCGCGCGTCGCATCCGCGGCCCGCCGCGAGCAACCCAGCGCGTCGGCCACGGCCCCGAATGGTCGCGTCGCCTCCAGCTCCTCCCCACGGCCTTGGAAGACCTCGAACTCGTAATCCGCGGCTAGGGTGACCGTCTCGGCCATGAACCGCGTCTTGCCAATCCCTCCCTCTCCCGCGACGAATACCACCTGACCTCGTCCCGAAGCAGCCGCCTCTAGGCGCTCGGACAGCACCGCAAGCTCCCGATCCCGCCCGCGGAGCCGCACACTTGGACTGTTTCCCGGCGTCACGGAGCCATGATAGTGAGCTGCCGCTATGCCCGGACCTACGACCGCGGAGGGCTTTCGGAGTCGAAACCAGCGGAAAGCGGCTGGGCGAGGGCTCGAACCGGCGGAGCACTGGCAGCGTCACGGTGACCGCGGGTGAGTAAGAGCCGTGCTCCGGCGAGCCTTCGCCCGCCTACTCGCGGCCAACGCCACGGCCACGTCGAACGCTGAGCACCGCTGGCGCTCAGCGGCCGCTAGCCTCCAGATGCTCGATGAGATACGCCGCCAGGTCGACCACGCGCTGAGTCCCAAGGAGCTGCGTCTCTGAGACGCGGACGCCCAAATCGTTCTCGATCCGCATGCCCACCTCCATCGCCATCAGTGAGTCGAGCCCCACGTCGATCATCGGCCGGTCAAGATCCATCGTCTTGACCGCGGTCCCCAGCACATGGGCGAGGTGGTCGGACAATCGAGCGGTGAGGACCTCCATCCGCGCGTCGTGAGACGCGGCGATCAACCGCTCACGAAATCCGTCAGCGTGCTCATCAGGCGTGCCGGTCTCCCCGCCAGTGGGCAGCAGGCCAGCCCAGCGCGGTGAGGAAGCGGGTATCGCGGATTTCACCTGCGCCCAGTCGATATCGGCCACGGTGGCGCGCACCCGTCCTTCCTGGAGCAGGCGTCCCATCGCCTCCAGCGCGATACTTGGGGACATTGGGCGAATCCCCGCCCGGCGCAGCAGCCGGTCGCCGCGCTCAGCCTGCTGCGCCACGTAGCCGACGTCGGCGATCCCACCCCAATTGATGGCCAAGGCAGGCAGCCCACGGGCACGGCGGAAGGCGGCGAAGTTGTCGAGGAAGGCGTTGGCGGCGACGTAGTTTCCTTGCCCGGCGTTTCCGAACACCGAGGTGATCGATGAGAAGAGCACGAAGAAGTCGAGGGGCTCTCCCAGCGTGTGTTCGTGGAGGTTCCACGCTCCGAGCACCTTCGGTGCCAAGGCTTTAGTGAGCAGCTCGTCGTTGAGCTGCAGAACCAGATGGTCTTCCAGAATCATGGCCGCGTGGATCACGCCGCGAAGAATCGGGAACGAAGCCCGGACCGTGCCGATCAGCTCGCGGACCTGCTCATCCTGGCTCACATCGACCTGTGCGACCAGCACTCGCGCGCCCGCCTCGCGGAGCGCGGCTACCGCATCACGCGCCTCGGGTGTCGCCGCCCCGCGCCGGCCGGCGAGTACGATGTGGCGCGCTCCACGTTCGACCATCCATCGCGCGGCCGCGAGCCCGAAGCCGCCGAGGCCGCCAGAGATCAAATAGGTGCCGTCGGGGCGGAGTGCCGCAGGCGCGTAAGTAGGCGGGAGGGCGGCCGCGTTCTGCTCGCGTATAGAGACCACCACCTTGCCGATATGCCGGGCTTGCTGCATATAGCGGAACGCCTCGACAACCCGCGACATCGGGAAGGTGCGATGAGGCAGCGGGTAGTAGGTCCCGTCCTCGACGCGGGCCCTGATCTCCTGGAGGAGGGACGCAACCAACGGCCGGTCCACGAGCATGAGCTGATCGATGTCGATGGCATGCAGGGAGAGGCATTTCTCGAATGGCCGTAGACCAAGCTGGCTGTTATCCAGGAAGTCCCGTTTGCCGATCTCGAGGAAGCGGCCAAATCGTCCCAGTACGGCCAGGCTCTTCCGTAGGCCCTCCCCGGTCAAGGAGTTGAGTACGACGTGCACGCCTTGGCCGCCGGTGATCTCCATGATCTCGTCGGCGAAGGTCAGCGACCGGGAGTCCATCACGTGTTCGACGCCCAGCATTCGGAGGTACTCCCGCTTCTCCGGACTTCCGGCTGTCGCGAAGACCTCCCCGCCAGCGGCGCGGACGATCTGGATCGCGGCCAGGCCCACCCCGCCCGAGGCGTGGTGGATCAGGACCCGCTCGCCCGCGCGAAGCTTTGCCAGGTGGTGGAGCGCGTAGTGGGCGGTGAGGAAGACGGCCAAGAGCGTTGCGCCTTCTTCGAAACTGAGGGGCGGGGGCTTGCGCACGACGGCATCAGCCTCGGTGGTCATGTAGGCGCTCAGGGCGTCGCGCCCCATCGCGATCACCTCGTCACCCACCTGGAGGTTGCCCACCCCGTCGCCGATGGCCACGATCCTTCCCGCACACTCGCCTCCGAGGCACAGCCGCCCGGCATAGCCTGCCTCAATGCTCTCGGCGGGGAGCAGCCCCATCGCGTGCATGATGTCCTTGAAGTTCAACGCGGCCGCATGAACCTCGATCTCGACCTCCCCGGCGCGCGGCGGCTGGCGCGCCGAAGGTCGCGGGCTGAGACTGTCCAGCAAGCCGGGGGCGGAGATTTGGAGCCGGAATCCGTCCTCAGGGCCAGGGTTGTGGTGTTGCGGGGCGTCGAGCGGCAGGCGGGCCAGGCGGCTGACGTAGCGCTCTTGCCCACGGAGCAAGATCTCGTCCTCTTGGTCGTCGAAGCAGAGCTCCTCGACCAGCCGCTCCAGCTCTTGTTCTCGGCGCGGCGTCCCGGGAGCCGCCGTCACGAGGCCGATATCGACGAGAGTGCAGCAGAGGCCAGGGTGCTCGTTGAAGATGACGCGGCGCAGGCCGACCAACGGTGACTGCGCGATCGACACGGAATCCCTCTCTGGGTGGAGTGGCTGCGCCCCGCCCGTGACGATCCACAGCCGCGGCGCCGTTTCGCTGGCACACTCGACTGCCCGTCGTGTGAGGTGGACGACGCTGAGGCAGCTGGCCGTATGGGCTGAGAGCAGCGTGGCGGCGCTCCACCGATCCGCCTCGGCATCCAAGCTCCAGCAGTGGGCGATGTCCGTCAGGGCAACCTGCTCGGACCGCAGCGTCGTGAAGAGCTGGGTCATGTCCTCGTCGTCGTCCGGGCGTAGCCGGAAGCGATGGTTCGCGCAGCGTTCATACTTCGTGCCCTGTTCGGCGACCACGACCCGGTCGCCGTAGGCGGCCAACCGCCGCGCCACCTGCTCGCCGACCCCGCGGTTATCCGCGAGGATCAGCCAGCTTCGCCCTTTGGAAGGCGCGAATGTGGAACCCTCGGGTTGTTCCACCTGAGGTCCGCGGGCGAGCAGGATGCACTGATCCGGCGCCGCCTCGTCCTCAGTCAGGCTGGCCACCTCGATGAAGCCGACCTCTTCAAGGAGGTCGATCCACCGGTCCGCGGGCAATAGGGCCTGGCTCGACCGCAGATCCTCGTCGTGGAAGAGCCAGAACCCGGGGAGTAGGCCGAAGATCAGGAACACCATCCGTGGGGGGCTCGTAAGCTCACCAAGTAGGAAGAGGGCTTCTGATGCGAGAAGCTGCTGGACGCCGCGCAATGTCGAGCGCAGATCTGCCGTGGCATGCACGACATTCGATGCAATCACCAGGTCGAATGCGTGCGCGTCGAAACCCTGGGCGGTCGGATCCTTCTCGATATCTAACGTGGCGTAGCGGACGAAGGGGAACTCGCGGCAACGCTGCTCAGCCTTTTGGAGAAATACTTCGGACACGTCGGTGAACACATACTCGGTGCGGTCCGCGTCCAGCCATGGGAGGAGATGGGCGGTGGTTCCGCCGGTTCCGGCGCCAATCTCGAGGATGCGGAGTGTGCGGTCCTCCGGCAACGCATCGACGATCTTTGAGACAACCGCCTGCATGAGCGTGTTATAGATGCGTGTGATCGGGCTGGTGTCGTAGAGATGCTCGACCGTCGCCGCCCCTCGCTCGCCGAATAGGAGGTGGAGCGGGTCGACCGTACCGGTCAACACCTCGGGAAGCTGTGCGCCGCACCTCCCGAGCAGAAGAAGCTCCGCTTGGTAGGCGGAGGCGCGCACCGCCAGCTCGCCCCACAACGGCGCGGGATCCGTGACGTCCGGCACCCGCTCGACCTCCCACGCCGTCCCGACGCGGCGGAGCACGCCGTCCTGCTCAAGCATGGCGAGAAACCGTGCGACGAGCCGTTCATGTTGGGCCTCGATGCCCAGCTGCTCCACCAGAGAGGCGACGGTTACCCGATCGCCAGCCTCCGGTTGCCACCCCAATCGGTGTAGGGCGTTCACGATGTATGCCGTGCACAGGTCGTCCAGCGCGGGCCGGATCTCGTGGTAGTAGCGTGCCCGTCCAAGCTTGGTGCTCAGTTCCTTGTGCTCGGGTATCACCCGCCCCAGGTCGGCCAGCCAGGACGGAGACGGCATGGACCAAGCGCTCCGTCGCCGGTGCTCGAGGAGCAACGGCGTACAGAGCCAGCGTTCTTGGTACAGATGGTCGCTTATTCCGGACATCTGCGTATCCTGGTGCACGTTCACCGCTTGGAGCCGGAGCCCCGTGACCTCTGCGACCATTTCTTGGTCCTGATCGGCGATCGTATAGTCGACCTTCAAGTAGTCTGTCCCGCACTGCGCCACCTGGATATGGCAGGCCAGATGCCCGTTGGGCCGCTGGTACAGGCGGAGTTTCTTCAGCCCGACCGGCAGGTAGGTCGGCGAATCCGCGGGCAAGGCGGCCAAGATGGTCTGCAGGCAGCCGTCGAGCGTGGCTGGGAAGAAGACGTAGTCCCCTGTGTCGGGGATGAAGTCTGGTGGCAGGCGGATAACGCTGAGCGCCTCGCCCTCACCGGCCCATGCCCGTTCGACTCCCCGGAACGCGGGACCATACGACAGGCCGTGGCGGACGGCCAGCTCATAGAAGGCGTTCTTCGGAACCTCACGCGGGCAGCGGCCCCGGATCTCGTCCAGATCGAGGCGGGGAAGGCGCCTCGACGGCTGCGTCCTGCGCGCTTGGCCGCTGGCATGCAGCAGCCAGGTCCCCGGCTCATCCCCGACCCGGCTATACATCTTGAAGGTGCCCTCGGGTGAGAGGCTGGCTTGAACCACAGGAGCCTGGGATGCGCTGAGGACGAGCGGCTTGTGGATCTCGAACTCCTCGACCGCCCACTGGCCCCCCTCCAAGCCCACCGCGGCGAAGGCCATCTCCAGGTAACCAGCGGCAGGGAACACGATCGCGCCTTGCACTTTGTGGTCTTCTAGGTACGGGAGTAGCTGCGTATCGAGTTCGCCTTCGAAGGCAACCTGCGGCAGTTCGAGCCGATAGCCGAGCAGCGGATGGGTCGGCCGCCGCCGGGCGCGGGGGCCGCTGTCGTGCCAGTGCCGCTCCTTTTGCCACGGGTACGAGGGAAGGCGGACGCATTCGCCGCCGTTCGGGTAGAGCCGGTCCCAGTCCGGCGAGTGCCCCAGGGTGTACAGCGATCCGAGGGAACCCATCAGCGTCGCCTGCTCCCCCTTCTCGCGGTACAGCGACGGCAACACCCAGCCCTTACGGTCCTGGGCAGCCAGGCATTCCGTCACATAGCGCCCGAGTATCGGGTGTGGCCCGATCTCCAGAAAGACCGTGAAGTCGTCTTCTATTAGCGCTTGTATCGCCGACGAGAACTCGACGGGATGACGCATGTTGCGCCACCAGTAATCGGCTTCGAGGTCAAGCCCGGCTGACACGCGCCCGGTCACGGTCGAGATGAGCGGCACTTGTGCCGGGGCGGCCTTCAGTCCCTCCAACGACACCGCAAGATCTTGTCGGACCGGGTCCATGTGCCGGCTGTGAAACGCATAGTCGAGCGGCAGGCGGCGGCAGAACACTTGTTGTTCCCCGAGTGATCGGGCCAGGCGCTCAAGGGCGTCGACGTCGCCGGACACGGTCACCGACCGAGGAGAGTTGACCGATGCGATAGAGAGCTGATCCCGGTACGGGGTAAGCGCGGCGCGTGCGGCCGCCGCCGACAATCCGACCGCGGCCATGCCCCCGCTGCCCGCCGTCCGCTCTTGTGTGCGGCTGCGGTGGAAGATCACCCGGACCGCGTCCTCGATGCTCAGGATGCCGGCGACACAGGCGGCCGCGACCTCTCCCACGCTGTGGCCGATCACGGCGCCAGGCTCCACACCCCAGGAACGCCACAACTTGACGAGCCCGAGTTGCAGTGCGAATAGCGCCGGTTGCGCGACCTCAGTGCGCGCCATCCGTGTGCGGTGTTCGTCGGCTTGCAGCTCCTCCAGCAAGGACCAACCCGTATACGGGCGTAGTAGGGCATCGCACCTGGCGATCTCGTCCTGAACTACGGGCTCCTGCGCCAGTAGCTCGCGGCCCATACCCCACCACTGCGGTCCATTCCCGCAGAAGACGAAGGCGAGCTTGGGGGGCTGCCCGGCGGGCGCCTCGCCGGCGGACAGCCCGGGGCGTCGCTCGCCCGCCAGGAACGCCTCCAACGACTCGCGGAGGTCCTCGCTCGTCCGCCCGGCAACGGCCATCCGGTACGGGTGGTGCTCGCGTCGCGCGCTGGCGGTGAAGCAAAGGTCATGCGGAGACTGGGTGCGGTCGAGGACATCGAGGTAGGCGCGGGCGTACTCACTCAGGGCCTGGGGACTGCGCGCGGAAACGGGCAGAAGCATGGCGGCGCGCGAGGGTTTGACGCGTTCGACCAGCGTGGCCGGCACGGGTGTCACGAATTCTTCGAGGACTGCGTGCGCGTTCGTCCCGCCGAACCCGAACGCGTTGACCCCCGCGATGGCCGGGCCGCTGGTCTCAGGCCACGGCTCGTCCGTCTCTTGGACCCGAAGGCGTAGCGCGTCGAACGGAATCCTCGGGTTCGGAGTCTTGAAGTGGATATTGCGAGGGATATGACGATGCTTGAGCGCCAAGGCGGTCTTGATGAATCCGGCGATGCCCGAGGCCGCCTCCAGGTGTCCGATGTTGCTTTTCACGGATCCGATGCGCACGCAGTCACCGGCCCGCTGATCAGCACCAAGCACACTGCCGAGCGCGCCGCACTCGATAGGGTCCCCGATCGGTGTGCCCGTCCCGTGCGCCTCCACGTATTGCACATCACGGGGAAGGATGCCGGCACGGGAATATACTTGGCGTAGCAGGTTTTCTTGCGCAACGCCGTTCGGCTGTGAGATCCCGCTGGTCCGCCCATCCTGGTTGACGGCGGTCGCGCGGATCACCGCATAGATCGGGTCATTGTCCGCGACCGCCTCAGACAGAGGCTTGAGCGCTACGACGCCCGCGCCCTCGGCGCGCACGAACCCGTCAGCCTCGGCATCGAAGGAGCTACAGCGACCGCGAGGGGAGAGCATGTTCGCTTTGCAGAAGCAAATGTTGATGGTGGGATCGAACATGAGGTTCACCCCACCCGCGATCGCCAAGGTCGATTCGCCGCGCGACAGGCTCTCACAAGCGAGATGTACTGCCACCAGGGAGGACGAGCAGGCGGTATCGATGGCCATGCTCGGTCCACAAAAGTCGAAGGCGTAGGAGATCCGATTGGCGGCGACGCTGCTCGCGCCACCAGTGCCCGAGTACAAGCCGATGGACGAGGGGTCTTGCCGGAAGATCGCGCTGTAGTCGGTCGTGCATACCGCCATGAAGACTCCCGTGGCGGTGCCGGCCAATGTCGACGGAGCCAGCCCCCCGTCCTCCAGAGCCTCCCACACAACCTCGAGGAGCAGGCGTTGCTGTGGATCCACATATGCGGCTTCGCGGGGAGACATATGGAAAAAATAAGTGTCGAACAGGTCTACATCTTGAAGGAATGACCCGCGCCGGCTATACATCTTGCCCGGCTGGGATGGGTCCGGGTGATAATATCCGCGAACGTCCCACCGGTCTTCCGGGATGTCTCCAACCGTATCCCCACCCTCACGTAACAGTTGCCAAAACTTCTCGGGGTCACTCGCTCCCCCCGGAAAGCGGCAGCCAATACCGATGAGGGCGATTGGCTGGGGCTGACATGGCAACGAGATCGCGTGAACGCTCACCACTACCTCCATAGCGACGGTGCGAAGTCGATGCTAGCCGGCTATCGCAAATGCCGTCCTCCATCGGGCAGTTGATTTTTGCGTATCTTTTCTTCCACCTTCCGCTGTGCTTTCTTTCCGCTTCCGCCAATGGGTGGATCTGTGCTGGACATATCAGAAGCGGCGTTGCGCCGGCTTCCGGTTCTACCAAACTCCAGGGACCAGCCGGCGTGTTGTCCGTTGCGCATACGCGGTGTAATCTTTGCCGAGGTTCTGTGCGAGTGCCGTCTCCTCCACATGGATTCGCCTGATATAACCCGCTATAGGGAGAAGCATCAGGACCGTCAGGCTGGTCCAACTGTTCAATGCTATGCCAATCCCGAGCATGGTCATCAATGTCGCTGCGTAGGCGGGTGTCGGATCACCCGGTAAGGACCCCCCGAGACCACTCGCTGTCCCGCCTTGACCATGACCACACGAGTAAAATAATGCCCGAGGGTCCGCACGGCCCATAGTCTCAGGCCGATCCCTACCCAGATGAGCATAAGCCCTATGACGAGCGGCGCCCAGCCACTGGTCGTAATGCGTAGATTCGTGAGCCAGAATGCTGCCACGAAGGCGACGAGCAGCGCAACGCAGATCGCGCTGGTCAATAATCTGAGACTACCTCGATCGGCCGTGGTCCGCGTGACCTCGGCCCTTCGATCGCGTAGGATCAGCCCCAGCTCTAGCACGACCCACGCTCCGCAACTAATCCAGAACAGGGTGGCCGCGACCGGGTCGGAAAAGAATAGTGGCATCATCGCACGCCCCGTATCAACGCAAGAATCGTGTCATCCCGGGAACACATCCTGGGATGACCACGGTTCCTTCCAGTAGCGGTCCCGCTCGAAGGGGTAGGTCGGCAAGGGCACCCGGCGCCGATGCTCGTGCGCATGCAATCTGGACCAGTTGACCGGCACGCCGGCAAGCCAAAGACGGCCGACGGTCGCTAGTATGAGGGCGATCTCGGAGTCCCGGTCATGGGAGCGCGGGAGTGACGCGAGGATGGTGTCGCCGCTCGAGCCGCTGGCGTGCCGCCGTGCGAGCGCGCTGAGCGCCTGCCCAGGCCCTACCTCTAGGAGGCACGGGACCTCGTCCAGGAGCTTGGAGATGCCCTCGCCGAAACGTTCGGCCTGGCGGGAATCGGGAACCCACCGCGTGTGGTCCTTGACCTGTCCCGCGCTGGCCCAGTCCCCGGTTTCTTGAGTGATATAGGGGACTCGTGGGGGTTTGCGCAAGAAATCCTTCGACGCCGGGTGGGTCGAGCCGACGACTAGGCTGAGCGCGTCCTCGAGGGAGAGCACCTCGGCGAGGCATGCCGCCGCAATCTCGCCGATGCCGCAGCCAATCATCGCACGAGGACGCACGCCCCATTCCTCGAGCAGTTTTGCCAAGGCGTACTCGATGACAAAGAGCGCGGTGTCGGCCGCTGCGGTGTCGGTCAGCCGATGCGAGGCCCGTCCCGTTGAGGGCACGGCATCGCGGTGCATGAGCGACTCGGGGAGAGAGAGGCCCAAAGTGGCATGCAGGACCTCGGCGCAGTCGTCCACGTAGCGACGGAACGCCGGAGATGCCTCATAGAGTCCCTGACCCATGTTCGGGTACCGCGAGTCCACCCCGGGAAACATGAATGCCACTGGCCGTTCCCCCGCCCCTGAGTCCGACGTCCAGACACGCTCAGGATCGCAGAGCGACAACACCCTCGCGACGTCATCGCTCCGCGAGCAGGCGAGCACGCGCCGGTGCCGGAATGGTTGGCGGCCGACCTGCAAGGTGTAGGCGATGTCGTCGATGGCCAAGTCCGGCTGCCGACTCAGGTACGCCGAGAGGTTAGCGGTGGCCACATCGAGGGCCCCGGGTGTCTTGGCCGAGATCGGAAGGATGTGCCAGGTCTGCCGTTCGCGACACGGCGCTCGTGGGGGAGCCTCTTCGAGGATGAGGTGCACGTTGGTGCCGCCGCCCGCGAAAGAACTTACACCGATCCGTCTCGGGGTATCGCGCGCCTTCCACTCCGACAGCTCCGTATTGACGTAGAAGGAGCCGCTCTCAAAATTAATTGCAGGATTCGCTGATCGAAAATGGAGGCTGGGAACGAGCTGGCGGTACTTGAGCTGCAGGATCGCCTTGATGAGGCTTGCGATGCCAGCCGCGTGATCGAGATGCCCGACGTTCGACTTGACGCTGCCGATCGCGCAGAAGCGTTTCTTGCCCGGGTTCCCAAAGACGCGTTCGAGCGCGGCGATCTCGATCGCATCACCGAGGGGAGTGCCCGTACCGTGAGCCTCGATCGCAGTGACCGAATGAGGCTCGACGCCGGCGAGACCGAGCGCGGTCGCGATCACCTGTGACTGCCCCTCGACGCTCGGTGCCGTGAATCCGACCTTCCGGGCCCCGTCGTTGTTGATCGCGGAGCCCTTGATGACCGCCTCGATGCGGTCGCCCTCCTCGAGCGCGTCGGCCAGCCGCCTGAGCACGACGACCCCTGCGCCACTACCAAAGACTGTGCCTCGGGCTGCCGCGTCGAACGAGCGGCAATGCCCATCGGGCGACAGCATTGAGCCCTGTTCGTAGCGGTAACCGTGGTGCTGTGGCACCCTGACCGTGATCCCACCCGCCAAGGCTATATCGCACTCGTAGCTCAAGAGCGCTTGATACGCGAAGTGCACCGCGGCGAGCGCGGTCGAGCATCCGCTCTGCACGCCGACGGCCGGGCCGGTGAGATTGAGCTTGTAGGCCACCCGCCCGGCCATGTAGTCCTTGTCGTTGGCGAGCAGGACATTGGCGTCGTTGGTGGTGAAGCCCCTGTCCGAGAGAAGGTTTGAGAGCAAGTAGGTCGACGCGCTCGCGCCCGCATAGACCCCGATCAGTCCGGGCAGCGCTTGAGGGTCGTACCCTGCATCCTCGAACGCCTCCCAGGCGCATTCGAGGAAGATCCGCTGCTGCGGATCCAAGATGGTGGCCTCCTGCGCGCTATAGCCAAAGAACGAGGCGTCGAAGCTCTCAATATCGTTCAGGACCGGTGCTGCTTTCACGTAGTTCGGCTGTGCGATCTCACTGGGGTCGGCGCGGGCGGCCAGCAGCTCCTCATCACTGAAGAAGGTGATTGACTCGACCCCGTCCCGAAGGTTGCGCCAGAACTCCTCAAGGCTCCTTGCCCCTGGGAAACGACCCGCCATGCCAATGACGGCAATATCCGCGCTTCCCTCGGCCCACTCGGTATCCGCAGCCATCATCGCCTCTTCACCGCTTGAGACCGGACGGGTTGGCCCGCCGCAGCCGCGCGTGACGTTGCTTACGAGCACGCTCATAACCCTGATGGACCGACGCCTGCGTATCCGCGATCCCGGCGACCTGCTTCGCCAGCAGCCGGATGCTCGGGAATTCAAAGAGGCTCAGCAATGGCAAGTCTTGGTCTAAGGCTTCTCGTAGCTCACCGTGGATCCGCACGATCTCCAGGGAATCGGCGCCCAGCTCGAAAAGGTTGTCCTCTACCCCAACTCGCTCAATGCCGAGGACACGCCGCACGACCTCGGCGATGACCGTCTCCATCTCATTGCTGGGCGCAACGTATCCGGCTCGTGACCTCTTGGCGAGGTCGCTCAGCGCCGCCAAGGCGTTGCGGTCAGTCTTGCCGTTCGGGGTAAGCGGCAGAGTATCGAGAACCAGAAAAGTCGTAGGGACCATGTAGTGCGGCAGCGTTTCCGCAAGACGCCACCGCACCTCGCTGATCAGCGCGTCATCGTCGCGAGACGATGTACGGGGCACGAGGTAGGCGACCAACCGCCGCGAGGAGCGGTCTGCCCCAACCGCCATCACCACTCCGTGCCGCAGGGCGGGATGCCGCGCCAGGACCGCCTCGATCTCACCTAGCTCAATCCGGTGCCCGCCGATCTTGACCTGGGAGTCCTCTCTCCCAAGAAACTCGATGTTGCCATCTGGCAGGTAGCGGCCAAGATCCCCCGTCCGGTACAACCGCTCGCCCGTACTGGGATGGTGGATGAAGCTTGCCTTGGTCCTCACCTCGTCGCGCCAATAACCCTGCGCGAGCCCGGCGCCTCCGATGTACAACTGCCCCGGCACCCATACCGGACACGGCTCTTGCCGCTCGTTGAACACCTCGAACCATTGGTTCCGCAGCGGCGTGCCGTAAGGGATGCTCTCCCAGCGCGGATCCACTCGCTCGATCGGGTAGGCGATCGACCAGATCGCCGTCTCGGTCGCCCCGCCAAGGCTGATCACCCGCGTGTCCTTGGCCAGCGCCCGGAGCCGATCCGGGAGCGACATGGGGATCCAGTCCCCGCTCAACAGCGCGAGCCGCAAGGCTGGCGCCACCCCTTCGGGCTCGGTCGCGACGTGATCGACCAGCATCTGCGCCAACTGCGGCACCGAATTCCAGATCGTGACCCGGTGCTCGGCCAGTAGCGCCAGCCAGCGCCCCGGATCACGCGAGGACGCTAGCGTGGGCAGCACCACCGCTCCGCCGGCGCCCAACAACCCGAACAGGTCGTACACCGAGAGGTCGAAGCTGAGCGACGACAACGCGAACACGCGATCGGTGGGACAGACCCCGAATCGCTGGTTGATGTCCGCGATGGTATTCCAGGCCGCCCGATGGGTCATCGCGACCCCCTTCGGCGTGCCCGTCGATCCCGATGTGTACAGCACGTACGCCAGGTCATCCACTCCCTGAACAGGCGGCAGCGGTCCCGGATCCATGCCTGGCCAGCCGTGCGGCTCGATCGATACCTCTCTCACTCCGGCGGGCAACTCCCATGCGCCCGCCTGGGCGGAGCCAGTGATGACGAGCTCGGTTTGGGCGTGCTCCAGCAACCAGCGACGCCGCTGGACGGGCAGGCCGGTGCTGATCGGCAGGTAGGCGCCGCCCGCGCCGAGCACGCCCAGCACGGCTACGACCTGTTCCCAACGGTTGCCGACCATCACCCCTACCAGCGCGTTGGGTCGCGCTCCTGACTCGCGTAGCACTCGCGTCAGCTGGTTCGCCCGCCCAGCCAGGTCGGCATAGGTGAACGACCCGTCCGGCGCGATCACCGCGGTCTGCTCGGGCCGTCTCAGGACTTGGTTGGCGAAGGCGGTGTGCAACAGCTGGCCGGGGATCGGCCCCCGGGTGGCGTTCACCCGCTGCCGCCGCGTACGCTGCGCTACTGGCAGCAGCTCCAAGCAGGGGTTCTGCCAGACCGCCTCCTGGGTAGCAAGCGCGTCGAGTAGGTCACCGTACGCCCCGAACATCGCATCCAACAACGCGGGTGGGAACAACTCCTCCACGCAGTCCCAGTTGAAGACAAGGGCGCCGGCCTCCTCGTACACCTGATGGTCCATCCACACCTGCGGCGTTTGCGAGATGCCATAGATCATGGAGCCAAGCCACCGCGTGGGCACATCGTCGGGCGCGCCTCGCCCTTGGCCGAGCGCGCTCGTGAAGACCACGGGCATCGTGGTCGCCGCCCCTCCTCGCTGGCGCGTCAGCTCCCGCAATACCTGCACGCCGTCGACATCGCGATGCTCCAGATCTTCCCAGAGCTGCCGCTGCATGCGCTCAGCGAGGTCGACCAAGTCCCGAGCCCCCGTCACGTCCCCCTCGAGGAGTTCGACGCCGGTGAAATCTCCCACAATTTTGTATATCTGCTCATGCAGCAACAGGCGGTTGGCCACGGTGACGTTGATGGTAAACCGCTGGCTCTTGCTCCACGCCCCCAGGACGCTGGCGAATGCCGCCATGAGTACGCTCGCGGGTTTGAGCGCGAACTCGGCCGCACGCGTCTTGATTCGCCGCCAACAGTCGGCGGGGACCCTCCCACTGCGCCGGACGAAGCGCGGATGCTCCAGCGATCTTGGCGCCTTCGCGAGGGGCAACTCCGGTGCCGGCGGCAGGTGCCGCAGGCGGTCGAGCCAGTACTCCATAGACTGTTGGTAGCGCGTGCTTTCCCTGAGCTTCGCCTCCGCCAGCACATAATCGCGGAACGATAGCGTCAGCGGAGCAAGCTCCGCGTTGGGATCCTGGTAGAGCTCGGCCAAATCGGTGAGTAAGATCCCGAAGCTCGAGACGTCGGTGATCAGCAGGTCGAAGCTGCAGTGCAACCGGACACACCCACCGCCGACGTGCGTTGCCTGCAGGTTGAAAAGCGGCCATCGGTCCGCGGGGAGCACCTCGTGCGACATCTGCTCACGAATCTCGAGGAGCCTCGTCGCTACGATCTCGGGAGCGGCATCACGAAGGTCGGTCTCCTGAATGGAGTAGGGCGGTACCCGCTCCAGAATCTGCTGTTGGCCGTCGGGCCTCATAACGGCTCGGAGCATCTCGTGCCGCTCGATCATCCGCCGCCAGGCGCGGTTCAGTCGTGGCAGGTCGAGCGAGTCGGACTCAAACTCCGCATAGGCGTGCGCGGAGATGAGGCCGAGCTGGTAGGCCCCGCTGCGACCAACGAGGTACGCCTGCTGGATACTGGTCAGCGGAAACGGCTTGTACCGGTTGACCGGATCGTCGACGACCATCGGCAGCGTGGCCTGCCCTGGCGGGATCGCGTTGGGATCCGCCAGCTTCTCTTGCAGCAAGTCGATGATCTCAGTGATGGTCAGGTTCTCAATCGGGAGCGTGCCGCCTGAGGATTTTTCTAGGGCATTGCGCAGCTCGGTCGTGCGCAACGAGTCCATGCCCAGGGCGGGCAGCGGAGCGTGAGGGTCGAGCGTTCCCGGCTCCTGGCCGAGCGTCGCACCGACAGATGCGCGAACATACGTCTCCAATGCCGCTCGTTGCTCGCCCGGCGCGAGTGGGAGCATCTCCGTGGCAGCGGGGCTCGGGAGGGGCGTGTCGAGGATGCTCTCGCCGATGATGTCGAGCGAGCCGTTGAGATAGGCGTCACGGCAGGCGCGGCGCTGGATCTTCCCGCTCGTGGTCTTTGGCACCTGCCCGGGCGTGACCAGGACGACGGCATACACCTCGACCTCGTGCTCTCGGGTCACGGCGCGACGGATACACTCCGCGATCGCGTCTACGTCTAGGTTCATGCTGCTCATCGCCTGCACGACGACCAACCGCTCTTGGCGCCCGAGCTCCGCCGAGAAGGCGGCGGCAAAGCTCGGCATGAGTGCCGGGTGGGCCTGTTCCGCGGTTGCCTCGATGTCCTGGGGGTAGTAGTTCCGCCCCCGGATGATGATGAGGTCCTTCAGCCGCCCAGTGACGAACAGTTCTCCCTCGCGGAGGAAGCCGGCGTCTCCCGTGCGCAGAAACGGCCCGTCGCCGGTGTTGGCGAGGTGTGCGTCAAACGTGGCCGCGGTCTCCTCCTTCCGGTTCCAGTAACCAGTGGCGATGTGCGGCCCGGATACCCAGATCTCGCCGACCCGGTCGGGTGGGCACGGCATACAGGTCTCCGGATCGACGATCAGGACCCGTTCGTCGAGCCAGGGAACGCCACACCCGACCAGGCTTCGGGCGCGCCCGCCACCGGTAGCCGTGACCACACGCCCGCTTTCGAGCGCGACCCCGTCCACGGTGCGCACGAGGGGCTCGGCGGAGCGCCGTGCCGTCACCATGAGCGTCGCCTCCGCGAGGCCGTAGCCGGGGAGGAACGCCGAGGGCCGGAAGCCGCTGGACTTGAACGCGCGAACGAACGCCTCCAACGTGTGGGAGCGGATCGGCTCCGCCCCGTTGAAGGCGTGGATCCAGCCGCTCAAGTCCAACGCTTCGCGCTCCTGTGGCGTGGTCTTTTGGACACAGAGGTCGTAGGCGAAGTTCGGGCCACCGCTGATCACGTTTTCGCGGCCGGAGATCGTCTGAAGCCAGCGGAGCGGTTGCTGGAGAAAGTCCAGGGGCCTCATGAGCGTGCATGGTGCGGTGGCGAACAGGGCTCCGAGGACGACCCCGATGAGGCCCATGTCGTGGTAGAGGGGCAACCAGCTCACGACCTCTACCTCGGTATCGGGTGCGAGCGCCCGCAGCATCTTCAGGTTGTGAAGCAGGTTGACATGGGTGCCCATCACGCCTTTGGGGGTGGCCGTCGACCCGGAGGTGTACTGGATGAATGCCAAATCTTCACGTTTGCGTGGTAGTACTTGAAAGGCGTTGGCGTCCTCATCCGGCACGGCGTCGGGCGACAGCCAGACCGCGGTCCGCAACCGGTCATGCCCCCGCACTTGCGCGCGCAGATCCCTGACATCAGCGCTGCACAGGACCGCCGAAATGTCTGCGTCCGCGGCGATCGCGGTGACCTGTTTGAGCCGTGCACCATGCGGCGAGCCCATCATGCTCGGTGGATAGCACGGCACGGCGGCGACGCCCGCATAAAGGCAGCCATAGAACGCAGTGAGAAACTCCAGTCCTTGTGGGAACAGCAGCAGCGCCCGCTCGCCCCGCATGCCGACCTGTTGGAGCGCCGAGGCCACCGCGCGTGACCTGGTGTCCAGACCCGCGTAGGTAAGGCTGGTCTGGCTGCCATCACGATCGAGGAACGTGTAGGCGGTCCGGTCAGGCTCCCGGTTCGCTCGTTCGCTGAGCAGATCGACAAGCGTAACGATGCCGGCCGGCGCCGCGTCATCGAGCATACTTTCTCTCCTTGCGAGCATCACCGAAAAGCACCCTCCATGCGGAGGTTGCGGATTGCAATGCCGCTCCGGGATGCTAGGCAGCGGCCCTCGATGGCGTCTTCCATCGAGTCGTTGATCTTTGCGTGCTGGTCCTCCGCCTTCGGTGGTGCGTTCTCTTTTGATTCCTCCTATGGGAGGAGCCCGCCTGGCTCAGGCGAGGTTGGGCCGCATGAATCCTGTCTCATAGGCCAAAGCGATGGCTTGGCTGCGATGTCGCAGTACGAGCTTTTGTAGCAAGTGATGGACGTGTGACTTGACCGTCGTATCGTGAATCGAAAGAGCCGAGGCGATCTGGGCGTTCGATTGACCTTTCGCCATCAGACGGAGCACCTCTAACTCGCGGTTCGTGAGGCGGCGTAACAGGGCTGGTGGCTCTGTCTCCACCATCGGTAACCGATCCGCGAAACGGTCAAGCAGCCGGCCCGCGATCGGCGGGGCGAGCATCGCGTCTCCGGCGATGACGGCTCTGATGGCCCGGATGAGGTCAATCGTGGGATCAGTCTTTATCAACAGGCCTCTCGCGCCTGCCCGGACCGCCCGTATCACCGCCTCATCGTCCTTGGTCGCCAACAGGATCACGACGTACACCGGCTCGCGGAGGTGCGCGCCGCGCACACGCTGTGCGAGCTCGATACCGTCCAGTCCGGGCAACGGGATGTCCGTCAAGATCACGTTCGGGTTCAGGTGCCGAGCCGCGGCCAGCGCCTTATGGCCGTTGTCGAACTCTGCGGCAATCTCGATGTCAGGCTCCCGCTCTAAAAGTGCTCGAAGTCCCGCGCGCACCAATGGCTGCTCGTCACATACAAAGACGCGTATGGACTTAACAGCCCTCAGAACTTGACCGTTCCGGTGGGCATCCCGCGGGGCTCCAGCCTCCATATAGGCCACGAGATCTCGACCGTCCGAATCGCTACAAGGGATTGATAACATCAATGATGCCAGGAGGCTTGCGGGAATGGGTGGGTCATGGGCATCTGAATGTTTCCTTCCACGGTGGCGAGGTGGCACGCCGCCGCATACGTCAAAGCGCGAATAGAGACTTTCGCCATCGGTGACCTCATTGTTGTCCGCCTTCGGTGGGCTCGTACCAGCCTGGCGGCGCATCGCCGGCCGGGACCACCGCGAGCAACGCTGCGGCGGCCGTGACGATCCGTCCAGTCTTGGCCAGCCCCGTGGCGATGGCCGTGGCGTTGTCGCCATGGCGGTCGTACGCCTCTTTGATACGCGATGCAGGAAGACCTCGTTCGCACACGCTCGTGTGCCGTTGAAGGATTCCGGTGGAGCCAATTACCTGTTGATATTGGATTGGACCAGCTGGTCATCCATGGGTCTGACCTCATGCGTTTCCCTCAACATCTTCGGATGATCGAGTTTGTGGAGATCCTTGTGCCTGACTGGATCTCGTGTTCGAGCATCAGGCATAGCCAGTGGGCGTCATACCGCTGGCATGAGATGCTCGGGCGACGCAACCGCCGGGGTCAAGCCCGGAGCATGGCGGCTGGCGAGCCGTAGGCACGGCAGGTGAAGCAGAACACTGCTTGCGCATGGCCCGGGAAGCAACATCCTCGAAGAATATAGAAGATCCTAGAAGGTGATCTCGGGGTCCTTTTTAGTCTGCACATTCTAGTTTGGGATGCGAGGGGGGACACAACATCCCTCGGATGAGGTATTCGTCTTGGAGCCCGAGGCGTGGGTCAGCGGCACGGTCGGCCCTTGAAAGGCCCCTATTTGAGTAGATTGCATAGATTGTTATCGCCGGTCGGAGCGATGGTATGCGGCCTCCGTCCCTGCACCAGCACATGTGCGCCGGTTGCCCTCCAGGCCGGCACGGTCCAGCTCAAGAGGGACGCCACCCACCCTGTGCCCATAGGGCGCGGGCACGCTGGATGTGATGTGCGTGCTCGGGCGCGTGCTGCTCGTAATCGCACACCCACCCTGCCGGACGTTCATTGTGTGCTGGATGAGCGCCCTATACGGCGCTCATCCAGCACACAACAAGCAGTGTGCGCATGAGGAGCCCGGCTAGCTCCAGCCCGGCCTCCTCGCACAAGGCCAGCGCTCGGGGGACGAGTGGGGCCTCGGCCTCGGCGGCTTCGATCATGGGGCTGGCCTCCAGGAGACATAGAGACCCGTCCCAACAGTCATCGCGGATGGCGGCGGTCCACCGAAGCCGGCACAGGCGCTCGCGGCGTTCGGTGACGGCGCGCTGCTCCTCGAGCGGTTCGTCGAGCATGCGCGGCACATCGAGGTCCAGCTGCTCGCCGACGCGTATGGCACCACCGTGCACCTGGGAGAGCGGGAGTGCAGCCTGCAGCGGCGCCACCAGAAGATCGTCGAGGAGGCGCCGTCTCCGCTGGTGGGCGCCGCGCTGCGGGAGCGGTTGGGCGCCTGCGCGATCGCCGCCGCGCGCGCCTGCGGGTATGTGAGCGCGGGCACGGTCGAGTTCGTCGTCCCTCGCGAGGATCCCGAT
>Ga0187893_10002612_pt1 | contig 39033 bp, 33 predicted proteins | sample MA1701074metaG_FD_139574 | JGI IMG/M metagenome (GOLD analysis project Ga0187893, IMG submission 139574) | White microbial mat communities from a basaltic lava cave in the Kipuka Kanohina Cave System on the Island of Hawaii, USA - MA170107-4 metaG ... | reverse complement strand
GGCCGCGGCGCTCGCCTCGCGCGATCGCGCCCAGGCCGGACCGACCGCGCCGGCGAAGGGATTGGTGCTTTTGAGGGTTGAGTATTAGGCCGCCTGAAGGCGGACGCTACGGGGTGGACGTTGCACCGGTGCCCTTGCCCTGGGTGCTGCCCCAGACAACGGTCTCGCGCGACAGGCCGTCGGAGCTGCCCCACACGACCGTCTCGCCATCGCTGACGCCGATCGTGTCGCTCCCCCAGACGACCGTGCTGCCCCAGACGAAGGTGTTGTCCCAGACGAGGTCGTTGCTCCCCCAGACGAACGTGCTGCCCCATACGAACGTGCTGCCCCACACGAATGTGGTCGCCCAGGCTTGTTGGTGGATGGCGACGGTGCTGCCCCAGACGAAGGTGCTGCCCCAGACGACCGTCTGGGCCCACGGCCACTGCTCGTCGGCAATGACGGTGTAGGCATTCACGGGCGCCAGCGACGGCACCAGCCAGGGCGATCCTTCGGGACTTCTCGTATCGATCGCGCGCGCGTACCTGACAGCGCCCTCTCCGTTCAAAGCCCCGGCGCCTCGTGTCAGCGGATCGTACTCGACGCCCAGATCGTCGCGGACGGCCGTCGCCGTGTAGTGCAGCACGGCCTTCACGGCGTTGGGTGTCAAGGCCGGCGCGCCGGGCCCGCCGGTCGCGCGGTTCGCCTCGACCATCAGCGCCACGACGCCGCTCGCAACCGCGGTGGCCATGCTGGTCCCGCTCAACGACATGTAGTCAGCGTCGCTGGCATCACGGACTTGCGGATAGTCCTGATAGAGCGTGCTGTTTCGCGCGGCCGCGGCGACGATGCCGTGGCCCGGCGCGACGACGTCGGGCTTGACGTACGCGTCGTACCACGTCGGACCGCGTGAGCTGTAGGTCGCCATCCGGTCGTCGCTGCGCCTGACGGTCGCCTGCGTGTCGACGGCGCCGACCGTAATCGCGGACGGCGCGTTGCCCGGGGAGATGACCCCGGCATACCCGGGGAGCCCCGTGCGGGGATTCTTTCCGAAATTGCCTGCCGCGGCGACGACGATGATGCCCGCGCGCGAGGCGCGCTCGACCGCCTGCACGAGTGGATCGACGGCCGCCGGCTCGAGAATCGGATGGCCGAGCGACAGGTTGATGATGTCGATGTCGAGCGATGCGCGGTTGTCCACCGCGAAATCGATCGCCTCGATCACGTCGCTCGTCATGCCCGCGCCGTTCGCGTCGAGCACCTTGAGCGACACGATGCGGGCGTTCGAGGCGACGCCCCGCCACGCGGACGTGCTCGACGACCGCCGCCCGGACTGGGCAATCGTTCCGGCGACGTGCGTTCCGTGCCCGTAGTCGTCTCGGCCGTTCATCGGGACCGGCCACGGCGCGCTCGTGAAATCGTACGAGGCGGTCAGCCGATCTCCGAACTCCGTCGACGCTTCGACGCCGGAGTCGATGACCGCGATGCCGACGCCGCGCCCGGTCCACGTCCCATCCACGCCCAGCGTATCGCGCAGCGCCTTCGGCCGCAGCGGAGTCGCGGGGGACGGAGTGAGGTCGGGGTTCAGGACCTGGCCGACAACCCCCAGAAGCCCGCCGACGGTGTTCACGAGTCCGCCGGCGAGGCTACCGAGCAGTCCGGACGAGCGCACACGAGCGTCGACCGAAATCGAGAGAACGCCGCTGTCTTCAACGAGGGCGGAAAGGTCGTCGGCGTGCAGAACGATCGAGAAGGCACGCAGCGACGCGTGCTCGGCGGCGATGCGATCACCGTGCGCGCGGAGCGCGTTGCGAAGCCGTTCCTCGGAGCCTTCGCGAAGGCGCACGATCACGCCCACCGGCTCTCTGCGCGGGGCGCGAGCGAGCAACTCGGCGACCGCGAGATCGACACGTGCCCGCGAGCGAGGTCTGGTGGACCCGGCGGCCGCGCCGACACCCGTCGTGATCGACGCTAGAGCGATTACGATTGTGATGCGGAGAGCGGTTCGCATCGATCGGCTGGACACCCGGGTCCGGCTGAGCAATCGCAACAGTCCAGCCAACCTGCCACGCTCCCGAGAGATTCCTCGTAACCCGCTCATGGGTGCCCTGTTAAACCTCGAGACGCTCATGCGTGTGGGCTATCCCTCTCTCACCGAACGGTTCCGTTTTGAATCCGCCAGGGCTTCGAAAGCGCGTTAAGCCCAGGAGTAATGAGGATTTGTGCACATTTGTGCCGCAACGGGACAGAGTTGAACCAAACCGGAACACTTAGCGACCGCCAGGTCAGCGCGTGAAAGCTATCGCGAGACGCTCGCTGAACGCCTGCGCGACCGCGGTGACCAGTCGGAGGTCGCCCTCCGAGAAGGCGGACGGCACAACGCTGTAGAGCGCCAGGACGCCGCAGGCCTGCGTCCCCGACACGACGGGCACGGCCAGCATGCTCTGAGGCTGTTCGCCGGATCCGGCCACGCGCCCCTGCAGATCCAGCCGGGGGTCGGCGTTCATCATCGGCCGGCGGTTGGCGGCGACCCATCCGCTGACGCCTTCGCCGATGCGAAGCTTCAGCGCGCGAAGCGCCGCGGCGTTCACGCCGGCGGCAGCGGCCGTGCAGAGTGAGTCGGCGCCGTTCACGCGCAAGAGCGCGGCGTCGGTGACGCGGATGCGCGCACGCAGCGCCGAGAGCAGCGCGGCAATCGCCGCGTCGGTTCCGCCGCCCGATTCGAGCGCACGGCCCACGGCCACCGCCGTCCGCAACCGCTCCGTCTCGTCATCCCCATCCCCGCGACGATCGGCTTCAGCGAGCGAATGGATCGATCCGCTGATGGCGGCCATCCGGTCTTCGTGAAGCGGCGCATCCTGGCGCTTTTCCTCCACGACGAACTCGTCCGCGAGCCGGAGGAAGGTGTCGACGACCTGCGGGTCGTACATCCAGCCCCGCCGCTCCCGCAGGATCTCGAGCGCGGCCGCCGTCGACAGACGCGCCCGATACGGGCGGTCCGACGTCAGCGCGTCGAAGCAGTCCACCACCGACAGGATGCGCGCGCCGACCGGAATCTGTTCGCCGCGCAGGCGATCGGGGTACCCGCTCCCGTCCCAGTTCTCGTGATGGTGTCGGACGATGGGCACGACGGGATACGGGAAGTCGATCGTCGAGAGAATCTCGGCGCCGATAGGGGCGTGGCGCTTCATGATGTCGAACTCGGCCGGCGTCAGGCGTCCCGGCTTGTTGAGGATGTGCTCCGGGATCGCGAGCTTGCCGGTGTCATGCAGCAGCGAGGCCGCCTCGATCGCCTTGATCTGGCCCTCGTCTGTCACGCCAATTTCGCGGGCGAGCCGGACGGCCTGCCGCTGGACGCGTCGGATGTGGCCGTGCGTCACCTGGTCTTTGGCGTCGATGGCCTGCGCCAGCGTTTCAATCGTCGCGAGGTACTGCTGGTTGATCGCGGCAAGATGCACCAGGTGATCCTGCGTGCGCCCGAGCGCGTTCTTGAACGCGAAATAGACCAGGGCGGGCAGGGGGAGGACCATCGCGATGACGGCCAGTTCGAGCCGCTGCGTGACGAACGTCACGAGCAGGCCCGCCATCGACGCCGCCGACAGGTAGGTCAGGCCGAGGGGGAGGAAGTGCTCGCGCCAGATGCGAAAGGTCGCCGCCTGCTGCTCCAACGCCACGGCGCGCGCGACCAATCCGGTGGTCAGGGCGAAGCAGAGCGCCGTGAACAGCACGAGAGGCCCAACGAGGGCCCGCGGCGGCACTGGCGTTTCGAGCAACCCGCCGGCCGGAACGAGCAGAAAGAACACCGTCGACGAGATCCACATCGCGAGGGCCGGCGCCGCCGCGTTGAACAGCATCCGGTCGCGCGTCCGCGCCGAGTTCCGAAAGCCATACGACAGGACGATGCCGTCGAGGGCGGCGGCGATCGTTCCGCCGGGCGTCCCGACGAGCAGCGCCGTGGCGATCGAAAAGGTGTCTGCGATCGAAAAGGTGATCGGCATCGCCGGGATCCGCAGCCGTGCGGCCGCGCCGGCGAACGTCAGCCCGAGCAGGACAAAAAGATAGAGGCCTGGAGGGTCCTGAACGAGGGCCCAGACCGAGTGCGCGAGGAGGCCGAGCCCCACGCAGACGACCATCCACACGTAGCGCCCAGGTGGGCTCTTCGACTCTTGCATCCGAGGAGTGAGAGCTGGGGTCCTTCTATTCTACGCCACTGTGGAAGCGTGGTGCCTTGAACGTGCCGCTAAGACCCTGTATCATCGGCGTTTACCGTTGAAGAACGTCCGGCTCGACCGGGACGTCACGATGTCTGCTCTCGACGACATGCTCGCCACATGCCCGCCCGGTTCCGCCGAGGAGGGGCTCGTCCGGCAGATCGACTTCGAACGGCTGCCCCGCCACGTCGCCATCATCATGGACGGGAACGGCCGGTGGGCGGCCGAGCGGCACCTCCCGCGCGTCGAGGGGCACCGTGCCGGCATCGACTCGGTGCGCGACGTGGTCGAGTCCTCCGCGCGGCTCGGGATCGAAGTGTTGACGCTCTACGCCTTCTCGGTCGAGAACTGGAAGCGGCCGCGGGCCGAGGTGTCGACGCTCATGACGCTGCTCAAGCGGTACCTGCGTCTCGAGCTGAACACGCTGGTCGGCAACAACATCTGCTTCCGCGTCATCGGGCGGCCCGACGCGCTCGCCACCGATGTCCGCCGCGAGCTGGCGGACGGCGAGTCGAAAACCGCCGGCTCGACCGGCATGCTCTTCAACATCGCGCTCAACTACAGCGGCCGCGCCGAGATCGTCGATGCGGCGCGCCGTCTGCTCGAGCGCGGCGTCCGCCCGGAAGATCTGGATGAACGCACCTTCGCCGACTGTCTCTACACCGCCGGCCAGCCGGACCCCGATCTGCTGATTCGGACGAGCGGCGAGATGCGCATCAGCAATTTCCTGCTCTGGCAGATCGCCTACGCCGAGATCTGGGTCACGCCGACGCGCTGGCCCGATTTCCGCAAGCGGGATCTGCTGGAGGCGATCGTCGCCTACCAGAAGCGCGACCGCCGCTACGGCGGCATCAATCAGCCCGCCGTTGCTGGACGCTGATTGACTCGTATCCTCAGCGCGCTCGTGCTGCTGCCCGTCGTCCTTGGCGCGATCTGGTATTCGTACTGGACGTCGCTCGTCGTCGGCGCGATCGGCGCGGCGCTGGCGTTCGTTGAGTACGCCGCGATCGCCGAGAAGCTCGGCGCGAGAATCGATCGGCTCGTCGCGGGCGTCGCGACGGTCGCGGCCGTCGCTGCGTTCGGCTGGCCCGGCAATCCGCTCGACGCGGTGCTGCTGACTTCCCTCGTGACACTCGGAGCGCTGTCGGTGGCCGCGGCGCGGCCCGGGCCTTCGATGCTCGCGGCCGTGGCCGCCTCGGCGTTCCCGGTGCTCTACATCGGTCTGCCGATTGGGGCCATCGTCGCGTTACGGCAGACGGCGGATGCGGGACCGCTGCTTCTGCTGCTGGCGGTCGTCGTTGTCAGCGATACGGCGCAGTACTACACTGGTCGCCTGTTCGGTCGCCGTCCGCTCGCGCCGGCGATCAGCCCGAAGAAAACGCGCGAAGGAGCGATGGGCGGTCTCGTTGCGGGCAGTGTGATTGCCGTGCTGCTCGGACGCTGGTGGCTGCCCGAGGCGTCGCCGGTCGCGGCCGCGGCGCTCGGCCTCATCGTCGCGGCAGCCGGCGTCGTCGGAGACCTTTTCGAGTCACAGCTGAAGCGCAGCGCGGGCATCAAAGACAGCTCGGCGCTCATCCCGGGCCACGGCGGCGTGCTGGATCGGATCGACGGCTGGCTCTTCGCGGGGCCCGTCTTCTACGTTTTCTTGAAATACGCGTTGTGAAGCGCATTGCCATCCTCGGCTCCACCGGCTCCATCGGCTGCAGCGCGCTCGCCGTCGTCGACGCGCACCCCGACAAGCTCGCGATCGTCGGGCTGGCCGCGGGAGAGAACACGGCGCGCTTCGTCGAGCAGGTCAGGCGCTACCGGCCGCGCGCGATCGCCATGGCCTCGCGCGACGCTCTCGCCGAGGCGTGCAGCGTACTCGGCAACGCGGCGCCGGGCTCGGTCGGTTGCGGCGCGGAGGGCCTCATCGACGTCGCCACGCACCCGGACGCCGACGTCGTTCTCTTCGCCTCCTCCGGCACGGCGGGCCTGGAGGCGGTACTGGCGGCGATCGACGCGGGAAAAACGATCGCGCTGGCGAACAAGGAAGTGCTCGTGATGGCGGGCGCGCTCGTGATCTCGGCGGCCCGTCGGCGCGGCGTCGCCATCCTTCCAGTCGACAGCGAGCACAATGCGATCCACCAGTGCCTCCACGGTCGGCGGTCCGAGGAGGTGCGGCGGCTGGTCCTGACGGCGTCGGGCGGACCGTTCCGCGATCTCCCGCGCGACGAGCTGGCGCGTGTCACCCCGGATGCGGCGCTGAAGCACCCGACCTGGAAGATGGGTCAGAAGATCTCGATCGACTCCGCGACGCTGATGAACAAGGGACTCGAGGTCATCGAGGCCCGCTGGCTCTTCGACGTTCCCCCCGACCGAATCGACGTCGTCGTACACCCACAGTCGATCGTGCATTCGATGGTCGAGCTCGTGGACGGATCCGTCATCTCGCAGCTGAGCGTGACGGACATGCGGCTGCCGATCCAATACGCGTTCTCCTACCCCGAACGGTGGGATGCACCGATCGCGCGGCTCGACCTCGCGCAGCTCGGGCGGCTGGACTTCCTGCCGCCGGATCCCGGGCGGTTTCCGTGCCTCGGCCTGGCGACGCGCGCGCTCACCGACGGCCGCGCGCTCCCCGTCGTCCTCAACGCCGCCAACGAAGTGGCGGTCGCCGCCTTCCTCGAGCGGCGGCTTCGGTTCACCGGCATCGCGCACGTCATCGAGCGCGCGATGGACGAATTCGAGCGCCACGGTCCGGATGTGGGATCGCTGAGCCAAATCCGCTCTCTGGATCGCGAGGCGCGCGGACGGGCCGGGGAATTGGTAAGATCAGAATCGTGACGACCAATCTCTGGGCGTTTCTCTTCGTCCTTGGCGTGCTCATCTTCGTCCACGAGCTCGGCCACTTTCTGATGGCGCGTCGATTGGGCGTCCGCGTCCTGACGTTCTCGCTGGGCTTCGGTCCGAAGCTCCTCAAGTTCACGCGGGGCGACACGGAGTACGCGATCAGCGCGATTCCGCTCGGTGGCTACGTCAAGATGGCGGGCGAGAACCCGGACGAGGCGCGCTCGGGCCGTCCCGACGAGTTCCTCTCGAAGACGAAGGGGGAGCGGTTCCTCGTCTACATCATGGGTCCGGCGATGAACCTGCTCCTCGCGTTCATCGTGACCGCGGCCGTGCTGTACCAGGGCGCGGAGACGCCGGCCTACGAGCAGGAACCGCCGGTCATCGGCACCGTCACCGCGAACTCGCCCGGGGCGCGCGCCGGCCTCCAGCCCGGCGACCGCGTGCTGACCGTGTCCGGCCGGGAGATGAGGACCTGGGATCAGTTCTTCATCGAAATCGGCTCGAGAGCAGGCCGCGACACCGAGATCGTCATCGATCGAGGCGGGCGGCGCGAAACCGTTCACGTGACGCCGGATCCGCAGACGAAGTACGAGGTCGGCGAGATCGGCGTCCTGCCCAAGACGCGGATGCAGATCGGTGAGGTCACCCCGGGGATGGCCGCCGAGCGGTCGGGCTTTCGACGTGGCGACATCATCCTGGCCGTGGACGGCAAGCCGGAGGCCGAGTATCAGCCGCTCATCGCCTACATCAAGTCCAGTCCGAACAAGCCGCTCCGGTTCTCGCTCCTGCGCGACGGCACTCCGATGGAGATCACCGTGACGCCGGAGGGTGACCCGGGTTCGGCGCTGATAGGCATCCGGTTCAGCCCGTTCGAGTTCCGCGTAATCCGGCCCGGCTTCGTCGATGCGCTCCGCATGAGCCTGGCGAAGAACTGGGAGTGGACGCGGCTGATCTTCCGCACGCTCGCCGGCCTGTTCACGCGCGAGACGTCGGTCCGCCAGTTGATGGGACCCGTCGGGATCGCCGAGCTGTCGGGCGGCGCCGCCCAGCTTGGCTGGACGCATCTCTTCAACCTGATGGCGATGATCAGCCTGAACCTCGGGCTGCTCAACCTGATGCCGATCCCCGTCCTCGACGGCGGCCACATCTTCATCATGCTGCTCGAAGGGATCGCGCGGCGCGATTTCAGCGTGCGCATGAAAGAGAAGATGCTGCTCGCCGGCTTCGTCGTCCTGATGATGCTGATGGTGACGGTGATCTACAACGATCTCATGCGAGTTCAGTGGATCGAGCGGATGATTCCGTGGAGATGATCCCCGGCAGCGCGTGAATGCGCCGCCACCACACCGCAATCAGCACGATCGCCACGACGATCAGCCCAATCGAAAGCCCGGTCCAGAGTCCGACCACCCCGAACCCCAGCCCGAAGCAGAGCGTGTAGCCGATCGGCAGGCCGAAGAGCCAGTGACCGGCCAGGTTCCAGATCATCGGCGACCGCGTGTCGCCGAGACCGCGCAGGATACCCGTGGCGACCCCCTGCACGCCGTCGAAGATCTGAAAGACCGCCGCGACAGCCAGCACGCCCACGCCGATATCGATGACCGTGCGGTCGGCGGTGAACGCGCCCAGGAGCGTCCGTGGCAATGTGAGAAACGCCGCCGCGGCCGCCACCATGAAGCCCACGCCCAGGGCGAGCGCCGTCCAACCGGCATCGCTTACACCGTCGGGATCGCGGCGTCCGACGGCCTGACCGACGCGAACCGCGCCGGCCGATGACACACCGTACGGCACCATGAACGTCGCGGCGGCAAGGTTGAGCGAGATCTGATGGGCCGCGAGAGATGCCGGCGCCAGGCGTCCTGCCAGTGCGGTCGCCGTCGCGAAGACTCCCACCTCGAGCGTGATCTGCGACGCCGCCGGAAAGCCGAGCGCGATCATGCGTCTGAGGCGCGCCCCCTCGATGCGGAAGGGTGACCAGGGGGATGTGTGCCTTTCGCAGTAGACGATCGTGCCGAGCAGGAACAAGGTCATGTATGCGCGCGCAGCGACCGTGGCCCACGCGGAGCCGCCGACACCCATGGCCGGCGCGCCCAGCTTGCCGAAGATCAACACCCAATTCCCGAGCGCATTAATCAGATTGGCGCTCACGAGCGCGAACATCACCGGACGGACCACGTTCATCGCCTGCAGGTACCGGCGGAAGCTCGCGAAGAGGAGGAGCGGGGCGACGCTCCACCCGAGAACGTTCAGATAGTCGCGCGTAAGCGGGAACACCCGGGGATCGAGCCCCCAGTAGTCGAGCGATTTGACGAGCAGCCAGATGGCGCCCGCCATCGGAGGCGTCAGAAAAAGCGCCAGCGCGACGCCATGAACGAGCCAGCGATGGCACTCATCGATCCTGTTTGCGCCGAACGCCTGCGACACCAGCGTATCGAGGCCGAGGAGGAGCCCCATCCCGAACACCGCGACGGCGATGAACGTGTTGCTGCCGATGCCGGCCGCGCCGATCGCTTCGGCGCCGAGGGGGCCGACCATGATCGTGTCGACGATCCCCATCGAGATCCAGCCCAGCTCGGCGAGGACCACGGGACCCGCGAGCGCGAACATGGGCCGAAGCTCGCGCGCGAGCCCCTGACGCGAAGGACGCATGGAGTATTCTCGCTTACCACCCTGCCCCGCGTCCCTTCTGCGGCAGCTTGATGCGACGGCTCGAGTCGAACATCGTCGCGAGCACGTGCTGCACGCGGCGCTGGTAGTCGGTCGGGCCGACGGCGATGCCGCGCAGGTTCTGCGCCTCGCCGTAGCGGCCGACGTTGTAGTGGAACGTCAGATCGCCCGTCTGGCCGTGCAGGTTCATTTTCAGCTCGCGGACCGCGCGGCTCTTGCCTCGATCCGACGCGATGCGCGCCGGCGTCCGGAACTTGATCCAGATCACCCAGTTGCCCGACTTGATTTCCTCGACGTCCGACCACGGGATCTCCGCTTCGAACGCCGCGCTCGAATCGATGCAGCCGCCCATCGCGCGCCAGAAACGCTCGTTCGTGGCCGCCGGAAACACCGGGATCCCCTTCATCTGTTTCTCGAAGACACCAGCCAGCGCCCCGAAACGGTAGATCCGCAGCGCGGTGCGGTCGAACGCGACGACGAAGAAGCTGTAGGCGTCCACGTCATAGAGCGTCGCGGTCCAGGTGACGGCGCCGCCGCCGTCGAGCGTCCGCGTCCAGGCCTCGATCGCCTTGCCGGCATCCTCGCCGAGAACGACGTAGCTCCGAGCGAGAAGACCGTGCGCGAGCAGGTTCCGATCGTCGAGCGCGCGCGCGCGTTCTGCGAGAACGCGCGCGGTCTCGTTCAGGTCCGCGAGATCCCACTCGTGCTTGCCGACGTTGAACGCGTCCCACCAGCGGTAGCGCGGCTGCAGCACGTTGAGCGCCTGCCCCTCGGTGGCGAGACGGTAGCTTTCCCGATCAATCTGTTCTGGATCGCACGTCGCCGGCGACTCCGCAGACGCATTCGACACGAACAGGACGAAGCCGATGACCCCCGCCAGTACTGACCGCATGGAGAGCCTCCGGTTTGGTGAACACCCATACCGAAGGCAACCGGGGTGCCAGACGTTAAGCTAGTCGTTTCAGTCGGTTACAAGTTTGGAGGGGCGTTCGCCTGGCCACCGGCCAGGACACCCGGCGTTGTGGTACGAGGCTTCAGCCTCGTTTCGCGTACCGCGTCGCCACGTACTGATCAATGAGCGCGCGGAACGCGACGGAAAGCTCGTCATACGTTCCGCGCAGCGTCGTGTAGTGCTTGCCGTCGATGAAGATGGGGCAGTTCGGCGCCTCGCCCGTGCCGGGAAGGCTGATCCCGATGTTCGCGGCCTTCGATTCGCCCGGTCCGTTCACGACGCAGCCCATGACCGCGAGCGTCATCGTTTCGACGCCGTCGTACTGCCGTTTCCATTCCGGCATCATCTCGCGGATGTAGTCCTGAGTCCGCTCGGCGAGCTCCTGGAACGTCGTGCTCGTCGTCCGGCCGCAGCCCGGACACGCGGTGACGCTCGGAGAGTACGACCGAATGCCGAGCGCCTGAAGCAGCTCCCACGAGGCGTACACCTCGTCACGCCGATCGCCACCAGGGCGCGGCGTCAGCGAAACGCGGATCGTGTCGCCAATGCCTTCGTTGAGCAGGACGCCCATCGCGGTCGCCGACCACATCATCCCCTTCATGCCCATGCCCGCTTCGGTCAGCCCGAGGTGGAGCGGCTGGTCCGTCTTCGTGGCCAGCACGCGGTAGATGGCGATGAGGTCGCGAGGGCGCGACACCTTGCAGGAAATGATGATCTGGTCCTTGCGGAGCCCTGACTCCAGCGCGAGCTCGGTCGATTGGAGCGCAGACAGCACCATGCACTCGTTGATGATCTCTTCCGAGGATCGCCCGAGATCGCGGTCCGTGTTCTCCTGCATCTTCGCCATGACGAGCTCCTGATTGAGGGAGCCGCCGTTGACGCCGATGCGTACCGGCTTGCCATGGTCGCGCGCCACCTGGCAGATCGTCGCGAACTGCTCGTCGCGCCGTCGGCCGGTGCCCACGTTGCCCGGATTGATTCGATACTTGTCCAGCGCTCGGGCGCAGTCGGGGTAGCGCGTGAGCAGGAGATGTCCGTTGTAGTGAAAGTCACCGATGAGCGGCGCCGCGCAGCCCGCGTCGAGCATCCGTTGCTTGATGTCCGGCACGGCGGCCGCCGCCTCGGGAACGTTCACGGTTATGCGCACCAGCTCCGAGCCCGCCTCCGCCAGCTCGACAATCTGGCGGGCCGTGGCCGCGGCGTCGGTCGTGTCGGTCATCGTCATGGACTGAACCACGACGGGCGCGCCGCCACCGACCTGCACAGAGCCCACTTTGACCCCGACCGTTCGGTGCAACCTCACTGAATGCATGAAACCCCTTGATCATAGCACCCGCGCAATCGGCCTCGCTTTTGCACTGCCCCATCTGAACTCGAGCCGCCGGGGCGGTGAGCCGTCCCCGGGAGATGCCACGGCGTTCGCGGTGACCGACTGAGGCTGGGCAAGACGTCCGCCAGCCGCTCGTCGTCAAGCGATGTGGCGAGACCGGGGTCCCTCTCCCGTCCCAGCGACCGAGCTTCGGATCGGGCGAGCCCGATCGAGATGAAAGGACTTCTTCGACATGATTCGCATTGCTGCATCAACCATCGCCGCGCTGGCGTTGACGCTCTCGCCCTTCGACGTTGCTCAGGGCGACCCTGAGCTTGTCGAAGGGTCGGTCGCGCAGGCGCAGACGTCGGTTTCGACCGCCGATATTCAGCGGCTCCAGGATCGCATCTACAACGCGAGCTCCGACGTGTCGCGCCTCCGCGCGCAGGATGCCGAGCTGGCCACGCGGCTTCAGGGCGACCTCGACGAGCTGCGTGAAGAGGTGATCTACCTCAAAGTGAAGCTCCGCAAGGAGGGCAGCGTGCCGCGGGCCGATTACACCGCGGTGCGCGACGGGATCGACAGCATCTCGAGCCGCGCGCGGGGTGAGAGCACGTCGAACGACAGCCGCAACACGGCGGGAACGATCGGCAGCCGCGGCGGCGTATCGGGCGACAGGTACGAGAGCACTACGTCAGGCCGCCGGGCGGGACGCCGCGAGGTTCCGGTGGGGCAGGAGATCGACGTGCGGCTGCAGAAGGAGCTGAGCTCGGATACGGCGCAGGTCGAGGATCGCTTCGAGGCGACGACCGCCGTCGACCTCATCGTAGACGGCGACGTTGTCATTCCGGCCGGCTCGAGCCTTCGCGGGATCGTCACGGCGGTGGATGACGCGGACCGGCTCGATCGGAAGGGCCGTCTCAGCCTGTCGTTCGATCAGATCGTCGTCAACGGCCGCAGCTACCCGATTCGCGCGAGCGTCGTCGAGGCGCTCGAGAGCGGCGGCTACAAGGAAGATGCCGCGAAGATCGGCGCCGGGGCGGGCGTGGGCGCGATCATCGGCGGGATTCTCGGCGGCGCGAAGGGCGCGCTCGCCGGCATTCTGATCGGCGGCGGCGGCGTGGTCGCGGCCACCGAGGGGAAGGACGTCGTGCTGCCGCCCGGCAGCATCCTGCGCATCCGGCTGGATTCGCCGCTGGCCTTGCGCTGATCGGCGACGGTGTAGGCCCGACCTTCAGGTCGGGCGGGCCGGGAGGACCCGAACGCTCGGCTGATTCCCGCACGCCCGGCCTAAAGGCCGGGCCTACGTCATTTCCTTGAACGCCCGGCGCGCGGCCTCGATCGTGTCGTCGACGTCCTTTGCGGTATGGGCCCCTGACAAGAACCAGGCCTCGAACTGGGACGGCGGCGGGTAGATGCCGCGCGCGAGCATTCCGTGGAAAAACGCCGCGTACTGCGCCGTGTTGGCTGAGCCGGCGGTACGCACGTCGGCGACTGGTGAGCTCGTGAAGAAGGGTGTAAGCAACGAGCCCGCGGCGTTCACCTGAAGCGAGATGCCGTACTCGCGGGCGGCCCATGCCAGCCCTCCGGCGAGCCGCTCGCCAAGCGAGGCCAGCCGCCTGTAGAGCCCGGACGACAACCCATCGAGCGTCCAGACGCCGGCGATCATCGCCAGCGGGTTCCCTGACAGGGTTCCCGCCTGATACACGGGCCCCTTCGGCGCGACCAGGTCCATCAGATCCGCCCGCCCTCCATACGCGCCCACCGGCAGACCGCCTCCGATGATCTTTCCAAGACACGTGAGATCGGGACGAACGCCGTACAACTGCTGGGCGCCGCCCGACGACGCCCGGAAGCCGGAAATGACTTCGTCGAAGATCAGCACCGCTCCTTCCTGCGTGCAGAGCGTCCGCAGACCGGCGAGGAATCCTGGCGCGGGCGCGACGACGCCCATGTTGCCTGCGATCGGCTCGACGATGACGGCGGCGACCTGCCGGGAATTGCCGGCGAACAGCCGCTCGACCGACCGGATGTTGTTGTACCCGGCGACGAGCGTGTCCTGCGTCGCGGCGGCGGGGACGCCGGGGCTCGTCGGCACGCCGAGCGTCATCGCGCCGGACCCGGCTTTGACGAGGAACGGATCGGCGTGGCCGTGGTAGCAGCCGTCGAACTTGATGATGCGATCGCGGCCGGTCGCCGCTCGAGCGACGCGGATCGCGCTCATGGCGGCTTCCGTGCCCGAATTCACGAACCTGACGCGCTCGATGGAGGGGATGAATGCGCGAACCCGCTCGGCGAGGGCGATCTCCAGCTCGTGCGGGGCGCCGAAGCTCGTGCCGTTGGCGGCCGCGGACGCCAGCGCGCGCCGGAGACCGCGCGGCGCGTGGCCGTGGATGAGGGGACCCCACGACATCACGTAGTCGATGTACCGATTGCGGTCGGCATCCTGAATGTACGCGCCGGCGGCCCGCCGAATGAAGAGCGGACTGCCGCCGACCGCCGCGTACGCCCGGACCGGGCTGTTCACCCCGCCCACGAGCACACGTGACGCGCGGGCGAACAGGCGATCGGAACGTTTCGTTCGGTCGGCCATTCTGGCAAAATACCACGCCTGGTTGACGACGATGACAGATCGACTTGGTCCGGCTGAAGCCGGACGCTCCGCCGTTCGCAGACTCGCGCTCGTAGCCGTCTGCCTTGCCGCCGGACTCGCGCTGACGCCTCAGGCCCCGGAGTTCGACCTCGTCCTTATCGGCGGACGGGTTCTCGATGGCACCGGCAATCCGTGGTACGTGTCGGACATCGCCGTGAAAGACGGCCGCGTCGCGGCGATCGGACACGGCCTCGCGGCGCGCGCCGCGCGAACGATCGATGTGTCCGGCCGGTTCGTCTCGCCGGGCTTCATCGACATTCACTCGCACAGCGACCGCGGCCTCGCCGACCCGGCCCTCAAGCAGAACCTGAACATGATTGCCCAGGGCATCACGCTCTCGGTCGTCAACCAGGACGGCCGCTCGCCCGACTGGCCGATCCGTGGACAGCGCGCGAAGTACGAGAAGCAGGGAATCGGCAACAACGTCGCGCTGATGGTCGGCCACGGCACGGTCCGGCAGCACGTGATGGGGCCACGGTCGCGGGAACTCGCGACGGATGCGGACATCGGAGCGATGCGCGCGCTCATCGAGGAAGGGATGCGCGACGGCGGGTTCGGCCTGAGCGCGGGCCTCGAGTACGTGCCGGGACGGTTCAGCGACACCCGTGAGGTCGTCGAGCTCGCGAAAGTCATCCGGTCGTTCGGCGGCTTCTACATCAGCCACGAGCGGAGCGAAGGCAAAGACCCGATGTGGAAGGTCGCCTCGGATCCGACGCCCGCGGTCGACCTGCTTGCCGCCGTTGAGGAAACGATCGCCGTGGGGCGCGACGCGGGCGTGCCGGCCGTCGCGTCGCACTTGAAGGCCAAGGGTGCGAACTACTGGGGCGCCAGCCACGCGGCCACGCGGCTGATCCACGACGCGCGCGCCGCGGGAATCGAAGTGTACGCCGACCAGTATCCGTATGACACGTCGGGCAGCGACGGGTCGACGGTTCTCATTCCGATGTGGGCGCTGGCGCCGCCCGGGGCCGACGTCGGCGGTCAGCTCGGCGAAGGAGAGGGCCGCTCCCGCGGGGACGGGAAGAAGAATCTCTCGGCGCGGCTTGCGGCTCCGGCCGACGCGGCGAAGATCCGCGGCGATATCGATCACGAGATCGCGCGCCGTGGCGGCGCCTCGCGCGTGGTCGTCTACGACCATCCGAACAAGAGATACGTCGAGAAGAGTCTGGCCGACGTCGCGGCCGACCTCAAGGCATCACCGGCCCACGCGGCGATCCATCTGCAGATGACCGGCTACGACCGCCCCGGCGGCGGCAGGATGCGCGGGTACTCGCTCTCGGAGGTCGACATCGAGCACATCATGCAGCAGGATTTCACGGCGACGTGCACCGACGGCGACACGGTCGCGTTCGGCGAGGGCGTGCCGCACGCGCGGTTCTACGGCACCATGCCCCGCAAGATCCGGCGCTACGTGGTCGAACGCGGTGTCATCGGCCTGCCGTTCGCGATCCGATCGATGACCTCGCTCGCGGCGCAGATCATGGGACTGAGAGACCGTGGCGTCATCCGCGTCGGCGCCTGGGCCGACCTCGTGGTCTTCGATCTCGCGACGATCGCCGACACAGCGACGTTCACCAGGCCGCATCAATACCCGACCGGTCTGCCCTACGTGTTCGTGAACGGCGTGGCGGTCGTGGACGCCGGAAAGTTCACGCAGGCGACGCCCGGGAAAGTGCTGACGCCCGCGGCGGACGGGTGGAGAGCCGAGGCTGCCAAGGTCAGCCGTAGGTAAATCCTACCCGGGCCGTATCGACCTCCGACGTCCAGGAATGGAATACGGATGGGTCATAGGGGTTAAGTTCCCTTTCACCATCAAGATCCGGACGGCAGGACCGGGAAGCGGCCGGCAGGGCAATTGCGCGCATCAGCGGCGTGGCTCAGATCCAGCGCGTCCTCATTGTCGAAGATGACGACGACCAGCGCGATGCACTGGCCGCGCTGGTCGCATCGTGTGGCTTTCGGGTGGTGGCGTGTCGATCGGTCGACGAAGCGTCCGCGTTTCTCGCATCCGAGCATCCGTCCGTGATGATTACGGACGTTCAACTGTCCGAGCGCAGCGGCCTGAATCTCGTCAGCCTCGTCGCGCGGAAGTACCCGGACGTCGTCCGGATACTCTTGACCGGCTACGACGACATCGAGCTGCGCAAGGAAGCGGCGCGCTCCGGCACCCGTTTTCTCCTCAAGCCCCTCAAGTTCGCCGAGCTCGAAGCGATCCTCGACGCCGCGAAACGGCCGACGAACTTTGCGAGCCAATAGCCAGACCGGCTTTGCTACTATCCAGGCTGCCCGTCACGTGGCGAGGGACTCCACTCGATGCGCGCGTACTCCGATGCATGTCTGGGAGGCAGCCTTGCGCTGATCGTCGTGCTGCTCACCGCAGCCGATGGACCAGCGCAGACGTTGACGGGCGCGCCTCCCTTACGGCCGGAGCCGGCCTCGCTCGAGCGGGCCTCGTCTGAACTGCTGGAGCGGCTCCGCGCCGACGAACTCGCATATTTTCGATTCGTGAACCGGGCCTGGACGGCGAGGGTCTGCGAGCTGCTTGCCCCCGTCCTGCCGGATGTGCCCATCGCCCAGCTCCACGGTGACGCCCACGTCGAGCAGTACGCGGTCACCAATCAGGCGTGGGGCCTCGACGACTTCGACGATTCAGCGCGGGGGCCCTCGCTCATCGACGTCGTGCGGTTTCTGGGGTCGGTGAATCTCGTCGCCCGGCGCCGCGGCTGGTCGCGCGACCTCGACGACTTGTTCGACCGGTTCTTCGAGGGATACCGGCGCGGCCTCGAAGAGCCCCGCTCGCAGCCACCGGAACCCGACTTCGTACGACGTCTTCGGGCGGCGCCGGCGCGCGATCGCGCGGCGCAGCTCGCGTGGGGCGAACAGCAGATGGAGCCGCTGCCCGACGAGGCGAAGGCGAACGCGGTGGCGGGTATCGCCTTGTTCGCGCAACGCGCGCATCGGGAGCGTTCCGACCTGGCGCCTGACTATTTCGCGATCCGACGCATCGGCTGGATTCATCTCGGAGTCGGGAGCGCGGCCACCGGCAAGATGCTCGTCCGGGTGGAGGGTCCATCAGCCGATCCCAATGACGACGTGCTGCTCGAGGCAAAGGAGCCGAGTCGTCTCGAGGGGCTCGGCTGCCTCCAGCTGCCTTCGTCCACCGAGGCGCTACGGGTGATCGACGGCTCCAAACAACTGGGACGGATCCGCCACGACATCCTCGGAGTCGTGCCCGAGCACGAGCGCAAGTGGGGTGTCCGGAAGTGGTGGATTCGGAGCTGGGAGCCGTCCTATCGCGAGGTGCGGATAGCCGATCTCGACTCGGTAAAGGATCTGTCGGCGCTGGTGTACGACTCGGCGTTCCAGCTCGGCGCGGGCAGAGTGTCTGGCGCGTCACCGGACAAGACGGCGGCGCTCCGACAGGCCGAGCTCGCCGCCGTCGGCCGCCTCGAGGGACGGCTTCGTCAGTCGGTCAGAGACCTGATTGCAGAGTTGCTGGCCGCCTGGCAGGAATTTCGGGATAGCCTACGAGTCCAGCGGAGATACCCATGATCCAGTATTCGGCATCCGCTCGCTTCCCCCCGCACACGCCAGCGGCCGGTCGAACTGGGGCCCGTCGACACCGGCGCCGGTTCGCTCACTGAAGCCAGGAAGTATCTCGAGGGTGGATACGAAGGGGACGGGTGCCGGACGGTTGGTGGCCGCCGCCCGCGTCACGCGTGGAGGGGCGGAGGGCGAGGTCGTCGTCGACGACTTCGCCGATGAGCCGATCACGCTTTCGGACGTTCGCCGCAAGTCATGACTCTTCGTGCGACTTCTTCCGGGCAATCGAATGAGCGTAGCCATGCGTGGTGTAGGCATCAGGCGAGCGGATACAAACGCGGAAAAAGGGTTTCCAAGCTGTGTGCCGGAAACCTAAGCGAAACCTGTCCTTTGGGTGTCACCGATGCGAGGAATCCCTCGCTGACCAAATCGTTGAGCACACGCTGAGCTGACCGGACTGAAAGGCCCGTTATCCTCGAGGCCTCCCCGCGCTCGATTTCACCACGGACCAGAGTTTCTTCGAGCAAGCGTGTCGCTTCCGGCAACCCTTGGCGCTGAGCCACAAAGGAACGCAGCCGAGTTGCAAGAGTGTCCAGGTCAAAGAGGCTGGACATGAACACGACTTGATCAACCGCGACGCGCAGGAACCACGACACGAAATCGATGAGTGCTCGCTCAGAGAGGTTTCCTCGCCCATCAAGATCTCCCTGTCGCGGGGTGTCAGCCAAGTCCATCATCTCTATGTATTCGGTACGGCTTGTGAGACCCCGCGCCAGGCCGCGAGAAATCGACCATAAACCGTTCGCCGCAACGTCGGCGCTCCAAGCCATTGCATGGCTCATCAACCGGCTGACGCGCCCGTTACCATCCGCGAATGGGTGTATGTAGTTGAAGCGATGGTGCGCAGAAGCCATCGCCATGATGCGGGCGGCTTTCCCCATTCGATCGAACCGATACCGCTCGGCGAAATACCGCATGAATTCATCGACCCGAGCGCTTGAAGGCGGTACATGCCGCCCAACCGCGACGTCATGTTCAGCTTCTGACCGCCATTCCCCCGGCGTCATCGTGAAGGTACGACCGATCCCTCGGATCCGGAGCATCGCTTCGGGAGCATCCTTGTAGAACTCCCTGTGCAGCCACCGAATGAAGTCGACTGACGCGGGTTCGGGCAACCCGCCCTCCGAGGCCCTCCGATCGACTTCTGACTGCACGCGCACATGAGCGGCAGCCTCCATCTGGAGATTTCGGCGTCCTTCGTCCCCGTCAAGTTCACCGGCCAACGCGCGCTCGATGTCGCGCGGCCGAGGATCGTGCCCTTCGATCAGATTGCTGTAGTAGGTGTTCATTATCCGCACAAGCTCAGCCAAGGTGGTGGCGGTGCGAGGGTGCAGTAAACGTCCCAATCTGGCCGATGACGCCGACAGCTCAGCAATTAAGTCCGCAACTGCTTCAGGTGGGTTTTCAAGCCGCGCCGCTTCGATGCGATGGACGGTTTCGAGGTCCTGATTTGGCCGATCTTCGTTCATCGACTAGACGGCCAATTATAGGGCATCCCTGGGCAACAAAGGGATCAACTGGCCGATCTTTTGGCCGATCTTTTTCTTCGGTGGGGTTGTCCGACGGCGCTTCGTGAGCTCTGGCTTTTCCTCGGGCACGTCCGGGGGGAGATCTGGCTGATCTTCTGGCCGATCCAGCAGGACCTCCTCCCCGACCGACCCTACAACAGCCGGGCGGCCTGGCGAGCGAAATACGTCAGGATGATGTCCGCCCCGGCGCGCGAAATCGACGTCAGCGTCTCCAGCATCGCGCGCTCCTCGTCGATCCAGCCGCGCTCGGCCGCCGCCTTGAGCATCGCGTACTCGCCGCTGACGTGATACGCCGCGGTCGGGACGCCGAACTCCGCCTTCACCCGGGAGATGACGTCGAGGTAGGGAAGCGCCGGCTTCACCATCACGATGTCGGCTCCCTCCTCGAGATCGAGGCGCACCTCCCGCAGCGCCTCGTCGGCGTTCGCCGGATCCATCTGGTGCGAGCGTCGGTCGCCGAACGCCGGCGCCGAGTCTGCCGCCTCGCGGAAGGGGCCGTAGAACGCGGAGCAGTACTTGGCGGCGTAGGACATGATCGCGACGTTCGTGAAGCCACGCTCGTCGAGCGCTCGCCGGATTGCGCCGACGCGGCCATCCATCATGTCGGACGGTGCCACGATATCCGCCCCGGCGACGGCGTGTGAGATCGCGGCCTTGACGAGCTCTTCGACGCTGGCGTCGTTGGCGATCTCCGTCTCGCCCGTCGCGTCGTCTTTGACGAGCAGCCCGCAGTGCCCGTGTGAGGTGTACTCGCACAGGCAGACGTCGGTCACGACGACGAAGTCCCGGACGTCCCGCTTGATCGCGCGGACCGCTGCCTGGACCGGCGCGTCCGGATCGGAGGCGCCAGAACCGACCGCGTCCTTCTCCGACGGCAGGCCAAAGAGGATGACGCCCCCGACGCCTTCCGTCCTGGCGGCGGCCGCCTCGCGCACCGCCTCGTCGACCGACAGCTGGAAGACTCCAGGCATCGACGCGACGGGACGGCGCTCGCCGGTCCCCTCACGGATGAACAGCGGATAAATGAAGTGATCCGGCGCGAGCTTCGTCTCACAGATGAGCGCGCGGAGGGAGGGCGTACGTCGCAGCCGCCTCGGACGATGGGTGAGCTTCAATTGCGCCACGCGTGTGGTCGTCATTGCCGTCCACCCGCCATCATTCTCTTGCGCTCGCGGGGCCCCACCCCCGCTCGCTGGCGCTCGGCACCGCGGCTTCGCCGCGGTCCCCTCCGGTGCCTCGCGCGGGCCGCGGGCGCTTCCCTTGCTCACGGTCCTGGGCCGCAGGCTCCGGAGCCTGGCTTTCGAAGTACTCGACAAGCGACTGGACGAGCGCCGGGATCGTGTACGTCGTCGGCATGACCGTTGTCTGGATCCCGAGCTGCTGCGCGGCTTCCGCCGTCACCGGCCTGATCGACGCGACGACCGTCGTCCGCAGCAGGTCAGCCGCCGGCTCCTCGCCGAGCATCTTCACGAAGTTGCGCACGGTGGAGGCGCTCGTGAAGGTGATGGCGTCCACCTGTCGATCGAGCAGCATCCGGTAGACGTCGCGATCCCCTTCACGCTCGCCGCTCCCGTCGGCGGGCAGCGTTCGGTACGCCGCGACCTCGGTGACCTCGGCGCCGGCGTGCCGCAACTCTTCCGCCAGCAGCTCGCGCGCGATGTCGGCGCGAGGCAGCAGGAATCGCTGGCCCTTGAGATCGCCGCGGGCCCTGAGCGCTTCGACGATCGCCTCCGCCCGGTACTCCTCGGGCGTCAGGTCGACCTTGATGCCGAACCGCGCGAGCCGCCCGGCGGTCGACGGTCCGATCGTGCAGATCCGGACGCCGCCCAGCGCCCGCACGTCACGCGGTCCCGCGAGCAGCCGCGCCATGAACTGGTCGACGCCGTTCGCGCTCGTGAAGACGATCCAGTCGTACGACGATGCCTCGGCCGCCGCGCGATCCAGGTCCGAGGTGTCGTCGGGGGGGGCGATCCGGATTGCCGGCGCCTCGATCGCGTCGGCGCCGAGGTCCTCCAGCAGCTCGATGAGCTCTCCCGCCTGCTCTCTCGACCGAGTGACGATGATGCGTCGGCCGAACAGGGGCCGTTCGTCGAACCAGCGGAGATGCTCCCGAAGCGCCGCGACCGTACCGACGACGAGGATCGCCGGCGTCTTGAGTTGCCCGACCGATCCGTTGGCCACGATCGACTCGAGTGTCCCGTCGACGGTCTTCTGGTCCGGCATCGTGCCGTTGTAGATGATCGCCGCCGGCTCATCTGCGGCGCGGCCGTGGGCGATGAGCTTACGAACGATGCCCGCCAGCTGCCGCGCGCTCGCGTAGCAGACGATCGTGCCGCCGAGTCCGGCCAGACGGGCCCAGTCGACCTCGGGCGGCTCGTCGGTCTCCGCCTCGTGGCCGCGTACGAATACCAGCGCGTCGCCGGCGCCGGGATAGGTCACGGGGACTCCCGCATAGCCGGGCGCGCCAACGGCTGCCGGGATGCCGGGGATGACTTCGAAGGCCACGCCCTGCTCGTGCAGGAACATCGCCTCGCGTCCGCCGCTGTCGAACACGTACGGATCGCCCCACTTGAGCCGCACGACCGATTTGCCCTCTCGCGCTTTTTCGGCCAGGAGGAAGCAGATGGCGTCCTGCTGCATCGGCTCCGGCGCAGCCGGGCCGACATCGATCCGTTCGGCCTCCGCCCGCGCGGAGCGCAGCAGGCGTCCGTGCACGAGATGGTCGTAGACGACGACGTCGGCCGCCTGGAGCGCGCGCAGACCGCGCACGCTGATGAGGCCGGGGTCGCCCGGTCCGGCGCCGACGATGGAAACCTTCATCCCATTAAGCCAAGCCTTTGAGTCGCAGGCCCAAGCCCCAAGCCCCAGGCCCCAGAAGCCTACCGCCGAATGCCCAGGCCGTCGAGGATTTCGCGTCCCCCCGCCGCCGCCAGCTCGTCCGCGGCGCGGCGGCCGAGGGCTCGGAACTGCGACGCGGGCCCTCGCACCGTCGCACGTGCGACACGCGAACCGTCCGGGCTGGCGACGACCGCGAGCAACTCGAGCGTGCCGTCAGCGATGGTGGCCACCGCGCCGAGGGGGACCTGACAGCCGCCGCCAATCTCATCGACGACGACCCGCTCCGCTTCGAGCGCAACGGCCGTGTCCACGTCGGACACGGCGGCCACGGCTTGACCTGTCTTGACGTCGTCCGCTCGAACTTCGATCGCGATCGCGCCCTGGCCCGGCGCGGGAACGCATCGGTCGAGCGGAATCAGCGCCGAGATGCGATCGCCGAACCCGAGCCGCCGGAGCCCCGCGGCGGCGAGCACCAGCGCGTCGAACTGACCCTCGTCCAGCTTTCGCAACCGCGTGTCCACGTTGCCTCGTACGGGCTCGAAGCGCGCGTCCGGCCAGGCCGGGCGGAGCTGGGCGATGCGGCGAATGGAGCCGGTGGCTATTCTGTTGGCTTTGCGCTGGGGCCCCACTCCCAGCGCCAACCACGCCTCTTCTTTTCCTTTGCCGTGGGGCCCCACCCCCGCGGCCTGCCACGGCTCGCTCGCGTGTGCCGTGCGGACCTCGCTCGCCGCGCTGCCAAGATCCGTCGCGATCTGGGCGCTGCTTAAGGAAAGGACAACCGCGTCGCGCGGATCCTCCCGCGGCAGGACGCCGCCGATTGTCAGCCCCGCCGGCAGGTCCGCCGGCAGATCCTTCGCGCTGTGGACGGCGACGTCGATTGCGCGGCCCAGGAGCGCTTCCTCGATTTCCCTGACGAACAGGCGCTTGCCCCCCTCTTCCGACAGGGGTCGGTCCTGAAGCTGATCGCCGCTCGTCCTGAAGATCACGATCTCGCAGGGACCGTGTCCGGCGGTCGTCAGGGCATGAGCGAAGGTCTGCGCCTGCCAGAGCGCGAGGCGGCTGCCGCGGGTACCAATCTTTACCGGCATTGTGCGGGGCCCTATCGTCCCCCGTCCTCGCGCTCCAGCTCGCCCGTCAACGCGAACAGGCGAGCCAGGGCGTCGGCCCAGGCCTCGATCGTCCGCTGATCGGGTGCGGACTTCAGCTGCTCGGTCGGCGTCAGCAGCAGCTTCTCGACGATGAGCCGCGTGACGTCATCCACGCGCGCGCGCGCCTCGGGGGTCATCCCGCTCAGCTTCGGTTCGAGGCGTTTCAGCTCGGCGCGCCGGATGTCCTCGAACCGCTGGCGCAGCGCGACCACGGTCGGCACGGCGTTGCGGGATCGCAGCCAGGCGATGAACTTGTCGACCTCGTCGGCGACGATCGCGTCGGCGCGATCGATCTGATGGGTGCGCCGTGTCAGGCTCTCGCTGACGATCCCCTGCAGGTCGTCGATGTTGTACAGGAAGACCTGCTCGAGCTCACCCGCCGACGCCTCCACGTCGCGCGGCACCCCGAGGTCGATGATGAACAGCGGGCGATTCCGGCGGGTCCGCATGACGGCCTGCACGCGGTCGCGGGTGAGCACCGGCTCCGACGCGCCCGTCGCCGTCACCACGACGTCGGCGCGTTCGAGCACGCGGCCGATATCCGACCAGGGTACAGGCGATCCCTCGACGCGGCCGGCGAGCGCCTCCGCCGAGGCGAGCCTCCGGCTCGCGACCGCGATCTCACCGACGTGCTGAGACCGCAAGTGGGTCGCGGTGAGCTTGGCCATGTCGCCGGCGCCGACGATGAGCGCGGTGCGGCCGGTCAGCTCGCCGAAGATCTTGCGCGCCAGCGACAGCGCGGCGTAGCTGACCGACATCGCCCCTTCGCCGATCCCGGTTTCGGCGCGGACCCGCTTACCGGCGGCGAGGGCGCAGGTGAACAGGCGGTTGAGCAGCGGTCCGGTCGCGTGGGCGTCGGCCGCCACCTGGTAGGCCTGTTTCACCTGGCCGAGAATCTGCGGCTCTCCGACGACCATCGAGTCGAGGCCTCCCGCCACGCGGAACAGGTGCCGCGTCGCCGCCGCGTCGAGCTGCAGGTAGAGATGCGGGTCGAGCCGATCGACCGGCAGGCCGTGATAGTCGGCGACGAAGCGGCCGATGGCGGGGCGCGCCGCACCCGGGTCAGCGACAGCGTAGATCTCGACGCGGTTGCACGTGGACAGAATCACGAACTCTTCGGTCGCGCGCCGGGCCGCGAGCTCGCGCACCGCGCGCGTGACGTCGCGAGTCGAGAAGTCGACCCGTTCACGCAGCTCGATCGGGGCCGTTCGGTGGCTGAGGCCGACGAGGATCAGCGACATCGGAAAAAGGTGTCAGGTACCATTTCGCCCAGGACGACCTCGATCGGTAAAGGCGTCAGCCGCCATTTCGCAGGGCCGCTGAGGGCGAAAATGGTACCTGACACCTTTTCTAGAAATTGTGGCTCCGCGTCAGAAAGTACCCGACCGGGACGAAGTTCAGGAGTACGATGGCGAACCCGACAGCCGACAGGAGCGCCGCGCGCCGGCCGGTAAACCCGAAGCGGCGCGCCACGAGCTGAAACGAGTAGACCGCCCAGCAGACGAGCGCGACGAGGATCTTCGGGTCCACGATCGTCATCGCCTGGACGCGAGGGTCGGGGAACGCGGGCCGTGCCCGGATCGCCCAGACGGCGCCGATCGCGACGCCGACGGTCAGGAACAGCCAGCCGATCCGCACGGCACGGTCGTTCATGACGTCGAGCCGCGCCAGCGGCGGGAGCCGTCGATAGAAGAATCCGACGTCCTTCCCCTTGATCTCCTTGAACAGCAGCACGTACGTGATGCCGATCACGCACGCCAGCGCGAAGCTGGCGTATGCGAAGAGCATCGACGCGACGTGGAGCGTGAAGAGCGGGGTCCGCAGGACGTCGGATCGCGCCTCGGTCGCGTCGGGCGTGAGCGCCGGAATGAGCTGCAGCGCGGCGACGAGTGGCGCGATGAACGCGCCGATCGTCCGCTCGTCGGTCGTGATCTCGATGTAGAGGTAGGCGAGCGCGAGAAGCCACACGAACGCCGAGACCGCCGCCGTCGTCCCGGCGATCGGCGCGTAGCCGAGCGCCATCGTCTTCATCCCGATCGCGAACGTGTGTGCGAGGGCGCCTCCCGCGAGGAGCGCCGTCGCGAGCCGGCCGGTCTGCTGGTCACCGCGCTGGAAATGGGCCGCGTAGGCGATCGCCGCCGCGATATAGAGCGCGAGCGGCAGGAGGTTCATGGCGATGTTCCGCTCGGCGCGTAGTATCCCTGCTTGGTTCGCGCCGTCACGTTCTCGCGCTTCACGCGGACGACGATCCGGCGCCAGGCGCCGTCCCGCCGCGAGTTCTTCGAGGCGTATCCGATCGTGTACTGACTCGCGAGCTCGGTGGCAATCTGGTCGTACACGCCGGCGAGCTGGCCAATATGATCCGGGAACCACGCGCGCCCGCCGGTCTCGAACGCGAGCTGCTTGAGGACGAACTCCGCTTCCTTGAAGCCGCGCGAACCGTTGTCCTTCGGCCGCAATCCGATCGTGTAGATCGCCGTCTCGGAGCGCTTCGCCTGATCGAGCACGTCCTCGTAGCTCAGGATGCTGGACGTGTCCTCGCCGTCGGACAGCACCACGATCGCCTGGCGGCGGATCTCCTCTGCCGACGCCGCGCGTATCTTCCGCAGCTCCTTGAGGGAGATGTAGATCGCGTGGTGGAGCGCCGTCGAGCCGCCAGCCGCCGTGTCCCTGATGGCCTTCTCGAGCGCCGCCTTGTCGTTCGTGAAGGTCTGGCGAATCTCGACGCGGCTGTCGAAGTCGACGATCTCCGCGACGTCCTCGGGTCGCAGCCGCTGGACGAATCCGGTCGCGGCGTCCTGCGCCGTCTGGAGACGATCCTCCATGCTCGCGCTCGAGTCGAGGAGCAGCGCGAGCGCTATCGGCGACTGCGTCTTCGAGAAGAAGCTGATCTCCTGGTTCGCGCCGTCTTCGAACACCTCGAAGTCCGGCTGCTCGAGGTCGCGGATGAGCCGGCTCGCTCCGTCGAGCACCGTGACGTTGAGCGACACCACCTCGACGCCGGCGCGGAACCGCTGCCCCCGCTGTCCGGCGGCGGGTGCGGCCGCCACCACCGCGAGGAGAGCGACCGTCACGAGCGCGCGTCGACGGCGGACGACCGACCTGATGAATGAGCTCAGCACCCTATTTCTCCGCCCGGGTCTTTGCGCGAACGGTGACGCCAGGCCGCGTGGCGCGGATCGAAAGCTTTTCGGGCGGGATCAGCGTGTCGGGCCTGGAATAGACGACCCTGTACTGCGTCAGCAGCTCGCTCGCGAGGGAGGTCAGGGCCCCTTCGACCGACGTTTCGGCGAGCAGCGTGTCGCGCCGGCCGCCGGTCGTTCGCGTTCCGACATCGAGGACACGGTTCCGGGTACGGACTTCCTCGGTCTCGTTCGACGCGGTGACCGTCGTCAGCACGAGCGCATGCATCGTTGCGTCCGCTTTGCGGAGGGCGTCGACGACCGTCTGATCGTGCACGGTGCTGAACTCGACCCCTTCGGTCATCAACACGACGATGTGCTTCCGGGCGGTGTCCTCCCGCTTGGCGAGCCCCTTGGAGGCGTCGATGAGCGCGTCGAGCATCTGCATGCCGGCGGAGGGGCGGTGGAAAACCCGGTCGATCGAGGAGACGAGCGCCGCCGCGTCCGATGTGTAGTCGCGCACGAGCGTCGATCGCTCGCCGAATGTGATGAGCGCGATCTGGTTCTTGCCGGCCGCCACCATCTTGTTGACGAACGCTTTCGCGCCGTCGCGGAACTCGCGGATGGCGTTTTCGGCGGCGGCGCTGTCGTCGATGAGGAGCGCGATCAGCAGCGGATCGGTGGCGCGATCGACGCGCAGCACCTCGCGCGCCACGCCGTCCTCCCGCACTTCGAGGTCCTTGACGGTCACGTCTTCAATCGGCTGCCCCCTGTCGTCGAGGACGCTGACGATGACCGAGCGATCGACCGCGGCGAGGCCCGGCGTGCCGTTTCCAAGGACGACGAGCCCACCCAGCATGGCGGCTCCGACTGACGCCCCCCTGCGCGCCCGAACGGTCGAAGCCGCTCCGGCATGGCAGGCCTTCGGGCAAATGCGAGCGATCGAGAGCATGGGGTGTCCTTGAGTCGCAGTATAGGTCTCGCGCGCGAAGGGCGTCAAGGATGGCATCGGCGCGAAAGTGATTGAAAATATTGGAGTTGCGCGACGGAGGCGACGCGCTCCGTTTCTTGACAGCTACCGGCGGTCGCGTGTTATAAGTCACGCGCCGGCGATGCTCGAGGCCTACGTCCCGATTTTCCTCTTCATACTGATTGCGGTCGGCTTCGCGATATTCACTATCGTGTTCTCGAAGCTGCTGCATCCGAAGAAGTTCAACGTCGTCAAGCTGGAGCCGTACGAATGCGGCATCGAGCCGGCGACCGACGCGCGCGACCGCTACAGCGTGCGCTACTACCTCGTCGCGATGCTGTTCGTCATCTTCGACGTGGAGACGGTCTTCCTGTTTCCGTGGGCCGTCATCATGGACGAGCTGCTGCTGTTCGGCTTCATCGAGATGCTCGTCTTCCTGTTCATCCTCGTCGTCGGCTACGTGTACGCCTGGAGGAAAGGCGCGCTCGAGTGGGCGTGACGGTCCATGGCTGACGAGAAACCCCACGCTGGCCAGCCTTCGCCGCCTCAAGAGGAGGCGGCGGCTTCGGCTGGGCCGGCGGCACCGAAGCCCGCGAATCCCGCCGCCGCGAAGGCGGCGGCCGGCCCGGCGCCCGGGCACGGCCCGGCGCCTCCGTCAGGTCCAACGGATCCTCCGCCCCCCGCCGGCACGCAAGTGCCCGCGTTCATCGAGGCGCTGCAGGCCGCGTTTCCCGGCGCGATCGAGCAGGTCAGCTTCTGGGTTGGCGACTGGACCGTGATCGTCTCGGCGGATCGACTCATCGACGTCGCGGTCCACCTGCGCGACACGCCCGGGGCGAAGTTCGACTACCTGTCGGACGTCACGGCTTCGGACTGGCCGCCGCGGGCGAAGCGGTTCGACGTCGTGTACTGTCTGTTTTCGACGACGCGCCGCGAGCGCGTGCGGGTGAAGGTCCGGGCAGGGGACGGCGATCCCGTGCCCTCGGTTACGGCGATCTGGCCGGCCGCGAACTGGCTGGAACGCGAGGTCTGGGACCTGTTCGGCGTCAACTTCACGGGCCATCCCGATCGCCGGCGCATTCTGATGCCCGACGAGTGGCAGGGACACCCGCAGCGGAAGGACTATCCGCTCGAGGGTCCGGGCGAGCTGCTCATGGAGAACCCGCTCGACTGGCTCCGGCTGCGAGTGGCACAGGACACGGCGGATATCGAATGACGACCACACCCCAACCCATGTTCGACACCGACGAACTGGTGATCAACATGGGTCCGCAGCACCCGAGCACGCACGGCGTGCTTCGGGTCGTGCTGCGCCTCGACGGTGAGCGGGTCGTCGGCTCCGACGTGGTGATCGGCTACCTGCACCGCGGGATCGAGAAGCTGTGCGAGAGCCGCGACTGGACGCAGATCATCCTGCTCACAGACCGGATGGACTACGTGGCGGCGGCGACCAACAACCTCGGCTACTGCGAGACGGTCGAGAAGATGATGCAGCTCGAGGTGCCTCGCCGCGCCCACTACGTCCGGACGATTCTTGCCGAGCTGCAGCGGATCGCCAGCCATTGCCTCTGGCTCGGAACGCACGCGATGGACATCGGCGCGATGACCGTGTTCCTCTATGCGTTCCGCGAGCGCGAGTTGATCCTCGACCTCTTCGAGGAGTACTGCGGCGCGCGGCTGACCTACAACTCGATGCGCATCGGCGGGCTGCCGCTCGACATCCCGCCCGGCTGGGACAGGAAGGTCCGCGAGTTCTGCGGGCTCATGGAGGAGAAGGTCGGCGAGTACGAGGAGTTGCTGACGCACAACCGCATCTGGCTCGAGCGGACGAAGGGCGTCGGCGTGATCTCGGGTCCCGAGGCGGTCGCGATCGGTCTGTCCGGTCCGGCGCTGCGCGGGTCCGGCGTGGCGAAGGACTGCCGCAAGGACGAGCCGTACGCGGCGTACAGCGAGTTCGAGTTCGACGTGGCGGTCGGCCTCGCGGGCGACACGTACGACCGGTACCTGTGCAGGCTCGAGGAGTTCCGGCAGTCCCTGCGGATCATCCGTCAGGCGGTGGATGGGCTTCCCGAGGGGCCGATTGTCGGGAAGGTGCCGCGGCTCATCAAGCCGCCGGCCGGCGAGACCTATCACGCCATCGAGTCCCCGAAAGGGGAGATCGGCTACTTCATCGTCGCCGACGGGAAGACCTCCGCGCCGTATCGGTTCCGCGTCCGTCCGCCGTCGTTCTGCAACCTGCAGGCGCTTCCGCGGCTCATCAAGGGTCATTTCGTCGCCGACGTCGTGGCGCTCATCGGATCGATCGACATCGTCCTCGGAGAAGTGGACCGATGATCAGGTCCAGGCACGGACGATGATCGACTCCGTCGTCATTCCACTCCTCAAGATCGTCATCCTGCTGAACGCCGTCCTGCTGACGGTGACCTACATGACCCTGCTCGAGCGCAAGGTGATCGCGTGGGTGCAGTCGCGTCTCGGCCCGATGCGGGTCGGGCCGTACGGCGCGCTGCAGCCGATCGCCGACGCCGTGAAGCTGCTGCTCAAGGAAGACATCACGCCCACGCGCGCGGACAAATGGGTCTTCACCGCGGCGCCGATCATCGCGCTCGTGCCGGCGCTGATCGTGTTCGCCGTCATCCCGTTCGGTCCGGCGGCGAACCTGTTCGGCAAGACGGTTCCGCTGTACATCGCCGACATCAACGTCGGCCTTCTGTATATCGTGTCGGTCGCGTCGATCGGCGTGTACGGCCTCATCCTCGCGGGCTACGCGTCGAACAGCAAATACCCGCTGCTCGCGAGCCTGCGCGCCTCGGCCCAGCTGATCAGCTACGAGGTCGCCGTCACGATGACGCTCGTCAGCCTCATTCTGATGGCCGGCACGCTCAGCATGGTCGGGATCATCGAAGCGCAGCGCGAGGCCGGCGTGTGGTTCTTCTTCGTCCAGCCGGTCGCCTTCGTCATCTTTTTCATCGGCGGGCTGGCCGAGACGAACCGCGCGCCCTTCGATCTCCCCGAGGCGGAGCAGGAGCTGACGGGCGGCTTCCACACCGAGTACAGCGGCATGCGCTTCGCGCTGTTCTTCCTCGCCGAGTACGCGAACATGATCGTCGTCTCGTCGGTCGCGACGACGCTGTTCTTCGGCGGGTGGCTGCGTCCGTTCCCGAACGTCGCGGCGCTGTCGTTTCTCGACATCATCCCCGGCTGGATCTGGTTCCTCTTGAAAACGTTCGTCTTCCTGTACCTCTTCCTCTGGATCCGCGCGACGCTGCCGCGCTACCGGTACGACCAGCTCATGCGGCTCGGGTGGAAGGTGCTGATCCCGCTCGCGATCGCCAACGTGATCGTGACGGCGGGCGCGAAGGTGTTTCTGTGAAACGCCTGCGGCCCGAGCGAGGCGCCGGAGGGAAGCCGGCCGGAGGCCGGCCGCCGAGCGAGAGCGAGCGGGGGTGGGGCCCCGCGAGCATAGAGAAAAGATAGTAGGCGCTGGGGGTGGGGCCCCAGCGCGAACGAAGAGAAAAGATGACAGAAGCCATAGCCTTCTACGTCCTCTCCGCCTTCATCCTGGGCGTCGCGGTGCTGGTGATCACCGCGCGGAACACCGTCCACAGCGTGCTGTTCCTCGTGCTGAACTTTCTGTTCGTGGCGGCCCTCTACGTCGTGCTCTCGGCGGAGTTCCTCGCGACGATTCAGGTGCTGGTGTACGCGGGCGGCATCGTCGTCCTGTACCTCTTTGTCGTCATGCTCGTGAACCTGAAGCGTCCGCCAGAGGTGCATGCGGATCCGCGCCGCCGGACGCGGCTGGGGTTCGTGCTGTCCGGCGTGGTGCTGGCGGAGCTCGCGGGCATCGTGTTCTACGGCGTCGCGCGCGGCGAGCCCGCCGCGGCGGCGATCCGCGACACCCCGGCGGGACTCCTTGGCAACACCGAACAGGTCGGCTGGCTGCTCTACACCGACTATCTGATTCCATTCGAGGTCGCGTCGATGCTGCTGCTCGTCGCGATGGTGGGCGCAATAATCCTCGCCAAGAGGGAGCTTTAGGCCGTTATGCGGCGCCTGGCGAGCATTCGGTTCGCGATGCCGCATAACGGCGGCGCGCACAGCGCGCCCGCGAGGGAGCGGAGCGGGGCGAAGGGGACCCCGCGAGCGACCGAGCCGGGGTCCGGGGCGGAGCCCCGGTAGAACGATGACTGAGATCACGCAGGCTCATTACGCGATTCTATCTGCCGCCCTGTTCATGATCGGCGTGATCGGCGTGCTCGTGCGCCGGAACATCATCATCATCTTCATGTCGATCGAGTTGATCCTCAACGCGGTCAACATCAACCTCGTCGCGTTCTCGCGCGAGCTCCAGCACGTGACCGGCCAGGTGTTCGCGGTCTTCGTGATCGCCGTCGCGGCAGCGGAGGCGGCGGTCGGCCTCGGCATCATCCTGGCGTTCTACCGCAACAAGGAAACGGTGAATATCGACGAGATGAACTTGATGAGGTGGTAGACGCCCATTGCTGATTGTGGAGTGCTGAATGTGAATTCAGCACTCAGCACTCAGCAATCAGCAATGAATATTGGAATGAATTACATCTGGCTCATTCCGCTCTTGCCGGCCGCCGGCGCCCTGATCAACGGCGTCGTCGGCATCCGGTATTTCAACCGCCGCGTCGCCGGCTGGCTCGCCTGCGCGACGATGGCGGCATCGCTCGTCGCGTCCGTCTACGCGTTCTTCGTGCTGCTGTCGCTGCCGGCGGACGCGCGCGTGCTCGAGACGACGGCGTTTGACTGGATTCCGTCGATTGCGCTCGAAACCGCCTCGGGCATCGGCCGGTTCGACGTGCCCTGGCTGCTGCGACTCGATCCGCTCGCGGGGACGATGATCCTCATCGTCACCGGGATCGGACTTCTCATCCACATCTACTCGATCGCGTACATGCACGACGAGCCGCGGGGCGGGTACGCGCGCTTCTTCTGCTACCTCAACCTGTTCTGCTTCTTCATGCTCGTGCTCGTGCTCGGCGCGAACTTCCTCGTGATGTTCGTCGGCTGGGAGGGCGTGGGGCTGTGCTCCTATCTGCTCATCGGCTACTGGTACGAGAAGAAGAGCGCGAGCGACGCCGGCAAGAAGGCGTTCATCGTCAACCGCATCGGCGACTGGGGCTTCATCCTGGGCGTGTTCCTCGTGTTCTACACGTTCGGCACGCTCGATTTCCGGGAGGTGGCCGCTGCGGCGGCTGCCCGGCCGGCCGAGGCGACGACGTTCGGCGTGGTGTCGGCGATCGGCCTGCTCCTGTTCGTCGGCGCGATCGGGAAGAGCGCGCAGATTCCTCTGTACGTGTGGCTGCCGGACGCGATGGAAGGCCCCACGCCGGTTTCCGCGTTGATCCACGCGGCGACGATGGTGACGGCGGGCGTGTACATGGTGGGGCGGAACGCCGTGCTGTTCGAGCACGCGCCGCTGGTCATGATGATCGTCGCGATCGTCGGCGTGCTGACCGCGCTCATGGCGGCGTCGATCGGCCTCGTCCAGACCGACATCAAACGGGTGCTCGCGTACTCCACGGTCTCGCAGCTCGGCTACATGTTTCTCGCGATGGGCGTCGGGGCGTTCGCGGCGGGCATATTCCAGCTGATGACGCACGCCTTCTTCAAGGCGCTGCTCTTCCTCGGGAGCGGCTCGGTGATTCACGCGATGGCGGGGGAGCAGGACATGCGCCGCATGGGCGCGCTGCGGACGTTCATGCCGGTGACCTTCATCACGATGATGATCGGCACCGCCGCGATCGCCGGGCTCCCGGGACTCTCTGGGTTTTTCAGCAAGGATGAGATTCTGCTGCAGGTGTTTCTCAAGAACCGCCTGTTGTGGGTACTGGCTGCCGCGACCGCGCTCATGACCGCGTTCTACATGTTCCGCCTCATGTCCATGACGTTCTACGGCAGCTACCGCGGTCCGTCCTGGACACCCGCCCACGGGCTTGCGCCCCACGGACACGGGCACGGGGGGCACGGCCACGCTTGGCACGGCCCGCACGAGTCGCCGAGCACGATGACCGTGCCGCTCATGGCGCTCGCCGTCGGCGCGATTGTCTCGGGTTTCGTCGGCGTGCCGGCCGCGCTCGGCGGCAACAACGCGATCGAACGTTTTCTGCACCCGAGCTTCACGGCGCACGCCGCCGTGCCGGCGGCCGAACGTGGCGGCGCCGAGCACGGCGCCGTCCCGCACGCCGCGGCACCCGAAGCTGGAACCCCTGGAACTTCTGAACCCCATGGATCCGTCGCCGAACCACACATGAGCACCGCCGCCGAGTTGGGCCTGATGCTGGTGTCGGTCATCCTCGCGGTCGCAGGGATCTCCGTCGCGTGGCGGTTCTACGTGGTGAAGCCAGACATCTCGGCGCGGCTCGGGCGTCAATGGTCCGGCGCACACCGCACGCTGACGAACAAGTACTACGTGGACGAGCTGTACGACGCGAGCATCGTGCGCGGCACGCTCGGCACCAGCCGCGGCCTCTGGGCCTTCGATCGGACGGTGATAGACGGGGGAGTTGACGGGTCCGGCTGGGCCACGCGCGTGTCGTCCTGGATGTCCCATCTGTTCGACAAGTGGGTCGTCGACGGCCTCGTCAACCTCGTGGGCTGGGGGACGGGCGAATCGAGCTTCGCGTTCCGGAAGGTCCAGACCGGTCTGATCCAGAACTACGCGCTGCTGATGCTCGTGGGGGTGTTTGTGTTCCTGAGCGTGTATTTGCTCGCTCTGTAAGGGCACTGCGACAACCATCTATGAACTTTTTCCGAACGCATCTCCTCTCCATCATTCTCTTCACGCCGCTCGCGGGCGCGCTGCTACTGGTCGTCGTGAACAAGCACAAAGAGGACGCCATCCGCTGGATCGCGAACCTCTTCGCGCTGGCGGGCTTCCTCGTCTCGGTTCCGCTCTGGTTCTGGTACGACGCGGAGAATCCGGCGTGGCAGTTCACCGAGCGCGCCGAGTGGATCCCGTCGATCGGCGCAAGCTACTTCCTGGGGGTCGACGGGTTCGCGGTGCTGCTGATTCTGCTCACGACGCTGATGGGCTTCGTGGCGATCCTCTCGTCGTGGGCCGCGATCACCGAGCGGGTGAAGGAGTTCTACATCTTCATGCTCGTCCTGCAGACCGGCATGATTGGCGCGTTCGTCTCGCTCGACTTCCTGCTGTTCTTCCTGTTCTGGGAAGTCATGCTCGTGCCGATGTATTTCCTGATCGGCATCTGGGGCGGAGGCCGCCGGCTCTACTCGGCGATCAAGTTCTTCCTGTACACCCTCGTCGGCTCGGTCGTGATGCTGCTCGGGATCCTGGCGCTCTACTTCCACTATTACGCCGTCACCCAGGTGTACTCCTTCGACGTCACGCTGTACCAGCAGATGAGCGTGCCGGCCGACGTGCAGAAGTGGGTGTTCCTCGCCTTCTTCCTCGGCTTCGCGATCAAGGTCCCGATGTTCCCGTTCCACACCTGGCTGCCCGACGCGCATACCGACGCGCCGACGGCCGGCTCGGTGATCCTGGCGGCCGTGCTGCTGAAAATGGGGACGTACGGCTTCATCCGCTTCAGCCTGCCGATTCTGCCCGAGGCGACGCGCTACTTCGTCCCGATGGTCGCGGGGCTCGCGATCGTCGGCATCGTGTACGGCGCGCTGGTGGCGCTCGCGCAGAGCGACTGGAAGCGTCTGGTCGCGTACTCGAGCGTGAGCCACATGGGCATGGTGATGCTCGGAATGTTCTCCCTGAACCCGGTCGGTGTGGTCGGGTCCATCGTTCAGCAGATCAATCACGGTATTTCCACGGGCGCGCTCTTCCTGATCGTCGGCAACGTCTACGAGCGCCGGCACACCCGCGAAATCGCGGAGTACGGCGGGCTGTCGAAGGTCATGCCGGTCTTCGCCGCCGTGTTCCTGATCATGACGATGTCGTCGATCGGGCTCCCCGCGCTGAACGGCTTCATCGGCGAGCTCCTGATCCTGCAGGGCGTCTTCGTGTACAGCAAGATGTGGGCGGCGTTCGCGGCGAGCGGCATCGTCCTCGGCGCGGCTTACATGCTCTGGCTCTACCAGCGGACGATGTTCGGGAAGATCGAGAATCCCAAGAACGAAGGGCTGTCAGACCTCAACCTGCGGGAGTTCGCGACGTATGCCCCGCTCATCGCGCTCGCCGTCTGGATTGGGATCTACCCGGCCCCGTTCATCCGCCGGCTCGACACCTCCGTGGGGCGGGTCATGGCGCGCGTGAACTCGGCGTACGCGCCGCAGAACGCGAACACCGCCGACTGCGTCAGCGGGACGGGTGAGCGTGTCGCGAGCGGCACCAGCGGCGCGGCTGGGTCCGGGTCCCCGTTCGTGCAGCCGCCGTGCGAGACGCCGGCGGGAACGCCGTCCCCGGCCCCAGGCCCCAAGCCCCAGGCCCCGGGGGGAATCGAATAAATGCCTCCCGGCTTCAGCCTGCAGGATTTCTGGTTCCTCCTGCCCGAGCTCGTGCTCACGGGCGGGGCGTTGCTGCTTCTCGGCGTCGATCTCATGACGCCCCGGGACCGGCAAGGCGTGCTCGCGTGGGTCGCCATCGGCGTGCTCGCCGCCACGGCGGCGGCGATGGCGCCCATCGCGTCGGCGAACGTCACGGTCTCGCGCGGCCTCATCGCCGTTGACGGCTTTGCCTTCTTCTTCAAGGCGGTGTTTCTCCTCTCGGCGGCGATCACGATCCTGATGTCGGCGCGCTACCTCAAGGTGGAAGGGGCGCGCGCCGGCGAGTACTACTTCCTGATCCTCTGCGCCACGCTGGGCATGATGTTCATGGCCGGCGGCATCGATCTCATCACGATCTTCATCGGCCTCGAGACGATGGCGGTGTCGTTCTACATCCTGGCGGGCTACATCAAGCCGGACCGGCGATCGAACGAAGCCGCGGTGAAGTATTTCCTGCTGGGGGCGTTCTCGCTGGGGATTCTGCTGTACGGCATGTCGCTCCTGTACGGCCTGTCGGGCAGCACGCATCTCCGGACGATTGCGACCGAGCTCGCGACCGGCGGCGGCGGGCTGATGCTCGTGCTCGCGGTCGTGCTCGTGGTCGCCGGCGTCGGGTTCAAGATCGCGGCGGTGCCGTTCCACATGTGGGCGCCGGACGTCTACGAGGGTGCGCCCACGCCGGTGACGGCGTTCCTCTCGGTGGGTTCAAAGGCGGCCTCGTTCGCGATGCTGCTCAGAATCTTCTTCGAGGGGCTGCCGGCGTTCGGGACCTCGGGGCTCGGCGTGATGTTCGGCGCCCCGCTCGGCTGGACCACGTTCTTCTACATCCTCGCCGTGGTCACGATGACCGTGGGGAACCTGGCGGCGCTGACGCAGAGCAACATGAAGCGGCTGCTGGCGTACTCGTCGATCGCGCACGCCGGATACCTGCTGATCGGAATCGTCGCGGCGACGCCGCGCGGGGTGATCGCCACGCTGATCTACCTCTTCGTGTATGCCTTCATGCAGCTCGGCGCCTTCGCGATCGTCGTCATGCTGCGCCGCGACGACCAGGTCGGGGACGAGCTGAAGGATCTGAGCGGGCTGGTCTTCCGCCGGCCGGGCGTCGCGTTCGCCATGCTGCTCTTCATGCTGTCGCTCGGCGGTATTCCGCCCACCGCGGGGTTCATGGGCAAGTTCTGGCTCTTCGGCGCGGCGATCGAATCGGGCTACGTCTGGCTCGCGGTCATCGGCGTCCTCAACAGCGCCATCTCGCTCTACTACTACGTCCGGGTGGTCGTCTTCATGTGGATCAAGGAGGAGACAGTCGGCTCGGCGATCGCGCTGGCTCCCGGCATCGCCGTCGCGCTGGCGATCGCGGTTGCGGGGACGCTCCTGCTCGGCATCTATCCGGCGCCGCTCTTCACGTTCGCCGAGGAGTCCGCCGCTGCGCTCGGGCGCGCGGGTGCGGCTTTGGCCACCTTCCGCTGATACGGCCGACGCGAATCCGATTCGGCATTCGGGCTGTCGGCATTTGGCATTCGGCCTTCGGCATTGTTATGATTGGCTGTTTGTGGCCGAGCCTGAACGCGGCTTCTTGTCGGCTCGATCGCTGAAGTACCTCCAGGAGAATCTGCGGCGGTCGGGGCCGGTGGCGGGCGCCGGCTACACGTTGATCGGTTCGATCATCCTTCTCGGGGGTCTCGGATACGCGTTCGACTACTGGTGGGGCACGTTTCCGTGGTTCCTGCTCGGCGGGTTGCTTCTCGGGATCATCGTCGGGTTCTACGAGCTGGCCAAGATCATCTGGCCCCGATGAAGCCGGTGTCGTGGATGGTGGGCGTCAGCCTGATCTCCTGGCTGGGGATCGCGGGTCTGTTCGGCCGTCAGACAGCCGTCGCGGCGCTGGCGGGCATGCTGGCGCCGCTCGCGGTGGCCTCCGGCACGTGGATCCTGATGGAGCGGACCTACCGGCGGAGCCCGGACGGTCTGACGCGGCTGATCCTCAAGGCGTTCGTGGGCAAGATGGTATTCTTCGGGGCGTACGTGGCGGTCGTGCTGAGCGCGTTGTCGATTCGTCCGATTCCGTTCATCGTCAGCTTCACCGCTTATTTCATCGGTCTGCATGTGATGGAAGCGCTGTGTCTGCGGCGGCTCCTCGCGGGGGGGCTCGAATCATGATGGCGATGGTCGCCGCCCTCGCGCAGGCGCACACCCAGCCGCACCCTGACCCGCACGCGCCTGCCGAGGCCGCCGCCGAAGGGTTCAACGCGGCGGAGACGATCATCGGGCACGTGGCGAACAGCGGGATCGACCATCCGCTCTACCATCTTCCCAAGGTCTTCGGGATCGATTTCTCGGTCACCAAGCACGCGTTCATGCTGTGGGCGGTCGCGGCGGTCGTATTTGTGGTCGTCACCGTGACGGTTCGCCGGTACCTGCGGCAGGACCGTCACGTCCCCTCGGGCCTGATGAACGGGCTCGAGGCGGTCGTCGAGTTCATCCGCGATTCGATCGTCCAGCCGAACGTCGGGCGCAAGTGGGTCAACGCCTGGACGCCGCTCGTGCTGACGTTTTTCGTGTTCATCCTGTGCGCGAACGCGGTCGGCCTCATCCCGATCTTCGAGATTCTCGGCCTGATCGATCACTACGTGATCCACAGCCCCGAGGGCTCGTTCGTGAAGCAGCTGCTGCACGGCGGCACCACCGCGACCGCCAACTTCAACGTGACCGCCGCGCTCGCGACGATCACGTTCGTCT
>Ga0187893_10002611_pt1 | contig 39043 bp, 37 predicted proteins | sample MA1701074metaG_FD_139574 | JGI IMG/M metagenome (GOLD analysis project Ga0187893, IMG submission 139574) | White microbial mat communities from a basaltic lava cave in the Kipuka Kanohina Cave System on the Island of Hawaii, USA - MA170107-4 metaG ... | reverse complement strand
GTTGGCGCTGCATCCTCACCGCCCCCTCGTGTTGGGAGTAACCGCGTTGAAAGTCGCAGTGGTAGGTAAGTCGGCGTTCAGTCACCGCGTGAACGGGATCGACGTGCCGGCGGTCATCGCGGGACACACGGTCCAGCTCATCCGCCAGTTGTTGACCTATGCGGCCACTCGAGGCCACGAGGTGTATTACCTCTATCCGACTACGGTCGCTGAGGAAGACACGGTCGTGTTCGACCCATACGACAACCTGCCAGAGGCGGTCACGCTGGTGCCGTTCGGTGATCCCAGGTTTTCGAAGACTTCGGTCCATAGCGGATGGCTGGACCTCACCGCGGCGCTCACGCGGGCGGCCAACGTCAATGGTGGTTTGGACTGGGTCATCCTTTGTTACGGCTTTCCGTTCGCCCCACTGCTCGGTTACCTCAAGCATGAGCAAGGATTTCGCCTCGCCGTGCTCGTGCGAGGGGGAGACGGATACAAGTGGTTGGACCATCACTGGCTACAGCAACAGGGGCCTGTGATGAACAACTCGGAAGAGCTGCGGAGTGTCTATAAGGCGGCCTTGTCGAACGCCGATTTCTTGGGGGTTGCGTCGCGCTGGCTCGGTCGAAAGCTGCGGCAACATGATGTGCGGTTTCATGCGGTCATAGAGTCGCCGGCCGCCTGTGAGGGGGCCGTGGTCGGTATCGTTACTCGCGGTTTGTTCCCGCCCACCGCTGGGATTTCGGTGACCTACGGTGCGATGAACCCGGAGAAGCGATGGATGTTGACCGCTGGCAGAGCGTCCCGCGACAAACGCGCGGATCTTGCGATCGAGGTCTTTGCCGAGGCTGCCCTTCCCGATTGGCAACTCATCCTGTCGGTACCCGGACCTCAGCATGACATCGTGGCCGAGCAGGCACGCCGGCTCAAGCCTGGCTCCGTGTGCGTGGTAACCACCGCTCCCCGGGCGATCGGCGCGCTCTTCAAGACGTGCGACGCGTACATTCACACGTCCATCCCCAGTCGAGAGTTCGTCGACGCTCGCCCGTCATCGGTGACTTCCGCCGCGTATTACGGCAAGCCTGTCGTGGCCCCGCTGGCTGTCGACGGAGGCCTGACAGAGAGCTTGTCCTCCGAGAACATCGATGCCTACTGCTTCGACATCCGTGATGTGGACGGGCAGGGTGGCACTACAAGGATCGTGACCCTGGCAGCTCACGCCGCTCTGAGGCTTCTCGACTGCGCTCTTCGTGAGTCGGTCGGGCTTGCCAACGCCGAGCATAGTAAGGGTTCGTCAGTCGAGGCGGTCTTCGGCCGGCTCTTCGCTCATCTAGAAGACGTCCCGCAGCCAGGAGGATAGCGGGCGGAGGTCGGAAGCGTCGCCCGAAACGTCGAGTTGCGGTCGGGGCGACATCAACCGTAGAACGTGCCGATGATCGCGCCAGCGCAGGAGTCGAGTCCGCGCTCGCCGATGCGGGTCGCGGTGATCTGCCACCGCCACCACATCGGCGGGCACCAAGGCCACATCTATGACGCGCTCGCTCGGCGCTTCCCGCTGACGCGGGTGGTCGTCGAGGAGACGGGTTGGCCACAGCGGCTGGCCGATCTGCCGGGCGGTGGGGAGTTCGACGCGATCGTCTGGCGGGTGAAGCTCAAGCTGTTGAGGGACCAGCCCCCGTTCGACTGGCAGTCCTATCGCGGGCTTCGCGTCATGCTGGATCATGACCTCTACCGCAACTATCCGGGCCTATGGCCGAGATCCGTCAACTACCACGGCGCGTGGCCGCCCGTCATCCAGCGGCAGGGGTTCGACCTCGTCCTGGTGTCCGGCAAGCGGGTGTGCGAGCTCCTCCGAGACGAGGGTGTCCCCGCGATCTGGATGCCGAAGGCGTATGAGGCCGGCTGGCTCTTCGACAAAGGTACCCAACGCCGGGGCCTGGCCTACTACGGATCCTTGTACTCCGCACGGGAGGCGATGCTGGATCACCTCGACCGGTCACCCATCGCCGTGCACCGGTTCACGTGCCCCGAGAGCGCGTTGAACGACAAGCTGAACCACTATCTCGGCGTGGTCATCTGCAACATGGGCATGTTGCGTGGCGGGTCTGGCCGAACGACTCCGGCGTCGGAGGCCATGCTGAAGAACTTCGAGGTTGCCGCCGCGGGCACCGCCCCCATCTGTGACCCCGCGCCGGACCTGGCCGACCTCGGGTTCGTCGACGGGCTCACCGCTGTCGTCTACACCACCTTCGAAGACCTCGTGGACCGGCTCCACGGATACCTGGAGCAGCCCGAGCTGCTGCGAGCAATCGGCCGGCGGGCAGCGGCGCTGGTGAGCGAGCGCCACTCGTGGGACCATCGCGTGGCCTTCCTCGAGCGGCTGTTGACCCAGCCCGACCCCGCGTCCTCAGAGGTGTCGTGGGATCTCTCCTCGGCGCCAGCGCTCTCGAAGTGAGACCCGAACGGTCGAGCCCAGCTGATTTGCGTTCCCTGGCTATGCTCCCGCCCATGTCCATACCTCCCGAGCAGTCACACCTGCCTGGTGGGGTCGTGTTCGTTGGCGGCGCGTGGAACCCTGGCTCGACGTTGCTCGGGCTGATGCTCGGTGCGCACCCGTCGCTGTTCTTCGCGGGTGAGGTGAGGGAGAGCGGCTTCCTGGGTGATCCGAGCACGCCACTACCCAAGCGCGTGTGCAAGCTGTGCGGGCCAGCATGCGAGGTGTGGACTGACGATCTGCGGGGGATGAGCGGCGTGGATCTCTACGGAACCCTTGCCCTGCGCTCGAGATGTCCAATCGTGGTCGACTCGAGCAAGCGGATCGACTGGATCGAGCGGCAGGTCACCGCCGGGCATGGGATCGTCCCCCTCAACCTGGTCGTGCTCACGCGTGACGGCCGGGCGGTCGTAAACTCGCGGATCCGGGGAAAGCCCGCCACCGCTGGCCATCAGGCGAGGAAGTGGATCGCGCGGATGCGAGCGACGGAAGCGCTGGCATCGCGCTGGCCGGGATCCGTGCATCGCGTCCGGGGCCGACGATGCGCACGCTCGCCAGCTTCCTCGGCCTCGCGTTCGATCCGGTGATGCTCGAGCCGTGGACTAGCGAGCAGCACCCGCTCGGCGGCAACGAGGGGCCGCTGTCACTCCTCACGCGTGACCGTGCGGGACTGATCGAGCTGAGCGAGTCGCGGCGTGAGTGGTACCGCGCCCAGCCGCCCACGATCCTGCTCGACCAGCGCTGGAAGTATGAGATGAGCGCCGAGGCGCTGACCGCCTTCGAGGCCGTGGCGGGCGAGTTCAACCGTACCTACGCGTGGGAGGACGCCGCTTCGTGACAGAGCCCGTGACACAAGATGCCAGCCAGGGTGGCATCGAGACGTTGCCCGGCAGTTGGGCGCCGCCAGGAGCACGTCCGATCGAGTTGGTCTTTCGCACGATCGGCGAGCGCACGAGCGAGCTCGCGCTAGAGCTCGCGTTGAAGCATGTGAAACCCAACCGCGCGCACGTGATGAGGGACGTGAAGCCGTGGGCGGTCGCGGTGCAGCGCATGCTCCAGATCGATCATCAGTGCTCGCACGTTGTCTACGTCGACGCCGATTGCCTGATCCTCGAGGACATGCGGCCGTTCCTCGATACGAACGAGATGCCTCACGTCGACTGCTACGTGCGCGATCGGTTCCGGGGCCGCGTTCATTGCGGCGTGCACATCACCCGCATCGACCTGATCCGCACGATGCGCGTGTTCCCTGAGCCGATCGACAACGTGAAGTACGTGCTTTCCCCCGAGGGGTACCTGCGTGGCCGTGCGTGCGCCAAGCTTGGCTTCAAGAAACGACTGAAGAACGTCCACATTCTGCACGACCATTTCCAGCACTACACCGATATCTTCGTGAAGTACGCGCGGCGTGAGCTCCGCTCTCGCCGCCAGCCGCGGTTCAGGGATGACCTCGATGCGTGGATGTCGACGTGGGACCAGAGCGGTGACTGCACCGTAGCCCACCGGGCGGTGGAGCACGCGGTGAGCGCTGTCCTACCCGGCGCAAGCTCGACGGAGGTCGCCCAGTACCTACATTCGCTCCCTCGAGTCGCGGAGAGGGAGGTGCGAAGGCTGGGGCTGAGCCAGCGCGGACAGCTCACTCTCGACGAGGTCGAGGACGCCATCGGCCGCGATCCCGTCAACCTCGGCCCGACACTCAGGGATTTCAAGGTGTTCGGGATCGGCCTGTCACGCACTGGTACCTTGTCGCTCACCGAGGCGCTGCAGGTGATCGGCTTCGATGCCCAGCACTACCCGACCGATCGCGCCACGCTCGACACGCTGGTGCGCGGCGACGCGCGCTTCCCACTGCTCCAACACTACAGCGGCATCACCGATATCACGGTCGCACCGTACTACGCGGATCTCGACCGCGCGTGGCCCGGCAGCAAGTTCGTGCTGACCGTGCGTGACGAGGAGAGCTGGCTACGCTCGTGCCGCGACCACTGGGAGAGGGCGCCCGCTTACCGGGTCGGCGAAGACGAGAACGAGGAGTCGCGTGTGTACATGGAGATCAAGCGGTTCCTCCGCGCCGCGGTGTATGCGAGCCAAGAGTTCGACGAGGAGCGCCTCCGCCGGGTGTACCGGCACCATGTCCAAGGCGTGACCCGCTACTTCGAAGGCCGGCCGCGCGACCTGTTGGTACTCGACATCGCCGCGGGCGAGGGGTACGAGCGACTCGCGCCCTTCCTCGGCATGCCCCAACCCCCACAACCCTTCCCCCACCGGGGGAACAGCCTCACGCGCGGTGGGTCTCGGCTCCGACCCACCGCAGGTACGCCGGGTTCCCTCCCACGATCGGGGTCGCCGTGATCTCCGGGGTGTCGTAGGAGTGCCTCTCCCGCAATGCCGCGACGACCTGGTCGAGCAGCTCGTCCCTGGTCTTGACGATGAGGAGCCACTCGGTTGCCTGCTCTACCGTTCCCTGCCACCAGTACCGGCTCGTCATCGGCCCCAGCACCTGCACGCATGCCGCGAGCCGCTCCTGTAGCAGCGCATCGGCGAGCGAGGTTGCCTCCTGCTCCTGGTCGGTGGTCGTCATCACCTGGACATAGCCCATGCCAGCCATCATGCACTGCCTCACGGCCCAGTATCCTGCGGATGTCAGGAAGGGGGCGCGGGTTGCGCACGACGGTCGAGCGGGCGAGGGATGCCGCCAGCCGGGAGGCCTGGCCCGAGGCGTATGCGCTGCTCCACGACCTTGACGAGCGCGATCTGGCCCCGGAGGACTGGGACGCGCTCGCCGACGCCTGCTGGTGGCTGTGCAGGCTCGCGGACTCGGTCGCCGCGCGCCAGAAGGCCTATGCGGGGTACGCGGCGGGCAACGCGGATCGGGAAGCCGGCGCTGCCGCGTGGTCGCTGTACCTTGAGTACCACCTCACGGGCCGGGTGGCGGTGGCGGGGGGTTGGCTGCGGCGGGCGCACCGGCACCTGGATAGTGAGCCGGAGTGCCGCGAGCACGCGCTCCTCGCGCTCGCCGAATGTGACCTGGCGCAGCTTCGCGGGGACCTCGACGCGGCGATGGCGCACGCCAGCCGGATGACCGAGATCGCGCGGCGGTGCGGCAGCGCTGATCTCGTCGCGATGGGGTTGCAGGCGCAGGGCGGGGTCTTGCTGCGCCGCGGCAAGATCTCCGAGGGGCTCGCCGTCCTCGACGAGGCGATGTGCGCGGTCGTGGCGGGCGAGCTGAGCGCCTTGTACACGGGATGGGTCTACTGCCAGGCGCTCGCGTACTGCATGGACATCGCTGACGTCCGGCGGGCCGCCGAATGGGTCGAGGCGGCCTTGGCCTGGTGCGCATCCCTTCCCACCGTGACCCCATATCACGGTATGTGCCGCGTCCACCAGGTCGAGGTGTTGGGGCTGCGCGGCGCGTGGGCTCAGGCCGAGGCCGACGCGCGGAGGACCTACGAAGAGCTGTCGGGCTCGTATCCAGAGGTCGCCGCCGAGGCGTTCTACGTGGCCGGCGAGATCCGCCGGCGGATGGGAGACGTGACCGCTGCCGAGCAGGCGTTCGGCCGCGCCCACGAGCTTGGCCGTGAGCCCCAACCCGGGCTTGCCCTCCTCCGGCTGGCGCAGGGCAAGCCTGAGGCGGCGGCGGCTGCCTTGCGGATCACCTTGGCCGATCAGGGAGGGGGCCGGTGGTGGCGGGCCCGGCTGCTGGCCGCCCAGGTGGAGGTCGCGCTGGCGATGGGTGACCTCGACGGCGCGCGAGCCGCCGCCGGCGAGCTGGATTCCCTCGCGCAGGAGTCGGGGACAGACCTGATGCACGCGACGGCGGCCATGGCGAGGGGCGCCGTGTGGCTCGCCGAGAATGACGCGGATCGGGCGCTGTGGCAGCTGCGCCGGGCTCGCGCCCTCTGGTTGGAGCTGGGCTTGCCCTACGAGACCGCACGCACCCGCATGCTGCTCGCGGCCGCCTGCCGCGCGGCCGGCGATGGCGACGGCGCGAGGATGGAGCTGCGGGCGGCTGTCGCGGTGTTCTCGCGGCTGGGCTCCGCGCCTGACGCCCGGCGGGCGGCTGGCCTGCTCGGCGGCCGCGCCCGCGTGCCCTCGGGCCTGACCCCGCGTGAGGCCGAGGTCCTGCGCCTTGTCGCCGCCGGCATGACCAACCGGTCCATCGCCGCCGAGCTGGTCATCAGCGAGCACACCGTCGCCCGCCATCTCAACAACATCTTCGCGAAGCTCGGCGTGTCCTCCCGCGCCGCGGCGACCGCGTTCGCGTTTACCCACGACCTCGTCTGAGCCCGTAGTCAGTTCAGCCCATCCTTCGGTTCCCCGCGGCTTTGGGCCGTTCAGGGGACGCGCGGAGCTGACGCCGGCGCATACAACGTGACCATGACTGAAACGGGGCTGTACCAACCGACCGACCTCGACGAGAAGCTCGTAGAGGAGCTGCGTCGGGCCGTACGCGGCGACGTGGTCCAGCCCGGCGAGGCGGGCTATGACCAGGCCCGCTCGGTGTACAACGCGATGGCGGACCGGCGCCCGGCGCTGATCGTCCAAGCGGCTGGCGTGGCCGACGTGATGACCGCCGTGCGGTTCGCCCGCTCGCACGATCTGCTGCTCGCCGTGCGTGGCGGCGGGCACAGCATCTCGGGTTTCAGTACCTGCGACGGCGGGCTCGTCGTGGACCTCGGGCGGATGCGCGGGATCCGGGTCGATCCCCAGCGGCGGACCGTGCGGGCGGAGGCGGGCTGCATCTGGGGCGATCTCGACCATGCCACCCACGCGTTCGGGTTGGCCACGACCGGCGGGATCGTGTCGACCACGGGCATTGCGGGGCTCACCCTCGGCGGGGGTCTCGGGTTCTTGGCCCGGCGCTGCGGGCTGACCTGCGACAACCTGATCTCCGCTGACGTCGTCACCGCCGATGGCGCCTTCCTGACGTGCGGTGAGGGACGGGAGGAGGACCTGTTCTGGGCGCTGCGCGGTGGTGGCGGCAACTTTGGGGTGGTCACCTCGTTCTCCTACCGGCTCCACCCGATCGGCGACATCCTCGGCGGCCCGACGTTCTACCCACTCGACGCCGGCGTGGTGCGCGGCTACGCGGACTTGATGGCGGGCGCACCCGAGGAGCTGGGCGCCCTGTTCTTGTTCGTGCTCGGCCCGCCAGCGCCGTTCCTGCCCGAAGCCTGGCACGGCCGACCGATGACCGCCGTGCTGACCTGTTGGAGCGGCCCAGCCGACCACGACGGGGCGATCCGCGAGCGCCTCGCGCGCGTGGGCCCGGTCGTGGGCCAGTACGTCGAGCGCATGCCCTACCCGGCGATCAACGCGCTCCTCGACGAGGGCATGCCCTTCGGGTTGCGGCACTACTGGAAGGGCATGTTCACTCGCGAGTTGACCGACGAGGCCATCGGCGTCCACCTCGACTACGGCGCCACCTTGCCCACCGTGGAGACTGCCACCCTGCTGTTCCCGATCGACGGCGCCTGCCACCGCGTCGCTGCTGGCGAGACCGCCTTCGCCTACCGTGACGCCTCGTTCGCCACCGCGTTAGGCGCCAGCTGGCGCGACCCTGCCACCGACGCCGCGAACATCGCCTGGACCCGCGCCTATTACGACGCGCTCCGCCCCCACTCCGAGGACGGCGGCTACGTCAACTTCATGGCCGCCGACGACGCCGCCAAGGTGCACGCCAACTACCGCCAGAACTACGACCGCCTCACCACGATCAAGCGCCGCTACGACCCCACCAACCTCTTCCGCCTCAACCACAACATCACCCCTTGAGCCCGGCCAGGTCGGCCGACGGCGCACTGACATGAGAATCGACCGCGCGCTGGTCGGGTTGCCCCAATCCCGCTTCCGGGACGCCCCGCCGGCCGGCATTTTCCTGCACTGAAATGAGAATAGGCCACAGCCCGCCCGGTTTGCCGGGTCCGCGCCCTCCAGCGATCCTTATGGCCAGGGTTCGGCACGCATGCGTGCCGAACCCTGGCCACAAGCATGGTTTGCCCGACTCTCATCATCCGGGGTGACGGCGCCAGCCGGCTTCCGGAGCGGAAAGCCGACAAACCAGGCACCTGGGCCGATTCACAGGTCAGGGACAGGGAAGGCGCCCGCGGCAGGATTCGAACCTGCGGCCTGTTGCTCCGGAGGCAACCGCTCTATCCCCTGAGCTACGCGGGCGGGGAGGTGGAGTCTAGCATTGGGTGGCGTGGGGGGTGGGGTCGTAGGATGCGCGGTCCGCGCGAGGTTTGGAGGACCGGTGGCACGGGTGATGGCGGTCGACGACGACCACGTGATCCGTGGCCTGCTCGAGGTGAATCTTGAGATGGAGGGCCACGAGGTGGTGACGGCCGTCGACGGGCGGGATGCGCTCGACAAGGTCACCAGGATGAGGCCGGACCTCATCCTTTTGGATGTGATGATGCCCAACGTCAACGGGTGGCAGGTGGCGGAGCAGCTCAAAGAGGATCCGTGCACGCGCCACATCCCGATCGTGTTCCTCTCCGCGCGCGCCATGGAGGCGGACGTGCGTAAGGGGACGGCGCTGGGTGTCGAGGCCTATGTCACGAAGCCGTTCGACCCGATCGACCTGATGGAGCTCGTCAGCCGGTTGCTGTCCGAGCGCGCCGCCGGCTAGGCCGCGCCTCAGCGGGCATCATTGACGCACTATGGCTAACCCGATCGAGATCCTGACCCGCCGGTTGGAGCCGGCGTTCGCGGCGGTGGCCACGCCGGGCGTGCCGGCGCCGCCCGCGCTGCGCCGGTCGGACCGCGCGGACTACCAGGCGGACGGGGCGTTGGCGCTGGCCAGGCTGCTGCGGCGGAGCCCCCGGGACATCGCGAGCGACGTCGTCAAGGCCGCGGACCTCGGCGACCTGTGCGAGAGCGTCGAGGTCTCAGGCCCGGGGTTCATCAACCTCACGCTGCGCACCGAGACGCTCGCCACCCTAATCGGCCGCATGGTCGCCGACGAGCGGTTGGACGTCGCCGCGGACACGCCGGCGGAGATCGTCGTCGTCGACTATTCGGCCCCTAACGTGGCGAAGGAGATGCACGTCGGGCACCTGCGGTCCACGGTGATCGGCGATGCGATCACCCGCCTCTACGACTTTCTCGGCAACCACGTCATCCGGCAGAACCACCTCGGTGACTGGGGGACGCCGTTCGGCATGCTCGTCGAGCACCTGACCGAGGTCGGCGAGGCGGACGCCACGTTGTCGCAAGGCGATCTCACCGCCTTCTACCAGCAGGCACGCCACAAGTTCGACACCGACGAGGCCTTCAAAGAGCGCAGCAGGCGCCGTGTCGTCGCGTTGCAGTCAGGCGATCCCGAGACTCTGAGGCTGTGGGGCGTCCTCTACGACCACTCCAGCCGGTACTTCCAGTACGTGTACGAGCGCCTCGGGGTCCTGCTCACGCCAGCGGACGACGACGGCGAGAGCCGGTACAACCCGATGCTGCCCTCGGTTGTCGACGAGCTGGACGCCCTTGGCCTCCTCGAGATCAGCGAGGGGGCGCAGTGCGTGTTCCCGCCCGGGTTCACCAACCGGCAGGGCGAGCCGCTCCCGATGATCGTGCGGAAGGCCGACGGCGGGTATGGGTACGCGGCCACCGACCTCGCCTGCATCCGCATGAGGGCGCGGGAGTTCGGGGCAACCCGGATGGCCTACGTCGTGGGCACCCCCCAACGGGAGCACTTCCAGATGGTGTTCGCCGTGGCCCGCATGGCCGGGTGGATCACCGACAAGCACGATGTGCGGCACGTCGAGTTCGGCTCGGTCCTCGGCCCCGACCGGAAGGTCCTGAGGACACGATCGGGCGAGTCGGTCAAGCTGATCGACCTGCTCGACGAAGGCGTCGAGCGTGCCGCCGCACAGGTGCGCTCCAAGCTCCCCGACCTCGACGAGCCGAGCGTCGCCGCCGTCGCGACGGCGGTCGGGATCGGCGCGATCAAGTACGCGGACCTGTCGAGCGACCGGGTCAAGGACTATGTGTTCGACTGGGACCGGATGCTGTCGTTCGACGGCAACACCGCCCCGTACCTGCAGTACGCGCACACGCGGATCCGGTCGATCTTCCGCCGGGCGGGCGAGGGTGGGACGGTCGCGTACCCCTACGTACCCCGGCTCACCGAGCCCGCCGAGCGCACGCTCGCGCTCGCGCTGCTGGGGTTCGAGGAGGCGGTGCGGGCGAGCGCCGAGCGCTACCAGCCTCACCGGTTGTGCGGCTATCTCTACGAGCTGGCGACCGTGTTCACGACGTTCTACGAGACGTGCCCGGTCCTGCGCGCGGGCGACGCCCAGACGCGCGCGAGCCGGCTCACGCTGTGCGACCTCACCGCACGGGTCCTGAACACGGGGCTCGGCCTTCTCGGCATCGACGCGCCGGACCGGATGTGAAGGATAGGCAGCGCTACCGCCGGGCCCTGGAAGGCATGCTCGGGATCCCCGCTACCGAGGGCAACCAGGTGGAGGTGCTGCGGAACGGCGTCGAGATCTTCCCGGCGATGCTCGCCGCGATCCGCGCCGCCACCTCGACGATCGACCTGACCAGCTACGTGTATTGGACTGGCGATATCGCGATTGCCTTCGCGGACGCGTTGAGCGAGCGGGCACGGGCTGGCGTGCGCTGCAGGATCCTGCTCGACGCCGTCGGCGCCGCCCAGATGAACCGTGATCTGGTCGACGAGATGCAGGAGGCGGGGTGCCTCCTGGAGTGGTTCCGCACGCCGAAGCGGCTACGCGTGTGGGAGGTGAACAACCGCACCCACCGCAAGGTGCTGGTGTGCGACGAGCAGGTCGGGTTCGTCGGCGGAGTTGGCATCGCCCAGGAGTGGGAGGGCGACGCGCGTAACCCAGAGGAGTGGCGGGACACGCACTTCCGGGTACACGGGCCCGCCGTGGACGGGCTCCGCGCCTCGTTTCTCGGGAACTGGGCAGAGACGGGCCACCCGCTCTTCGACGACGCCGACCGGTTCCCCGAGCAACCGCAGGCCGGCGACGCGATCGTCCAGGTCGTGAACTGCCCGTCGCAGATCGGCTGGAGCGAGCTACAGACCACCTTCGAGGCGCTGTTCCGGTTGGCTGAGCGGCACCTGAGGATCACCAGCGCGTACTTCGTGCCCGACGATGAGCTGCGCGACAGCCTGCGCGCAGCCGCCGCGCGAGGCGTCGAGATCGACGTGCTCGTGCCTGGCGAGTACACGGACAAGCGCGTGGTCCAAGTCGCCGGCGAGGCCGAGTACTCGGCGCTTCTCGCGGCGGGCGTGCGCATCTGGCGGTACCAGCCCACCATGCTGCACGCGAAGATCCTCACCGCTGACAGCCTGGTGGCATGCGTGGGGTCGGCCAACCTCGACCCGCGCTCCTTACGCCAGAATGAGGAGGCCAACCTCGTCGTCCTCGATCCTGCGGTCGTCGCCACGCTCGACCGTCACTTCGCCGGCGACCTGAGCGCGAGCGAGCCGGTCGAACCCGACCAGTGGGCCGACCGCGGTGCCGTCCAGCGCGTCCGAGAGGCCATGTCCGCACTCGTCGAGGAACAGCTATGAGCGCGGAGCGCGATCCCATCCCGGAGGGATCATGCATGAGTGTCTTTCCACGGACCGCCGAGTTCGACGGCGGCCGGCTCGTCGCGGTTGGTGGCGTCGCTGTCACCGACCTGGCGGAGCGGTTCGGCACGCCGCTGTACGTGGTCGACCGCGCCGAGCTGGTGGGGCGGATGCGGGCGTATCGCGAGGCGTTCGGCCCAGATGTGGCGGTGACGTACGGGGGCAAGGCGCTCTGCGTCGTCGGGGTGCTCCAGACGGCCGCCGCCGAAGGACTCCACCTCGATGTCGCCTCGGGGGGAGAGCTGCACACCGCCGCTCGGGCGCGGTTCCCTATGGCCCGCGTCGTTCTCCACGGCAACAACAAAGCGGGAGAAGAGCTGCGCTACGCGGCCCGGCTGGGTGTTGGCCGGGTGGTCGTCGACAGCTTGCCAGAGCTCCAGCGCCTCGCGGAGGTCGGCAAGGCCAGCGACTACACGTTCGACGTCCTGCTCCGGGTCACGCCGGGGGTGCGGCCTGACACGCACGCCTACATCGCCACTGGCCAGGACGACACGAAGTTCGGGCTCACACTGTCGGCGGGCCTCGCGCACGAGGCCGTCGCGCGGGCGCTCGCGCTCGACCGGGTACGGCTGCGGGGGGCTCATTGCCATATCGGCAGCCAGATCACCATGACGGCGGGCTTCGACGCCGCCGCGGACCGGATGCTCTCGTTCCTGGCCGAGGTGAGGGGTGAGCACGGCGTCGAGCTACGGGAGCTGAACTTGGGCGGCGGCCTGGGTATCGCCTATCGCGACGCGGATGTGACCCTGGGGATCGGCGAGTACGCGGGCGCGGTGAAGGCGGCGGTTGCCCGCGGCGCGCAGGCCCATGGGCTCGCGATGCCGAAGCTGTCCGTGGAGCCAGGCCGTTCGATCGCCGGTCCGGCTGGGCTCACGCTGTACCGGGTGGGGACCGTCAAGCACGTCCCTGGCATGCGGACCTATGTGAGCGTCGATGGAGGGATGAGCGACAACCTGCGCCCCGCCCTGTACGGCGCCCGGTACACGGTCTGCGCGGCGGGGGAGCCCGTGGCGGCTGAGGCCGCGACGGCGCCGGTCACCGTGGTGGGGAAGCACTGCGAGACGGGAGACGTGCTCGCGCGGGATGTCTGGCTGCCGGGCGACCTCGCCGAGGGCGACCTCGTCGCCTTCGCCGCCACTGGCGCTTACGGTTACGCCATGGCGAACAACTACAATCGCGTGCCGCGGCCCGCGATGGTCCTTGTCGGGGAAGGCCGCGCCGACCTTCTCGTGCGCCGTGAAACCTTGGATGACGTTGTAGCCCTAGACGTTGTCCTCTCAGATGGCGATCATGGATGTTGACAAACGTTCGGGACGGGGGTGAGGCCAGTGAGAGAGCAGTATCGCCAGGGCGATGTCCTGATCATGGCGGTCGATGGGCTACCCACCGACCGCGCCGCCGTGTCGCGCGACCAGGGACGCGTGGTGCTCGCCGAGGGCGAGGTGACCGGTCACGCGCACGCGATCCTCGACCGCGACGCCGTCCTGTACGAGGGAGACGGCGACGAACGGTTCTTGGAGGTTTCCTCTCCGGTGACGATCACCCATGAGGAGCATGACACCATCGACCTACCCCCCGGCCTATACCAGGTGATCCGCCAGCGCGAGTACACACCCAAGCCTTCAAACCGCGACGCGCGCTGGCGGTATGTGGCCGATTAGGCGCCCGGGGCTGGAGCCCGAGCAGCAAGCGCGGTCGAGTGCGGTTGTCGATGAGTGGGTTGGGATCGGCCGGTCCACGGATCCCGCGGATCGCCAGGCGGCGGAGGCGGGAGTACGGCTGGCCTACACGCGGGCGGGTCTGGAGCCGCCGCACCGGGTGATCTGGAAGGGATCGCCGCTGGCGGGCGCGCTCCAGGCCGCGACCCTGCGGCGCTGGGTTGGCAATCGCTTGTGGGATCGGGTCAGATCCGTCTTGCATCGATGGCTCCCCCCGTTGAATCTCCTGCTCCTCGTCGCGTGGGTCGTCTTCGCTCGGCAGCCGGCGATCAGGGGTGCGGCGCAGCTCTACATCGCGCTCGGCGTCGCGTTGCTGCTCGTTCTCCAGCGAGGCGAGCTACAGGCCGCGATGTCTCGCCGGCATGCGCGTGGTGACCGGGGGACTCGTGGCAGGGCGCTCTTCGGTCGCCGCGAGTCGGCTCGCGTCGCCGAGCGGGTCGAGGCCCGCCTCGGCAGTCCCTTGTCGGACCGGATCTGGAGCGCCGTCCGGGAGGAGGCCGGCGACGACATCGCGGGACAGGGACTGCACGCGCTGGGCGGGCCACGGGAAGCGGGGCGGTTGGCCGCGTACGGCGTGCTCCGTGACGGCGCGGCGCCGCGGCTCGACGGGCTCGTCCAGGTCGCGCGCAACGCTGGCTGTTGGTGGCCGTTCCGCGACGTCGCGGTGCTCACCGAGCGGCCGACCCGCCTCTGCCTCGACGACGACGGGCAGCTTCACGCTCCCCGCGGCCCGGCCATCGCGTATCCGGACGGCTGGGCGATCTGGGCGTGGCACGGGGTCCGGGTGCCGCGATGGGTGATCGACAATCCCGAGCGGCTCACCGTCTCGCGTATTCAAGCCCAGAAGAGCATCGAGATCCGTCGAGTGATGATCGAGCGGTATGGCTTCGAGCGGTACGTGCGGGACGCGGGAGCGCTGAAGATCTCGAGCGACGAGTACGGCACCTTGTGGCGTTGCCCGTTGCTTGGCGACGAGCCTCTCGTCATGGTCGAGGTGTGCAACGCCACGCCCGAGCCCGATGGCTCCTTCCGTAACTACTGGCTCCGGGTCCCCCCGGACGTCCGCAGCGCTCGCGAGGCGATCGCGTGGACGTTCGGCGTCGATGCCCGCGACTACGACCCCGAGGTACAGACCTGACCGCGGGCGGTCGTGTGGCGCTGCCTGAGCTGACGGTCGGGCTATTGGGTTGTGGAACCGTCGGGTCCGGGGTCGTGCGCCTGCTCGAGGAGCACGCGGGCGAGGTCGAGGCGCGGCTCGGGGCGCGGTTGGTACTGGGGCCGGTCGCCGTGCGATCGCGGGAGAAGGCCCGGGACGTGCCGGTCGCGTGGCTGACCGAGGACCCCGCCGAGGTGACCAGCGACCCCGACGTCGACATCGTGGTCGAGGTGATGGGGGGTATCGAGCCGGCACGCAGGCTTATCACCGAGGCGTTGACGGCGGGCAAGAGCGTCGTGACGGCCAACAAGGAGCTGATGGCGTCGCTGGGAGGTGAGCTGCTCTCGCTCGCCCACGGCAAGGGCGTCCGCCTGGAGTACGAGGCGGCCGTGGCGGGGGGCATCCCGATCATCAAGCCGTTGCGCGAGTCGCTGGCCGGCGACCGGGTCCGCAGGATCCTGGGGATCGTCAATGGCACGACGAACTATGTGCTGACCAGGATGACCGAGGAGGGCATGCCGTTCGAGGCCGCGCTGGCCGAGGCGCAGCGGCTTGGGTACGCCGAGCGCGACCCCTCGGCGGATGTCGAGGGGTATGACGCGGCGGCCAAGGCGGCGATCCTCGCCTCGATCGCGTTCGACACCCAGGTCGTGGCGGGCGACGTCTACCGCGAGGGCATCACGCGGGTGACCTCGACCGACATCGCGCACGCGAGGCGCATGGGGTACGTGATCAAGCTGCTGGCCATCGCCGAGGACTACGGCGAACAGATCGGCGTGCGCGTGCACCCCGCGTTGATCCTGGCGGGCCACCCGCTCGCCAGCGTCCGCGAGTCGTTCAACGCGGTGTTCGTCGAGGCCGACGCGGTCGGCGACCTGATGTTCTACGGCCGTGGGGCGGGATCGTTGCCCACGGCCAGCGCGATACTCGGCGACCTGGTGACGGTCGCGCGAGCGCTGCTGTCCGGGGAGCGGATCACCAGCGCGCCACCGGCCGCCCGCCGCCCGACCCGCGCGATGGACGAGACGACGGTCCAGTACTACGTCCTGCTCGACGTTGCCGACCAGCCCGGCGTCCTGGCCGGCATCGCGGCGGTGTTCGGCGAGCACGCCGTCTCGATCAAGAGCGTGTGGCAAGAGGGCGAGGGCGAGTCCGCCCAGCTGTTGCTCATCACCCACGCCGCGAAAGAGGCCGGCGTCCAGGCCACCCTCCACGGTCTCCGCGAGCTCCCCACCGTCCGCCGCGTCGCCAGCATCATGCGCGTCGAGGGCGGCGAGGTCTGAATCAGCCCCGAACTCCGACTTAGGGGAGCATGCTCCCCTAAGTCGGAGTTCGGGGAAGTAGTGCTACCGGTGCGGGGCGTCGACCTGGGCGATGCCGCCGTCGACGGGTAGCTCGACCCCCGTGGTGAAGGTCGCGTCGAAGGCGAGGAACAGCGCCGCCTGAGATCATGACCGCGTTCCCTTCGGCTGCGTTGCGTTTGCCCAACTATCCGGACAAACGCAACGCGCCCACGGGTTGCGGACCTGCTGCATGACGATGACGCGGTCCACGTTCAAGACGTCGCGCTCATGGGCGTTGAGGACCTGCACGTGTTGGCGTACGCCGCGGAGGAACAGCGGGTTGTCGTGACCGAAAACGTCGCCGACTTCGCGCCACTGCTGGATCAGCGAACGGCTCTCGGCCTGTCCGTCACTCCGGTGGTGGTCGTGATGAAGCGCAGCCTCCCGTCCGGGGCCGGCGCCCTGGTCTACCACCTCGCCCAGCGGTTGGGCTGGTGGGCGGAGAAGAAGCCGACACCATACCACCCATGTTCATTGGCTTCCCGGACGCGACTATGTGAGCGTTGGCCGCGGCGGCAAACGCGTAGACTCCGGCCACGATGACCGACACTCGTCATGGTATTCGCGGCGCCGCGCCGCCCCAGTGGCGTGGGTTGATCGATGAGTATCGGGAGCGGCTGCCGGTCACGCCGGCGACCCCGGTGGTCACCTTGGGTGAGGGGGGCACGCCGCTGATCCACAGTGCGGTGCTGTCGGAGCGGACGGGTTGCGAGGTGTGGCTGAAGTTCGACGGCGCGAACCCGACGGGCTCGTTCAAGGACCGCGGCATGACCGTGGCGATCTCGAAGGCGGTCGAGGCCGGCGCACGGGCGGTGATCTGCGCGTCGACGGGGAACACGTCCGCATCGGCGGCGGCCTACGCGGCGAAGGCTGGGCTCGTCTGCGGGGTGTTGATCCCCAGAGGGAAGATCGCCTTGGGCAAGCTGGCCCAAGCGCTCGTCCACGGGGCCACCGTGATCCAGGTCGAGGGCAACTTCGACGCCGCGCTGGACATCTGCCGGACGTTGGGCGAGAAGTACCCGGTCCAGCTCGTCAACTCCGTCAACCCCTACCGCATCCAGGGGCAGAAGACGGGGGCGTTCGAGGTGTGCGACGCGCTCGGGCGCGCGCCCGACGTGCACGTCATACCGGTGGGCAACGCCGGCAACATCACCGCGTACTGGCTTGGCTACCAGGAGTATCACGCCGACGGGCTCACGGAGCGGCTCCCGGTCATGCGTGGGTTCCAGGCCGCGGGAGCCTGCCCGATCGTCCGCGGCGCGCCCGTCGCGTCGCCGTCGACGATCGCCACCGCGATCCGCATCGGGAACCCCGCCTCGTGGTCCTCCGCCGTCGCCGCGGCGAAGGAGTCTGGTGGCTCGATCGGGGCGGTCACCGACCGCGACATCCTCAAGGCGTACCGGATGGTCGCCCTGGAGGGCGTGTTCTGCGAGATGGCCTCGGCCGCCAGCGTCGCCGGGCTGCTCCAGCTCCACGCGGAGGGCGAGCTGCCGCCAGGCTCGACCGCTGTGTGCATCCTGACTGGCCATGGGCTGAAGGATCCCGACTGGGCGATCGCCGGTGCGGCGAAACCGCCCGTGATCGAGCCAGACGTCGACGCGGCGGCCGAGCTGCTCAACCTGCGGTGAGCGCGTGGTACCCGCGCGTCACCGTGCCTGCGACCAGCGCCAACCTGGGGCCCGGCTTCGACGCGTTCGGCGTGGCGATCGCCGTCCACTTCACGGTGACGGCGGGGCCGCGCGAGGCCCAGCGGATCGTGCCGACCGGTGAGGGCGAGGGGGAGCTGCCGACAGACGACCGCAATCTCGTCTGGCGAGCGTTGCGCCGCTACTGCGACCGGTTCGGCGTCGACGTGCCAGATGTGACGGTGATGGCGGAGAACGAGATCCCGCTTGAGCGGGGGATGGGTTCCTCGGCGGCGGCGGCCGTGGCGGGGGCCGCGCTGGGTCGCGCGCTCACGGACGGCGGAGGTAAGGATCAGCAGCTCATCGACCTTGCCGCGGAGCTGGAGGGGCATCCGGACAATGCCGCCGCGGCCGTGCTCGGCGGGTTGGTCGTGTGCCAGGGAGGGGTCGCTACCCGGCTGGAGCCCACGGATCGGCTGGTTCCCGTGCTCTGCGTGCCAGCGGATCGGCAATCGACGATCACCGCCCGGGCGGTCCTGCCCGAGACGGTCTCACTGAAGGAGGCCGCGGCGAACGGCGCCCGTGCGGCGATCGTGCTCGCGGGGTTGGCTGGCCTGATAGCCTGGGATCCCGCCGCGATGTGGGACGTGCTCCATGAGCCGCCGCGCCTGGAGATGATGGCGCCGAGCGGTCGCCTTGTGCGCGATCTCCGAGCGGCAGGGATCGGCGCCTGCCTGTCAGGCGCCGGACCGAGCGTCCTGGCATTGATCGAGTCCGGGAACGAGGTCGGGCTCGGTGTGATCCGCAGCGTCGCGGGCCAGGAAGCCGGGAAGCAGTTCGACGTACGCCCGTCGCGCTGGGACCTCGCAGGCGCGTCGGTGGGCCGCGACGCCCGCATCAGCGGACCTTGCCGGACAAATTGACTTCACCGTCCGGCCACAGGCTGGAAACCTTGCTGGTCGGGGAGCGGGCTAAGGTAGCCACCGGCCCCCCTTTTTGAGGATGTCTTCATGGACGATGTACCCGATACACCGGGAGCGGCTCGGCTGCAGACCGGAGCCTCCGTCACGATCGCGCAGATCTCGGACCCGCACGTGGGGTCGCCCCACTTCGTGCCGAACCTGATGAACCGGCTGCTGGTGGAGCTGGAAGAGCTCGAGCCGGACGCGGTCCTCTGCACAGGCGACCTGACGAACGAGGGCTTCCAGCAGGAGTACAAGTCGGCGGCCGCGTACTTCCGCCAGATCAAGCAGCCGTTCTATGTCATCCCCGGCAACCATGACAGCCGCAACGTCGGCTATATCCATTTTGAGAAGCTTTTCGGTCCGCGCTACTGGGTCAGGGATATCGGGTCGGTGCGGATCGTGGCCGCGGACTCGTCGGAGCCCGACCTGAACGAGGGCAGGATCGGGCGAGAGCGCTACGACTGGATCCGCTCGTCGTTCGACTGCGACGCGGAGCTGAAGATCTTCGCGATGCACCATCACCTCATCCCCGTCCCCGGGAGCGGGCGGGAGCGCAGCACCGTGCAAGACGCGGGCGACGTCCTGGAGCTGTTGCTCGCCGCGGGTGTCGATCTGGTGCTCACCGGCCACAAGCATGTCCCGCACGTGTGGCGGCTGGAGCACCTCTACGTGGCGAACGCCGGGACGGTGTCCAGCCTGAAGCTGCGTGGGGAGACGCAACCCTGCTATGCGATCCTCCACTACGAGCGTGGGCAGGTTCGCATCCACCGCAAGTACCCGTTCGGCTCGTCGGCGTTGATCGCCCATTGGAACGTCCGCACGGGAGAGCAGTATCATCGGGAGTTCGAGCCGCTGTTCTGGGCGCCGCTTCGCGCCGAGGACACCGGCCGCGAAGCCGAGGTATTGGCCGAGGACCCTCCCGGAGATTTCGCTGACCGTACGCACCGCTCTGGCCCTGGTCGACGGTGAGCACTATCCACCTGTCATCCGTGCCGCGCTCGCTGAGCTGAGCGCTCGTGGTATCTCCCCGGTCGCGGCGCTGTTCCTTGGTGGAAGCGAGAAGGTCTACAGCCGCGGCGCCATGGTCGACGTGGGCGTCCCCGCCACGTGGGCTGACGGCGACCCCGCGGGCGCCATGCGCGCATTAATCGCCGCGCACCAGGTCGACGTCGTGGTGGACCTGTCCGACGAGCCGGTGCTGGACCCGCGTGGGCGTATGCGACTGGCCGCCCACGCGCTCTTCGCCGGGGTGCCCTATGAGGGCTCCGACTTCCGGTTTACCCCGCCTCCGCGCCCGGCGCTCGCGAACCGCCCGACGATCGTCGTCATCGGCACGGGCAAGCGGACCGGGAAGACCGCGCTGTCTGGCGCCCTCGCGCGGGTCGTCCAGCGGCACGGCCGCACCCCCGTGATCGTCGCGATGGGGAGGGGTGGGCCACCTCAGCCGGTCCTCGTTCCGGCGAGGTCGCCGCTGGACGCGTCCGAGCTGCTCCGCATCGCCGACGCGGGGGGTCACGCGGCCAGCGACTTCTACGAGGACGCCGTCACGACCGGCGCGGCGACGGTCGGCGCTCGGCGGTGTGGGGGCGGCCTGGCCGGAGCGGTGGGGAATTCCAACGTGGCCCAGGCTGTTGAAGACAGTAACCAGCTCCCCGGCGACCTCCTGCTCTTGGAGGGCAGCGGCGCCGCCATCCCACCTGTCCGCGCGGACGCGACGTTGCTGGTGATTCCTGGAGACTGTGACCCTGAGTTCGTGCGTGGCTACCTTGGTTCGTATCGCGTATTGCTGGCGGACCTTGTCGCGGTTACAATGTGCGAGTCTCCAAGATCCTCACCTGCCCAGGTTGAGGCTGTCCTGGGAGCCATTCGCAACGTCTCGCAACGGGTCGACATCGTGCGCACCGTCCTCCGCCCCGAACCACTGGGACCGGTGTCCGGTGCCAAGGTGTTCTTCGCTACGACTGCGCCCACTCCTGTCACCGCCGTGTTGGCGGGGTATCTGCAGGAGCGCTACGGATGCGAGGTGGTCGCGACGAGCAGCCACCTCGCGGATCGTCCCGCGCTCCGGGCGGATCTGGAGCGAGCAAGCACGTTCGACGTGCTGCTGGTCGAGCTGAAGGCCGCTGCTGTGGACGTCGCGGCGCGGGCCGCCATCGCGGCCGGCGCACGGACGGTGGTTTGCGACAACCGCCCAGTTGTGGTCCGCCCGACGGGGGAGATAGAGGGCGAGGAGACATTTGCTGGCCTGGTCAGACAACTCGTCGACCTGGCCGACACCCGCTTCGCGAAGTAGGTGGCCGAAGAGACCACCGAGTATCGCGGGACTGAAATTGGAGCCAGTCCACTGTCGATGGATCCCCTACTGGACACGCAAGGTCGCGCCTCGAGCCGCCGTCACGTGACAGTGAGAGACGGGAAGGCCGGACTGCCGTACTCGAAGGGCCTGATGGCCCAATCGGTGATGGCTGCGGGACTTCCGCCGTATACCGCTTTTCACGTCGCGGAGGTGATAGAAGAACGGTTGCATGCCGGAGGTCGCGTGGCGATCACGTCCTCCGAGCTACGGCAATTGGCCGCGGGAGTGCTGGAGTCCGAGGTCGGTCCCCAGTACGCGGATAGCTACCGGCTGTGGCAACTCGCACAGGACCGGACGATTCCGTTGATCGTGCTCATCGGAGGAGCTACCGGAGTGGGGAAGTCGACCATCGCGACGACGGTGGCAAACCGCCTCGGTATCGTGCGGATCGTCTCCACCGACTCGGTGCGAGAGGTGATGCGGCGGATCTTTACGAAAGAAATGATGCCTGCTCTGCACACATCCTCGTTCGACGTGACGGCGCTGCTGCAGGACCCCGCACGTGACGGAGATCCCGTCATCGCCGGGTTCCGCCAGCAGGTCCGAGCGGTGGCGGTGGGTCTGACACAGATCATCCGTCGAGCGGTGCTTGAGGGGACCGATATCATCGTCGAGGGTGCGCATGTCGTCCCGGGGTTTCTTCGTTTCCCCTCCCGGCACGAGGCGGTGGTTGCCGCAACGGTGATCACGGTCGACGACCAACATACGCACCGGAGTCACTTCGTCGCCCGCGCCTCGACGTCCGCAATCGGGCCGAGGAGCGGTACCTCGACCACTTTCAAGACATTCGCCAGATCCAGGAGTACGTCCGTGGGCTCGCGGTGGAACATGGAGTCTCGGTGGTCTCCAGCACTGGCTTGGACGCCACAGTCACAAGGGTTATGGAGCTCGTCGTCTCGGCGGCGACGGACGCACCCTATCTTCCAACCGCGGAAATCAAACTGCAGAGCGTCATGCCAGATCAACCCTGACGTTCGCCAGATCAACTCTGACCTCTATCGATAACTAAAGAAAGACCTCCCACGCACTGGCCGTGGAAGACAGGAGCAGTGATGGACCAGAGCGTCCTCGCACGCAAGCAGCTCGCCGAGTTGAAAAATATCGCCGCACACTTACAGATGCGCGGTTACCAGCGCCTCAAGAAGGCGGATCTCATCGAGGCGATCATCAAGAAGGCTGACGCGAACGGGAGCGGTGTCGCACACGCGAGCGCCGCGCCGGACGGAGCGTCGCCGCCAGCAGCGCCTCCGGCCTCGCCTCAGGCGCGGCTCGATCTGGGTGAGGTCACCGAGCATCAGCCTGAGGTCGCACCCCAACCCAAGGTCTCCGCGCCGGTAGAGCAACCTGCTCCCGCGCGGGCTGCCAAGCCTGCCGTCGAACAGCCCGCGACCGCGGAGCAGCCGGCCACTGACCAGGTCGAGCCGAGCGCTCAGCCCACGGAGCCGCAAGCAAGGCAGGAACAGGCGCCCGGGCGCCCCGAAGGGGACGCTGACGGCGCGGTCCGCACTCGTGTACGGACACGAGCGCGCGCGCGGACGGTGGATCGTGAAGAGAGCGATGCGCGGCCGTCACCCGAGGTCTCAGCGTCACCCGTCGCCGCGCCGGCGCGACCGGCCGATCTCCCACGCAGCCGTGTGGGCGACCGCCAGTCGGAACGCTCCGACGGTGGCGTGGACGTCGAGCCACGGAACCGGCATTCCGGGACAGACGACGACGGCTACGGGCGCAACAAGCGCGGCCGCAGCCGTCGCGAGCGGCGCCGTGGTGGCAAGCCCGACATCCGGCCCGCACCGACCAGCCCACGACCTCGCGAGCGGGACCGGGACGAGGACAGCTCAGCGGAGCCGGGTGAGATCCGTACGGGTGTGCTCGACGTGCTCCCCGAGGGTTACGGGTTCCTCCGCACGAGCGGCTACCTGCCAGGGGACCGTGACGTCTACATCTCTCAAGGCCAGATCCGGAAGCACGGGCTTCGCCGTGGTGACGTGATCGAGGGACCCATCCGGGCCCAGCGGCACAACGAGAAGGTGCCGGCGCTGCACCAGGTCCTGAAGGCCAATGGCTTCGAGCCGGACCAGAACGGGCACCTGCCGCACCGCCCGGACTTCAAGGACATGACCCCGCTGTTCCCCGACGATCGCTTGCGTCTGGAGACTCCCGACGGGCCGATCTCGATGCGGATCGTCGATCTGATCGCGCCGATCGGCAAGGGGCAGCGTGGCCTGATCGTCTCGCCGCCCAAGGCGGGGAAGACGACCATCTTGAAGGAGCTTGGCCAGGCGATCGCCTTCAACAACCCCGAGTGCCACCTCATGGTCGTCCTCGTCGACGAGCGTCCCGAGGAGGTCACCGACATGCGCCGGTCGATTCCCGGCGAGGTGATCGCCTCGACGTTCGACCGCCCGGCGGACGACCACACGCAGATCGCCGAGCTGGCGATGGAACGGGCGAAGCGCCTGGTCGAAGCGGGTCACGACGTGGTCGTGCTGCTCGACTCGATCACGCGGCTCGCGCGGGCCTATAACCTGTCCGCGCCAGCGTCGGGCCGGATCATGTCGGGCGGTGTCGACTCCACCGCGCTCTACCCGCCGAAGCGGTTCTTCGGCGCGGCTCGGAATATCGAAGGCGGAGGGTCGTTAACCATCATCGCGAGCGCGTTGATCGAGACCGGCTCCCGGATGGACGACGTGATCCACGAGGAGTTCAAGGGAACTGGCAACATGGAGCTTCGGCTTGACCGCCGGTTGGAGCAGAAGCGCATCTTCCCCGCCATCGACATCGAAGGGAGCGGCACCCGTAAGGAGGAGCTGCTGCTCGACAAGGACGAGTTGACGATCATCTGGAAGCTGCGTCGTGTCCTCCACGCCCTGGAGGGTCCCTCCGCGGCTGAGCTTCTGATCGACAGGATGAAGTCCACGCGCAGTAACAACCAGTTCTTGGTGCAGATCCAGAAATCCAATCTTCAAAGCTAATACTCAAAGTTAAGACTCAAAGTTAAGACTCAAAGTTAATAGTCGAGGTAGACGAGATGAAACAGGGAATCCACCCGGACTACGTAACCGCCAACGTGCGCTGCTCGTGCGGTAACGAGTTCACGACCCGTGCCACTGTCCCCGGTATCCGTGTCGAGCTGTGTAACCAGTGCCACCCGTTCTACACGGGTAAGCAGAAGCTCGTGGACTCCGGTGGCCGGGTCGAGCGCTACAAGCAGCGCTACGCCAAGAGCCAGGAAAAGCAGGCGCAGGTCGCCGAGGTTGAGGCGAAGCGCCAGCAGAAGGCACGGAAGCGGTAACCCGTGGCCGACAATCACGAGTCCCCCTATTACGGCGGCCAAGCGGTCATCGAGGGGGTGATGATGCGCGGCGCCCGCTGTTGGGCGGTCGCCGTGCGTCGCCCCTCGGGCGAGATCTACGTGGAGCGCCACGCCACGAGCGACCTGCCCATCCGCAAGCCCATCTGGGCGAAGCCCATGTTCCGCGGCAACTTCGCGCTCGCGGACGCGCTGACGATTGGCACGAAGGCACTGTCGATCTCCACCAACCAGGCGCTCGAGGAAGAGGAACAGCTGTCGAGCAAGCAGATGGGCGGGAGCATGATCCTCGCCCTCGTCTTGTTCGTCGGCGTCTTCATCGTGCTGCCCAACTTCGGGCTGCAGCTCGTGAGCGAGCGCATCGGGAGCGGATGGCAGTACCACGTGGTCGAGGGACTCGTCCGCATCGGGATCTTCCTGGCCTACCTGTTCGGGATCTCGATGCTGGCTGACATCCGGCGCGTGTTCGCCTACCACGGGGCCGAGCACAAGACGATCGCCGCCTGGGAGCACGATGAGCCGCTCGAGCCCTCCGCGATCGACAGGTTCTCGACGCTGCACGTCCGCTGCGGCACGAATTTTCTGATCATGGTGATGCTCATCGCGATCGTCACCTACACGATCGCGGGCGCGATCGTGCCCGCCCCGGACGGTGGTCGGCTCGTCCAGGGCGCGTACCACATCGGATTGCGGATCGTCCTGCTGCCCGTCGTGGCGGGGCTCTCCTACGAGGGGCTGCGCCTGGGCGCCAGCAAGGACAACCTGCTCGTCCGAGCGCTGATGCGGCCAGGGATCTGGCTTCAGATGATCACGACGAAGCCGCCTACCCACGACCAGATCGAGGTCGCGGTGCGCGCCTTCGAGGCGGTCGTTCCCGCCTCCGAGCTGAACGGGCGCACGATCGACCTTCCCTCCCCCGTGGTCTGGGGACCGGACGATGCGGTCACGCACGACGGCATAGGCGTACCGGGTGAGGGCGGCGGCGCAGCCGACGCCGGCGGGCGGGGATCTGTAAGGCCCGCTCCCGCGGATGGCTGACCTCTTTGACCGGCTCGACGAGCTGGAGCGCACTTTCGACGAGCTGACCGAGGCGCTCGGCAGCTCAGAGGTGCTCTCCGACTCCGGCAAGTACACGTCGGTCGCGAAGCGACGAGCGGACCTCGAGGAGGTCGTCGAGACCTACCGCGCGTTCCGCCGGGCGCGCGACGACGCCGGCGCCGCACGCGAGCTGGCCAAGGAGGCAACCGGCGACGACCGTGAGCTGTTCCGCGCCGAGGCCGACGACCTCGAAGCCCAATGTGAGGGGTTACGGCAGCGCCTGCAGGTCCTGCTCCTGCCGAAGGACCCGTTGGACGCCAAGGGCGTGATCGTCGAGATCCGCGCCGGCGCTGGCGGCGACGAGGCTGGGCTCTTCGCCGGCGAGCTGTACCGCATGTACTCCCGCTACGCCGAGCGCAGCGGTTGGTCCAGCGAGGAGATCAGCGCCTCCGAGCAAGGTATCGGCGGCGTGAAGGAGGTCATCTTCCAGGTCCACGGCCGCGGCGCGTACTCAAAGCTGAAGCACGAGTCGGGTGTTCACCGAGTCCAGCGCGTACCCGTGACCGAGTCCGGCGGCCGCATCCATACGTCGACCGCCTCGGTCGCGGTGATGCCCGAGGCCGAAGAGGTCGACGTGGCGATCGGCCCCAACGACCTCAAGATCGACGTCTACCGCTCGTCGGGACCCGGCGGCCAGTCGGTGAACACGACGGACTCGGCGGTGCGGATCACCCACATCCCGACCGGTGTCGTCGTGTCGATGCAGGACGAGAAATCCCAGCTCCAGAACCGTGAGAAGGCGCTACGGGTCCTGAGGTCACGGCTGTTGCAGGCGGAGCAGGAGCGCGCCGCCAAGGAACGCGCGGACGCCCGTGCCGCCCAGATCGGCACCGGCGACCGGTCGGAGAAGATCCGCACCTACAACTTTCCACAGAGCCGGATCACGGATCACCGCATCGGCTTCAGCGTCCACAACGTCGCGCAGGTGCTCGAAGGCGAGCTCGACGCCTTGGTCGAAGCCCTCACCTCCGAGGAGCAGCGCCGCCGCCTGGAGGCGCTCTCTAACTAGATGCACGGATCGCCCGGAGACGTGAGCGCGGGGTCGCCGACGAACGATGCGCCCGACGCCTCACCGCCCCAAACCAAAGGAACAAACCTCGTGGCGGAAGTGGTGAGCGGCCTCGCGGGGCGATTGAGGGCGGCGGGGGTGCCGACGCCGGAGGTCGACGCCGACCTCCTTGCCGCGCACGCGCTGGGCTGGGCTCGGGCTTCGCTACGCCTTCGGCATGCGGAGCCGTTCTCCCCGGAGGCCCGGTCGCGGCTGGACACGCTCGCCGAGCGCCGGGCGGGGCGTGAGCCGCTGCAGCTCATCGTGGGGAGGGTCGGGTTCCGCTATCTCGACCTGGTGGTCCGGCCCGGCGTGTTCATCCCCCGTCCCGAGACCGAGGTGCTGGCCGGTGAGGCGATCGCGCGCGTCCCCAAGGGCGGTGTCGTGGTCGAGCCGTGTACGGGCACCGGCGCCGTGGCCTGCGCGGTGGCCACCGAAGCCTCGCCCCGCCGCGTCATCGCCACCGATGTGTCGCCGCTCGCCGTCGCGCTGGCACGCGAGAACGCGGCCCGCACCGGCGCCAGCGCCGTCGAGGTCCTGCCCGGCGACCTTCTCGACCCGTGCCCGCTCTCGTTGCGCGGCGCCGTCGACGTGCTCGTCTCCAATCCCCCGTACCTCACCCCGGCCGAGCTCGCCACCGCCGAGCCCGAGGTCCGCGACTGGGACCCACCGGAAGCGCTTGTCTCGGGCTTAGGTGGCATGGAGCACACCGCCCGGCTCTGCGCCGCCGCCCCAACCTGGTTGCGGGACGGCGGCTGGCTGTTGCTGGAGGTGGACCCCTCCCGAGCCGAGGCGACCGCGTGTCTCGCCGAGTCCGCCGGCCTCCGCCATGTACAAGTTCTCCCTGACCTGACCGGCCGCCCCCGCATTGTCGCCGGGGGAGAGTTTTCCACAGCCTAGCAGCGAACCCTCTGGCGCGAATGGATTGTTTTCTTCATCCTTCGCGCATGACTTCATTGAATGCTTCGACATTGCATCTGATATCTCGGCAGTTCGGCCTGGTTACCAGACCGCAACTCTTGCGGTGTGGTTTAACTGAAGGCCAAGTCGAGGGACTGGTCGCGCGTGGTGCCTTAGAGGTCGCTCACTGCGGGACATACCGAGTCCCCGGGACGGCGTGCCCGCCGGAGCAGGCGGCCATGGCCGCCGTGCTCCGTTGCCGTCCGCAAGCCAGGCTGACCGGCCCATTTGTGTTAGGTGTGCAATGGACCCGGAGTTGAGGGGTTCTCCGTCTCCGACCCGTTCGAGGTGCTCGTGCCGCCCGAGCGCCGGGTGCGATGTGTGCCATTCACGGTCCACCCGGATCCACTTCACGACAGGTTCGCCGCCACGATCGGCGAGTTGCAGGTGGTCACAGCCACCCGCGCGCTCATCGATACCGCGCGCACGGTGGGCGGCAAGCGCCTGATTGTCGGGATCGACAGTGCTCGCTGGTTGGGGTTGACCCGAGTCGACCGGCTGCTCCGCTGCGCCGACTGCTTTCGCCGGCACAAAGGGGCCATCGTGGTGCGCCACCTGGTGTCCAGCGGCGCGCTCAATCACGAGAGCCAAGGTGAGCGTGCCGTCGCCGCGATCTTCGCGGACTACGACCCTCCATTGGAATCTCAGGTGTGGATCACACGGAGGATCCGGGTCGACTTCCTGTGGTCGGACGTACGGCTGATCTTGGAATACAACGGCGAGCGGACCCACGGCCTGCCGCATGATCGCGCCGACGACCGCGCTCGGGACCGCGAGCTCGTCCGGCTCGGATATCACGTCGAATACATCACGGCCGCTGACCTTACAAAGCCGGATCTCTTACGCGCCCGCATCCTCGCTGTCCGGCGCACCCTCGTCGCCACTCGCCGCCTCACCCCATGAATGCAAGATTCCTCCATATCCGGAGGAAAATGGTAATGAACCGAGATGCTCACCACACAAGTCTGTCGTTTTCCTCCGTATGCGGAGGAAAGCTGCAGTGTGCGCGGCCAAGTGGGCATGCGGGGGGTCGGAGGGGGAGAAGGTCATTGACCTACCATCGGGGGAGATGAGCGAGGTCATCAGCGTAGAGGACTTCGAGCAGGCGCGTGACCGGGTGGTCCGCGCGCTCCGTGAGGGGCAGCTCGTGGTCCTGCCGACGGACTCGGTCTATGGCTTGGTGACGGATGCGTTCGACGTGCGGGCGACGCGGCGGGTGCGCGATGCGAAGCGGCAAGGGCTCCACGTGCCGCTTGGGGTCGTGATCCGCAGCCCGCGGCAGGTGAACGGCTTGGTGTCGGAGGTGCCAGAATGCGCGGAGCGCCTGATGGCATCCTACTGGCCCGGGCCATTGACCGTCGTGTTCAACGAGTCGGAGGGTTTGACTTGGGACTTGGGGGAGACTCAAGGGACTGTGGGAATCCGCCTGTCCACGGACGAGCTGCTGGTCGCCGTCGCCCAAGAGATTGGGCCGCTCGCCTGCACCAGTGCACGTGTCGCTGGCGGCGCCGAACCACGCAAGGTTGAGGAGGCGCGCGGCCAGCTCGGCGACGTGGTCGCGCTGTATGTCGACGGGGGACCTTGCGACGGCGAGGTCTCGACGGTCGTGGACGCCACGCGCGACCGATGCTCGGTGCTACGGTCAGGGGCCATCCCCGATCGGCACATCCAGTTGGTGGCAACCGGACAAGTTGGCTGGGGCCAAAAGCCGGAGGACGAGTGATGGGCATGCGTGTCGCGATCGGTGCCGATCATGCGGGCTGGGCGCTCAAACAGCACCTGGTCGAGAAGTTGCGCGAGTCCGGCAACGACGTCGAGGACCACGGGACGGACAGCGAAGAGCCCGTCGACTACCCGCCGATCTGCGCGAGCGTCGGGCGCGCGGTCGCCGAGGGGCGAGCCGCGCGCGGGATCGTGCTTGGTGGCAGCGGGCAGGGGGAGCAGATCTCGGCGAACAAGGTGCCAGGCGTGCGGGCCGCACTGTGCAACGACCTGTACACGGCCAGGATGTCGCGCGCGCATAACGACGCGAACGTCCTCGCGATCGGCGCTCGGATCGTAGCCGAGGCGCTCGCCGAAGAGATCGTGAGCCTTTGGCTCGACACCCCGTTCGAAGGCGGTCGCCACGCCCGGCGCGTCGAACAGATCAGCGCGCTAGAACGGGAGCGCTAGTGCTCCCTGACGGAAGGACGGTCCGCATCGAGAGCGTCACTGCGCCACGCTCGCAAGGCGCGTTGAGCGCGCATATCCGGCAGGCTATATGTAAGCGATTCGGTGGGATTCCGACCGGACGCGGTCGGAATCTCCACCGAACAGCAACGCCGCGAGCGGGGATCCCGCGCGATGGATGCGCGAGCGTAATTCCGGAAGGGGGCACGTAACCGCGGTGAACGAGTTCGGATCGGCGGTGGTGGTGCTGCTCGCCGCGCTGGGCGCGGTTGTCGCAACGACGCCGTTGGCGCAGTGGGTGGCGCGGGGGTTAGGGGCTGTCGCGCAACCGGGCGAACGGCACGTCCACACGCGTCCCACGCCTACTCTCGGCGGCCTCGCGATGTTCGCCGGGTTGATCACGGCGATGGGTGTCGCCTCGTTCCTGCCCGCCTACGAGGATCTGTTCCGGAAGACGAACGAGCCGGAAGCGATCGTGCTGGCGAGCTTCGTGATCGTCGTGGTCGGCCTGATCGACGATACGCGAGGGCTTCTCGCGCCCGCGAAGGTGGCGGGACAGATCTTGTCGGCGGGCACGCTCGTGCTCTTCGGGTTGAGCCTCCGGTTCGTCTACATCCCTGGGTCCCTCGGGATCGTCTACCTGACCCCAGACCTCGCCGCGCTCCTCACGATCGCCGCGATCGTCGCGATGATGAACGCGGTCAACCTTGTGGACGGGCTCGACGGGTTGGCCGCGGGCATCGTCGCGATCGCGGCTGGCGCGTTGTTCGTCTACGGGCAGTTCGCGGGCGCCATGACCGTCACCGGGGTACCGTCCTCGGCCTCGCTGGTGCTCGCGGCGCTCGTGGGATCCTGCATTGGCTTCCTTGTCCACAACTTCCATCCCGCGACGATCTTCATGGGCGATACGGGAGCGTTGCTGCTCGGCCTGTTGCTAGCCGCGGGTGGGGTGTCGACGATCGGCAACGTCGTCGGACCGAGCCAGGCCGACCTGGCGGCGTTCAGCGTTCCCGCGCTGATCCCGGCGCTGGTGCTGGCGGTCCCGTTCTTCGATACCGCGTGGGCTGTCCTCCGCCGGCTCCGGAATGGGAGGGCGGTGTCGTGCCCCGACAAGCATCACCTTCACCATCGCCTGATGGAGATCGGCAACTCGCACTGCCGCGCGGTGCTCATCATGTACTACTGGTCTGGCTTGTTGGCCTTTGTAGCCGTGGGGGTCGGTCTCGTCCCGTTGCCCCTGCTGAGCGTGGCTGGCGCGGCCGGGATCGGCGGGGCGATCCTCCTCGTGGCGCCGCGCCCGCGCCGATGGCTCGCGCGATATACCCGTCGGTGGGTGGGCAAGCGCGGTACTATACCGTCAGAACCGCTTGTGCATACTTTCACAAAGGGGTGTACGGTGGCCTCTCATGAGGGCTCTGACCAGGCGAAACATGTCCAGACAGAGGTTTGACAGGGACCAAGGGACGTCGCTAACCTTCACTTCTGCGATGATGCCCTCGGATCCGGAACGCCGGGCGGCACGCCCGGTGATCCCGCCCATGAGGACGAACGCGCACTCCGAAGATCCCCTACCGACGGACAAGCCTCGCCCCCTGCGAGATCCGCTTGATGGCTCGGACGAGGCGTGGGCGATGGTGGCGGAGCTGGTCTCCGCGGTCGTGACCTGGGCCGGGATCGGGTGGCTGCTCGATCGCTGGCTGGACACGGCACCGTGGCTCCTGCTGATCGGGATCCTGATCGGGAGCGCCACGGGGTTCTACCTGGTCCTCCTCCGGAGCAACAGGATGTGGGCGAAGGCAACGATGCCAGGCCGGACTGTAGCCGGAAGCTCAGATGACGACGGCAACACGACCGAAGGCGCCTCGAGTGGCAAGGGTGGCACCGACTGAGCAAGACGGCCTGCGACGGCAGGCCACCGATCATGTTGCACAATCGAAGGGCGCACCCCGGAGGCCAGAGCTCCACCTGGCCACCGCCGCAACACGCTGTTGCCTCCTCCTCACGGGTCCCGCGCTCGCCGGTGGATGGCTCGCCGCGGGAAGGCCGGGGCTGGTAGGCGCCGCGATCGCAGCTGCCCTGGTCACCGCACAGCTGTACTGCTCAGCCGCGGTGCTCGCCATCTGCGCCCGCCGGGGCGGGATGACCCTGATGATCGGCGGGTACGCGAGCTTCGTCGGGCGCCTCGCCTTGACGGCGGCGGTGCTCGCCCTGCTCGCGCCGATCGAGGGGATCCACATGCCGACCGTCGTGATCTCCTCGATCGTGCTGATGCTCGGTGTGCTGGCCTACGAGTCCTGGCACGTCTGGCGCACTCCCCACCTCTTCTGGCTCGAGCCGACACGGGCGAACCCGATCCCGGCTCGTGAGAGCACCGCCCTCGAAAGGACCCACGCGTGACCGCGATCTTGGCCACCGAGGCCCCCCTCAACAGCCCGTTCGAGGTTCCACCGGTCGAGGAGCTGTTCTCATTCCAGCCGATCCTGTTCGAGGGCACGGCGTTCCAGGTCACCCGCGTGCAGGTCATCCTGCTGTTCGGCGTGCTCGCGATCATCGCCTTCTTTATCTTCGCGCTGCGCAAGAAGAGCGTGGTCCCGAACAAGCTCCAGCTGGCGACCGAGATGGTCGTCGGGTTCGTCCGGGAGCAGATCGCGTTCCAGATGATGGGCCAGCAGGGCGAGCGGTTCGTGCCATTCCTTACCACGATCTTCGTGTTCGTCCTGGTGATGAACTGGTTCGAGATCGTGCCACTCGTCAGCTTCCCGCCCACCTCGAAGATCGCGGTTCCGCTTGTGCTGGCGGCGATCGTCTACCTGACGTTCCTGGTCCTGGGGTTCAAGACGCAGGGGTTGCGCTTCCCGCTCAACGTCGCCTTCCCACCCGGCGTGCCGAAGCCGCTCTACATCCTGGTCGCCCCGATCGAGTTCGTGTCGTGGTTCATCGTGCAGCCGGTCACGTTGACCGTCCGGCTGTTCGCGAACCTGTTCGCCGGCCACATCCTGCTCGTGATCGTCTTCCTGGTGATCAACTCGTTCCTGCTCTCAAGCTTTAGGGCGTTCCCCGTGGGGCTGTTCGGGCTGATCGCCGCGCCAGTGGCCATCGCCTTCGAGATGCTGGTAGGGGTCTTGCAGGCGTACATCTTCGCGGTTCTCGCCGCCTTCTACTTCAACACCGCACTCAGCGAAGAGCACTGACACAAGGAGCACACACCTCATGGATCTCGTAAGCTTCGTCGTCCTCGCCCAGCAAGAGGGAGGGGGGCTGATGGGCAATGTCTCGGCCCTCGGCCAAGGCCTCGTCTACGGTCTGGGCGCCATCGGCCCCGGGATCGGTCTCGGCATCATCTTCGGCAAGGCCATCGAGGCCATGGCCCGCCAGCCCGAGGCGGCCGGCATGGTCCGCGCCACGATGTTCCTCGGCCTCGCGTTCGTCGAGGCGCTCGCCCTGTTCGGTCTCCTCCTGTTCTTCCTGATCCAGTGATGACCGGGTCCGCACTCGTGGTCCTCGCCGCCGAAGGTGGGGGTGGGGCAACGGTCCTGGTGCCGGCGCCGTTCGAGATCGTCTGGGGTCTCGTCGGGTTCGCCATCTTGATGGCGGTCATGGCGAAGAAGGTGTTCCCACAGCTCAACGAGACCTTGGAGAACCGCCAGAACGAGATCCAGGGCCGCCTCGAGGCCGCCGAGTCCGCCCACCAAGAGGCGGAGAAGCTCCGCCGGCAATACGAGGAGCAGCTGGCGAGCGCCCGTGAGCAGGCCAGCAAGATCATCGAGGACACCCGGACCCAGGCCGAGGGCCTGCGCCAGGACCTCATCAAGCGCGCTGAGGACGAGGCACGGCAGATCGTCGAGCGCGCCCAGGCCGACCAGCAGGCCGAGCGCAACCGCTTGATCCAAGATCTCCGGGGTCAGGTCGCCGATCTCTCCTTGACCATCGCGAGCAAGATCGTCGGCACGGAGCTCGACGGTGGGCGCCACGACGAGCTGGTCGACCAGTACATCAACGAACTGTCGAGCCTCAATTGAGTGCCAGCTCGGTCACCGCCCAGTACGCGGAGGCGATCGTCGGGGTCGCTCGGAGCGAGGACGCGCTCGAACGCGTCTCGGACGAGCTGTTCCGGTTCGCGCGCGCGCTCCAAGAGCACACGGACCTGAGAGATCGGCTGACCGATACCGGCATCGCGGTGGACGACAAGCTCGGCGTCGTGTCCGAGCTCCTCGCCGACCGCGCGCATCCCCAGACGGTGGCGGCGCTCCTCTACGTGATCCAGGCTGGGCGTGCGCGCCTGCTCGGTGACATCGCCGACGCGGTCGTGGAGAAGGCCGCCGCCACGCGTGGCCGGGCGATCGCCGAGGTCCGTGTCGCCGCCGAGCTTGACGACGACCGCCGGCAACGGCTCGCCAAGGCGATCGAGCACGCGACCGGCAAGAAGATCGACATGAAGGTGATCGTCGACCCCAGCCTCTTGGGAGGCGTCAGCGTCAAGGTCGGCGATACGGTGATCGACGGCAGCGTGACCCGCCGGCTGGGCGAGCTGAAGGCTCGGCTGATCGGCTCGTAAGAGTACGGAGCAGAAGAATGACCGATCTGTCCATCTCCGCGGACGACATCTCCCGGGTCCTCTCGTCGCGTCTTCGGGACTACGACCGCCGCCTCTCACGAGAGCAGGTCGGCAGGGTCACCGACTCGGGCGACGGCATCGCCCACGTCACGGGGCTTCCCGGCGTGATGGCGAACGAGCTGCTCGACTTCGGGGTCGACCCGAGCGGCCGGCAGCTCTACGGGCTCGCGTTGAACCTCGAGGAGCAGTCGATCGGCGCCGTCCTGTTGGGTGACGCCTCCGGAATCGAAGAGGGCGACGAGGTCAAACCGACCGGTGAGGTCCTCTCGGTGCCGGTCGGGGACGCCTACCTTGGGCGCGTCGTGGATCCCCTCGGCCGGCCGATCGACGGCAAGGGCCCGCTGGACAGCGAGAAGCTCGACGGGCGGCGCGGGCTCGAGGTGCAGGCACCGTCTGTGGTGCAGCGCCAGCCGGTGAAGGAGCCGCTGCAGACTGGCATCAAGGCGATCGACGCGCTGACGGCGATCGGCCGGGGCCAGCGGCAGCTCATTCTCGGTGACCGCCAGGTCGGCAAGAGCACCATCGCGATCGACGCGGTCATCAACCAGCGCCAGTTCTGGGGTACCGACCAGGCCGTGAAGTGCATCTACGTCGCGATCGGGCAGAAGGGCTCCACGATCGCCGAGTTCGTCGCCCGCCTCGAGCAGTACGGGGCGATGGAGTACACGGTCGTCGTCGCCGCCGCTGCCTCCTCGGCCGCGCCGTTCCAGTACATCGCGCCCTACGCCGGCGCGGCCATCGGCGCGTACTGGATGTACAAGGGCGAGCACGCGCTCATCGTCTACGACGACCTCTCCAAGCAAGCCGACGCGTACCGGCAGCTCTCGCTGCTGCTCCGCCGGCCGCCAGGTCGCGAGGCGTACCCAGGCGACATCTTCTACACGCACTCCCGCCTGTTGGAGCGCGGCGCGAAGCTGTCCGACGAGCAGGGTGGGGGGTCGATGACCGCCCTGCCGATCATCGAGACGAAGGGTGGCGACGTCTCAGCGTACATCCCGACCAACGTGATCTCGATCACCGACGGGCAGATCTACCTGGAGACCGACCTGTTCTTCCAGGGCGTCCGGCCCGCGATCAACGTCGGCATCTCGGTCTCTCGCGTGGGCGGCAACGCCCAGGTCAAGGCCATGAAGAAGGTGGCCGGGACCATGCGGATCGAGCTCGCCCAGTACCGCGAGCTCGAAGCGTTCGCCCAGCTAGGATCTGAGCTTGACAAGTCGTCGCGGGCACAGCTGGACCGGGGTGCACGCACCGTCGAGGTCCTCAAGCAACCGCAGTTCGCGCCGGTGCCCGTCGAGGAGCAGATCTGCGTGATCTGGGCGGTGACGAACGGCAAGCTCGACGACATCCCCGTCGCTGACGTCCGCCGGTTCGAGGCCGGCCTGCGGGAGTATCTGCAAGACCGCCATAGCGACCTCCTCGAAGATCTGCGCGGGGACGGCCAGCTCGGCGACGACCGGGTCGACCGCCTCGACAAGGCGGTCGACGACTTCGCCGACTCGTTCTCGCCATCCGAGGCTTCCGACGACGAGGAAGAGACCGACGACGACCTCGACACTCTGAAAGGCGAGATCTCCGAAGAGCGGGAGCACTGATGCCGGGAACAGCCGAGCTCCGCGCGATCCGCCGGCGGATCCGCAGCGTCAAGTCGATGCAGAAGATCACCCGCGCGATGGAGCTGATCGCGGCCAGCCGGATCGGGCGCGCTCGCGAGGCGGTCGAGTCCGCGAGACCGTACGCGAAGGCGATCGTCCAGGTGATCCGTGACCTCGCCGCCGAGAACGAGGTGCGCGACCACCCGTTGCTGCGGCCGCGTGAGGGCGGCCAGCGGGTCGGGATCGTCGTGCTCTCCTCCGACCGCGGCTTGGCCGGGGCGTACAGCACCAACGTGCTGCGCCGCGCGCAGCGGCTCGCCGACGAGGAGCGCTCGGAGGGCCGCGACGTGAACATCTACGCCGCCGGGCGCAAGTCCGAGGCCTACTTCCGGTTCCGCAACATCCCGATCACCCAGAGCTGGGCCGGGTTCAGCGAGAAGCCGTCCTACGCCGGCGCGCAGGCGATCGCCGACCGCGTGATCGACGACTACATCGAGGAGCACATCGACAAGGTGTGGCTCGTCTACACGGACTTTCGCTCCGCGATCACGCAGGTGCCGACAGCTCAGCGGATCCTGCCTGTCGACCCGACCCAGTTCGAGGGCGGGGAGGGGTTCGGCCCGCAGTTCCTGTTCGAGCCCGAGCCCTCCGAGATCCTCGAGACGCTGATCCGCCGGTACGTCGAGCACCAGTTCTTCGCCGGCCTGCTCGAGTCGGCGGCCAGCGAGCACGCCAGCCGCCAGCGCGCGATGAAGGCGGCGACCGATAACGCCGGGGACGTGATCGAGGACCTCACCCGCCAGGCCAACGCGGCCCGCCAGGCCGCGATCACCACGGAGATCTCCGAGATTGTCGGCGGTGCCAACGCGCTGTCGGATAGGAACGGGCGCGCAGATGCATCACCCAATGAACAGTACGAGACATCGCAGACCGACCAAAGGGAACGCGTAGGATGACCGACACCGCGACCAAGCCGGATAGCGGGGAGCCCCAAGACTATCCACAAGGGCGGATCATTACCGTCATCGGCCCCGTGATCGACGTAGAGTTCCCGGCCGAGGGTATGCCGGAGATCAACTACGCGTTGAAGTTCGACCGTGAGGTCGGCGGCGACAAACGGACGTTGACCGCCGAGGTCGCCCAGCACATCGGCGACCGGGTGGTCCGCGCGATCGTCTTGCAGCCGACCGACGGGGTGAGGCGGGGGATCAAGGTACGCAACACCGGCGCGCCGATCTCGGTGCCGGTCGGCCCGGGCATCCTCGGCCACGTCTACAACGTGCTCGGCGAGCCGCTCGACGTGGGCGTCGAGGACATCGAGCCAGACACCTACTGGCCGATCCACCGCGACCCGCCGCCGTTCGACGAGCTCGAGCCCCAGTCGAAGATGTTCAAGACCGGCATCAAGGTCATCGACCTGATCGAGCCCTACGTCGAGGGTGGCAAGATCGCGATGTTCGGCGGCGCCGGCGTCGGGAAGACCGTCATCATCCAAGAGATGATCTACCGCGTCGCCGAGCAGCACGGTGGCGTCTCGATGTTCGCCGGCGTGGGCGAGCGCACCCGTGAGGGCAACGACCTCATCCTCGAGCTGCAGGAGTCGGGCGTCTTGGAGAAGGCGGCGCTCGTGTTCGGCCAGATGGACGAGCCTCCAGGCGTCCGGCTGCGCGTCGCCCTGTCGGCGCTCACGATGGCCGAGTACTTCCGGGACGAGATGCGCCAGGACGTCCTGCTGTTCATCGACAACATCTTCCGCTTCGTCCAGGCCGGCTCCGAGGTCTCGACCCTGCTCGGGCGGATGCCGTCCGCCGTGGGCTACCAGCCGACGCTCGCGAACGAGATGGGCCAGCTGCAAGAGCGGATCACCTCCACCAAGGGCCGCTCGGTGACGTCGCTGCAGGCCGTGTACGTCCCCGCCGACGACATCACCGACCCCGCCCCCCACGCCACCTTCGCCCACCTCGACGCGCAGACCGTCCTGTCACGCGGCATCTCCGAGCTGGGCATCTACCCCGCCGTCGACCCGCTCGACTCGAACAGCCGGATCATGGACGCGAACATCGTCGGCGAGCGTCACTACCGGGTCGCCAGCCGAGTCCAGGAGATCCTCCAGCGCTACAAAGACCTCCAGGACATCATCGCGATCCTCGGGGTCGACGAGCTGTCCGAGGAGGACAAGCTCATCGTCCAGCGCGCGCGCAAGGTGCAGCGGTTCTTCTCGCAGCCGTTCTACGTCGCCGAGCAGTTCACCGGCGTTCCCGGCGTCACCGTCGAGCTTGAGGACACGATCGAGAGCTTCGAGGCGCTCGCCGCCGGCGAGCTCGACGACCTCCCCGAGCAGGCCTTCTTCAACGTCGGCGGCATCGACGACGTACAGGCCAAGGCCAAGAAGCTGTCGGAGAGCTGATCGTGGCCACCATGGAGGTGCAGGTGCTCTCACCCGAGCGCGTCCTGTTCTCGGGCGAGGCGAACGAGGTCTACGCCCGGTCGATGGATGGCCAGATCGGGATCCTCCCTGGCCATGAGCCCGCCCTGTTGCAGCTCGACGTCGCCCCCGTAAAGGTGAGGTCAGACGGTGAGGAGCACGTCTTCGCCGTCTACTCCGGTTTCTTGGAGCTACGCGACGACCGCCTGGTCGTCCTTGCCGAGTCCGCCGAGCAGCCCGACCAGATCGACCGCTCCGCCGCCGAGTCTCTCCGCTCCGACGCCGAGGAGCGCCTCCGCTCGGATCCCGACGACCAGCGCGCCGCCCACGACCTCAAACGCGCCACCCTCGCCCTCGACCTCGCCTCCTAGTCCCGCGCCCCAGTCCCGGGGGGGGCGAGGCCCCACCTTTCCTGCACTGTGCAGAGTTAGTCCCAATGCCACCATTTTAGGGTGGTGTGGTGGGGGTTTTGCGAGGTGAGCGGGGTGTGGGGTGGGTTTTGGACGCTTTGGTGATGGTGATGTCGTGGTCGGCGGGGGCGGGTTGTGGCCAGTCGCGGTGGTGGGCGCGTTTGACGGGG